>Ga0075426_10000390_pt1 | contig 30163 bp, 24 predicted proteins | sample SoiMethybrSBSTD5_FD_75304 | JGI IMG/M metagenome (GOLD analysis project Ga0075426, IMG submission 75304) | Bulk soil microbial communities from a Populus tree surrounding site in Tennessee, USA - Soil MetaG P. TD hybrid SBSTD5 | ecosystem: Environmental > Terrestrial > Soil > Tree plantation...
CGGGAAGTGCATCCTCGTTTGTCCGCACTCGACAATTCGCGCGAAGGTCTTCGATCAGAAGCTCACTGCAAGCGCGCCTTCCGGGTTCAAGCATATGCCGGCGAAGTGGCGCGAGCTCACCGACCAGGCTTACACGATCCAGGTTGCGGTCGAAGACTGCACCGGCTGCCGGTTGTGCGTCGAAGTTTGTCCGGCGAAAGACAAGAGCAACGTGTCTCGCAAAGCGCTCAACATGAAACCGCAACAGCCGCTTCGAGAAAGCGAGCGCGTGAACTGGGACTTCTTTCTCACGCTGCCCGAGAAATCCAGCGATGGAGCATTGCGCTACAACACGATCAAGAACGTTCAACTTCTTCAGCCGCTGTTTGAATTCTCCGGAGCGTGTTCGGGCTGCGGAGAAACGCCGTACATCAAACTGGTCACGCAGCTATTCGGCGACCGCGCGGTCATTGCCAACGCGACCGGATGCTCGAGCATCTACGGTGGCAATCTACCGACGACTCCTTACACAACCAACAAGGAAGGCCGCGGACCCGCGTGGAGCAATTCGTTGTTCGAAGACAACGCCGAGTTTGGGCTCGGGATGCGAGTGGCTCTCGATCAACAGAACTCTTACGCGCGCCAGCTTATCGAGCGGCTTCACTCATTGATCGGAGGACCGCTGACTGAATGCCTTCTCGACACCGATCAATCGACGGCTGAAGGCATCAACATTCAGCGAGAATGCATCGCGGCGCTCAAGGCGAAGTTGCGCGATGTGCACGATCAGGAGGCGCGCGACCTGCTGAGCGTCTGCGAAGCCCTGATCCCTCGAAGCGTCTGGATCATCGGCGGAGATGGGTGGGCCTACGACATAGGCTACGGCGGGCTCGATCACGTTTTGGCGAGCGGTCAGAACGTCAACGTGCTGGTGCTGGACACTGAAGTCTATTCAAACACCGGCGGACAAGCTTCGAAGGCGACGCCGATGGGCGCGGTCGCGAAGTACGCCGCCGCCGGAAAACCGACCGCGAAAAAGGATCTGGGCTTGATGGCGATGCGCTACGAAAATGTTTATGTGGCGCAAGTCGCGATGGGAGCTAACGACGCTCAAACGCTGAAGGCGTTCATCGAAGCCGAGTGTCACGACGGCCCTTCGTTGATCATCGCCTACAGTCATTGCATCGCTCACGGTATAGATATGTCGAAGGGGATGAATCAACAAAAGATGGCGGTCGATTCGGGCTACTGGCCGCTCTACCGATACGATCCGCGGCTCTCGTCTGAAGGCAAGAATTCGTTTCAACTTGATTCAAAACAGCCGGCGCTGCCGCTCAAAGATTACATTTATACCGAAGGTCGCTTTCGCATTCTTCAGCAGAGCGACCCGGCGGCCGCGCAGCGGTTGCTCGAACAGGCGCAACAAGGAGTACACAAGCGTTGGAATTACTACAAGCAGCTTTCCGAGATGCAGGCGTGAGAGTGAAACGTGAAACGTGAAGCGTGAAACGTGACGAGTGAAACGTGATCCGTGATTCGGCATCGATTCCAGCTGTCTGGTCACGCGTCACGCATCACGCATCACGCTTCACGCATCACGAATCACGGTTCACTGCATCACGCGGAGGAAATCCGATGAATACGGAAACCGAATACCTGGGGCTGACGCTCAAGAATCCGCTTGTGCCTTCATCGTCGCCGCTTTCGCACAGCGTCGATAGCATTCGCCGCCTCGAGGATGCGGGCGCCGCCGCAGTCGTGATGTATTCGCTGTTCGAAGAGCAGATCACCACTGAAAGTTTTTATCTGGATTATTATCTCAGCCACGGCACGGACAGTTACGCGGAGTCTCTCAATTACTTTCCGGAAATGCAGAGCTACAACGTTGGACCGGAAGAATATCTCGAGTTGATTCGCCGCGCGAAGCAGGCAGTCAATATTCCCATCATCGGCAGCCTCAATGGAACGTCGACCGGAGGCTGGATTGATTACGCGCTCGGCATTCAGGAAGCGGGGGCCGACGCGCTGGAGCTGAATGTCTATTACATTCCGACCAGCACTTACTTGATGGGCTCTGAAGTCGAGTACATCTACATAGATATTCTCCACGACGTAAAGAGCGCGGTAGAGATTCCGGTCACAATGAAACTGAGCCCTTATTTCAGCTCGACTGCGAATATGGCGCAGCGGCTTGCTGACGGAGGCGTGGACGGTCTGGTTCTTTTCAATCGGTTTTATCAGCCCGATTTCGATCTTGAAAAACTCGAGGTGGTTTCGCGCCTGGTGCTCAGCAATTCCAACGAGCTGAGGTTGCCGCTGTGTTGGGTGGCTTTGTTATACGGCCGGGTCAATGTGGACTTCGCGATCACCAGTGGAATTCACGGCTATCAGGACGTGCTGAAAGCGCTGATGGCCGGCGCGAAGATCACGATGATGGCTTCCGAGCTTCTGCAAAACGGAGTCAATCGAATCGGCGAGATTCTGGTCGAGATGGAACAGTGGATGGAAGGACACGAGTACTCATCAGTCAAACAAATGACCGGAAGCATGAGCCAGCAAAACGTCGTGGAGACGGCGGCGTTCGAACGAGCGAACTACATGAAGATGCTGGCTTCCTATAGGCCGGTCCGATGAACGCGGAGGAATTATGCGCAAGAAGTTTCAAGAGCGCGGCGATCCACTTGAGAGTATTTCAACGGTTTTGTCGAAACGGTGGCTCAGCGACCTGTTGGATTGGTGCCGGCGTAACGTTCGTGCGGCTAGCTAATTAGAAGGACGCTGTGACGGCCGTCACGGCTAGGCGTGATAGCTATTACAGCTTCGGTGCTTTAGAACTCCCTAGAATGTGCCACGTGGCGGAGTGCCCAAGTACTCTCCCTCGGAATCCTGCACCAAACTACGGTAGGAGGTATGTCTTATGACTAATCGCCCGAAGCTGTACGCCAGTGTCTTCGCTTGGGTCTTTGTTCTCGGGTCAGGCTTCTATCTTCTTGCGCTCGGTGACTTCACACCACGCGCGCTCGCGATCCCGGCCTTTGCCCGCAAGTATCAAACCTCCTGCTCTACTTGTCACAGTAATTTTCCCGAACTCAATGACTTTGGGGAGGCGTTCAAGAAGAACGGGTTCAAGTTTCCAAAGGACGATGATACATTCGTCAAAGAACCTCCCGTTCTGTTAGGAGCGGCGGCCCAGCGTGAAGCTTTTCCCAAGGTAATTTATCCAGGCGAGATTCCAGGATCCATTCCCATATCTTTTAGATATTCAGGATTCATGGCCTACAACAGCCGGAGGCCATTGGCGGCCGGTGTTGTGCCGCGGACGGATCTATTTACGCCCAATACTTTCACGATTATAGGAGCAGGAAGCTTCGGCGAGAGGCTTTCATTCTGGGTCGATGATGATCTCTCCGTCGGAGGCTCGGGAGCTGACGGCGGACTGGGCGATGGGTATCTGAAGATCAACGACATCGGGCACTACATCGGGTTGCCCAAGAATGCGCTGAATCTGCGCTTCGGGCAGTTCGAACTGGATCTGCCATTCACCCAGGCGCGCAGTATCAATCCGTCGAGTTACGACATCTACGATCAAGCCAGCGTAGCCGGTTCTCTGGGCACCACAAACAATCCCTTCGTGTTCGGTGCTCCACAGCGCGGAATCGAAATTGGGGGCTATCCTAACAACGGGAATTTCAATTGGTCCGTCGCCTTCGTGAACGGAAATAACACCGACCCGGCCGTGCGCAGCTCGAAGGACATTTATGTGCGCGTGTCTCAGCGGTTCAACCTCGAGCGCGACCCGAAGATTCGCAGCGAGGTTCAAGCCGCAGGCCCGACAGGGCCACGCGATCACACATCGCTTCGGTTGGGTGCCTTTTTCTACTACGGCCGCAATGCGCTCAATCTCGACCGCACGCAGTTTCCAGGTTTTGGGACGATCAACGAGCCCTTCTATCGCGCGGGTGGGGACTTCCGTTTCAAGTATCGGAACTTTGAACTCTATGGGCTTGGAATGTACGGTCACGATCAGAACCTCATTCCCAACGAAGAGACTGGAGCTGTGGAAAAGGGGTCTCCGGTCACCTTCACCGGAGGATTTGGTGAAGCGGAATATTGGGTTCTTCCCTGGGTGATCACCATCATGCGCTACGATGTGGTTAACTCTCCCAGCGATTTCCTCAACGGTGCTTCCAAGCACAACACGCGCAACCGACTCTCGCCGGGCGTCCAGATTCTGGTTCGCGCCAACATCAAAACTGTTTTTGAGTATCAGCGCCGCTGGCAGCAACCGTTTGGGGCAGGCCAGTTCTTCCGCGCCAACGGCTTTGTAGCTGGGATCGACTATCTGTTCTGACTTCTCAGACTTGTCGGCTCCGAAGAAGGAACCATTTCAAAGGAAGGAATTCAAGTATGAAACTCATAGCACACAAAACAATCGGATCAATCATTCTCGTCGCCGGCTTCTTGGCGATAACAGCAGGTGTCGGCATGGCAGCAGACATCAACGGTAAGGTTACTGCGCAAGGTATGCGATCGGCTTCGGGCATCGTCGTATACGTCGACGCCCAGATCGGCGGTCCTCCGTCTCAACACGTTAAAATCGACCAGAGGAAGATGACCTTTATTCCTCACGTCGTTGCGGTGCAAAGAGGAACCACGGTCGATTTCCTAAACAGCGATCCAGTCGGTCACAACGTTTACTGGCCGTCAGTCGGCGGTAACAAGGGGCTGGCGCACAATCTCGGAACATGGCCGCAGGGTCAGACAAAAGCCTTCACCTTTAATGACCTCGGAGCGGCGCCCCTCCTCTGCAATGTCCACGCAGAGATGTCCGGATACGTCGTCGTTGTTCCCTCAGCCTACCACGCGGTTACCGGCGCTGACGGCAGCTTCGTAATCAGAGGAGTTCCGCCCGGTCATTACACAATTAAGACATGGAGCGCAAGCGGCAAGCCCACGGTGCAACAAGTTGATGTCGGCGCCGGAGGTGCTACCGTAGCGCTGACCGTAACACGATAGGCTCTTCGAAGTCCCGGCAGATCGCGATACGGATTGGTCCGCCGTTTTTCGAAACTCAGCATCACAGGTATTATTGTGCTACAAGCACGTTCAAAACTCGTGGATCTCGACTGGCTGGAGTCCAACTTCCCGTGTATGCAGGCTTGCCCCGTCCACACCGAGGCGGGCCGCTATGTGTCTCTGATAGCGGAAGGCCGGTATGAGGAAGCGTATCGCTACGCTCGCAGGCCCAACCCGCTGGCTTCGATTTGCGGTCGGGTCTGCGGCCATCCGTGCGAAACCGACTGCCGGCGGGGGAAGTTCGACGCGCCGATTTCGATTCGCGCACTCAAGCGTTTCCTTACTGAGCGGTATGGCCCGGAGTCGCGCAATCCGATCAAGGTCTTTCCTGATAGGCCCGAGGTCTCTCACGAGGAGCAGATCGCTGTAATTGGCTCCGGACCGGCTGGTCTTGCAGCCGCGCACGATTTGGCGTTGCTCGGTTACCAAGTGACGATCTTCGACGCAGCGCCTGTTCCCGGAGGTATGCTCTACCTGGGCATTCCCGAATATCGCCTGCCTCGCGATGTACTAACTGCTCAAGTACGCGAGATTCTCGACCTGGGCATTACGCTGAAATTGAACGCACGTCTTGGTAGAGATTTTTCGCTTGCCGATCTTCGTGCTCAAGGATTCAAAGCCATTCTGCTCGCACTCGGTTTACACCGCAGCCGCGATCTTTCGGTACCAGGCAACGATCTCGATGGCGTGATTAAAGGCATAGACTTCCTGCTGAATGTCAATCTCGGTTATCGCTTTTCTATAGGCAAGAAGACAGTAGTTATCGGCGGCGGCAACGTCGCACTAGACGTCGCCCGCTCAGCCTTGCGCGAGCAACAGCGGTCAACACTTGAGGATCTCGGGTCACAGCCAGAGGCCTTGACCTCAAGCGAACAGCAGATCGCTATGAAAGAGTTGATGGACGTTTCTCGCGCCGCCTTGCGAATGGGCGCGCATGAAGTCCACCTGATGTGTCTGGAATCGCGCGAGGAAATGCCCGCCTTTGAAGACGAGATCGAAGAGGGTCTCCTCGAAGGTCTGAAGATACATCCTTCACTTGGCCCACAGAGGTTTCTCGGCACTGGAGGTAAGATTACCGGAGTTGAGACGATCCGATGTTCTTCCGTGTTCGATGAGCAACATCGATTCAACCCCGCGTTTGAGCAGGGAACCGAGAGCATCATTGACTGCGATACGGTGATCCTTGCCATTGGTCAAGCATCTGATCTTTCTTTTCTCACGCCCGGCGACGGAGTTGAGACGACTCGTCAGGGCACAATCAAGATAGACCCGGAGACTTTGATGAGCACGGCGCCCGGCATTTTTGCCGCTGGCGATATTGCCTTCGGTCCTCGCCTTATCATCAGCGCCGTTGCCGACGGAAAAAAAGCGGCGGAACAGATCGATCGCCATCTGCGCGGAACAGAATGGAAGCCCAAGCCGCGCTTCGTGCAAATCACCGTGCTCGACCATCACAAGATGGCCGATTCGTTCGATGAGTATTCGCGCCTGCCTGTGCCGGTCATTCCGATCGACCGACGGACCGGCGTGGTGGAAGTGGAGTCAGGCTATAGCGAGGCCGAAGCGCAACGCGAGGCTCAGCGTTGTCTGCGCTGTTGGATCAATACGATCTTTGAAGGCAACGAAATCGATGGCACCGAATGCATTCTGTGTGGCGGTTGCGTCGACGTCTGTCCGGAGAACTGCTTGCAACTCGTGCCTCTCGGCCAGTTGAAGGTCTCGGAAGAAACCAAGTCACAGCTCGCCGCCGACCCGCTGTTCTATCAGGCGAGCTTACAGCACCTCGACGCATCAGATTTGCCGGCTGACGAAGGGTCGATGATGGTAAAGGACGAAACGATCTGCATTCGGTGTGGACTATGCGCCGCCCGATGCCCAGTGCATACGATCACCATGGAAGCGTTTCAGGTGTTCGACCATAACCCCGACCTGGTGCAGGTTGAGTTGGAGGTGCAAGCGTTATGAGCGACAGCGACACAGCGACAGCAGTCGTGAGATCAGAGATTAGCCGCCGCGATTTCCTCAACGATGTCGCCGCCGGTGCGCTCGGAATTGCCGGACTGGGTGCGATGGTGGTTACATACAGGTATCTTTCGCCAAACGCATTGTTCGAGCCTTTAACTACTTTTCGCGCAGGCAATCCAGGCCTATATCCGGTGAACTCGGTTACATTCAATCAGGACCAGCAGGTTTACATCGTGAGGACCCAGGAAGGGTTCTACGCGGTTTCAGCGGTGTGCACTCATCTGGGATGCATTACTCAGTGGAAGCCCGACGCGAACATGATCGCGTGTCCATGTCACGGCAGTAAATTCAAGAGCGATGGGACTAAGGTCGAAGGTCCCGCACCGCGCTCGCTTCCTCATTTCAGCATAACGCTCACGGCGGATGGTGAGCTGCTCGTGGACAAGATGGAGACGATCAAGGCTGAACAGGCGTTGAAAGCTTGATGGGGTAATCATGGCCACGTCATCAATCGAACTAGCACTGAATCGCTTGCGCGAAACGCGTGCCTGGAGATCCGTCTTTCGGCGTGGACCAGCGCGCACCAACAGGACTCGCAGCCTCGCAATCTTCGGCAATATCTTTCTGCACCTCATGCCTGTGAAGGTTCGCGAGCAATCTCTGCGGGTGCGCGCGACATATTATCTAGGCTCGTTTTCTTTTTTGCTTTTTCTCATGCTGACGGTGACGGGCATCTTGCTGATGCTTTACTACCATCCCGCAGTACCGCAGGCATATCTTGACATGAAGGACTTGCGGTTTGTCGTGTCGAACGGCGTCTTTCTGCGCAACCTCCACAGGGTGGGAGCGCATGCGATGGTGATCGCCGTCTTCTGGCACATGTTCCATGTTTTTTATCGCGGCGGGTATAGGCCTCCCCATGAATTCAACTGGGTAGTGGGCGTAGTGCTAATGCTGCTCACGCTATTCTTGAGCTACACGGGCTACCTATTGCCCTGGGACCAGCTCGCCTTTTGGGCGATCACTGTTGGAACCAACATAATTTCAGCCGAGCCGGTCCTCGGCCGCGATGTGCGCTTCCTCCTGCTTGGCGGAAACCTAGTGGGCGAGAACGCATTGCTGAGATTCTATGTGCTGCACTGCGTGATCCTGCCACTGGTGGCAGGAATGTTTATTGCCATCCATTTCTGGCGAATTCAAAAAGATGGCGGGCTGACGCTTCGAGAGAATCAAGAGTGAGAAGACCATGAGCGACAAGACTAAATACGAGGCAGGTTTTGGATCGAACGCGCTTAAAGACCCGCAGCGTGTTGTTTTCATTACTCCAAAAACTTCCGCCAAAGTCAAAGGAGGCGTCGGCAGAAAGGTAATGGCATATCCCAACCTCCTCATGCGGGAAGCCATCGCTCTTGAGGTTTTGGTGATTGCGCTGGTGCTTGTTTCGCTCTTTTGGGATGCACCGCTCGAGCAACTCGCAAACCCGCTGCTGACGCCCAACCCTGCCAAAGCTCCTTGGTACTTTTTAGGGTTGCAGGAATTGCTCCATTATTTTCCACCCGTTGTAGCTGGCATACTTATTCCGACTCTGGTGATCCTGGCTCTAGTTGTCATTCCGTATTTCAACGTGAACATTAAGGGCGAACCGTTCTGGGCAACAAACCGCGCGCGACGCTTCTTGATCTTCATTGTGATCGTGGTTGCATTGATAGTCTTCTTAGGTGTCTTCGAAGCATGGACTGTGATGGTACCTACGCTGGCTGTCGCGCTACTGGTTCTTGTCTCGTACCTTAGCCCTGCTGGTGGCCCGCAGCCGGTAGAGTTCCTGCGAACACGACCTGTCTCGTGGTGGGTAATGACGTGGTTCATCGCCGTCGCGGTCACCCTTACGATGGTAGGAACGTTTTTCAGGGGTCCAGGCTGGTCCTGGATCTGGCCGTGGAGATGACATGACTGCTGAGGAAATGGGAAAAGTTTCAAGGCGGCTGCGCGTCAGCTTTGCGATCGCAAGCGTCGCGTTTGTAGCGGTCCTTGCAGTCTCTCCCGTAAAAGATTACTTCGAAGAGTGGAAGCGATACGAGAAGGATTACGTTCGCTTCGCGCAGACCCGTCCTGATACCAAGCACCTGCTAGCAGACTTTCATACCGGCATCGATCAAATATGGCTTCCTGACATGAAGGTCGTTGACCGCTGCACCACTTGCCACCAGGGCATCACACAGGCAAGCCTTGCCGATTCTTCGGTGCCGCAGCCTTTCCGCGCGCATCCGGTCATTCCGCACGCGGCCAAGGAATGGGGATGCGCTGTATGTCACCGCGGCCAGGGGCCCGCAACCGAGGTGGCGGAGGCGCACGAAACAACTCTGGCGTGGGAGCAGCCGATCTTACCGACAAAATATATTCAAGCGTCATGCGGGTCGTGCCATCGCGGAGACATTCCACAGACTCCACAGTTAAACCGAGGTCGCCAGCTTCTGTCTGAATTGAACTGCGCCGGATGCCATCGGATGCAGGGAATCGAGCGGCCTGCGATGCTTGGACCGGACCTCACCAACGTAGGCAATAAGGTGACCCGCGAATGGATTTACAAATGGCTCAAAGAACCGCACGTAGTTGTCGATGCCTCAGGTAATACCGTTGTGGACGGCTACGAGACTGAAGAAGAGCCGAGAATGCCGCAGTTTCGTTTGAGCGATCAGGAGATCACCGCCCTCTCCGCTTATCTGAGTTCCCTCAAGAGCCATCCATTCGAGGCTTACAAATTCGATCCGCGCGTTGTGGCCGATCTAGCGACGAAGCCGGATCTGGCAGAGTTGGGCCAGGAGCGTTTCCGACAGATGTTCTGCACGACTTGTCACTCGCTTGCAGTCACGCGCGGCGATGAGACCAAACTGATAGGTGGATACATCGGGCCGGAACTCACCAAGGTTGCAAGCAAGGTCAATCCTGATTGGCTGACAACGTGGCTGCGCGACCCGCAGTCGTACCTCACTCACGCGTTGATGCCGCGTTACCAGTGGTCGGATGAAGACCTCTACAAAGTGACTCAGTATATCAACCAGAAGCTTGCCGATCCGGATCTACTGAGTAGTGTGCCTCAACTTGAAACCCCGACTCCGGAAGATATTGAATTCGGTCAGCGACTGTTCCAGGAGAAAGGTTGTGGAAGCTGTCATGTAATTGAAGGTGTTAGTCCGCAAAAGGATTTTGGACCTGACCTTTCGAGTCTGGGAGGCAAGAATGTTTCGCAGCTCGAATTCGGCAGCGCGAATATTCCGCGAAACATAGTAGCATACATCCAGGCGAAGATTACCGATCCGCTTTCGGTGAATACGGCCGCACGCATGCCGCAGTATCGCCTGACTTCTGCGGACCTGGACGCGATCACAACGGCGCTGCTGAGCATGACAGGCAATCCGTCCACCAGCGGGCTCGAGCGGCTCATCGTTCCGCAGCCCCGAGCAGAGTTTCGTACCGCCGGTGCGTTCGGTGCTGTCTACGAACGTTACAAGTGTTATGTCTGCCACCGCTTCAACGGGTTCGGCGGAGATCTCGCGCCGGATCTTTCTTTCGAAGGCAGTAGGTCCCAGCGCCAATGGACAATAGATTTCCTGAAGAACCCTCAAACTCTCCGTCCAACGCTCACCTTTCGTATGCCGCAGTTCAACATGAGTGATCAGGAAGCCGCCACTATCGCCGACTACCTTGGAATGGTCTCCCAGAGCCAGTTTGTGAGCGTGGCCGGCGAAAACCTCAAGCAGTTCGGCTCTGAGAAGGCAGTGATGGGCAAGCAACTCTATGAAGTGAAATATCAATGCCAGAATTGCCACACCATCGGGTCTTCGGGCGGATATGTGGGACCGAATCTCAGCAATGCGGGGAACTGGCTCAACGCCGCGTGGATAGAACAATGGCTGAAGAATCCTCAAGCTCTCGTTCCCGGCGCGATTGAACCACACCGCACATTCACTGATGCGGAAGTCGAGGCTTTGACTGCCTATGTACTGACGCTCAAGCAAAGCGGCCAACCTAAGGCAACGACTGCCGCAGCCGCGGCGGGAGGGGCGCAATGAACTGGCGAGCCTTGATCCTAATCTCTGCTGTTTCGGCGATCGTGACTTTACAGGCCTGCCATGACAAAGGCGGCATCGCAAAAACCGATCCGCTGTTGAAAGCATACGACGTCGAGTTGGACGCCAATGATCCGCAACGAGTGATTCCGCTCAATTACCAACAGGCGCAGGGCAAGCGTGTGTTTAGTAACACGTGCGTCTGGTGCCACGCTGAAGCGACTCCGGCCGGTCCCTCTAACAGGTCGAACGTTACGCCAACGCCACCGCTCTTCACTGATGGCGAAACTCTGAATCCTTTGAGCGACGAGTTTCTGCAAAACACCATCACTCTCGGCGGCGAGGCGATGGGAAAATCCACGATGATGCCGCCGTGGGGCCAAACGCTTCGTCAAGACGAGATTCGAGCTCTCGTCGCTTATATTCGCGCCGTCGCGCAGCCGCCGTACCAACCTGCCGCTCGGCCCGCGTCTCAATATCCGGTTAAGTAGGTATGCTATGAAAACTACACTCAAGTCAGCCTATGCATTAGTCGTGTTCTCCGCAGTGATTTTGCTTTTCAGCGCGGCGCCGGGCTTTGCTCAAGTCAGTCCCGCCGAGATTCTCAACCCGCGACTCAAGGCCACTGAGAAAGCCTACCTGGCCAAACTGGTGACGGTGAATCAGACGATTGCTGAGATAAAGTTCCCATATAATCTCTCGCTGAATCGCTATGCGGGGCTGGACCCAAAAGACCAGGTCGGAGCCGACACGCGTGGCCTCGAGTTTGTAAACTTTCACGACCGGCTCGTGTTAAAAGTTACGGGTAATTACAACGCCGCATATAACTCTGCCCTGCTCACTCCGAACCAGCGCAGCAATCGCGTCTTCGTTGAAGTCATCGTTCCAATACTCCAGTTGCTCCCGAATCAATTTTCTCCCGGCGAGGACTTCGATGCTTTCGGCTTCGAGATCGCTTATCACGTCCGAAGTAAGACTCACGGCTACGAGTACGAGGGCAAGGAGATTCTTGTCGTGGTTTTGGACAGGGCCGATGCGCTCACTTACTTGAGTGCCCAACAAGACTCGAAACGGCAGGAGGTGCTGAATCGCGCTGACATCTATGTGAACGGAAAACCTTTCGGCCTTGCGCTAGGCGAGCGCGATCCACTCAACGTCGAAGCGCTCGAGCGATCGGTTCGCAAGCGACCCACTCCGGTTTTGGCCAAGAGCGCGGCTGCAGAGTCAGCCTCGACAGACGAAGATGACCGCATGGTGCGAGCTATCGAGAACCGAATTCCTCTATTCCACGCGTCAAGCATGGATTCGCCTAAGAGCGCTGCGCCGCCCGGAGCGCAGGTTGTGCGCGTCGCTCTCACTCAAGCCGATGCCGACGGTCTTCAAAAGAAATACCAGTCGCAGCTTGATGCGTTGGGCAAGGAAGGCGCGGCGAGTTTTCACTTCGTAGATTATGCCCCGCCGTCGTTTGTGGTTTTCCGCAACCAGTTCTTACTCCAGTTGTCGCTTCGCAATCCGCAGAGCTTCGACAAAGACGCAACTTCGATCTACAAACGCGCCGCGCGAAGTTTTGATTTATTCCTTGCGCCTCAGGTCAAACCCATTTTGGATAAGATTCCCAGCAGCGCTGAAATCGGGGGGCTCGACATAACGATCGTCAATGATCTCACGTCAAAGTCAGGTCATTCGTCCGAGGCACTGGAATTCATCTGTCCTCTCAAGACCCTTCGTCAATTTGCAGCTGCGGAAATTACCAATCAGGAGTTGGTCAATCAAAGCATTGTACTGGTAAACGGCGTGCGAATCGCTTTAAATCTGCAGTTGGTGGAGTAGCTCCATTGATCGGTGATCGGCGGCATGGATCAAATTGTACCGTCGCGCCAATTTGGACTTAGCGATGACAACCGGCATTCATGCCCTATCAGAACGCGCTCAAGAGTCGCTCTTTGAAATTAGCCTCGCGCATCCCTTTCTTTACAGGACCTTTAAAGGCAGGCTGTGACGGCTGTCACAACGGAACGTGACGCCGGTCATATCCTCAACTAGACCAAGAGATTATATTGGAAGCACGGTTTAAGAACCGAAATTGCCCAGCAGCGTCGCAAGCGACCAAAGCGGGCGCAGTTCGAGAGGCACTAAATTCTGGAGGTAGAGCAATCATGAAAAGACTTCTTCTGGCAGGGTCAATGTTGTTCGCGGTGATGTTGCTGGCGGCCTTCGCTGCTAACGCCAAAACCGATTCCAAAATAAACGAGAGAGCGACGGTACAGTTCAACCAGACCGTCAAGCTCATGAATGTCTTTCTTCGAGGCGAGTATCTGATCGTCCACGACGAAGGCCGGATGGCGAAAGGTGAGGACTGCACCTATGTGTACGACCGCGCCGGCAAGCTCGTGGTGTCGTTTCACTGCACGCCCGTACAGCGTCCGAAAGCGGCCAGCTTCAAGATAATCGCTACGCCATTGACGCCAGACGGTGTGTCGGAGATCAAGGAGATCCAGTTCGGCGGAAGCACTGAAGCGCACATCATTCCTTGATCGCGCTTCTTGGACCGCGCTCTGGAGACAGGCTCCTCGCTGGTGGTATCTTTCGGCTCCTGCCGCCAAACAGGCTGCAGGAGCCGGTTTCAAGACAGCCGGTCCGTTTGACGGCGCGGGCCCTCGCGCTAAAAGGCCGGGAGGTTTAGTGATGACTCAAGACAAACGCGACACACTCGAAGTGCTGAAGGCCGAGCTCGACTTCATCGAGAAAGGCGGGTACGGTCGCTCGGTCAGGACGCCCTGGCAGCCGACTTCAATCTTCCAGGATTCCACGAGCTGCCTCAACTATGCCGATCCAAACAGGACCCATTCGTGTGACGAATGCCTGCTCATGGATTTTGTTCCGGCGGACCATCGCGCAGACATCGTGCCTTGCCACCACATTCCGCTCAACGCCCGCGGAGAGACCATCGATGATCTGGAGTGGAAGGAAGATCAGCACGAGACCGAAGAGGATCTGAAAGCCTGGCTGCGCTCGACGATCGACAAGATCGAGCGTCGCCGGGGCGAGCCGGTGTTGCACTGACACCTGAAACCAGGGAGGAACCATGTCCATCGAACTCTCCCTCATCCTGCTTGTGGTGATACTCGGCGCAGCCTATTTTGTAGTGCCGTTGCTCGCTGGAACGTTTCTAAAGTTCCGAGGCAAACGAGTCATCACCTGCCCCGAGACCCGCAAACCTGCCGCGGTAGAAGTTGATGCGGCTCACGCCGCTCTTACCGCAGCGGTGAGTCACACGGATCTTCGTTTGAAATCGTGTTCTCGTTGGCCCGAGCTCGAAGGCTGCGGACAAGAATGCTTGCTGCAAGTCGAGATCTCGCCGGCAGATTGTCTGGTTAGAAACATCTTGACGAACTGGTACGCCGACAAGCATTGCTCGTCATGCGGAAAGGCGTTAGGCGAAATCAACTGGAGTGATCACAAGCCCGCAATGCTGAGTCGTGACGGCGTAACGGTTGAGTGGCGCGACATTCCGCCCGAGAAGGTTCCCGAGTTTCTTCTCACACACTTTCCCGTATGCTGGGACTGTCAGATCACAGAGCGCTTCTGCCGCGATCATCCTGAGATGATCATCGACCGCTCAAAGATAAGCGCTCCGATCAGTCGCAGCATCGCGATCTGACGGGCTAAGCGGGCCGCTCTTTGATCACTGTCATCGTCTCGGCGTTCCATCCGTAAGCCTGATTCTCAAAGTAGCTCCGATTCATCATCAGCGCTGCGCCAGCCGCGCGGAAGCCGAACACCGCATCCTCGACAACCGGCTTGCGTGTGCGCATGCCTTCAAAGAACGAGTTGAAATGATCGACTGAATCGCTGTAGCCCGACGGCGGAGCGTAGGTGTCCAGACTCGTGTCGGTGATGTCCTGTTTGTTCTCCGGATACTTCGCTCGATACTCCTTCAAGAAGGCCTCCTGAGTGGCCTTTGGAAAGGTGTCGATGGTGAAGCCTGGCTCTTTTGCGCGAGGCCGCTTCGACACGGTGACTACACCCGAGAGCGTCATCACGCCCTCGCTTCCGATGAAGCGAAACCCGGAACTCTCGCTCGACCCCGCCGCGAAATTGACTCTCAGAGCCAGATTGAAGGCAGGTGTGGTTGCGGTCTTGGGATAATCGCAAAGTCCGAGCATAACGTCGGGCACATCGCGACCGTCTTTCCAGTAGCGCAATCCTCCCGTTGACATGACTCGCACCGGACCGATGCTTCCAACCACGAAGTGCAAACCGGAAAACAGGTGAACGAACAAATCGCCCGCGACACCCGTTCCGTAGTCGCGGTAGTTTCGCCATCTGAAAAACCGCGTCGCATCGAACGGGCGCTTCGGCGCTTCGCCGAGAAAGCGATCCCAATCGACGGTCTCAGGCGAAGCATCAGGCGGAATAGAGTACTGCCACGCGCCGATCGCGCTGCTCCGGTCCCACCACGCTTCGACCATGTTCAACTCTCCGATAGCCCCCGAGGCGAGCAACTCTTTGGCCTTCTTATAGACGATCGAGCTGACTCGCTGGCTTCCAACTTGAAAGATGCGGCCAGTCTTTTGAGCCGTATCGATGACGTGCTTACCTTGCTCGAGTTGCTGAACCATCGGCTTCTCGCAATAAACGTCTTTGCCGGAGCTCATCGCATCGTTTGAGATTCTCATGTGCCAGTGATCGGGAGTCGCGATGATTACCGCATCGAGGTCGGAGCGCGCGAGCACTTCGCGATAGTCGCGAGTGGTGAAAAGCTGATTGCCCCAGATTTCCTTTGCGCGAGCAAGCCGCCCGTCATAAAGGTCCGCGACAGCGATAAGCTCGATGCCGGGAATCTTCAACGCCTCTCTCGTATCGCCCATCCCCTGGCCGCCGGCTCCGATCAATCCGAGTCTAATCTTGTCGCTTGGTGAAACGCTTCGCGATGGTTCCCGCTCTCCGGCCGCGAGAACAGTTGTTGAAGTAGCCGCCGCTATTGTCGTAGCCGTCGTCAGCTTGATGAAATCGCGTCGAGTTGTCTTTCCAATATTCATCGCTTCTCTCCTCGCGTCGCAGGCGGGTCCGGTCTGCGCGCATTCCCCAGTGCCAAACATCATTCAAGCGTGTTGCTCGTGAGTGGAAAGCCTACTATTATCCTGTGCCGGGTCGGTTTGCAATCTGAAATCGGACAAACCAAAAGAAGACGAGAAAAAAATGAAAAGAAGCTGCGCGATCTTGTGGGTCCTCCTGCTCTTCATTTGTTTAGCGACGACGGTGGTGGTTTCCGCTCGCACAACCAGGTCCTCATCGAACGATGCCATCGTCGGCCGCTGGGACATGACAATTCAGGATGCAAACGGCGAGCGATACCCTTCGTGGTTTGAAGCGACGCTCGAAAACGGCAAGCTTATCGGACGATTCGTCGGACGAGTGGGCAGTCAACGCCCGATAAGAACGATCGAATTCGCAAACGGACATCTCACTTTCAGTCTTCCGATTCAATACGAACCCAACAAATCCGATTTGAAGTACGAAGCTAATCTGTCAGGCGATCATCTCGAAGGAACAACGACGGACGCCGCGGGCCGCACACTCAAATGGACCGCGGTTCGAGCAGCCAAGCTCGAGCGCGGGGCGGCTCCGAAATGGGGCAAGCCCATCACGTTATTCAACGGGCGCGATTTGACCGGCTGGAGGGTTCGCGATGCAAGCAAAGACGGAACATGGCGCGTTGCTGATGGCGTGATGGAAAACACGCCGCACGGGACCGATATTGTCAGCGAGCAGAAATTCCGTGACTTCAAGCTGCACGTTGAGTTCAAGATGGTTCCGATGAGCAACAGCGGCGTTTATCTCCGCGGCCGATACGAAGTTCAGATTCAGGACGATTTCGGCAAGGAACCTGAGAGCCATCGAATCGGCGGGATCTACGGCTTCGTCACTCCTTCAAGCAATCCGGCAAAGAAGGCCGGCGAATGGCAGACCTACGACATCACCTTCGTTGGCCGCCACGTGACCGTGATCTTCAACGGCACGACCATCATCGACAACGCAGAGATCCCCGGCATCACCGGAGGCGCGCTCGACAGCAACGAAGGTGAGCCCGGCCCGATTATGCTGCAAGGCGATCACCAAAAGATCTATTATCGCAGTGTGGTCATCACCCCGGCGAAGTAGAATAGACGTTATCCACGACATCAGAAGGATCAAGCAACTCGCTCGTTTACCACCGCCTGTTTCCAAGGACTCCTTTCCGGAGCGATAGATGTAACTTGTTGAAGGTGCGCGTCGTACTTGTGATTTGCCGAGCTCATCTCGCACAGCGAAGATGTCTTCACTTCGTACGTTGTGCGCGCAGGATTAATACAAGGTATCATTGAAACAATGATTTTTGGACCAATAAGCATCAGTGGAAATCTTCTCGAATCGTCAAAACGCAAGGTCCTTTCAACGGCTGCGTTTCTTCTGCTTCTCGCGTTCTTCTGTGCGTCGTGCAAAAGCGGCTATCCCGTCTCTGCGAAGAATAGTCCCAACGTCGAACCTCGTCAGGTGAAGACCGTCGCCGTCGCGCAAGTGACGATGGAACGCACGGTCACCGTCACCGGAACGCTTGCAGCTTACGATCAAGCCACGGTGAGCGCAAAAGTGCCGGGCCGGTTGGGAACGATTTCGGTCGATCTGGGAAGCGTTGTGCGGCAAGGCCAAACCGTCGCGCAAATTGAGAAACAGGATTATCAGCTCCGGCTTCAACAGGCTGAAGCCGCGCTCGCGCAGGCTCGGGCTCGAGTTGGATTGCCGCCTTCGGGAACCGACGATCGCATCGAGTTGGAAAAGACTGGAACCGTTCGACAGGCTCAGGCATTGCTCGACGATTCAAAGCTCAAGCTGGAGCGGGCGGGGAGTTTGTTTCAACGCGGCGTGCTGGCTCGCGCGCAACTCGACGCTGCGGATGCCGACTATAAAGTTGCGCTCAGCCGATATCAGGACGCAGTCGAAGAAATTCGCAATCGGCAAGCTCTCGTTGTTCAACGCCGCTCGGAGCTCGAGATAGCGAGGCAACAGCTCACTGATTCGTCGATCGTTGCGCCTTTCGACGGAATCGTGCAGGAGAAGCGAGCAAGCATTGGTGAATATCTTGCTGCCGGAGCGCCGGTCATCAACGTCGTGAGAATGGATCCGCTTCGCTTGCGTGCGGAAGTACCCGAGCGCGAATCACGCAACGTGCACACCGGCCAGGAAGTGCGAGTGACTCTCGAGAACGATCCGAATGTTTACTCCGGGAAGATAGCTCGCATCAGCCCGACCATCACTGCTCAGAATCGTGTTTTGATTGTCGAAGCCGAAGTGCACAACAACGGACAACTGCGGCCGGGTTCCTTCGCGCGCGGCGAAATCGTTTCGGCCGAGAACACCTCGGCGCTCGCTGTGCCTCCGAGCGCGCTCGTTACATTCGCGGGGATCGACAAAGTAATCGTCGTGCAGGACGGCAAAGCGCTTGAGAAGCCGATTACCATCGGCAGGCGCACTGCTGAATGGGCAGAAGTGTTGTCAGGCTTGCAAGCAGGGGATTTCGTTATAATCAATCCCGGCAACCTTCAATCAGGTCAGCCCGTGGTGGTAACAGAATAGTTTCTGGTTTCTGGTTTCTGGTTCCTCATTTTTCGCTTGTTTCGATGTTCGATTGACTAAGAGACCAGAAACCAGAAACGAGAAACCAGAAACACTTTTTAGTTATGCAGAAGCTCGCAGAAATTTGCATCAAGCGGCCGGTGTTCGCGACGATGATCATCCTCGCCCTCGTCGTTGTGGGCGCGGCCAGCTACTTCAGACTTGGCGTCGATCGGTTTCCTTCCGTTGATTTGCCTACTGTGAGCGTGCGCACAACTCTGCCCGGCGCCGCGCCCGAAGAAGTCGAGAGCGAGGTCTCGCAGAAGATCGAAGAGGTAGTCAACACCGTTGAAGGCATTCAGGAGCTGCGATCAATTTCTTTTCAGGGAATGTCTTTTGTCATCGCGACGTTCAACCTCGATCGAAACATTGATATAGCCGCCCAGGATATTCGAGATCGAGTCTCGACAGTCGTTCGAGACCTTCCGAAAAATGTCGATCCTCCTGTAATCGCGAAGTTCAACAACGACTCGTCACCTGTGATCACGATCGCGCTGTCGGGAGACCGCCCGCTTCGGGAACTGACGGAGATTGCCGACAAGATTGTTAGAGTTCAGCTCGAGCGATCGACGGGCGTGGGCGCAGTTTCGATCACCGGCGGACTTGGCCGAGCCATCAACGTCTGGGTTGATCCCGATCGCCTGGCAGCTTACCAGATTCCAATCACCGCCGTACGCAACGCCATCGTTCGCCAGAACGCAGACGCGCCGGGCGGAAATGTAACCTCAGGTACACACGAGCAGAACCTGCGAACGATGACTCGCGTCGTCGATCCAAAGTCCTTCAACGATCTTGTTATCACCAATATCGGTGGAGCGCCGGTCAGAGTGCGCGACGTCGGGAGGGCAGAAGACGGCACGAAGGAACAGCGGACGCTAGCGAGGCTAAACGGGGTTCCAACGGTCACACTCGAGGTTCAGCGGCAATCGGGAGCCAACAGCATCGAGGTGATCGAAGGGATCAAGCAAGCGCTTGCTCGCATCTCGGGTCAAATTCCCGCTGATGTAAAGATGGAAGCGATCCGCGACCAATCACGCTACATATACGCAGGACTGCACGAAATCAATCTACATCTTGTGCTCGGCAGCATTCTGGCTTGTCTCGTAGTCCTTCTGTTCGTTCGAAGCTGGCGCTCGACGGTCATCGCGGGAATTGCGATTCCGGCTTCGGTAATTTCTTCGTTTGGAATGATGCGAGCTCTGAACTTTACGCTCAACAGCGTTACGATGCTCGCGCTCGTGTTAATGGTCGGCATCGTCATCGACGACGCCATTGTAGTGCTAGAAAACATATTTCGTTTCGTCGAAGAAAAGAAGATGCGGCCGTTCGAAGCTGCCCGCGCGGCCACGGCTGAAATCGGTCTTGCCGTTATGGCGACGACGCTGAGTCTCGTCGTAATCTTTATTCCAGTCTCATTCATGTCCAGCGTCTCAGGCCGGTTCCTCTATCAGTTCGGCATTACCGCGACGGTTGCGATCCTGGTGAGCCTGCTGGTTTCGTTCACGCTGACACCGATGATGAGCGCGCGGCTGCTCCGGGCGCAGGATGCCGGGGGTCACGACGAAGCTAAATCGAGACGAGGCTTCTACGGTTGGATCGATCGGACCTACGCGCGAATGCTTTCTTTTGCGATGGGCCAGCGCGTCGCCGTAGGTGTGCTCGCGATTCTCGTGATCTGCTCATCGGTTCCACTTTACGGGATGGTCAAGCAGGACTACTTGCCCAGCGATATTGACGAATCGGAATTCGACGTGGGCATCACCGCTCGCGAAGGAACAAGTTTCGATGCGATGGACACCGTAATGCACGCAGTCGAAGAAGACTTGCACACGACGCCCGGCGTGCGGGTTGTCCTGGCGACAGTAGGCGGTGGATTCATCGGAAGCGTCAATCAGGGCAGCGCGTACGTGCGAATAGCCCCGATCGAAGAACGAAGCTTTTCAGTCGAGCGACTGTGGCACGGTCTGGTTCACGGACACCCGCTTGAGGCTTTCGAAACAAACTACTCGCAGCGTGATGTGATGCAGGAAATTCGCAACCGTCTGCGAAAGTACAAAGACCTTCGCACATCCGTGCGCAACGCTCCTTCGTTCAACATCGGCGGCGGCGGGTTCGAGATTGACTTCAATCTTCGCGGCCCCGATCTCGAAGCTCTCGCCAACTACGCCGATCAACTTCGCCAACGCGCGCCCGAGCTTGGAATTGTCGACGCCGACACAACTCTGAAACTTGATAAGCCGGAATTACGCGTCGAGATAGATCGAACACGGGCGGCCGATTTGGGAGTCTCAACCGACGATGTAGCTTCGGCGTTGCAATTGATGGTTGGCGGAGATGAACGAGTTTCGCGCTTCCACGATCCAGCGGTGAACGACGATTACGATGTTCAGCTTCGTTTGACCAACGGCCAGCGAAACGATCCGCGCGATATTGCAAGGCTGTATGTGCCGCGTCAAAACGGAGAACTTGCGAGGCTCGACAATCTTGTGAGTTTGGTGCCATCCAAGACCGCTTCGCGAATTGACCGGCTCGATCGCCAACGACAAGTATCGTTACGCGCCGCGGTCGCGCCCGGCTACGCGCTCGCGGACAGGCTCGAAGCGCTGCGCAAGGCAGTTGCCGATATGCGCCTGCCCGCGGCTTACACGACCAGCGTTTCGGGCCGGGCAAGGGAACTCGAACGCACCTTCTACGAATTCATATGGGCGTTTCTGTTGTCGGTCATTTTCATGTACATGATTTTGGCGTCTCAATTTGAAAGCGTCGTTCACCCGCTCACTATCCTGCTGTCGCTTCCGCTGTCGATTCCTTTCGCGCTCTTTTCATTGTGGGTAACATCGAACACATTGAATCTTTACTCGGCTCTGGGCATTCTCGTCTTGTTTGGAGTCGTCAAGAAAAACGCGATTCTTCAGATCGATCACATGAACGGACTCCGCAGGAAGGGAATGGACCGAAGCGCCGCGATCCTGCAAGCGAATCGTGATCGGCTCCGTCCGATACTAATGACGACGCTAGCGTTGGTGGCGGGGATGATGCCGCTTGCGCTGGGCACAGGTCCGGGCGCGGACGAGCGTCGGGCAATCGCCGTAGTGGTGATTGGAGGACAGACGCTGTCGTTGCTCTTGACGCTGATCGTCACGCCGGTAGCTTATTCGTTCTTCGATGATATCGGCGCCACTGAAGCCTGGCGCTCGCTGGCGAGCCGAGTGTACGCGTTTACACATCCATTCAGGAAACGAGTCGGCTCCGCGGTTTCACGTAAGCAAGTCGCAGCAGAGATCGACAGAATCGGCGCAGAGATTGAGGCAAAAGCAAAAGCCGACGATGAAATGAAAGTCGGCGCCGGCGATTAACGGCTCCGTTCCGCATCAGCTTTGTAGGTTTGTATTTCAACATTTGAGCCATCAGTGCTGGCCGTCACCATTCCATCGCGGCCCGTCTGCAGGAGCTTGATTCCACGCTCGAGGTAGCGGTTCACGATCGACGGATGAGGATGCCCGAAGCGGCTTCGCTCGCCTACTGAAATCACCGCGCACTTCGGGTTCACCGCATCGACGAAGGCTTCTGTCGAAGAGGTGCGTGAACCGTGATGAGGAACCTTCAGCACGTCGGCGCGAAGGTGTGCGCCCGAAGCGACAAGCGACTCTTCGGCCGGCCCTTCGACGTCGCCCGCTAACAAGAACGATACCGAACCATACGTCAGGCGCAGGACTACTGAATCATTGTTTCCTGACGTGACCGTTGCTCCTGTCTGCTTGAGCGGCCACAGTACGTCGATCACAACATCATCAACTTCAAAACGCTCGGACTTGTTGACCGACCAAAGCGAAACGCCGCGGCTTACGATGGTTTTCTCGAACCGGTTGTATTCAGAATCGGACGTCGGTTTGTGTCCGATGATTGCTTGACCGACACGCAAATTGCGAACTACATCGGACAACCCTCCGATGTGGTCAGCGTGAGAGTGCGTCGCCAGCACATAATCGACTCGCGTGCGGCCAAGCGACCAAATGAATCGCGACACGACGGCCTCTCCTATCGAAAAAGGAGTGTCGGCGAGATCATCAACGCCGGGTTCGCTCGCAGATTCAGGCACTGTTGAATCGGGTTTGCTTGAACTATTGAAATGAATTTCGCCTCCTCCATCGACAAGCATTGTCTTTCCGCGGGGAAAGACTATGAAAGCTGAATCGCCCTGTCCGACGTCGAGGAAGTGAACAGTCAATCGTCCGCTTGTCTGTTTTGTTGCCGGCCGGATCATCGCAACGATGGCAAAGATCATTGCAACCGAACACGCAAGTGATTGGATCATTCGCGTGGAACGCTTACTTGCAATCTGAGTTCGAGGACGCGAAGGTTTAGGTTGGTCCTCTGCCGGTCGATTTATGGTTGCGATTCTATCCACTGGCTGCCATCGATCAATCAAAACAGCCACCATCGCGAGCGGTATGAGATAAAGTGTGTAAATGATCGAATGCCAACCTTCGTGGTGTGCTACGCGAAAGGTCGCCAGTGGAATGTCGACGAACGGCGCTATCGCATTGACAAGCAAGAAATGCGCGGCAGTTGTCAGGCGTTCGAGTAGAGCCGCAGCGCCTGCGCTTATCCAGCTAACGGTAATCGTTCCCAGTGCGCCGAGCATCAGTGCTCCGGTCAGCAAGCCGGCTACCACGTTTAACAAGACACCGATGGGCGCAACGCGATTGAAATAAAGTGCCATCAACGGCAGCGTCGCGAGTTGAATTGCCGCAGAGGTGATAACAAGCAGCATCACTCCTCGCGCGATTGTCTGTAGTCGCATGCCTCCGAGCAGTCTGGCTGCGCGCGCTTTCGGCAGCGCATAACGAATGGGCGCGCGTCGGATTTCTTGATTGAACTCGCGTTCATTCCAGAAGAGCATCTCGCTGAAATACTGAAGCGGTTGTGAGCACGACGGCGGGTGAGGCGTGCGCGCAGTCGGCCGCCACGTGCCAATCGCTTCGAGCCTGGCGATTAGCGGAAGGGCCAACAGCACGATGCCAGCTACCGCTAAGAAACTCAACTGAAACCCAGGATCTGCCACCAGAGCCGGTTTCAAGGCGATCATCGCAAACGCTGCCAGAGCTACAGTGTTGATCGAAATTGACCTTCTGAACAATAACGGTCCGAACAGCCCCACGCTTATCATCATCGTTGCGCGAGTGACCGGGGGAGCGAGGCCCACCATCACCGCATACGCCCACAGCACGAGCAAACAGACGACCACGCGCCACGTCTTGCGCCGCTTGAGCGCCGCCCTGCCACCCAACAGCGCCCAGGCTATGATCCCAATGTGGAGACCTGCTATGACCAGCGTATGAAACGTCGAACTCTCACGCAGCCGCTCCGTTGTCTGCGGATCCAGAAAATAGCGATTGCCTGTGAGCATTGCTTTCAGTGTTCCCGCGACGTCTGGAGCGAACCTGGAATCGAGCGCTTGAATCAAGCGCAATCGCAAATGATACAAAACTGCGAGCAAGAGATTTGCGGGTTCATCGTCGACGTGCTCGATCAGCAGCGGGCTCTTGATGACGCCTTTCAAATCGTAGCCGTGACGTTCGAGGAACTCGTTGAAGTCGGGAGAGCCAGGATTTGCGTAGCTGCGCGCGCGTTCGAGCCTGACCAGCACTCGAATGCGCGAGCCATAGTCGAGATGAACTTCGTCGAATTCGGTGCGCGTTTCGTCATCGCCCTCGGAAATCATCAGCCGCGCGCGACCTGTTGCCCTAATAGAATCGTCCGACGCGCGAATGCGTTCGGCATCAACGTCGAGATAGAAGGCGTTTGGAGCGGGCTCAGGCGGAGCTGTCAACACGCCTTCCAGTTCAACAGGATCACTCGGGATTATGACTTTCGATTCGTAGAAGGTGCCCAACCTCGTAGTTTTGTCACTCAAGCGTTCGGAAGACGAAAGCAAGGCGCCGGCGAAAACAAAACTGATAAGCAAGCTCACGCTAGTTGCCGCATCTCTTCTCCTGTAAATAAAATTGATTGAAACAAGAAGCGCACAGATAGACGAGGCGACGATCAACGGTCGTGCTGGCTGTGCGAACCGGTCAATCAGAACACCAGCAATCAGCGCGGCCGCGAGATATAGAAACGGCTGGCGCCTGGTAGCGAATGTTGATTGAGCGAACGTGTCGATCAATTGATTCGTCGCGTGTTTCAAACCGCGACTGTTTAGTTGACAATCGCGAGCGCGAAGCCCGATGATTCGCGTATGAGCGCGGAACCTGACGACCTTGCAAAGAGGGTCTTTGAATTCGCCAAAGCTACCGAGGTTCCTGAAGAATCATTCCTGATGAAGCGCCTGAAGCTCGACGACTCGGATCAGGTACAAGAAGTAATCGATGGACTAATGCTCGCGCTCATCAGCTTCTGCTATCACCGTCATCCTCGCGGGGAAAATGTTCATCAGGTGATGGAGCGGCTTGAAAAGGTCCAGGCCGGCTCGCCCGAAGCGATCGAGCTTGAACAGAGAGCCGACGATGCCGCGGCGCTTCAGATTCCGTTTATTGTAACTCTAAACAACCTGGTCGAGGACTACTACCACCTCAGGCGGCGTCTGGAAGCGATGTTGCGCGCCGAGGAGTAGCGTAATACCGCAAACGGTCGGCGGTCAGTCGATAGTAACTTTAATGAGACTCTGAACGGATCACAAATTCGTGATTTCGCGTCGGGACGCAATCGATCTGTTTTTAACTCTATTCGTCACCTTCATCGGTATCATCGGCTGTCGCATCACCTGAAAAGAGCCCTTTGATCTCCGCAGAGATTTCCGCTCGCCTTGACTTAGCCAGCTTCATTATCTGGGACAGATGCTTTCTCGCGCGGCGCGCGGCGGCCTTATTCCCCTTTTGACGAAAGACCATGTTCTCTGCGGCGAATCGCCCAACTTCAATGAGAAGCTGGCCTGTGGTCGAGCCTTGCACTCGGCGATCAAACAATCGCCGCTCGCCTCCGTTGCGTCGTTCGCCTGTGCCCGGTGGAGGCCCGAGCTCCTGTTTACGTCGTTCCTCTTGTCGACGGTCTTCGCTCTCGCGACGTTCGTCGGAGATTACGTTGAAATTGTCGTCGTCCATCTCTTTCTCCAAAGGGAGCTTGGTGTGGGATTCTCGACTGGTTCGGATGAGTCATCGACAACTAATTGACCTCGCCAGAACGTCCCGTAGCACGCGCTAGTCTATCACAGCGCGCACAGGTTGCAAGGGTTCGCATTGACTCACGCTTTGAGCATCTCCCGCGCGTGGCGCCGTGCGGTTTCGGTGATCTCGGCTCCGGTGAGCATTCGGGCGATCTCTTCGATGCGGCCGGGCCTATCGAGCCGGTCAACGCTGATCTGAGTGCGCCCGGCTATCACTTCTTTGCGGACGAGGAGATGAGCATCGGCGAGCCGCGCGATCTGAGGTTGATGAGTCACGCAAAAAACCTGATTGCTGTTGGCGAGGTTCTTGAGCTTTAGTCCGACCGCCTCACTCACGCGGCCGCCGATTCCGCTGTCGATTTCATCGAAGACGATTGTGCGAGGGAATTCAGTCGCGCCGGCAACCGTCTTAAGCACGAGCATCAACCGCGATGCTTCTCCACCTGATGCGACCCTGGCCAGCGGCCGAATCTCTTCTCCGACGTTCGCTGAGAAGTAAAACTCGACTCGATCGATTCCGTTTGCGGTGAACGATTCGCCGGCCTCGTCCGATTCAAGCTCTGCTGCTTCAGGCGAGCTGATTTTTATCTGGAAGATGGTTCTCTCCATCGCAACCCCGGCGAGGTCGCTTTCAACTGCGCGCTCGAAATTCTTCGCCGACCGAACGCGCTGCCGGTGAAGTTTTTGAGCCCGCTCAAGGTAAGCCGCGCGAGCGGTTGCCAGCTCCCGTTTCAGGTCTTCTTCGCGCTCATCGGAACGTTCGATTTGATGTAGTCGATCCTGCGAGCGCGCCAAATGCTCGAGCGCGGTTTCGACTGAGCCGCCATACTTGCGCTTCAATCGCGAAAGCTCGGCGAGACGGTTCCCGATTTCTTCAAGCCGCGCTGGAGAGAACTCCAGCTTCTCCGTGAAGTCACGAAGCGAGAACGCGAGTTCTTCCAACAAGGCTCGCGCGGTTTCGATTCCGTCAACATACTCACGAAAGCTTGATTCGTAATGGGACAGCTCATCGATTCTGCGCGCCGTCTGACGGATTCGCGTTATCGCCGAATCGCTATCATCGTAGATGAGATTGAAGCTTTCGGAGCCGAGCGTGGTCAGTTTCTCGACGTTGTTGAGCCTGCGTTTTTCTTCTTCAAGTTGTTCGTCTTCGCCGATCGCGAGTTGAGCCCGCTCAAGCTCATCGATTTGAAACCGAAGCGTGTCGATCATCTGAAATCTTTCCGCTTCTTCCTTGCTCAAGTCGTTTATTTCTTGCCTGAGCGAAGCCCATCGTTTGAAGCCAATCGACACTTCGCGCTTGAGCGCTGCAACGTCAGCGTATGTGTCGAGGAGTTGGATGTGAGTTGCGGTCTCGAACAGCGTTTGTTGATCGCCCTGGCCGTGAATATCGACCAAAAAAGGGCGAAGCGCGCGCAGGAGTGATTGAGTAGCGAGCTGATGGTTGATGAATATTTTGTTGCGCCCGTTAGCGGCGAGCTCGCGTCGTATTATCAACTCCGCATTGGCTTGAGCATCGAACTCGATGCCGGCATCCGCGAGCAGTTTCTCGAAGTCAACGTTCGCTGAAACCGAGAACAAGCCTTCGATCGAGCCGCGCTCGCTTCCCGTTTTGAGAAGGTCCGCCGTGAAGCGTCCGCCGATCAACACGCCAAGCGCATCGACGATGATCGATTTACCTGAACCCGTCTCGCCGGTCAAAAGATTCAGTCCTCGATCAAACTCGACGGTCAGCTCATCTATCAAGGCTATGTTTGAAATTTTCAGGAGCGTCAGCATTTCTTAATCAAGTGAGGAGGATTGGATCACGGAACGCAAAGGCGCTCGAAACTTAGCTATGTGAAAACTCGATGTCAAGGATTTGCTTAACTGCGTCAAGGAGGTTCTCGCCGACAAAGTCAGGCTCGCAAGGCCATCGCTTAGGGTGAGCCAGTGTCTCGCGCCCGTAACCTGTCAACACGAGAGCCGATCGTGCTCCGGCGTTCTTTGCAAGGTTTATGTCGCTTGCCTTGTCGCCGATTACGAACGAGCTTGAAAGAGCGATATTCTGCTCGTGAGCCGCGGCGTCGAGCAAACCGGTTTGCGGTTTACGGCAATTGCAGTTCGCACGATAGGGCGCGACTCCAAAGTTGGGATGATGGGGACAATAGTAAATCCCGTCGACTCGCGCTCCCTTCACTGCGAGCTTTTCGATTAGGCGTGAATTGATCGCCTCGAGAGCTCGTTCGTCATAAAGCCCACGAGCAATTCCCGATTGGTTAGTGATTACAATGGCCTTGAAGCCTGCTTCATTGATCAAGCGCAGCGATTGAGCCGCCCAGGGAAACAGCTTCAACTCATCAGGCGTTGATACATACCCGACGTCTTCGTTGAGCGTGCCGTCTCGATCAATGAAAAATGCTCGCGATTTCTGGTTGCGACTTGGAGATTGGTGTTCTAGAGAAGGCCGTTGCATTCAATCGAATGTTAGTGTCGATGCAGGTATCAGTAAAGCACATCGGCGATGCCGAGCAGAGATGAGATGTTATGTTGCACAAAATCTATGCGAACCTTCATCGAGGTCAAACTCTCCCGAAAACCGCCGGCTGCGCGAGACGAGTTCGGCAATGATTTGCTGTTTCGCGAGGTGAATTGCTGCGTTAACTGAAATCCAGCGCTCGCCTCGAGCGATGCAGCGATTTTGGAAGCTCGCGGATCGTTAATCGAACGTGCAACGCGATACGCAGCCACCAGGCCTTCGGCTCTTGAAGCTGTAGGGGTAGCCCGTGGAGCTCCCGGACCGAAGCCTCCGTAGTCTTCACGATCCACGGCGGTGTATTGGTCGGCAATAATCGCTTCAGCGAGCGCGATAATGTGATCGGCGTACTTTTTTTCGTGGTCGACGCTGTGCAGAGCCTCGAGCGCTTGCATCAGCCAGGCATCTGCCGGCAACCAATCCAACTTGCGCTGTGATTCAATCAAAAAGTCTGCCGCGCGTTTGGCGGCCTGCAGAAGTTGTTTGTCGTGACTCAGCGCGAATAGTCGAATCAACCCAAGCATCGCTTCGCCCGGATAGTAAAGCGAGTCAAGACTCGATGAATCGTTTTCTTGAAGTCGAACGCGTGTTTCAAATGAGCCGTCTTTTCGTTGCATCGCCAGTATCTGATGCGCCAATCCGGTCGCGCTCTTTCGATCTGCAAACTTCGGATCGAACTGGACCTGTGTAGCAAGAACAACAAGCGCGAGCCCGTTTGCTCCCAACTTAGCTTTGCCGTCGAAATCTAAAACGTAAATTGTATTTCGCGCTGGAACTCTTCGAAATCTCGTCTTGAGAAACTTCACCGCACGCCTGGCCGACTCGAGATACCGGGCGCCGCCGGTGGTCTTGTAGAGTTCCAGCAGTGAAAGCGTAGCGCCGGCGTGCCTTATGATGTTATACCGTCGCGATTCTAAGCGATCGCTGGCCGCGTCGTAATAGTAATGAAAGCTTCCATCGGGTTTTTGCATCCGGACCAGATAGTCTCCTCCGGCCCGCGCGGCTTCGAGCAACATCGAGCGAGTCGATTCTCTACGGAGTGGCGCGATCGGAAAGAGGTTCTTACAGCGGACAGAGTTCGACGAGAGAAGGGCGGCGAGCAGAATTGATTTGAGCAACAGATCTCGCACTGTCTAAAGCTTAAACATTAAACAGCCCGAAGCCAAAGCACCTCAATAGTGGTTCTCTCGTTTTATTTCGGGTATTCAATCACTGGCTCTCACAGTCACGCGGGCGGACCGCCGCTCAAAACCGTCCTGCCTTGCGAGTCATTCACATTCACATGCTGAATATTCGAGACCGGCCGAACTTGAGCAGGCAGGTTATTGGTCTCGGTGCTCAGCGTCAGGCGGAAAGATCCCGATCCGTCCGTGGTGACACTACCAAGTGAGAACCCGTCGACGATGACGGTGTAAGCCGCATTCTGAAGGAGCTTGTCTCCTTCAATTTGGAGAGATTCATTACTACTCGACTTTTGAGTGTTCACCTTTCCCTCAGCGTCTGGAATAACGGAGGTTGGGTTGAGCTTGGCTTCGCGTTGAAAGTCCCCGCTGCCGTCGCTCGACGAGAGAACGTCAATGCGAGTCGCATCAGTTGAACCGTCCGCCAGAGTGGTTCCTCTGACTTCGACGAGAGCCCCGACCACTGCCGCGCCATCGTCCTGGCGAATCTCGGTGGCCGCGGAAACGTGAACGGTGTGTCCGCCTACTCGCCAGTCACCGATGAAGCCGCCGGCAGGCA
>Ga0075426_10000391_pt1 | contig 30143 bp, 31 predicted proteins | sample SoiMethybrSBSTD5_FD_75304 | JGI IMG/M metagenome (GOLD analysis project Ga0075426, IMG submission 75304) | Bulk soil microbial communities from a Populus tree surrounding site in Tennessee, USA - Soil MetaG P. TD hybrid SBSTD5 | ecosystem: Environmental > Terrestrial > Soil > Tree plantation...
GGCGACGTCCTCATCCTCGGCAAGCCGCTCGGCGTGGGCATCCTGTCCGCGGCGCTCAAGAAAGGAAATCTCTCGGCCGCGGGCTACGCCGAGATGCTCAAGTGGACGACGCGGCTCAATACGCCGGGCCAGGCGCTCGGCGCGATGCCGGCCGTGCACGCGCTCACCGATGTCACCGGTTTCGGCCTCGCCGGTCACCTGCTCGAGATGTGCCGCGGCGCGCGCGTCGCCGCCGAAGTGCGCTTCGACGCGCTGCCGATCATCAGCGAGGCGCTCGACTGGGTGAAAAGCGGCACCGCGACCGGCGCCTCCGAGCGCAACTGGAAGAGCTACGGGCGCGAGGTGCAGCTCCCGGCCGGCTTCGCCGACTGGCAGCGCAAGCTCATCACCGATCCGCAGACGAGCGGCGGCCTGCTCGTCGCGTGCGCGGCCGGGGCGGTCCCCGAGGTGCTGAAGGCTTTCGGCGGCGAAGCGAAGGAGATCGGTCGCCTGGTCGCGGGCGCGCCGACGCTGCGCATCACCTGAGCAGCGAAAGCAGCGCTTCCCAGACGCGCGCGGCGATCAGCGGTTGCGCCTCGGCGCTCGGATGGATCGTGTCCGCCTGGAAATATTCCGGCTTGTCGGCGAAGCCTTCCAGCAGGAATGGAATGAACGCGGCCTTATAGCGCCTGGCGAGCTCGGCAAAGCTGCTCCCGAATTCGGCGGTGTAGTCCGGCCCGTAGTTGGGCGGCAGCTTCATGCCGACGAGGAGCACGCGCGCGCCGCTCGCCTGCGAGCGCTCGATGATCGCGGCGAGATTGTCCTTCATCTGCGTGAGCGGCAGGCCACGCAGCCCGTCGTTGGCGCCGAGCTCGAGTATCACCACCGCCGGATGGTTGCGTTCGAGCGCTTGGCCGATGCGCGCGCGTCCTTCGGCGCTCGTCTCTCCGGCGACGCTCGCATTCACCACCCTATAATCGGGCCGTTCCCGCTTGAGGCGTTCTTCGAGCAGCGCGACCCAGCCACTCGAGCGCGCCATGCCATAGGCCGCCGACAGGCTGTCGCCGAACACGAGAATGGATTTTTCCGCCGCCGCCGCATCTTGCAGCGCAAGCGCCGATAGCATGCAGACGAAAGCAAGCGTCCTGGTCGCAAGGGGGATCGGCAAGGCGGTCAAGAGCGGGGCGGGCGAGCTCGTGATTCTGCGCGACATCGACCTCGCGGTCACCCCCGGCGAAGCGGTGGCCGTCGTCGGCGCCTCGGGCTCGGGCAAGTCGACGCTGCTCGCCATCCTCGCCGGCCTCGACACGCCCTCCAGCGGCTCGGTCTTCCTCGACGGCGCCGAGCTCTTCGCGCTCGACGAAGACGCGCGCGCCGAGCTGCGCGGCCGGGTGCTCGGTTTCGTCTTCCAGTCCTTCCAGCTTCTGCCCGCGCTGACGGCGCTCGAGAACGTGATGCTGCCGCTCGAGCTCGGCGCCGTGCACGATGGGGAGCAGCGGGCGCGCCAGATGCTCGTGCGCGTCGGCCTGGGCGAGCGGCTGCATCACTATCCGAAACATCTTTCCGGCGGCGAGCAGCAGCGCGTGGCGCTCGCGCGTGCGTTCGTGGTGCGGCCGAAGCTCCTCCTCGCCGACGAGCCCACCGGGAGCCTCGACGCGCAATCGGGCGCCGCAGTGATCGATCTGCTCTTCGAGCTCAATCGCGAGAACGCGACCACGCTCGTCCTCGTCACGCATGACGACGCGCTCGCCGCGCGCTGCGCGCGCGTCGTGCGCCTGGTCGCCGGACGCCTCGCATGAGAAGCGCCTGGCGCATGCTCGTGCGCGACGCCCGCGCGGGCGAGCTCGGCGTGCTCGCCGCGGCGCTCGTCATCGCTTGCGCGAGCGTGACGAGCGTCGGCTTCTTCGCCGACCGCGTCGGCCAGGCGCTGGCGCGCGACGCGCACCAGCTCCTCGGCGCCGACCTCGTGCTCGCCGCCGACCATCCGTGGAATGCCCGCATCGTCGAGCGCGTGCGCCGCGCCGGCGCAGAAGCCGAGGCGATGAATTTCGTCAGCATGGCGCTGCGCGCCGGCGCGAGCCAGCTCGCCGGCGTCAAAGCGGTGAGCGAGAACTACCCGCTGCGCGGGCGGCTGCGCATCGCGGCCGCGCCCGGCGCGCCGGACGAGGAGGCGAAGCAGGGGCCGGCGCCCGGCACGGTGTGGCTGGAGGAGCGGCTCATCACCGCCCTGCAGGCGCCGGTCGGCTCGCGCATCCGCGTGGGCAGGAGCGAATTGCGGGTGGCAGCGGTGTTGACGCTCGAGCCCGAGCGCGCCGCCAACTTCTTTAATCTCGCGCCCCGCCTCATCATGAACATCGGCGACGTGCCGGCGACCGGCCTGGTGCAGCCGGGAAGCCGCATCTCCTATTACCTCTACGCCGCGGGCGAGCGCGAGCAGATGGCCCGGCTGGAGCGCTCGCTCGCGGGGGAGCTCGGACGCGGCGAGCGCATGGAGACGCTCGAATCCGGCCGGCCCGACGTGCGCGCGTCGGTCGAGCGCGCGCAGCGCTTTCTTTCGCTCACGGCGCTGCTCGCCGCGGTGCTCGCCGGCGTCGCCATCGCGCTCGGTGCGCGGCGCTTCGTCGAGCGGCACCTCGACGGCTGCGCCGTGATGCGCTGCCTCGGAGCGACGCAGGCGAGGCTGCTCGCCCTTTATGCGGGAGAGTTTGCGCTGCTCGGCGCGATCGCCTGCGCGCTGGGCGCGCTCGCCGGCTACGGCGCGCAGCTCGGCATCGGCTACGCGCTCGCCGATGTCATCCGCACCGAGCTTCCCGCGCCCACGGCGCGGCCGGCGCTGCAGGGCTTTCTCGTCGGCTTCGTGCTGCTGCTTGGCTTCGCGCTGCCGCCGCTCGTGCAGCTGCGCGGCGTGCCGGCGCTGCGCGTCATGCGCCGCGAGGCCGGCGCGCCGCAGCGCGCTGCGCTCGGCGCCTACGCCGCCGGCCTCGTTGCGCTCGGCGCCCTGCTCATCTGGCAGGCGGGCGACCTCAAGCTCGGCGCCTATGTCGTGGGCGGCTTCGCCGGGGCCGTGCTCGTCTTCTACGCGCTCGCGTGGGCCGCCCTCGCGCTCGTCAGCCGGCTGCGCCCACGGCATCGCGCGCTGCGCTACGGCCTCGCGAGCCTGCGCCGCCATGCCGGCGGCAACGCCGTCCAGGTCGCAAGCCTCGCCCTCGGCCTGACCGCACTGCTGCTGCTCACGTTCACGCGCAACGATCTCGTCGACGCGTGGCGGCGCACCGCGCCGCCCGATGCGCCGAACCGCTTCCTGCTGGGCGTGCAGCCGGACCAGCTCCAGCCGGTGCAGGCTTTCCTGCGCTCCCAGGGGCTGGGTGACCCTCAGTTGTATCCGATGGTGCGCGGACGCGTCGTTGCGGTGAACGGCCGGCCTGTCCGCGAAGCCGATTACACGGAGGAGCGCGCGCGGCGCCTTGTCGAGCGCGAGTTCAACCTCTCCTACATGGACGCGCCGCCCGCGCACAACGCGATCACGGCCGGCCGCTGGACCTCCGAGGGCTTGTCGGTGGAAGACGGCATCGCGCAGCGCCTGGGCTGGAAGCTCGGCGATGAGCTGACCTTCAACGTCGCCGGCGACACCTTCAGCGCGCGCATTACCTCGCTGCGGCGCGTGCGCTGGGATTCGATGAAGGTCAATTTCTTCGTGATCGCGCCGCCCCGGATCCTCGCCCCATTTCCGGCGAGCTACATCAGCGCCTTTCGCGTGCCACCCGGACGCGAGGCTGCGCTCAATGCGCTCGCGAGCGCTTTTCCCAACGTCACGCTCGTCGACATCGGCGCGCTCCTGCGCCAGGCGCAGGCCGTGGTCGAGCAGCTCGTGGATGCGGTGCAGTTCATCTTCCTCTTCGCGCTCGGTGCGGGGCTGCTCGTCCTTTATGCGGCGCTCGTCGCCACCGAGGACGAGCGCCGGCGCGAGGCGGCGGTCATGCGGGTTTACGGCGCCTCGCGCGCGCACGTCGCGGCTGCGCAGCGCGTCGAATTCATGGCCATGGGCCTCCTTGCCGGCGTGCTGGCGACCGCCGGCGCCGCCCTCATCGGCCAGCTCCTCGCGCGGCGCGTGTTCGAGCTCGATCTGCCGCCGAGCGCGGCGCTGCTTGTCGCCGGTCCGCTCGCGGGCGTCGCGCTGCTGTCGCTCAACGCCTGGCTCTCTTCGCGCAAGGTGCTGCGCGCCTCGCCCGCGCTGATCCTGCGCGAGTCGACATGATTTCCGCTGCTATGGAAGAAACGACGCGGCGGGCGCTCGCCAGCGGCGCGCTGCAGCCGATCGCCACCGAGACCGCCATCGTGCCCGACGCCGGTATTCAATTCCTCGTGCGCTCGGCCTCCAGTCTCGAGCGCAAACAATTTGCACGCGAGCGTCCGGATCCGCTCGGCGACTACGAGCCTGATCTTTACGTGGGCGACGTGCCGCCGGCGCATTACGCGCTGCTCAACAAATACCCGGTCGTGCGCTCGCATCTTCTCATCGTGACGCGCGCCTTCGAGCAGCAGGAGCAGCTCCTCACGGCGGCCGATTGCGCCGCGCTCGGTGGCCTGCTCGCCGAGCTCGACGGACTCGCTTTCTACAATGCCGGCACGGCCGCCGGCGCGAGCCAGGCGCGCAAGCACCTGCAGCTCGTGCCGCTGCCGCTCGCGGCGGAAGTGCCCGAGCCGGTGCCGACGGAGCCGATGTTCGGCCGGCTGCCCTTTCGCCACGCGTTCGCGCCGCTCGGAAGCCTGGATGATCTGCACGGCGTCTATCAAAACCTGGTGGGGCGCTGCGCCATCCAGTCGGCGCCGTACAACATGCTCGCGACCCGCCGCTGGATGCTCGTCGTGCCGCGCGCGCGCGAGCACTATGAATCGATCTCGGTGAACGCGCTCGGCTTCGCGGGCTCGCTCTTCGTGCGCAACCGGTCGGAGCTCGAGCGGGTGCGGCGCTCAGGGCCGATGAACGTGCTGCGCGCCGTCACGCTAGAATCGCTCGCATAAGATGGAAATCGCGGCAATCCTGATTCTCGGTCTCGCGATCGGCGGCGTCCTCGGGTGGTTTTTCCGTTCCGCATCCAGCGGATCGGACCTCGCGCTCGCGCGCCAGCGCGCGGAGCAGGCCGAGCGCCAGCTCGCCGAAGTGCGCGAGCAGGCGAGCGTGATGACGCGCCAGCGCGACGCGGCGCTCGAGGAGCTGCGCGACGAGTCGGCGAAGCGCGCCTCCTTCGAGGCCGTGGCGGCCGCCATCCCGGAGCTGCAGCGCGAGGTCGAGGCGCGCAGCATGGCGCTCGCCCAGCAGACCCGGACGATCCTCGAGATCACGCGCGAGAAGGAAGCGCTCGCGGCGACGATCGACGCCGAGCGCAAGGGCTTCGAGGAGAAGTTGAAGCTCCTCGAGGACGCGAAAAAGGCGCTCGCCGATGCGTTCAATGCGCTCTCGTCCAACGCGCTGAGAAGCAATTCCGAGGAGTTCCTCAAGCTCGCGCAGGCGTCGGTCGCGCCGATCAAGGAAGCGCTCGGCAAATTCGACCTCAAGATCCAGTCGCTCGAAGTCGCGCGCGAGGGCGCCTACCAGGGCCTGGTCCAGCAGGTGAGCCAGCTCCTGGATACGGGCCGGCAGCTCAGGTCCGAAACGTCCAATCTCGTCCAGGCGCTGCGGTCCCCGGTCGTGCGCGGCCAGTGGGGGGAGATCCAGCTGCGGCGCGTGGTCGAGATGGCCGGCATGCAGAACTACTGCGACTTCGTCGAGCAGGAAACGCTGCGCACGGAAAGCGGCGTGCTGCGGCCGGACTTGATCGTCAAGCTGCCCGCCGGCAAGACCATCGTCGTCGATGCCAAGGCGCCGGTGTCGCACTACCTCGACGCCATGGCGGCGACGGACGAGGGCGAGCGCAGGGTCAAGCTCCAGGCGTTCGCCAAGCTCGTGCGCGATCGCATCACCGAGCTCGGCCGCAAGTCGTACTGGGACCAGTTCAAGGACACGCCCGAGCTCGTGGTGATGTTCCTGCCGGGCGATCACTTCCACAGCGCGGCGCTGCAGGCGGATCCGTCGCTTCTGGAATACGGCGTCGAGCAGCGAGTCCTCGTCGCCACGCCCGTGAACCTGATCGGCCTGCTGCGCGCCGTCGCGTACGGCTGGCGGCAGGAGTCGATTGCCGTGAACGCCAAGGAGATCAGCGAGCTCGGCGCCGAGCTCTACAAGCGCATCGCCGACCTCGGCGGGCATTGGATCGAGCTCGGGCGCAACCTTTCGCGCACCGTCGATGCGTTCAACGGCGCGGTAGGCTCGCTCGAGTCGCGCGTGCTGGTCAGCGCACGGCGCTTCCGTGAGCTGGGCGCGGCTTCCTCCGCAGCGGATATCCCGGTGCTCGAGCCGGTCGAGAAGGCGCCGCGCTCGCTCAAGGTGCTGGACATCAGCACGGCGGCTCTGAAATCCGCGTCAGACTCCAGCCAGGAAAAGGCGTAAGTCCATTCGGCCTGTAGTAGGTCGACGACATTAGTGCCTGAATCGAAACGCCTTTCCTCTTATAGAGCTTTTCGCTAGACTCGCGGTCGAAAGGGGGGTGTTGGCGGGCCCCTTTTTGGCTGCCGGCGCCCCGCGCAGCCGATGCCCCTATCACTACGTTTCGTCGTTCCCCTCGCGCTCGCGCTCGCGGCAATCGCGTACGCGGTCGTGCCGCTCGTCGATCGGCTCACGTTCCAGTGGTTCGTGCGTGACCTCGACGCTCGCGGAGCGCTGATTGCGCAGACGGCGCAGGAGCCGCTCTCCGAGCTGATGCGCGATCCGCGCGGCGCGAAGGCGCGCGTGCAGCGCTACTTCGAGCGCATCATGCAGGGCGAGCGCATCTTCGCCATCGGCCTGTGCGACCGCTCGGGCCACCTCGCGTTCGCGAGCCCCACCTATCCGCAGGCGGTGCGTTGCCCGCCCGCCGATCAGAAGGAGGCGAAGAGCTGGGTGCTGCAGTTGAAAGACGGGCCGTTGCACGTATCGGCGAATCCGATCGCGGGCGAGACGGGGGCGCTCGGCGACCTGATGATCGTGCACGACATGAGCTTCGTCGAGCGCCGCAGCGCCGACACCAAGAAGTATGTGCTGTGGCTCTTCGCCGGAATCGCCGCGGTCGTGGCGCTCATCACCATGGTGATCGCCGAGATCAGCTGGCGCGGCTGGGTTGCGGGCATGAAGGCGCTGCTCTCGGGTGAAACGCTGTTGAGATCGCCCTTGGGGCTTGCCAGCACGGCGCCGGAACTGCGCCCGATCGCACGCGACCTGCAGGCGCTGGTGCGCGACCTCGAGGCCGAGCGCGCCGGGCGCGACGAGAGCCAGACCACCTGGGGGCCGGAGGCGCTGCGGCGCATCCTGCGCCAGGACCTGAAGGGCGACGAGGTGCTCATCGTCTCGAACCGCGAGCCCTACGTGCACGTGCGCCGCAAGGACAACGTGATCGAGATCCAGCGCCCGGCGAGCGGCCTCGTCACGGCGCTCGAGCCGATCGTGCGCGCCTGCTCGGGCACCTGGATCGCGCACGGCGCGGGCTCCGCCGACCGCGATACCGTCGACAAGAACGACCATGTCATGGTGCCGCCCGAGCGCCCGGCGTACCGCATCCGCCGCGTGTGGCTCTCGCAGGACGAAGAGCAGGGCTACTACTACGGCTTCGCGAACGAGGGACTCTGGCCGCTCTGCCACATCGCGCACACGCGCCCGGTATTCCGCGCTCCCGACTGGGAGCACTACCAGAACGTGAACCGGCGCTTCGCCGAGATCGTCGCCGACGAAGCGCACACCGAGGACCCGATCATCCTGGTGCAGGACTATCACTTCGCGCTGCTGCCGCGCATGGTGCGCGAGCGCCTGCCGCGGGCCACGATCATCACCTTCTGGCACATCCCGTGGCCGAACCCGGAGGCCTTCGGCATCCTGCCCTGGCGCGAGGAGATCCTGGACGGCATGCTCGGCTCCTCGATCCTCGGCTTCCATACGCAGTTTCACTGCAACAACTTCTTCGACACGGTGGACCGCTTCCTCGAGGCGCGCGTCGATCGCGAGACCTTCTCGATCTCCTACGGCGGCGACACCACGGAGGTGCGCCGCTACCCGATCTCGATCGAATGGCCGCCGGCGGCGCTGCAGGTGCAGGCGCCGGTGGCCGAGTGCAGGAAGCGCGTGCGCGAGCGCCTCGGCCTCGCGCAGGACGTGAAGCTCGGCATCGGCGTCGATCGCCTCGACTACACGAAAGGCATCCTCGAGCGCTTCAGCGCCATCGAGCGCCTCTTCGAGCTCGAGCCGCGCTGGATCGGGCAGTTCTCCTTCATCCAGGTGGCGGCGCCCTCGCGCAGCTCGATCGAGGAATACCAGCAGCTCGACGCCAAGGTGCGCGCGCTCGCCGCGCGCATCAACGAGCGCTTCGGCAAGGACGCCTACCAGCCGATCATCCTCAAGATCGAGCACCACGACGCCGCGCAGGTGTATGAGCTTTACCGCGCGGCGGAGATCTGCATCGTCTCGAGCCTGCACGACGGCATGAATCTCGTGGCGAAGGAGTTCGTCGCCTCGCGCGATGACGAGCAGGGCGTGCTCATCCTCTCGCAGTTCACGGGCGCGGCGCGCGAGCTCGCCGAGTCGCTGATCGTCAATCCCTACGACTTCGAGCAGAGCGCGGCGGCGCTGCATCTCGCGCTCACCATGTCGCCGGAGGAGCAGCGCGCGCGCATGAGGAGCATGCGCAACCTCGTGCAGGAATTCAACGTCTTCCGCTGGGCGGGGCGGATGCTCCTCGATGCGGCGCGCATGCGCCACCGCACGCGCGTGCTCGCGCGCACGCGCGCCGCGCGACGCAAAGCCGACGCGGCCTAGGAGATGGCGAGGGAGCTGCCCCCATTTCGGCCCGACTGGGCGTTCTTTCTCGACATCGACGGGACGCTGCTCGACATCGCGCCGACGCCGAAAGCCGTGCACACGGCGAAAGCCGATTGCAAGCTGGTCGCGGCGCTCTATGAGCACGCCGGCGGCGCGCTCGCCCTGGTGAGCGGCCGGTCGCTCGCCATGATCGACGGGCTCTTCTCGCCGCTCAGGTTCCCCGCCGCGGGCCAGCACGGGGTCGAGCGCCGCGATGCGCGCGGGCGCGTGCATCGGCCGTCCTTCCCGGCAGACGTGCTCTCGCGCGCGGCGGAAACGCTGCGCACGTTCGCCGAGCGCCACGCCGGCCTCGTCTTCGAGAACAAGGGCTACAGCATGGCGCTGCACTACCGGCTTGCGCCACACCTTGCGAGCGCCGCGCACGCCGTTGTTCGCCAAGCGGCGCTGTCGGTAGGCGAGGGCGTGGAAGTGCAGCGCGGCAAGATGGTGGCGGAGCTCAAGCCCGCCGGCCACGACAAGGGCCGCGCCATCGAGGCCTTCATGCGCGAGAAGCCGTTCGCGGGTCGCGTGCCCGTGTTCCTCGGCGACGATCTCACCGACGAGCACGGCTTTCGCGTCGTCGAGCGCCTGGGCGGCCACTCGGTCAAGGTCGGCCCGGGCGCGACCGCGGCGCGCTGGCGGGTCGCCGATCCGAGCGCGGCGCGCGCCTGGCTGAACGAGTGGCTCGCGCGCTGCGCCTAGGCGATGATGGCGCCTTGCCCGGTATCGCTCCCATCACGCAACGCCAGGCGCGCATCGGCGCGATCGCCGCGATGCTCGTCGGGCTCTGGCTCTCCCTCACCCTCGGACTGATCGGCGCGCTGCTCGGCGGGCTCCTCGTGCACGAGCTCGTGCACGTGCTCGCCGCGCGCATTGCGTATCGCTCGAGCGCCGCCAAGGGCGCGCGGCTGGTCAGCGTCGGCCTGATCGCCACGCTCGTCATCGGGGTTCTGGTCGCCGCGGGCTTCGGCGCCTCGGCGCTCCTCAGGAGCGAAGGCGCGAGCCCCGCCGCGCTGCTCACGCGCCTCGCCGACATTCTCGCGACCTCGCGCTCGGCGATGCCGGGATGGATCGCCGACCGCCTGCCGGCGGACGCGGACGCGTTGCGCCAGCAGATCGTCGACTGGCTGCGCGCGCATGCCACCGAACTGCAGAGGGCGGGGCGGGTCTTCGGCGTCGAGCTGGTGCATGTCCTCATCGGCATGGTGATCGGCGCCATCATCTGCTTCCGCGAGGCGCGCGGCGCTCCGCAGAAGAGCGTGCTCCTGCGCGAGGCGGCCGAGCGCGTGCGCACGCTCGCGCATGCGTTCCGCAGCGTGGTGTTCGCGCAGGTCAAGATCTCGGCGATCAACACCGTGCTCACCGCGATCTACCTGGCCGTCATCCTGCCGCTTCTCGGCGTGCCGCTGCCCTTCACCAAGGCGCTGATCGCGCTCTGCTTCATCGGCGGCCTGCTGCCCGTATTCGGCAACCTGATCTCGAACACGGTGATCGTCATCGTCAGTCTGTCGCAGTCCTTCGCCGTGGCCGTCGGCTCGCTCATCTTCCTGATCGTCGTGCACAAGCTCGAGTACTTCCTGAACGCGCGCATCGTCGGCGGCGAAATCAAGGCCTCGGCGTGGGAACTTCTCTGCGCGATGCTTGCGTTCGAAGCGGCGTTCGGGCTTCCCGGGCTGGTCGCCGCGCCGATCTTCTATGCGTATGGCAAAGCGGAGCTGCGCAGCGCCGGGCTCATCTAGAAGCGGATGCTCCTCAGCCGGACCGATTCCTCCGGCTGCGTGTCCTGGAACATGGTGGGGTCGGTCATGAAGCGGTACCAGGCGGCGGCGAGGAGGAGGCCGTAGGCGAGGAGCAGCACGCCGAGCGAAGCCCGCATCGTCCTGCGCATGCCACCGAGCGCGGCGAGGAGCGCTGCGCCGAGCGCTGCAGCCGTGAGCGTCAGGAAGAGGAGAACGACGAGCGGCGCAGCGAGCGTCAGCAGCGCATCGAGCTCGTGCAGTCCGACGACGAAGGAGGCCCCGGCCGCAGCGAGCAGCACTGCCAGCGGGAAGCGGTTGTCATCCATTGGCGCGCGATTGTAGTCGCGCGCTAGCCGCTTTTTTCGCTGCTGAGCTCGCCCCTGAGCTGCACCAGCCGGCGCTGCGCGTGCTCGAAGAACGTGCCGCCCGGGAACTGCTCGAGGTACAGCGTGATGTCGCCGGGATCGCCGCTGTCCTTGACGGCGTTCCAGAACTCGATTTCGGCCTCGACACGGGCAGAGAGCCGCGCCGCGGTGAGGAGCACGGTTTCGTCCGGGTCCTCGGGCGGCTTGCCCTCGGCGATGCGCTCGAGCGCCGTGGCGAAGCGGCGCGCGCTCGGGTAGCGGCTCTCCGGCTGCTTGGCGAGCGCGCGCGCGACGACGCGGTCGAGCGCCTCGGGGACGGGAACGACCACCGATGGCCAGACGGGATCGTCCTGGGCGATCTTTTTCATGAGCGCCCATTGCTCGCCCTCGAAGGGCTTGCGGCCCGTGAGCCACTGGTAGAAGAGGACGCCTGCCGAGAAGATGTCGCTGCGCCGGTCGACCGTCTCGCCCCGCACCTGCTCAGGCGACATGTAAGAGGGCGTGCCGATGAGCGCGCCGGCGCGCGTCGCCTCGGCGTCGTCGCGCGCCGCGTCGGCGAGGCGGGCGACGCCGAAGTCAGTGAGCTTGGCGTGGCCGCGTCGATCGATCATCACGTTGCCCGGCTTGACGTCGCGGTGGATGACGCCCGCTTCGTGCGCGAAGTCGAGCGCGTCGAGCAACTGCGTCATCAGCCGCAGGATCGTCTTGAGATCGAATTGCGCTTTCGCATCGAAGCACGCCTTCAGCTCTCGTCCGTCGATGTACTCCATCACCACATAGGCAAGGTCGCTTTGCGTGCCGAAGTCGTAGACCTGGACGATATGCGGATGGTTGAGCCGTGCGGCGGCGCGCACTTCGCGCTCGAATCGCATCGCGTAGTGGCGCGCGGTCGCCTCGTCGAGCGAACTGGTGAGGATGGTCTTGATCGCCACGCGGCGCGCAAGGGTCGCGTCATAGCCGTCATAGACGAGGCCCATCGCGCCCTTGCCGAGCACACCGCGAATCTCGTAGCGACCGAGCGAGCGCAATTCAGCCATGGGCCGATGGTACCGAGGGGTCGCCGAAGCGCCTGTGCATAATTTCCGGCCTCGTTATTGCTAGCGCCCCGGCGAAAGGAGACCGGCGCTTGCGCATGGGCGTTGACCTGGGTGGCACCAAGATCGAGCTCGCCGTATTCGACGATGCGGGCCGCGAGCACGTGCGCCAGCGGGCGCCGACGCCGCACACCGGCTACGACGACGCGGTGGCGGCCCTCGCGCGACTCATCGCCGATGCCGAGCGGCGCCTGGGCAGCCGCTGCAGCATCGGCATCGGCATGCCCGGCGCCCTCTCGCCGAGGAGCGGGCGGGTCTTCAACGCCTACAACACCCCGTTCAACGGCCGCCGGCTAAAGCAGGACCTCGAGGCAGAGCTCGGCCGCGAGCTGCGCTTCGCGAACGATGCGAACTGCTTCGCGCTCTCGGAAGCGATCGACGGTGCGGCGCGCGGCGCAGCGCTCGTCTTCGGCGCCATCCTCGGCACCGGTGTGGGCGGCGGCATCGTCGTCGATGGCAAGGTCCTCGAGGGCCACAACGCGCTCTCCGGCGAATGGGGGCATACGCCGCTGCCGTGGATGACGGCAGAGGAACACCCCGGACCCGCCTGCTTCTGCGGCCGCGCGGGTTGCATCGAGCAGTTCATCGCCGGGCCGGCGCTCAAGCGCGAGATCGCCGCGCGCGGCGAAGAGCTCGCCAACGAAGTGCACGAGGACCGTCTCGCGCGCGCGCTTTCCATGGTGGTCAATTTCCTCGACCCGGATGTCATCGTGCTCGGCGGCGGGCTCTCGAACATCGAGCGGCTCTACACCACCGTGCCGCGGCTGCTGCCGAAGTACGTCTACTCGCAGAGCTTCGAGACGCCGATCGTGCGCGCGCAGCACGGCGACGCGAGCGGCGTGCGCGGCGCCGCGATGCTCTGGCCTAGTCGCGCGCCAGCGCCTTCTTGATCAGCGACAGGTCTTTCACGAACTGCCGGAACGCGAGCTCGCGATCCTCCTCCTCCTGCACGCGCAGCAGCGCCGAAGGGTGCAGCGTCGCGAACACGTACGGCGCGAGCGGGCTCTCGACGAACTTGCCGCGCTCGAGCGAGACCCTGAAGTCCTTGCTGATCACCGCCCTTGCCGCGGTCGCGCCGAGGGCGACGATGACGTGCGGCTTGACGCTGGCGATCTCCTGCTCGAGCCACTGATGGCAGGCGTCGATCTCGCGCTGCGCCGGCGTCTTGTGCAGTCGGCGCTTGCCGCGCAGCTGCCACTTGAAGTGCTTCACCGCGTTGGTGACGTAGAGATGCTCGCGGTCGACCCCTGCCTCGGTGAGCGCCTTGTCGAGGAGCCGTCCCGCCGGCCCGACGAAGGGCAGGCCTTTCTTGTCCTCCTCGTCGCCCGGCTGCTCGCCCACGAGCATGACGCGCGCGTGCGGGTCGCCCGCGCCGAACACCGTCTGGGTGGCATTGGCCCACAGCGTGCAGTTCTGGCAGCCGCGGGCTTCCTCGCGCAGCTGCTTCAGCGTCTTGGCCATCGCTCCTTAGAATGCCCAGGATGAAAAAGATTGCAGTGCTGACCAGCGGCGGCGACGCGCCCGGCATGAACGCCGCGGTGCGCGCCGTGACGCGCGGGGCGCTGGCGCAGGGCTGGGAAGTGTTTGCGGTGCGCAACGGCTACGCCGGGCTGCTCGGCAACGAGTTCGAGCCCCTCGCCGCGCGCGACGTCGGCGGCATCATCCAGTCGGGCGGCACGGTGCTCGGCAGCGCGCGCTGCCCCGAGTTCGCCGAGGTCGCCGGCCGCGCGGCGGCGGTCGCCAACCTGCGCGGCCGCCAGATCGACGCGCTGGTCGTGATCGGCGGCAACGGCTCGCAGTCGGGATCGGCGAGCCTCGCGCGCGAGGGCTTCGCCGTGGTCGGCGTGCCCTCGACGATCGACAACGACCTCTACGGCAACGACGTGAGCATCGGCTGCGACACCGCGATCAACATCACGCTCGAGGCGATCGACCGGCTGCGCACGACCGCCTCTTCGCATCAGCGCGCCTTCGCGCTCGAGACCATGGGCCGCAATTGCGGGTACATCGCGCTGATGGCCGGCATCGCCGGCGGCGCCGAGGTGATCGCGCTACCGGAGCACGAGCTCAAGCCCGCCGACGTGGCCGAGCGCCTGCGCGCCGCGCGCCAGCGCGGCAAGACGCACGCGCTCGCGGTCATCGCCGAAGGGGCGAAGTGCGGCGTGCACGAGCTCATGGAGTACTACGGCGCGCAGCGCAAGTCGATCGGCTTCGATCTGCGCGTGACGCGCCTGGGACACGTGGTGCGCGGCGGCGCGCCGACGGCGGCAGACCGAGTGCTCGCGACGCGCCTGGGCGCCGCGGCGATCGCCACGCTCGCCGAAGGCCGGCGTGGCGTGCTGGTCGGCATCGTGAAAGGCGACGTGCAGGTCACGCCGCTCGCCGACATCGCGGGCAAGATGCGGCCCGCGGACGCGACGCTCCTCGAGCTCGCACGCGTGATGGCTATGTGAGCAGGCGGTTGATGCCGGTCGTGAGCTTGTCCGAGCTCACGCCGTACAGATGCAGCGACACCACGCGCGCGATGCTGCGGTTCGAGACGCGGTGCACAACCTTCTGCTCGAGGTCGCTGTCGGCGAGCTGGCCGGCGCGGTAAACCACCTTCCTCTGCAGATCGAGCTTCTCGCTGAACTGCTCCTCCGTGAGATCGCCCTCGACCACGCCGTAGATGCACCACACATGATGGCCATGCACGGCGCTCACCTGGCCGGGAAGCCAGGTAATCGCCGTGATGACGAAGCCATCGTTCGGATCGATATAGAGGAGATGGCGCATGTAGCCGTTCGGATCGCCGACGCGGTGCTCGGGCCGCAGCCAGGTCGGTTTCCTCAGGGCGACGTGCAGCGTTTCCTCGAGCTCGGCGAAGTCCTGGTGCTCGGCCGCGCGCGCGAGGCGGGCGAGCGCCGGGTGGATCGGATTCACGCCACTGCCTCCATGAGTTGTACTTTTACTTGTTCGCCGGTCTTCACAGCGCCGCGCTCATGTTCCAGCACGATAAAGCAATTCGCCTCGGCCATCGAGCGAAGCACCCCCGAGCCCTGCTGGCCGGTGGTGCGCACTTTCCATTCGCCCGCGTCCCGGAAGAGCACCCCGCGCTGGTATTCGGTGCGCCCCGGCACCTTGCGGATGTTGTCGGCTGCCGTGGCGTGCAGGAGGGGAATGGCGTAGTCGTCCGAGCGGCCGGAGAGGTGCAGGAGCGCATCGCGCACGAACTGGTAGAAGGTGACCATCACGGCCACCGGATTGCCCGGGAGCCCGAACAGAAAAGCGTCGCCGATGCGGCCGAATGCCATCGGCCGGCCGGGACGCATGGCGATCTTCCAGAAGAGCACTTCGCCGAGCTTCGCCATCAGCTGCTTGATGAAGTCGGCCTCGCCGACCGAAACGCCGCCGGTCGTGACGACCGCGTCCGCCGTTGCGGCCTTGCGCAACGCCGCCTCGAGCGCCGCCGGATCGTCGCGCACCACGCCCAGGTCCTCGATCTCGACACCGAGCCGCTCGAGCATGCCGTGCAGCGTGTAGCGGTTGGAGTCGTAGACCTCGCCCGCCTTCAGCTCGCAGCCGATGGAGGCGAGCTCATCGCCGGTGGAAAAGAACGCGACGCGCAGCGTGCGCTTGACGCGCACCTCGCCGATGCCGAGCGACGCGATGAGGCCGAGCTCCGCAGGCCGCAGCAGCTTCCCCGGCTCGAGCACCGGCACGCCGATCTTCAGGTCCTCGCCCGCGTAGCGCACGTTCTGCGCACGCTTCTGGCCGGGCGGCACGACGATGCGATTTCCCTCGCGCTTCACGACTTCCTGGATCACCACGGTATCGCTGCCCGCGGGCATCACCGCGCCCGTCATGATGCGTACGCATTGCCCGGGGCCGACGCTGCCGTTGAAGGGCTTGCCGGCGAGGGCAGTGCCGATCTCGATGAGCGGCTTGTCGAGGTCGGCGTGGCGCGCCGCATAGCCGTCCATCGCCGAGTTGTCGTGCGCCGGGACGTTGATGCGCGGCACGATCTGCTGCGCGAGCACGCGGCCGAGGCTCTTTCTTAGGGCAACGACTTCGGTGTCCCGGATCGGCGTGATGCACGCCCGCATCGCCTCGCGCGCCTTGTCGACGTGGAGCGCGTCCGGGTCATAGCCGTCGAGGCAGCTCACCACCTGGACGATGGAGCTCATGCGCGCCCCAGCTCTTCGCGCGTATTGATGTTGCGGAAAGCGTCGGCCTCGTCGTCGAAATTCACCTCCACCACCTTGAGCGAGGCGTACCAGGCATCGATCTTTCGGCCGCCGCCGGCGAGAAACGCCTGCAGGTTTTGCGCGACCGAGCGGCGCACGAGCGCGAACACCGGGTGCGGCTGCTCGCCGGTCTTCGCCACCGCGAGGTCGTTGCCACCGAGCTCGGCATGCAGCCGCGCCACCAGATCCTCGGGCAGGAACGGCGAATCGCACGGCACGGTGACGGCGATGGGATGCGTCACGGCGCCGAGTCCCGCGTGCAATCCGGCGAGCGGGCCGGCGAAGCCGCCGATTTCGTCGGGGACGACCCGATGACCGAATGCGGCGTAGCGCTCGAGGTTCTGGTTGGCGTTGATCACCACATCGTCGACCTGCGGCTCGAGGCGCGCGAGCACATGCGCGATCATCGGCCGCTCGTGCAGCAGCTGCAGGCCTTTGTCGACGCCGCCCATGCGGCGCCCGAGGCCGCCCGCGAGAACGATGCCGCTCACGCCGCGCATGCGAAGATTTTACGAGTAAGCTCCGGAAAATGAACAACAAGCGCTGGCTCGCCCCGTTCATCAACCTCGGGCACTTCCTCGACCACCTCGCGATGCTCGTCTTTCCGACGGTGGTCATCGCGCTCGCGCGCGACTGGCAGCGCGACTATTCGGAGCTGCTGCCGCTCACGCTCGGCGGCTTCATCGCCTTCGGCGCCTTTGCGCTGCCCGCCGGCTGGCTCGCCGACCACTGGAGCCGCTATCGCATGATGGTGGTGTTTTTCCTCGGCATCGGTGGCTCGCTTCTCCTCACCGGTTTCGCCGCGTCGCCCTGGCAGCTCGGCGCGGGCCTTACGCTCGTCGGCGTGTTCGCCGCGATCTATCATCCGGTCGGCATCGCCATGCTGGTCGCGGCGCCGACCAAGCTCGGCGCCGCCCTCGGGTGGAACGGGCTTTACGGCAATCTCGGCCTGGCTGCAGCGGCGCTCGTCTCCGGCGCGCTGATGGATCTCCTCGGGTGGCGCGCGGCATTCTTCGTCCCCGGCGCGATCTGCATCGCCGCCGGAGTCGCCTTCATCGCGCTCGTGCCCGATCCCGGCCCGGTGAAGAAGAGCGGCCGCGCGATGGGCCTGCACATCGACCGGCGCACGATGGCGCGCATCTTCGCCATCCTGCTCGTCGCCACCTGCTGCGGCGGCATCATCTTCAACTCGACGACGGTTGCCATGCCGAAGGTGTTCGATGAGCGCCTGCACGAGCTCACCCAGTCGAACTTCGGCATCGGCGCGCTCGTCGCTTTCGTCTACACGCTCGCCGCGTTCGCGCAGGTCGCGATGGGCGCGCTCATCGACCGCTTCGAGATGCGACGCCTCATGATCGGCATCGCGCTCGTGCAGATTCCGCTCCTCGCGCTCGCGGCGAACCTGCAGGGCTGGGCGATGCTCGCCGCGGCGGTCGCGATGATGCTCGCCGTCTTCGGCCAGATCCCGCTCAACGATGCCATCGTCGGCAAGTACTGCGCCGACGAGTACCGCGCCCGCGTGCTCGCGGTGCGCTACGTCGTCTCGCTCGGGGTCGCCGCGGTCGGCGTACCGCTGATCGCGCTCCTGCATCGTACCGAGGGCGGCTTCGGCAACGTGTTCCTCGTGCTCGCCGTGCTCGCCGCCGGCATGCTCGCCGCGTCGCTCTTCTTCCCCGCGCGCCCGGTCGCCAAGCCCATCGCGGCTTGAATTAGGCGATCGCGGTCGGTTGCGGCGTGCTGCGGATGAGGCGCTGCTGGCCGGTGAAGACGAGGTAGTGCTTGCCGCTCGCGCGGCCGAGCATGGTCAGGCCGACCTTGCTCGCGATCTCGTGACCCATCTGCGTGAGGCCGGAGCGCGAGACGAGGAAGGGGATGCGCATCTGCGCGCACTTGATCACCATCTCGGAGGTGAGGCGCCCGGTGGTGTAGAAGATCTTGTCGGAGCCGTCGATCGCCTCGAGCCACATGATGCCGGCGATGGCGTCGACCGCGTTGTGGCGCCCGACGTCCTCGATGAACATCATGATCTCGGCGCTCGCCGGGCCGGTGCTGCGCGCGAGCGCGCAGCCGTGCACTGCGCCCGCCTGCTTGTAGATCGTCTCGTGCTTGCGCACCTTTTCGACGAGATCGAAGAGCTGGCTGTCGGCAAGCCGCACATCGTCGCGCAGCTTCACCTGGTCGATCTCCTCCATCAGGTCGCCGAACACCGTCCCCTGTCCGCAGCCCGTGGTGACGGTGCGCTTCTCCATCTTGCGGCGCACGTCCTTCTTGCCGCGTGTCGTGACGGCGACGGAGTTCGTTTCCCAGTCGACCTGCACGGCGGCGATGTCGTCGATCGAATCGACCAGGCGCTGGTTGCGCAGGTAGCCGATGGCGAGCGCTTCCGGCGCATGGCCGAGCGTCATGAGCGTGACGATCTCGCGCTTGTCGAGGTAGAGCGTGAGCGGATGCTCGCCTGCGATCGCTGTTGGCACCATCTCGCCGCGCTCGTTGTACGCCTCCACGTCGTAGGTCGCGGGTCGCGCCGCGTTGGTCAACTCAGGGCGGCGTTTAGCCGCCAATGTAGGACATCTCCACCTTGCGCTGCTTCGCGGTCTGCTCGGTGCGGATCTCGGAGTAGCGATCGGCCCGCCGCTGCCACACCGCGGCGATCTCATTGCGGATGTCTTCGTCGCTCGCGCCGCCGCGCACCAGGGTTTTCAGGTCGTGCCCCGATTGCGCGAAGAGGCAGGTGAAGAGCGAGCCTTCGGTCGACAGGCGCATGCGCGTGCAGGTGGAGCAGAACGCCTGCGTCACCGAGGAGATGACGCCGATCTCGCCGCCGCCGTCGACGTAGCGCCAGCGCTCGGCGACTTCGCCCGTGTAGTTCGCGTCCGCCGGCTCGAGCGGCCAGCGCTCCGAGATGCGCCGCACGACTTCGGCTGAAGGGACGACATCGTCCATGCGCCAGCCGTTCGACGAGCCGACGTCCATGTATTCGATGAAGCGCACGATGTGCCCAGTGCCGCGCCAGCGCTCGGCCATGCGCAAGATGTCCTGGTCGTTGACGCCGCGCTTCACGACGGTGTTGATCTTGACCGGTGTCAGGCCCTCGGCCGCCGCGACCTCGATCGCATCGACGACCTTGGCGACCGGGAAATCCGCGTCGTTCATGGCGCGGAACGTGGCGTCGTCGAGCGAGTCGAGGCTCACCGTGACGCGATGCAGGCCCGCCTGCTTGAGCAGCCGCGCCTGCTTGGCGAGGAGCGAGCCGTTCGTCGTCAGCGTGATTTCCACGCCGAGCTCGGCGAGCATGGCCACCAGCCGGTGCACTTGCCGCCGCACGAGCGGCTCGCCGCCGGTAAGGCGGATTTTCTGCACACCCAGGCCGACGAAGATGCGCGCAAGCCGCGTGATCTCCTCGAAGGTGAGGATCGCGCTGTACGGCAGGAACGGATGGTCGGCCCCAAACGTCTCGCGCGGCATGCAGTACACGCAGCGGAAGTTGCAGCGGTCGGTCACCGAGATGCGCAGGTCGTGCATCGTCCGGGCGCGCGTGTCCACCAGCGTCCCGCCCGCGAATTGCGGGGCGGGAGCGCGCGCCGCGGCTGGCTTCACTTCGATCGGAATGACCTTCTTCATCGTGCTGTTTCTCTAGGGGAAATCATAACAGACGGGGTATAGTCGCGGTCTTGGAAAAGCCGAGTTTTCCGCTCGCCGTCGTGATGCAACGCCGCCCTGCCAAGAGTGCGTGGGCCGATGTCGTCTGGGAGCCGCATGGCGTGGTGCCGGGCTATCCGGGCAGCGGGAAAAAATTACTGCTGCAGCACGACGGCGTCGCGCAGTGGCTGCATGGCGGATTCAAGCTCGAGCTGCATCGCGACGAGACCGAGGGCTACTACCAGAACGTGTCGGCGCGCGATCCGCGCGTGTTCGTGCTCTGGCGCATGGAAGGTGAAGACGCGCTGCCCCTCGACGTTACGGCGAGCAGCGACGAAGCGGGCCGCTGGCTCGACGCCGGCCATGCGGTCGACGGCGTGCCGATGCCGGCAGAGATCTACGCGTGGGTCGGCGACTACGTGGAGAAGAACTACCGACCGGAGCCGAAGAAGCGCATCAAGCCGCGCTCCTTCATGCATCCGAAGGATCGCGTCTAGATGGCGGACGAGAAGGAACCATTCCTCGCACGCTGGTCGCGGCTCAAGCGCGAGGCGCCGGTGGAGAAACAAGCCGAAGCGCCCGCGCCGAGCGTGCCGCCGGTCGAGAGCCTGACGCCGGAGTCGGATTTTGCGGCCTTCATGAATCCGAAAGTGAAAGACGAGCTGCGGCGCCTTGCGCTGAAGAAGCTTTTCAGCGACCCGCATTTCAACGTGCCCGATCCGTTCGAGCCGTACTCGCGCGACTGGAACGACGTGGAGGCGCTTTCGCCGGAGTTGCTCGCGACGCTGAACCAGGCGCGCAGCGTGTTATTCACAGAGCCGGAAAAAAAGCCGGCCGCCGAGCCGGCGCCCAACAACGAGGGGGAAGCGAAGCAGGATGAGCCTCGAAGGCAAGACACTTAAGGTCTGCAGCTGCAACCGCACCGTCGCCGTTGACGCGGCCGCGCTCGCGAAGGCGCTGAAAGCGGACGCGCCGTTAACGGTTCACGACCAGCTCTGCCGGCGCGACGCGACGGCGTTCCAGGCGGCGCTCGCGGGCGATGGCGAGGTGATCATCGCCTGCACGCAGGAGGCCGCGCTTTTCGGCGAGCTCGCGGAGCAGGCCGGTGCGCGGGCCCCCCTCAGGTTCGTGAACGTGCGCGAGCACGGCGGCTGGGGCACCCGCGGTCACGAGGCAACCCCGAAGATTGCCGCGCTCGTGGCGATGGCGGCGCTGCGCGAGCCGGAACCGGCGCCCGCCGTGGAATTCAAGTCGGGCGGCGACCTCCTCATCATCGGGCCCGCGCAAGCGGCGCTCGACTGGGCCGAGCGGCTGTCGTCGCAGTTGCAGGTCTGCGTGCTGATCACCGGCAAAGGCGGCGAGCTGCCGCTCGAGCGCAAATATCCCGTCTGGTCGGGCCGCGTAGCGAAACTAACCGGCTGGCTGGGCGCGTTCGAAGTCGAGTGGCGGCAGGAAAACCCCATTGACCTTGAGGTGTGCACGCGCTGCAACGCCTGCGTGCGCGCCTGCCCGGAGAACGCGATCGGCTACGACTACCAGGTCGACATGGACCGCTGTAAGGCGCATCGGCAATGCGTCGCCGCCTGCGGCGCGATCGGCGCGATCGACTTCTCGCGCGCCGACACGGCGCGCAGCGAAAAATTCGACCTGGTGCTCGATCTCTCACGCGAGCCGATCCTGCGCCTGCACCAGCTGCCGCAGGGCTATTTCGCGCCGGGCGCAGATCCGCTCGAGCAGGCGCTTGCGGCACGAGAGGCCGCCACGCTGGTGGGCGAGTTCGACAAGCCGCGCTTCTTCCGCTACCGGGAAAAGATCTGCGCGCACAGCCGCTCCGCGAAGGAGGGCTGCAATCAGTGCATCGACGTGTGCTCGAGCGGCGCCATCCGGCCCGACGGCGACCATGTCAAGGTCGAGCCGCATCTCTGCGCGGGCTGCGGCGGCTGCGCCACGGTGTGCCCATCGGGCGCGATGACCTACGCCTACCCGACGGTCGCGGACCTCGGCATGCGCCTCAAGACGATGCTCGCCACGTATCGCGAAGCGGGCGGCAAGGATGCCTGCGTGCTCTTCCACGACGCGGCGGAGGGGCGCGCCGCCGTGCTCACGCATGGGCGGCGCCAGGGGCTTCCGGCGCGTGTCATCCCGTTCGAGTGCTTCCATGTCGCTTCCATCGGCATGGACATCGTGCTCGGCGCCATCGCCTATGGCGCGAGCCAGGTGCGCATTCTCGTCACCGAGAAGACCGCGGACAGCTACGTGGCGGCGCTCGAGCGCGAGCTCGGCTATGCGCAAACCATTCTCAGCGCGCTCGGCTACGGCGGCGCGCATGTCGGCGTGCTGCGCACGCTGGACGCGCTGGCGGCGCTCGCGCCGGCGGCGACGGTGGCGAAGCCGGCGACGTTCAACCTCTCGGCGGAGAAGCGCACGACCCTCGATTTCGCGATCGATCACCTGGCGAAGCACGCGGCCGAGCCCAAGAGCGAGATTCCCCTTGCCGCCGGAGCGCCCTTCGGCGCGATCACCGTGAACAAGGACCGCTGCACGCTGTGCAAGGCGTGCATCGGCGCGTGCCCCGAGGCGGCGCTGCTCGATTCTCCGGAGGCGCCGCGCCTGCGCTTCATCGAGGCGAACTGCGTGCAGTGCGGCCTGTGCGCGAGCACCTGTCCCGAAGATGCGATCCGTCTCGTGCCCCGCCTCAGCATCGGGCCGCAGGCGAAGGAGTCGGTGACGCTGAACGAAGCGGAGCCATTCCTTTGCGTGCGCTGCGGCAAGCCCTTCGGCACGCGCCAGCTCGTCGACAACATGCTCGGAAAACTGGTCGGGCACTCGATGTTCGCCGGCGCGGGGGCGCTCAAGCGCCTGCAGATGTGCGGCGATTGCCGCGTCGTCGACATGATGGAGAACAAGGCCGAGGCGACGATCCACGACGTGCAGAAATGAGCCTCGCGCCCGAGGAAGAGGCGCGCGCGAACTTCTACGCGCTGCTCGCGCGGCTCTTCTATGCGCCGCCGGATGAAGGTCTCCTTAAGGCGCTCGCCGACGCCGACGAGCTCGACGCCGAGGACGAGGCGCTCGCCGCGCGCTGGCGTGAGCTGATCGCCGCGGCGGCGCTGACGGACGCCGAAGCCGCGCACGAGGAGTACGACGCGGTTTTCATCGGCACGGGCAAGGCGCCCATCACACTCTACGCCACGGCTTATTCCGTCCGATACAGCAACGAAGCGCCGCTCGCCGCGCTGCGTGCCGATCTCGCGGCGCTCGGGCTTGCGCGCCGCGAATCGGCCGGGGAGCCTGAGGATCACATCGCGGCGCTGTGCGAAACGATGCGCCACCTCATCGCCGAGCAGCAGCGGCCGCTCGAGGACCAGCGGCGCTTCTATGAGCGCTGGATCGAGTCCGCAGCCGAGCCGTTGTGCGCCGCAATAGAGGCGAGCGAGCGCACGTCGTTCTACAAAGTCGTCGGACGCATGGCGAAAACGTTTTTTTCATTGGAGCAATCGGCTTTTGAAATGCTCTAGAATCTTCGCGCGCATAACTACTAGATCGACGGAGGAGACTACTCAATGAGCGAGCGCACCAAGCGACTTACGCGACGCAATTTCCTCTTGACGTTAGGTGCCGGCGGCGCAGCGACCGCCGCCGCAATCGTGGCGACGAAATCGCCTTCCACCAAGCCGGCTCCGGCAACGAACGATAAGCGTGCGACGCGCGGCTACCAGTCGAGCGAGCACGTCAACAACTACTACCGCACGACGAAGGTCTGAGGAGATCGCCATGCTGTTGACTCGCAAAGCGACGTCGGCCGCGGCGCCGCAGCCGCGCGCATTTCAACCGCGTTTGTCGCGTGGATTGTCCGGCGTGTTCGCCGCCACGATGGATCGGCGCGCGTTCCTCAAGCGCTCGGGCGTCGGCGTCGGCGGCGCCGCCGTCGCATCGCAGCTGCCCTTCAACATCATCGCCCGCGCCGAGGCGAAGGAAGAAGGCGGCCAGCTCGAGGTCAAGCGCACGGTATGCACGCACTGCTCGGTCGGCTGCGCGATCGACGCCGTGGTGCAGAACGGTGTCTGGGTGCGCCAGGAGCCCGTGTTCGACTCTCCGCTCAACCTCGGCGCGCACTGCGCGAAAGGCGCTTCGGTCCGCGAGCACGGCATGACGCAGGACTCGCACCGCCTGAAGTACCCGATGAAGCTCGCCGGCGGCAAATGGCAGCGCATCTCCTGGGACCAGGCGTACGACGAAATCTCGAACAAGCTGCTCGCCATCCGCAAGGAGAGCGGCCCCGACGCGCTCTTCATCGTCGGCTCGTCCAAGCACAACAACGAGCAGTCGGAGCTCCTTTGCAAGTGGGCGCGCCTGTGGGGCACCAACAATACCGACCACCAGGCGCGCATCTGCCACTCGACCACCGTGTCCGGGTTGGGTCAGACCTGGGGCTACGGCGCGATGACCAACTCCTACAACGACGAGCAGAACTCCAAGTCGCTGATGTTCCTCGGCTCGAATGCCTGCGAGGCGCACCCGGTGTCGATGCTGCACACGCTGCACGCCAAGGAAAACGGCTGCAAGGTGATCGTCGTGGACCCACGCTTCACGCGCACGGCGGCGAAAGCCGACATGTATGTGCGCCATCGCTCGGGCTCCGACGTCGCATTCCTCTTCGGCGTGCTCCACCAGGTGTTCAAGAACGGCTGGGAGGACAAGGAGTACATCCGCAACCGGGTCTACGGCATGGACCAGGTGCGCGACGAAGTGATGAAGAAATGGACGCCGGACAAGGTCACCGAGGTGACCGGCGTGCCGGAAGACCAGGTGTTCGCCGTAGCGAAGACGCTCGCCGAGAACCGCCCGGGCTTCATTATCTGGGCGATGGGCCAGACGCAGCACACCAACGCGAACGCGATCGTGCGCGCTTCAAATATTTTGATGCTCGCCCTCGGCAACGTCGGGCGCTCGGGCGGCGGATGCAACGTCTACCGCGGTCACGACAACGTGCAGGGCGCGACCGACATCGGGCCGAACCCGGACACACTGCCGGGCTACTATCCGGTCGCCGTGCCCGGCTCCTGGACCCATTGGGCCAAGGTGTGGAACGTCGATCTCGACTGGCTGAAGAAACGCTACGCCTCCGAAGCCCTCATGGCGAAGCCGGGCATGACCGTCTCGCGCTGGATCGACGGCGTGCTCGAGAAGAACGACGCCATCGATCAGGACCCGAACCTGCGCGCCATCATCTACTGGGGCCATGCGCCGAACTCGCAGACCCGCGGCCTCGAGATGCTTGAGGCGATGAAGAAGCTCGATCTCATGGTGGTGATCGATCCGTATCCGTCCGCCAGCGCGGCGATGTTCGCCAAGGTGCGCCAGGACGGCGCCTACCTGCTGCCCGCAGCCACGCAGTTCGAGACCGAAGGCTCGGTGACGGCATCGAACCGCTCGCTGCAGTGGCGCGAGAAGGTGATCGACCCGCTCTTCGAGTCGCGCTCCGATCAAATGATCATGTACCAGCTCGCCGGCAAGCTCGGCTTCGCCGATCAGTTCATCGGCAAGAAGGACGGAAGACAGGTCCTGCGGCTCGTGAAGGGCAAGGGCGGCATGGAGGAACCCTCGATCGAGGACGTCCTGCGCAACGAAGTCAACAAGGGCTGCTGGACCATCGGCTACACGGGCCAGTCGCCTGAGCGCCTGCAGGCGCACATGCGCAACATGCACGTCTTCGATGTGAAGACGACGCGTGCGCGGGGCGGCAAGGACGCGAAGACGGGCTATGACCTGACCGGTGACTACTTCGGCCTGCCGTGGCCCTGCTACGGCACGGCGGCGATCAAGCACCCCGGCACGCCGCTACTCTACGACACGCACAAGCACGTGATGGATGGCGGCCACACCTTCCGCGCGCTATTCGGCATCGAGAAGGACGGCATCAACCTCCTCGCCGAAGACGGTATCGCCTCCAAAGGAAGCGACATCACCACGGGCTATCCGCAGTTCGATCACGTGCTGCTGAAGAAGCTCGGTTGGTGGGACGAGCTGACCGAAGAGGAGAAGAAGGAAGCCGAGGGCAAGACCTGGGCGAACGACCTCTCCGGCGGCATCCAGCGCGTCTCCATGAAGCACGGCTGCAGCCCCTTCGGCAACGCCAAGGCGCGTGCGGTGGTGTGGAACTTCCCCGACCCGGTTCCGCAGCACCGCGAGCCGCTCTATTCGCCGAATCCCGAGCTCGTCAAGAAGTACCCGACGCACGACGACGTGAAGGTGTTCTGGCGCCTGCCGACGCTCTTCAAGAGCGTGCAGGACAAGGCGGTGAAGGACGAGATGTACAAGAAGTATCCGCTCATCCTCACTTCGGGCCGCATCGTCGAGTACGAAGGCGGCGGCGAGGAGACGCGCTCGAACCCGTGGCTCGCGGAGCTGCAGCAGGAGAACTACGCCGAGATCAATCCGAAGACGGCGGCGGATCGCAGCATTCGCAACGGCGAGTACATCTGGCTCTCGACGCCTACCGGTGCCAAGTTAAAGGTGAAGGCGAAGGTCACCGAAGGCATCGGCCCCGACACCGTGTTCGTGCCTTTTCACTTCTCCGGCTGGTGGCAGGGCGAAGACATGCTGCCCTACTACCCGGAAGGCGCGGCGCCAATCGTGAGAGGCGAGGCGATCAACACCGCGACGACCTACGGCTATGACCGCGTCACGATGATGCAGGAATCCAAGACCACGCTGTGCCAAGTGGCGAAGGCGTAAGGAGGAACCATGGCGAGAATGAAATTTCTGTGCGACGCCGAGCGCTGCATCGAGTGCAACGGCTGCGTCACCGCCTGCAAGAACGAGAACGAAGTGCCCTGGGGCGTGAACCGCCGGCGCGTCGTCACGCTGAACGATGGTGTCGTTGGCGCCGAAAAGTCCATTTCGGTGGCGTGCATGCACTGCTCCGACGCGCCCTGTATGGCGGTGTGCCCCGTCGACTGCTTCTATCGCACCGACGACGGCGTGGTGCTGCACGACAAGGACCTCTGCATCGGCTGCGGCTACTGCTTCTACGCCTGCCCGTTCGGCGCGCCGCAGTTCCCGCAGGCGGGCGCCTTCGGCCTGCGCGGCAAGATGGACAAGTGCACCTTCTGCGCCGGCGGCCCCGAGGCCGATCGCTCGGAGACCGAGTTCCACAAGTACGGCCGTAACCGCCTCGCCGAAGGCAAGCTGCCGGCGTGCGCCGAGATGTGCTCGACCAAGGCGCTCCTCGGCGGCGACGGCGACATGATCGCCGACATCTATCGCGAGCGCGTGCTGCGTCGCGGGCGCGGCGCCGAAGTCTGGGGCTGGAGCACGGCCTACGGCCTGCCGCCGAAGCCCGGCGCGCAGCCGCCGCAGCCGCAACAACCGGCAGCGCCTACGGGCGGCAAGTCATGATTCGTCTCGCGTTCATAGTGGCGGCGGCGCTGGCGCTCGGCGCCTGCGGCGAGAAGGAGCAGGTCGTCGTCTACAAGCAGGGCAAGTACCAGGGCAAGCCCGACACGCCGCCGTGGAAGAACGAGTCGCCGGTGGCGGAGCTGCGCGGCGGCAAGTGGACGACGGGAGACGAGAAGAGCTGGGAAGAGGCGATCAAGCAGCGCCAGCTCACGCAGAACGAATACAAGCGCATCGGCCAATAGCGTGCGACGGAGGAGGGCAATGAGCCGGCTCATCGTATTGCTGTCCCTGCTGATCGCCGGCGCGGCATTCGCGCAGCAGCAGAATCCGCCCGCCGGATCGGAAGACTCGGTCAAGGCGCAGCAGCAGCGCGCCGTCACCCAACCCGGCAACAACGCACCCGTGTGGCGCGAGGTACGCCGGGGAGATGTCGGACCGTATACGACGACGACGGTGAAGGGCCGCGAGACCGATGTGCTGGTGCAGTCCTGGGGCGACACCTGGCGGCGCATCCGCAACGGCCCGGTGATGTTCTACGGCGGCTGGCTCCTCGTGCTCGTCATCGCGGCGATCTTCGGCCTGTATGCGTCGAAAGGCCCGGTGAAGCTCCATGAGCCCCTGAGCGGCAGACAGATGCTCCGCTTCACGGCATTCGAGATGACGGTGCACTGGACGACCGCGATCAGCTTCTGCCTGCTCGGCATCAGCGGCCTCATCATGTTCTTCGGCAAGAACCTGCTGCTGCCGGTGATCGGGTACACGCTCTTTTCGTGGCTCACGCAGCTCTCGAAGAACCTGCATAACTTCATCGCGCCGCTCTTCATCGTCTCGGTGGCGGTCATGGTGATCATCTGGGCGCGCGACAACATCTTCCGCTCGTATGACTGGCACTGGTTCCGCCGCGCCTGGGCATTCTTTTTGCGCAGCGAGCACATCCCATCCGGGCGCTTCAACGGCGGCGAGAAGGCGTGGTTCTGGGGCGGCGTGCTGCTCCTGAGCATCGTCATGGCGTCGAGCGGCCTTGTGCTCCTCTTCCCGAACTTCGACCAGACGCGCCACACGATGCAGGAAGCGTGGATCTGGCATGTCGCGGCGGCGATGCTCTACATCGCGGCCGCTTTCGGGCACATCTACATGGGCACGATCGGCGTGCAGCACACCTACGGCAACATGCGCCACGGCGTTACGGATGAGACGTGGGCGAAGGAGCACCACGAGATCTGGTATCGCGAGGTCAAGTCCGGCCAGCGCGCGCCCGCCGGCGGCGCCGTGCCCGCCGGCGCGCCGCGCATGAAGGAGGAAGGATGAAGAAGGCACTCGCGGTTCTCCTCGCCGGCGCGCTGATGGGCGCGCTCGCCGCGTCGTACGCCAAGCTGCCGGCGCCGCCGCCGAAGACCGAAGCGCAGAAGAAGGCCGACGCCGACAAGGAGGCCGCGACCAAGGCGAAGGACGCTGCCGACCTCGCGAAGGCGCAGGACCGCGCGGTGGCGAACTACAAGCACAACATGGCCGGCAAGGGCGGCAAGTAACAGCGGCTTAATCCCTGCTGAGGAGGAGGGGTGGAAAGGGCGCCGCAAGGCGCCCTTTCTTTTTCAGGTCCCTTCCACTGCGACCAGCTTGCCGCGCGAGGCCCTCTGCCGCATCGGAATGAGCGGCGCGTACTCGGGCGAGCGATACCACGCGAGCGCCTGCGCCATGCTCGGGAATTGCAGCACCACGAGGCGCTTGGGCGACCACCCGCCTTCGAGCGGCTCCACTTTTCCGCCGCGCACGACGAAGCGCCCGCCGTACTTCTCGATCGTCGCGGGCACCTGTTTTCCATACTCGGCGTAGGCCGCCGGGTCCGTCACTTCGATTTCGCCGATCACGTAGGCCGTCATGAGGCGATACTCTTCCACATATGGGGGCGATTGCGGAAGGCCTGCACCGCGTGCTCGCGCTCGACCGCGAGCTTTGGCGCATCGTGGCTCTCAGCCTCGAGGTGAGCCTGAGCGCAGTGCTGATCGCCACCACGCTCGGCCTGCCGCTCGGCGCCGCGCTCGCCGTCAAGCGCTTCGCCGGCCGCCGCGCGGTGATCGTGGTGCTCAATGCGCTCATGGGCCTGCCGCCCGTCGTGGTCGGCCTGCTCATCTACCTGCTGCTTTCACGTGCCGGCCCGCTCGGCGAGCTCGGCCTGCTCTTCACGCCGGGCGCGATGGTCATCGCGCAGTCGGTGCTGATCCTGCCGATCGTCGCGGCGCTCGCTCGACAGGCGCTCGAGGACGCGTGGCGCGAATACGAGGAGCAGCTGCGCTCCCTCGGCGCGCGCGAGCTCGATGCCGCCTTCACGTTGATCTGGGACGCGCGCTTCTCGCTCGTTACGGCGGTGCTCGCCGGGTTAGGCCGCGCCGCGGCGGAAGTCGGCGCCGTGATGATCGTCGGCGGCAACATCGACGGCGTCACGCGCGTCATGACCACGGCGATCGCGCTGGAGACTTCGAAAGGGGATCTGCCGCTCGCGCTCGGCTTGGGCTTCGTGCTGATCGCGCTCGTCCTGCTCATCAATGCCGCCGCGCAGCTCGTCAAGGAAGCCGCGCAGCGGCGCTTTGGATGAGCGCCGCGATCCTGCCGCTCGCGCTCGATAACGTCTCGTACGCGAGCAACGGCCAGGCGATCATCCGCGGCGTGTCGCTCGCCATCGAAGCCGGCCCGGCCACCATCATCCTCGGCGCCAACGGCGCCGGAAAAAGCGTGCTGATGCGCCTGATGCACGGCCTGCTTGCACCGAGCGCGGGCCGCGT
>Ga0075426_10000392_pt1 | contig 30138 bp, 48 predicted proteins | sample SoiMethybrSBSTD5_FD_75304 | JGI IMG/M metagenome (GOLD analysis project Ga0075426, IMG submission 75304) | Bulk soil microbial communities from a Populus tree surrounding site in Tennessee, USA - Soil MetaG P. TD hybrid SBSTD5 | ecosystem: Environmental > Terrestrial > Soil > Tree plantation...
CTCGGCGCTGACCTACCTGCGGCGCTATGCGCTCGCCGCAGCGGTCGGCGTGGTCACGGAAGATGATGACGGCCAAGCGGCGAGTCCGAAGGACAAGGCGCGCCCGGTGCATAAGACGGTCGCTGAGGGCAAGGCGGGGGCGCCACACGCGAGTGTGGGGCCCAAGGAGCCTGCTCCCGCCCCTCAGCCACTGTCGGAGAAGCCGAAGCAGTTGACCGAGGAACCGGCGCCGTTTGGCGCGGGGGCGATGGTCTGGCCCATCGGCAAAAAGAAGGGCGTGGCGCTGCGCGATTTTCCGAGTGACGAATTGGTCGCGGCGCTGGCGTGGATTCGGAAGACGGGGCGGTATGCGGAGTTTGAGCAGCCCATCGGGGAAGTCTTGGAGTCGCGGGCCGGTGAGTAGGATTCGGCACAAGCATTACACGCCGCCTGCGTGGGATGCACCCGACTTACTGCCCCTGCTTAAGGATGTGGGCGAGATTGGGGTGCGGCGGGTTCCCAATGGCCGGGGCGAACTGACCTTCGGCTTCCAAGGGGACTTCGAGCAAGAACCCCCCAGCGTCCCGGTGGATACCAGTGAAGCGGCGGCCCGAAAGGTCGAGGGGAAGTCGGCCTATTGGCGGGCGGAGATTTACGCGCTCCTCACAAGCTGTGGGGCGCTCGGAGCTACCGAACGGGAAATCGAGCACGCCTTGCATCTGTCCGGGAACACGGTGCGCCCGAGGCTCTGGGAGCTGGAAGGAAACGCCCCGGCAGGCAGGCCGCTCCGCGTGGCGCTGATTCGGAAGACGCCCCGGAAGCGAGATGGGGCGCGGGTGTACGTAGCGATCTAGTGGGGGCCGTCCGTCCGTGCTCGACTCTAGTGAGGGCTCCGTGGGGTCGATGCTGGGCGGTCCCCCAAGAGACTTGACCGCAGCAAGATCATGCTCCAAATTAGGAGGCGACGTGCGATCCGTTCGGACCGGAACGCCGCGAACTGGGTACGACATGGGGCAACCCCCGTGGCTTGCGCTGTGAACTACTGTCTCCCGCCCCGTACCCGGCGGAGCAGGAGTCCGACACAGCCTGAGTGCGCGGGGGTTTTCCTATGCGGGTGGGTAGTGGACAAGGGCCGTTCTTCGCGCAAATCCCCTTCGCGCTGCTCGATGATCCTGCCGCTGATGCTGAGACAATCGCCACCTACTGCGCGTTACGCCGGTTCACCGACTTCGGGTCGGACAAGGGCTGCTTCGCCTCGCATAGCCGCTTGGCGAAAGTGGCGGGGACATCGGTCGCCACGGTCAAGCGTCGCTTGGAGTGGCTCAGAAGTGCGGGGTGGATTGACTGGGCGGGCGCCTTGGGACGCTCGAATCGGTATGCCGTGAACCAGACCCAGGTCACGGTGAGCGAGGAGGTAGCTCAGGCTGAGCGAGGTAGGTCGGTCAGGGTGAGCCACCCCCTAGGTCAGGCTGAGCCACTACCAAGAGACAGTAACCGAGAAACAAAAGGCACCAAGATACAAATACCGAGCAAAGCCCTGGTCGCGCTGAAGCGCGACGATATCGTGGCAGAGTTGAAAACGTTGTTCACGACACAACACGTCAACGGCGGTCTCCGGGAAGCGAAGGCGAAGTTGCTGTTCGCCTACTGGGCCGCGAAGTGGGGCCACCCTCATGCCATTTACGATGGCGGGCGCCAAGCGACGATCAAAGCGCGCCTCCGGGAAAACAGCGACGACATCAGCGAGCTGCTCTGGGTCGTGGACGGCGCGAAGCGGGACGACTGGAAGGACCGAGGGCGTTACGCGGGCATCGAGCATCTGTTCCGCGATCGCGCCACGGTGGAGCGGTTAGCGCAACTCGCGCCCGGCTACCAGCGAGGCGACTATCATCCGATGGCGGCGAAGTTCTGCCCGCAGGAGAACGGCCATGCGGTGGGTTGAACGCACCAACGGCAACGGCAAGCGGTTTCGCCAGTGGCAGGATACGGCGAAGGGGGAGAAGTTTCCCGAGTGGCCGAGCGATGTGTGCCCCGGCTGCCCGATTTGCGGCGAGGAATACGAGCCCCGCGAAGTCCTCATCAACGGCGAGACGCGGGCGTCGCAGCGCTTGTATCTCTACCATGATCCGGACCGGCACCGCGATTATCCGGTCAGCAAAGATCGCATCATCGAGGCGAGCGAGCTGCGGGCCCCGCGTGAACCTGGTGAGTAACTTAGGGGGCGAGGGGGTTAGTCAAATGAGCCTCGATGAAGCAAGAGCCCGCTTGCGGGAGTATCTGGCGGCGTGCTGGCTCAAGCATGAGGACTTAGACTTGCTGGTGCTGCGGCGCCGAGAGGACGACTTAATCAGTGCGGCTCGACGCTCCGCGTATCCGCCCGAGGCCCCGTTTTGACCGTCCTGACCCCCGAGCTCGCCGCGAAGATGCTCGACGTGTGGGCGCGTCGTCGCCGTGATCCGCAGGGGACGGTGTATGATTCGAGCGTCTTGGAATGTGCGCTCTACGGCCTCCCGGATTTCGCCCCGAGTCATCGAGGCGTGACCGCCTACAAGGAGATTCCCTCGTGGCGATTCAAGGTCGAAGGGCCGCAGATGGCGAAGCGTGCACGGAAGAAGTACCTGTGAGGGTAGCGCGGGTATGGCGGGAGATGCTCAGGTGACGTATTTTGAGGCGTCCGTAGTTCCTTGCAGGGTGACTTCCGCTGGAGGAGAATCGTATGACTACCGGCTCGCCGTCGCTTGCCCTCACCGCCAATTGGACCGATGTCTCCGTAGTTCCTACGCTCACCAATGCCAGCAATACGCTGGCGCTCTCCAATTGTGGCACGGGCTATGTCTGGAATACCTACTGGTATCCCTACTATCGCCCGTTCCCGCCCGAGTATTGGGAGCGCGAACGGCGCCCCATTCGGTTGACGATGGCGGAAGTGGAGCGGCTCCGCGTCATCGCGAAGAAGGACAAGGCGCTGAAGGAGACGCTGGAAAAGTTCACGGACCATATCGAAGTCATCGTGGATTTCGGCAAGAAGGAGTAATGGCCCACTACAAACGGAAGCGAAAGCACTGGCAGCGCCTGTGTATGTGCAAGTATTACAAGCGCGCTGCTGGGAATGGAAAAGAGCGCCGCCCCCCGCGTGAGGGCGAAGATCGCAAGCGCTTCCGTAATGGGCGTGAATTGTGAGCCTCTCATGTGGGCGGGAGATGCTCCGATGAGCCGCTATACGTCTGGGCGCGCCAAGGAATATGCGGCCCGCGACCATCTGGCGAAAACCGCCCGCCTCGTGGTGCGCTCGGCGGGGTCCAAGGGCCTCGTGGATTTGGTGGCCTTCTTCGGGATGACGATCTGCCTCGTGCAGGTGAAGTACACGCGGCGCCCCGGCAATGCCTGGATCGACAAGAACTGGCGGGCACTGGTGAAGCTCCAACAGACGGGGCGGTTTCCCGAGAATGTGCGCGCCGTGGCCTACGTCTATCGGTTCGGGAAGCCCCAGCCGGAGATTCACAGTGCGTGAGGGGCGGCTTGCGAACGCGAAAGGACTGACGTAACCTAGACTGGTGCCTCGTAAACTCCTGGACGCCGAACACGTCGGCTATCACGACGCTCGCCACAAGTTTGCCGTCGGGAACCCTGGCGGGAAGCCTGGCGTCTCGGGTCGGAAGCCCGAAGCCTTGGCGATCCGGTGTCAGGCTCTCACGGAACGCTTGGTCATTCCGATCATCGAGAAGTATCTGCAAGACCCGCAAGACCCGACGAAGCCGAAAGCCTCGCTCACCCCGAAAGATCGCGGCGTCCAATGGGCGGCTGAATATCTCCGCTCCTATCTCCCCAAGGGGATGCAGCCCATTGAAGGCGACCTGACGCTCAATGTCCCCGACGCCCAGCGCACGTTCCAGAGCCGAATGGATCGCCTCACAGCCCGTCTCGGTGCGGCGGCGATGCCTGAAGGGTTTGAGTGAAGCGGAAGCGGCGGTCGCGCTCTACGAGTGGAAGTTCTGGGCGCGGCAAAACCAAATCGCCCCAGATGGGGACTGGCGTGTTTGGCTGCTGCTCGCTGGCCGAGGTTTTGGCAAGACTCGGACAGGGGCAGAGTGGGTGCGTGCCCGTGTGGAGAGCGGAAGGGCCTCCCGAATTGCTCTGGTTGCCCCCACTCCGGCCGATGCCCGCGACGTAATGGTCGAAGGGGAGTCGGGCATTATCCAAACCGCTCCCCCGTGGAATCGCCCCACCTTCGAACCCTCGAAACGCCGCGTCACCTGGCCCAATGGGGCCTTAGCCACGATCTATTCAGGGCATGAGCCGGATCAGCTCCGGGGGCCGCAGCATGATACGGCCTGGTGTGACGAGTTGGCCTCATGGCAGTATGCTCGCGAGACATGGGACAATTTGCAGTTCGGCATGCGGCTCGGCGATCCCCGGACCTGTGTCACGACCACCCCCAAGCCGATCAAGCTCCTCCGCGAACTGCTCAAGGCGCTGCATACCCACGTCACGACGGGCTCGACGTATGACAATGCGCCGAATCTTCCCGCGGCGTTCTTCGAGCAGATCGTGGCGAAGTACGAAGGGACAAGCCTCGGGCAACAGGAACTGCATGCGGCGCTCTTGGATGAAATGCCGGGGGCATTGCTCACCCGAAAGGTGCTGGACGACTCTCGTCTCAACGAAGCCCCGAAGCTCCGCCGCATCGTCGTGGCGATTGATCCTGCCGCCACGGATAACCCCGACTCCTCCGAAACCGGCATCATCGTCGCGGGCCTCGCGGATAACGGCCACGGCTATATCCTGACCGATCTGTCAGGACGCTTCTCCCCCGATGCATGGGCCCGCCGCGCCGTCGGGGCCTATCATGACACCAAAGCGGATCGCCTGATCGGGGAGCAGAACAATGGCGGCCAGATGGTCCGGCACACCGTATTGACGGTCGATGAACGGGTGAACTACAAAGCCGTCGTCGCGTCAAAAGGTAAGCATACCCGGGCCGAGCCCATCGCCGCGCTCTATGAGCAGGGCAAAATCCACCATATCGGGACCTTCGCCGAACTCGAAGACCAGTGGTGTACCTGGGTGCCGGGCATGGCGAGTCCCGACCGGCTGGATGCTTGCGTCTGGGCCTTGTCTGACCTTATGTTGAGCGGGGATGTCACGCACGTACATCCCGTCTCGCTCACGGGGGCTTCTAAGTGGCTGAAGTGACGACGCGCCGCAAAGCCCAACCGCCTCCCGCGGCCCCTCCAGCGTCCGCTCCAGCCACCTTCCCCGAAATCGGGCTCACGGGTCTCCGGTATTGGTCCGCGCAATGGGCGCGGATTGACGAGGAGTTTCTCCCCGAACTGAAGTGGGAGAAAGCCCAAAAGATTTACCGCGAGATGGGGGACAATGACCCCACGGTCGGGGCGGCGTTCAACGCGATTAGCTGGCTCATTCGCCAAGTCCCCTGGCGCGTGGAGGGGGACACCGAGACCGACCCCCGCGTCGAGTTTCTGGAAACCTGCCGCCAGGATATGTCCCACTCGTGGGAAGATTTCTTGGCTGAAGCCGTGCGCGGGACGTTGCAATACGGCTGGCAAGCGCACGAGATCGTGTACAAACGCCGCGTGGAGGGCGAAAGCCAATACACCGATGGATTGATTGGCTGGAAAAAACTTCCCATTCGGGCCCAGGATACGCTGTTCCATTGGGAGTTTGATCCCCAAGACGGCGGTCTCATCGCCATGGTGCAACTCCCCCCGCCCGACTGGAAAGAGCGCCGCCTCCCCATCGAGAAGCTCTTGCTCTTTCGCACCGAGACCTTCAAGGGCAATCCTGAAGGGCGTTCGATTCTCCGCAACGCCTATCGCCCCTGGTACATGAAGAAGCATTTGGAGAACATCGAAGGCGTCGGCGTCGAGCGGGATTTGGCGGGTTTGCCCGTGCTCTATGCGCCCGCCCGACTCTTTGGGCCGAGCGCGTCCAGCGATGACGCCGCGGTCTTGACGGAACTCCAGCGCATTGTGACGAACATCAAGCGTGACGAGCAGGAAGGCGTCTTGATGCCGAATGTCTATGATGAGCATGGGAACCAGCTCTACAAACTCGAACTGCTCGCTACGGCGGGACAGCGGCAGATGCCAACGAGCGAGATCATCAGCCGCTACGATCTACGCATCTTGCAACTCATGCTAGCGGATTTCCTGCAAGTGGGCCATGGACAGACCGGCTCGTTTGCGTTGGCTTCCTCCAAGACGGAACTCTTTGCCGTCGCGAACGGGGTGTTTCTCGATCAGATCGCCAGCGTGTTCAACCGCTACGCGATCCCCCGCCTCTTGGAATTGAATGGCATGGAGACCGAGGACGCCCCTAAGCTTATGCACGGGGATATCGAGCACCGGGATGTGACGGAACTCGCCACCGCCTTGAATACCCTCGCCGGGTCGGGGATGCCGCTTTGGCCGAATCCCAAGATCGAAGCGAAAGTCTTGGAGGCGATGGACCTGCCCGTCCCGACGCCCGAAGAACAGGCGATGCGGGATGCCGAAGTCCAAGCCGAGCAACAGCGGCAGACGGACCTAATGCGGCAAGCGCAACCTGATCCTGCGAAGCCTGATCCAAACGCTGCTCCGAAGGCGGAGGCCGCCTAATGTTTACTATGATGGGGGCCATGTGGGGAGGATTGGCGCTCGCTCAACTCCTTGAATGTGCAATTATGGGGGAGAAGGCCATTCAAACTCAAGCCTATGCGGTACGTCGAAAGGCGGTACTCTGGTCGCGAATCGCGCTTGGGTGGATTGTACTCCTGTTGGCGATGGTCTTCATTCGGGCCCACGCATGAGCTATTACAAGCAAGGCATCAGTCCGGCGTGGGTCCAAGAACAACTCGCGCAAGCCATGGATGCGAGCGAAGTGCAGCGCGAAGTGTTAGAAGCGATAGCGGAAGGCCGGTGTGAGGAAGTCCGCGAGTGCGCCCGCTTGGCGCTCGAACGTTCTCGATCCGAGGAGTAGGGCCATGACGGAAACACTCGCGCTGAAGGACGGTAGTCAGATCGACGTAAATCTATTGCCGAACGATCTGATGGTCTGGAAAGCGCATTGGCGCGCCGAACTGTGGGATGCGGATGGGTGGAAATCGGGCAAGCCGCCGCTCAAGACCGTGGACCAGGACGGCAATCTCCTCGTTTTAGGCGGAGCCTCCTTGATGTGGGAATACGCCATCGGCAATGGCTCGACCGCGGCTGCTTCAGCGAAGAAATATGTCAATGCCACGGCCGCGCGCCTTGTGGCGGTCCCCTTTACCCCGCATCGGGGTGCCCGCATTACCTTCGTAATTATCCAGGGCGGCCTGGGCGGATTTGCCATCACATGGGCGGCGGCCTACAAGAAAACGTGGAGCGATACAGGAAACGCCACAGGAACCCGGAGCAGCATTTCCTATATCTATGATGGGACCAACTGGAACCAAGACGGCGCGCAAGCGCCTTACGTCTAACGCCGCTCGACCTGATTCAGAAAGCCGTTCCCCCCTATCGGGCGATTCATGCGATTGCGGATCGCTTGGTCCCGCAAGCGCGTCGGGCGTTTCTCGATGCGGTCCGGAGGATTCAAGGCACCACGGCTTGGAAAACGATCAGCGAACAGATCGCAGCGGGCGACTGGCGGTTCGTCGGCGAAATGGAGCGGATCTTCGGCGCGGAATTGACCCCGAGCCTCCGGCAAGCACTAGAGCGGGCCGTCGTGCAAGCGGGGCAAGTCGCGGCGCAGCAATTCCCAGCGAGCATCGCCGCACAACTCTCGTTCGAGTTGACGAATCCCTTTGCGGTGCAAGCGGTGGATCAGCAGGTGGCGACCGTCGTGAACGATCTGACGCAGGTGAACAGTCAAGCCCTGCTCGCGATCTTGCACCAGGGTTTCACGCAAGGCGTCGCCCCAAGAGATATGGCGCGGCGAATGCGTGACTACGTGGGGCTAACGGAACAATATGCCACGGCCGTAGATCGTCTGCGAGGGAACTTGGCAGCCCAAGGACTCGCCCCAACGAAAGTGGATGCCACGGCCTCGCAGTATGCGGAACGCTTGCAGCGGCTCCGCGCCTTGACCATTGCGCGCACCGAGACAATCCGGGCCGCGAATGCGGGGCAACAAGCGGCATGGCAGGATGCGGAATCGAAAGGCTTGTTGGATCGCAATATCGTCCGCCAGATTTGGATCATCACGCCGGATGATGCCCTCTGTCCGATCTGTGAAGCGATCCCCGATGAGAACCCCGACGGAGTACCCTTGGGCGGATTCTTTCAGACGGACGATGGGCCGGTGGAAGGCCCTCCCGCGCACGTAAATTGTCGTTGCGCGCTCGGCCTCCAATTCCCCGAGGAAGCATGATCCTTCAGCGGATGCTATTGATTGGCGGATTTGTGTTCGGGCTCGGAGCGATTATTCGCTGGCTCGCAGCCTATGGCAGCGAAAGCCGGAACGCCAATGCACGACCTGAGTGGCGTCTTGGATGGTCGCCATTCGGCCGATCCCCCGATACGACCGTATCCGCTTATGCGCGCCATGTCTATGAGGACGCACAAACCTTTGATGCTGAGGCGGCCCGCGCCATGGAATATCCGGCGACTGCGACGGTCATCAAAACTCCAGAGGTAGTGACCGAAGCCCGAACGGAGCAACGCGTTCCATGACGGATACCCTGATCGTCATTCCCGTCCGGGCTGGCTCGGCAGGCGTCCCGAATAAGGCGCTCAAGTCCTTGGGCGGCCCGTCACCCTTGGAGCGCGTCATCCGCACCGCGCAGCAAGTGGACGCGATGCTGGTGGTGGTGACGAATGATGGCACGGTGGCGGATCGGGCGGAAGCCTTGGGGGTCACGGTGCTGCAACTGCCTGAGTCGCTCGCCCAAGCGCAGATTCCCCTCGATGCGCCGGTGTATTGGGCGGTGACGCAAATGCCGCCCCATGCGATTACGGTGACCCTGCAAGTCACGTCTCCCTTCACGCGGGCAGCGATGATTCAGCAAGCCATCCAGCTCGTGCGCGATTACCAGACGACCGTGGTGACGGTGCGGGACGACCGGGGCCTGCGCTGGCACGCCCCTGCCCACGATTGCGTCTTAACCACACGCGCCCCATATCGAGTGGTCCGGCAGCACATGCCCCCCGAGTGGCGTGAGACGGGGGCGATCTTCGCAACACCCTCCGCCTACGTCACGCCCACCTTTCGCTTCACACATACCGCGTATCTCTTGCCCGTGACGGGCCGTGAAGCGGTCGATATCAATACGCCCGAGGATTGGGCTTTAGCGGAATGGTACGCCGGTCCCGCCCCGCGGGAACTCTTACTGGCGAAGGTATTGGCGAGTGCGCCGCCCCCAGAGATGCCGATTCTCGTGTTCTCCGCCTATCGGGAAGCCTCAGAGGAAATCCTCGATCGCATCAACCGTGCGGCACATCTGCATGGGGAGCGCCTCTATCTTCAAGACGCGAATACCTATGCGGAATGTCTGCTCGCCTTGACCAAGACGCGCGCGCCCGATCTGTGTCTCGTCACATCGGCCTATCACCAACCGCGAGCCTTTCTGACGATGCTGCAAGTCGCGCAGGAGGCGTGTTATCGCGTGCGGCTGTGGAACGCGCCCGCCCCGTCGTCGATGGCGAAGTGGCCGCAGGAAGTGCAGAAGATCGAGCGCTATCAGACCTTGGGCCATGTCGCCAGCTACGAAGCAGGCTTGGCGCATTTGCAGGCCGACACATCGGTGCCCGCATGAGGTACCTCATCACGGGCGGGGCGGGATTCATTGGGTCGCATCTGGCGACCCATCTGGAAACCGAAGGGCATCACGTCACGACGCTGGACCTCATCCGACCAAAGCGGGGCGGCCATTCGGTTGCGGGCTCGGTGGCGAACTACGAGTTGCTCGCCCCATTGATCGACACGCACGATGCGGTGTTCCACTTAGCCGCCGTCGTGGGATTCGCCCGCGTGATGCAAGACCCGATTCGCACGGTGGAGACCGGACTGCGAGGCACGCAGAATGTCTTAACGCTCGCCGCGAAATATGGGAAGCCGGTGCTCTTTACGAGCACGAGCGCGATCTATGGTCGCACCGCCGACGAGCGGCGGCCCGTGGCGGAAACGGACCCGTGTCTCCTCGGGCCCTCCTCCGTGCGGTCCTGGAGCTACGCCTACGCGAAAGCGGCGGAGGAATGTCTCGCCTTGGCCTATCATCAGATGCAACAACTTCCCATCGTCATCGTGCGATTGTTCAATACGGTGGGGCCGGGGCAAAGCGCCAAAGCGGGCTTCGTGCTCCCTAGATTCGTGGAAGCCGCCCAACGGGGAGAGCCATTGGAAGTCCATGATGATGGAGGCCAGACACGGACGTTCGCCCACGTGCAGGATATCGTGGAAGGACTGGCGGCGCTTATGGAATACTCGCAAGCCCGGGGCGAAGTGGTGAATCTCGGCGGGACCGCGACGACGACGATGTGGGACCTCGCCCAGCGCGTCGTCCAAGTTACGGGGAGCGCTTCGGAGGTGCGCTTGATCCCCGACGCGTACGGCGACGGCTACGACAATGTGCGCCACCGGATACCGAATCTGGCGAAGGCGCATCGACTCATCGGCTATACGCCGAAACGCGGACTCGACGAAATGATTGCGGATGTGGCGAGATTACCAAAGGAGATCATGACATGAATCGGCGCACGGCTATTGGCTCATTTGTGCTCACCCTGTTCTCGTTGCCTCTCCTAATGCGGCGTATCCTGGATAAGCCAATTGAGCCAGCCCCTACACCGCTTGGTGGCCAGAATCGCATGGACACGAATGAAATGCGCGGTCAACCACAGATCATGACGACATGGGTCACTGGGAATAAGGTCACTGATTTTGTCATTGTTGGAAATCCGAACAGTGACGTTCTGACCTTCAATACAGGTCCATGACTTCCACGCAACATCCCGCCGATCTGCTGCAGGAAGTCCGGCACATTCTCCGCGAAGCCATCAATACGGACTCGTGGCGGCACCGCTCAACCTTAATGCTCAAGGCAGATGCGCGACTCGCAAAGATTGAAGTATCCCTTAACCGGAAAACCTCGTGACCCATTTCGTCAAGGCGAATCCCTACCTCATTGCCGAAATTGGCATGCACCACAATAATGATGGTGTCTTAGCGCGCGAACTCATCGCTGCCGCTGCCGAAGCGGGGGCCCATGCGGTCAAGTTCCAGGCATACCGCGCCGACTGGCTGGCCGCCAAAGACAGCGCACCCTATTGGGATGTGAAGCAGGGACCGCAAGCCCAATCACAATGGGAGGCATTTAAGGCCAGTGAAGCTATGCCGATTGAGGAGTATTACTTCCTCGCGGCGTATGCCAAGGAAAAGGGCGTGGATTTCTTGATAACCGCTTTTGATGAGTGGCTGGTGGATGAACTTGATCCACTCGTGCCCATATGGAAGATCGCGTCAGGAGACATTACGCATGAGGCGCTGATTCGCCATATCGCCAGCAAGGGCAAGCCCATCCTCCTATCCACGGGCGCCAGTACCCAAAAGGAAATTGCGACGGCGATCGCTTGGGCGGGGGGCATGAGTGCGAACCTCGCATTGCTGCATTGCGTCTTGGCATATCCCACGCGGGCCGCCGATGCGAACCTCGACGCGATTAGTACTATGCGCTTGGTATGGCCTGAATGGATTATCGGATGGTCAGATCATGTCGTTGATGACAGCGTGGTACCGCTCGCGGTCGCCCTTGGGGCGCGCATCATCGAAAAACATTTTTCCTTGGATCGTCGGCAGGTGGGGGGCGATCATTACCATAGCTGGACACCGCAACTCTTGCGGAAGGATATCGAGCAGATTCGAGTCTTACAGGAGATTTTGGGGGATGGACTCAAAATCCCCCGCCAATGCGAAAGCGCCGCCCGACGACTGGCGCGGCGCGCCCTGCATGAAGTCAACGGCGAACAACGAATGTTGCGTCCGGCATTCTAGGGTATCGGAGAATAGGTGAATCTTACCTCTAGCTCCCACCACGTCATCATGTTGAGCGCACCCGAGGATGACGTTTGGCCCAAGCCCGCCAGCGGCAGCGGCTCGAACAAAACCGCTGCCACGGACGGGTGGGAATGAAGGACTTTTTGCAGCAATAGCAAAGCACTATCCGATCTTACCTCCAGCGTAGCACAGATGAAGTCACATAATGCCAGCATACCGTAACGAAGGTTATCTCAGGCGATTTCTTCCCACTTGTCCACGTTGAACTTGCCAAAGAAGCCCTTCTTCTGGGGTCGCAGCGGGCCAAGACCAATGAAGCTCCCCGCCATGTCCACGAGATCGCGAATCCGCTGCGGGTGCACCATCTGACCGTTGATGCGGAACGTGAAACTTGCACCCCAATCATCGAAGCGCGGGAGGATTTTCACCACCACGCCGCTATCGCTGCGCGCCCCCCGCATCTCGGGTTCCCACGTCGCGACGTGGCCATTGCTTCCACTCATCAGCGGAATGACTGGCTCCTCGATACTGAGGAGGCCCCCCAAGACGCTGGCGGTCGCGGTGCTGATCTGGCGCTTCCCATCATAGCGTATGAAGCGTCCCGCGTTGACGAGCGCTGCCCAGAGGTACGGCGTGATGTGCGGGGTGCCATCGGCGAGCAAGTGCAGGCGGCTCGTCGCCTCCTCGCGCGGAGTCCGCATTTCATCGGTCTTTGGGGTTTTCGTCTTGAGGCGGATCATTTCGAGGGCTTCCAGCGACAGGCCATCCATGAACAGCGGGGTGATACCACGGATGCGGACGGCGACCTTCACGAGCCGTCCATTGGCGACTTCTACGGCTTGCTTCTTGGACATACAACCTCCTAGAGAGAAAATAAAACAGTGGAGCGAACCCGAAATAACCGGAGCGGAGCGAACATTATCCCAACCGGCTCCCCAATCTGCCCTAAATGCATTGCCAACGCAAGAGGGGGGGGTCTTGACGCCCCGCACGAGTTAGCCCATTGTAAGGCAGCGCAGCGGTTTGGCCGTCGTCAGGGCCCCCGGTCCCGTGTGGACGTGGGGGCTTTGTCTTTTTCAGGAGCGCGCATATCCCATTCGCTGGCTATACGGACTTCGCCGCCTGTGTCGCCGCGAATGGCGATAAGGACGATCCCAAAGCGTATTGTGGGGCGCTCCAAGCGGAAGCCGAGAAACTGGCGAAAGCGCATCGCCCGACCTTCGGGATCGCGAAGCTCGACGAAGCCTCCCACATGGTCTTTGGCTGGGCCTCGGTCTCGCAATCGCCTGATGGGACCTTGCTGGAAGATTTGCAGGGCGATGTGATCGAGCCCCAGGAACTGGAAAAAGCCGCCTATGATTTCGTCCTCTTTGGCGGCGGGGCGAATGAGATGCATCAAGGCCGCATGAAGGGACAGCTCGTCGAGTCCTTCATGTTGAACGATGAGAAGCTCGGGGCCATGAAACTGAAACGGGACGGCGCGCCAGCAGCGGCATGGTGGGTGGGGTTTCAACTCCAGCCCGACGCCTTTGCCAAGGTCAAGAGCGGGCAATACAAAATGTTCTCGATCAAGGGCCAGAGTGACGCGGAGGAGATGGCCTGATGGCGAAGAAGCTGAAGAACCTCGTCATCGAGAATATCGGCCTCGTGGATAACGGGGCGAATCAACTGGCGGATATGGTGCTCTCGAAGCGCGCCCCCGTCCTGATGATGGCGAAGGTCGGACAGACGGTCACCCGAGAAGTCGGCAAAGTGCGATTTATCATCATCCCGAAGGAGCAGACCCATGGCTGACAAAAAAACGGAGCTGATCGTCGAGCTGCCGGAAGCGGTGACCAAGGCACTGGCGGCGGTGGAGGAAATCACCGCTCGGCTCGCGAAGTTGGAAGGCGCGAAGCCCGACGCCGACGCTCCGCTGACCACCGATCTGGTCGCGGCCCAAAAGGAATACCGCGAAATCGAAAAGCAGATCGCGGAAGTCCGGGTCTCGCTCCAGAAGGAACTCGAAGCCCGCACCGAGGAACTCAAAGCTTCAAAAGCGGAAGTCGAGAAGCTCCATAAGGCGCGCCGCCGGGAGAAGTTCATTACGCGCGTGCGCGAACTCGACCATCTGCCCGGGGCTCCCGCCGACGACTTCGCGGAGACGCTGGACCTGATCGAGCAGGGGCTCCAGAAGGTCGCCCCAGATCGCGCGACGAAAATCTTCACCAAGTTCAACGAGCAACTCGATTCCTGGAACGTCGTGATCGAAAAGAGCGACGTACTGTTCAAGGAAATCGGCCGCGAAGGCGGGGATTTCGGGCTCCTGACCGGCGCTGAGGCGCAGATCGAAGCCCGTGCGAAGGAGAAAATGGTCCGCGATCCGAAATTGACCATCGAGAAAGCCCGCACGGCCGTCATCACGGAGAACCCGAAGCTCTACCGGAAGTATCAAGCCGAGCAGCCCAAGGGAGGGCGGTAACCTATGGCCTACGAAGTCCCACTCCAGAGCCTCTCCTTCCCGTCCACGGTTTCGGCGCTGATCCAGTTCCGGCTCGTGGTCCTGACTTCGGGAGGCGGTATCAAGCATTCGACGGGTCTCTCGACGGGCACCGCCGCCGTCCGACCCCTCGGCGTGGTGCAGGAACCCGTTACCGCCGCCGGTCGCGTGGCGTCGGTCATGCTCTCCGGCGTGTCCAAACTCGCGGCCTCGACGGGCGCGATCAAGACGGGCCAGTGGCTGCGCCAGACTTCCGGGGCTGCCTCCACGGCGTCGAATCTGGGTGGCACGGTGAAAGCCTCCACCAACCAGAGTGCCTACTACTCTATCGGCCAGGCGCTCACAAGTTGCGCCGCGGCAGCCGCCGGCAACATCCGGTACGTCACCGTTCGGCTTGCCCTGTAAGGAGAACTGAGCCATGCCCCAGCCTGCGGCGTCGCAACTCCATCCGATCGATATCCCGCTCTCAAACATGAGTGTGGCGATCATCCAGGATGAGCAAATCTACGGCGTGTCCCGGAAGGTCTTTCCGGTCGTGCCCGTGGACAAGCAATCCAATAAGTATCATGTCTGGGCGCAGGCGGATTTCTTCCGCTCCGATGCGGCCAAGCGCTCCGGGGCCTCCGAATCGGCGGGCTCGGGCCTCTCGCTGTCGCAGGATTCCTACTACTGCAACGAATGGGCCTCGCACTTCGATATCGACGCCCAGCAGCGGGCCAATGCCGATGCGGGGATCGACCTGGAGCGTGGGGCGGTGGCGAAGGTCACGCGCGATATCCTGATTCGCGAGGACTTGGATTGGGCCGCCACGTTCTTCGTCACGGGGGTCTGGAACTCCTCGGCCGGGCCGGTGAACGGGGCGTGGGAGAACGTCAATTCGACGCCCATCGAGGACCTGCGGGCCCGCTATTACACGATGGCGCAGAATACGGGGATGATTCCGAACACGCTGACGCTCGGGGCAAACGTGTTCAAGCGGCTTCAGGATCATCCAGACCTCTTGGACCGGATCAAATACACCCAGCGGGCGGTCGTGACACAAGACTTGATCGCCGCCGTCCTCGGGGTCACGAATACGTACGTGCTGTTCGGCGTGCAGAACACCGCCGCCGATGGCGCCACCGCGGGCACCTATTCGTTCGATGCGGGCAACCATGCCCTGCTCTGCTACTCGGCGCCTGGACCGTCGCTCTACCAGCCCACGGCCGGATACACGTTCGTCTGGACCGGCCTGACCGGGGCGCAGTTCCCCATCGGCATTTCGCGCTTCGACATGCCCTGGCGGAACTTCACCCAGCGGATCGAGGCCAATACGGCCTTCGCGAACAAGAAGGTCTCGACGGTCTTGGGCGAACTTATCCTCAACGCGGTCGGCTCCTAATGCTCGCGCTGAAGGATTTTCCCTATGAGAATCGGGAGACCAAGCAGCAAGTCTGGGTCCGCCGGGGACAGCAATTGGACCCGGACACCTTGGCCCGACATGGCTGCGATCTCGGGAAACTCGAACGGGTGAAGTTCGTGGCCCGGGAAGATGCTCCCGTAGAATCAAATCGGATTCCGAAGAAACGCGGACGCCCCAAGAAGTCCGCGTAGCGTTGTGGGCTGCGGGGGCACTCCGCCCCCGCCTCCCTTTCTTCCTCTGAGAGGGCTCCTATGGGCATGCGGAAGTTTCGCGAGGAAGTGACCTCGCCGAGTTTCAGTCCCATCATCACCTTCAATTCGACGGCGGCGATCATCAAGAACCGCGTCGTCAAGCTTATGAATACGGGGAACGTCAAGCACACGACGGGCACCTCGGGCCGGGCGGTGCTGGGCGTCGCCTTGGCCGCTGCCACGGGCGGCGGGAAGAAAGTCCCCATCCAGTATTTTGGGCGAGTGCAGATTCACGCCTCGACGCGCGCGGTCGCGATTGGGGACTGGGTGCGGGCCTCCTCTGGGGCCGCTTCGACCGCCTCGAATCTTGGGGGCACGATCCGCACCACGACGGTCAATAACCAGATTCTCGGCATCGCGCTGACCAGCGCCGCGGCGGCGGCCGCCGGGACGCAGCGGCTCGTGACCGTGCTCCTCAATCAGACCGTCAATACGGTGGCACTCGTCTAATGCCGCGCTCCAAAGTCGCGATTCTCGGATTTACGACGCACAATAAATATGCGCCGTGGGCCGATGACTCCTATGAACTCTGGGGGTTGAATGATCTGCACGGCATGGTCGAAGCCTTCGCGCCCGGCGTGTTCAAGACGGACCGGATGCGCTGGTTTCAGATGCACCGGGATGATGGGGCGGGCTTTCATGGCGTCCGCGATCCCAATCACCGCGACTGGTTGAAAACCGCTGCAGGATTCCCAGTCTATATGTGGCAGACGCATCCCGAGATTCCGGCATCGGTCGTCTATCCGCTCAAGGACATTCTGACGAAGGCCGTCTTGCCCCATGGGAAGCCGATCTCCGAGGAAGCTTACTACAACAACTCCATTTCGTGGATGATTGCGCTCGCCATCCTGGAGGGGTTCAAGGAGATCGCCATCTTCGGGGTGGACATGGCCTTAGAAGGCGTGCATGGCCAGTCGGAATATGGCCACCAGCGGCCCTCCGTCGAATACTTTGTGGGGATCGCACGGGGCTTGGGGATTGATGTCCAACTCCATCCCGAGTCGGAAATCTGCAAGTGCGCCTTTCTCTATGGCTTCGACAATGTGAGTTACTTTCGTCGGAAGTTGCTCGCCCGGATTGAGCATCTCGAACAGCAGGACGCGGATACCTCGAATGACTACGAGGCGATTAAGCGCGGCCTGCATGAGACGCGGGGGGCGATTTGGGCGATCACCCAACTCGCGCCAGAGCATCCGAAGCTCGTGGAACTCCAGCAACGGGAGCTCGGCCTCATCAACGAATACGAAGCGGCGAAGCGCGCCATTCACGAGATTCGCGGGGCGAAGAACGACGTGACGTGGCAACTCCGCAATTACTTCCCCGGTGAGGGGAGTTATCAGGATGTGGAGCGCTGGCCGCGCGCGAATATCCGGCCCGATGAGATTCAGGACTTGACGGCCTATTCGGTCTTGCCGCCGCAGAGTGATGGGCAGAGCCCGGTGAACCGCATCAAGGCGGCCCTCATCGCGCCCAAGACGGAAATCCTGCTCGAACGACTTCCAGTCCCGGAGGTGCCGCGTGCGGAAGGTTGATGTTGGCACCGATACCTTTCTCCTCTCGCCCACGTCGGTCGCCGGATTTGCGGTCGCGTCGAGCGGGCGATGGGTGGATTTGGGGACCGCGCATCGCGTCTTTGGGATTCGCTGTGTCCGAGGGTCCTCTGTCGGGACTTCGAACTTCAGCGTCGGGATTCGGGGGTCGCTCACGACGCAATTCACGACCGGGGCGGCCGTGGGCGCGATTGGGGCCTACACGCCCTCCACGCTGATTGCGGCCTATACCCAAGCCACCGTGGGCAAGCTCAAACTCTCGACGGGCTTGGTCCCCGCGCGGTATGTGAAAGCCGTCGTCGCCTCGATGACCAGCGCGGCCAATCGACGGCTGCGCGTCGAACTCGTCGCGATTCCCTAGCATGACCTGGACCTACGCGGGGGCGCCGGGGACGGCCACCACGGCGAACCGCCGCGATGCGGTCCGACTGCTGCTCAAGGATAACAGCACCGCCCGCGAACTCCTCCAGGATGAGGAGATCAAGTTTTACCTGACCCAGAACGGCAACAACCTCTACCGGGCGGCGGCCGATGCGGCCCGCAGTTTGGCCAGTCGAGAAGCGAAATCCAAGAGCGTCGGCGATTTGTCGATCAGTGGACTCGGCGATACGTGGCTGACCTTAGCGGCGGATTTCGAGAGAAGGGCCGATAGTCAAGCGACGCCCTATGCGGGCGGGATTTCCGTGGCCGACAAGAATACCTACGAGCAGGACACGGATCGCGTCGTCCCAGCCTTCTCGCGGAACTTGCACAATACGCCGGGCCTCGCGAGTACGAATAGCACATGACGGATATTGGGGCCTGGCTCGATTTCATGCCCGCGATGGTGACGCGGCGGGCGTTCACGAAGCGGAACGCCAATGGCTACGGACTGCCCGCCTATTCGACGACGGCGACGACCTATCGGGCGCGGGTGGTGGCGGGGGCGACGTTGGTGACGCGGCCGGATGGCCAAGAAGTCGTGGCGACTCATACGATGTGGGTGGGCTCGACGCAGGAATGGCGCGAGGAAGATCAGGTCACCTATGCAGGCAGTACCTACGCGATTCTGGACATCACGCGATTTCTCGATGAGTCTGGGGCGCATCACGTGCGGCTGAAACTCCGTGGCTGAGATTCTGATTACGGGACAGACGAAAGCCGCCCAGCAACTCCAGGCGATGGCGAAGCAAGGGGGGCCTGCGGCTGCGCAAGCGTTGTATCAAGAGGCGAACATTATGATGACCGCCGCGAAACAGGACTACGTACCGGTCGATACTGGGGCCTTGCGGGCGTCGGGCTACGTCGCCCCCCCAGAACTCTTGCCGACGGGGGCGACGATCGAACTGGGCTTTGGCGGTCCAGCCGCGCCCTATGCGGTCTTTGTGCATGAGGATTTGACGAAGCATCATCCGGTGGGGCAGGCGAAGTATCTGGAACTGCCCGTCCGCGCGCGGTTGCAAGGGATGCCTGCGGTCCTCGCCGAGCGGGTCAACGAAGCGAATCATCGGAGTTTGTCCTGATGCTCCTCGATGAGATCGCCACCCGCTTACAGTCTCAAGGGGTCGGGACGACGGCCTCGACGGCGAACTGGTTTGTCGCGAAAGGCTTCTTGCCCCCGAGCCCCGATAAATGTTTCGCGCTCTTCGAGACAGGCGGCTTGCCGAACGATCCGCATGAGGCGGCCTTGGTGGATCGCCCCACCTTTCAAGTCCGGGTCCGAGGTGATGCGTTTGGCTATTCGACCGGCCGTGCGAAGCTCGGAGCCGCCCGCACGGCCTTGGAGGTCGGCAATACGACCTTGAGCAATCGGCGCTATGTCCATATCGTCGCCCAAGGGGAACCCATTAGTTTGGGGCAGGACGAGAACAACCGACCGTCGCTCGTGATGAACTTCACGGCGCTCCGGTCCCGCACGTAAGGAGTCGTTATGGCTTCCGCTGCGATTACCGGCCGTAAAGCCTATCTCCGTTCCAGCACGGCGGCGGCTTCGACCGCGACCACGTCCCAGACACTCTGGGCGGAGATTCGGGATTATACCCTGACCTTCGAGCGCGCCGAGTCAGATGTCACGAATCACGACTCCTCGGGATGGCATGAGAACCTCTCGGGGACGGCGACGTGGCGTTGGACGGGCGCGGTCAACTACATCTCGACCGGGGCTGGGCAGGGGGCGTTGCGGGCGCATTCGCTCGGCACGAATCCCGCGCTCATCAATATCACCTTCCAGGCCACCACCGCGGCGACGGCGAAGAAGTATCAGGGCAAGACGCGGATCACGGGCTGGGACCATAATGCGCCAACCAATGACGCGGTGCTCGGGAATATCTCGGGCATTGGGTCCGGACCCTTGGTGCGGACGGCTTAATGGTGCGGGCCGTGCCGTGCCAGCTCAATGGCCGCGAGTGGGGCTTGCGGCTCGACATGGGCGCTATGGCCGCCTTGGAAGATCATGGCGTCTTTGTGGACGATGTGGTCCAAGCGCTCTCGGAGGACTGGAAGCGCGGACGCCTCGCGGCGAAACAGACGCGGTTTCTACTCTGGGCGATGCTGCAAGGCGAGGACTCGCCTCCCACGCTCCAAGAGGTCGGGCGCTGGGTCGATGGCGACAATTATACGGAGGTGTCGCTCGCGGTCGGGGCGGCGTTGAAATTGGCGTTTCCTGAAAAGCCGAAAGCGAAGGAGGACCCGGAGCGCCCTTTGTCCGCTGGGACTGGGGCGAACTCCAGCGGCTCGCCTACGGTCCCCTCGCCCTCCAGCCCCAGCAATTCTGGCTCCTCACGCCGCGCGAGTTTCTCCAACTCCTAGACGGCGCGAAGTGGCGGGCCGAACGCGAGGAGCAACGCCAAGCCGTGACCATCGCCTTCCTGCTCCAACCGTGGTCCGAGAAAGTCATCAGCCCCCAAGAGGTCTGGGATGCCATGCGGGGTAAGGTCGATGAGCAGGCGGTGGACCGACTCTTGGGTCCGATTGATCCTGGCGAGGCGATTGACGTGATGGTCAAGCGCCAACAGGAACGGAGGGCGAAATCGACTTAGAAGTGGTCAAAGCGACCTTGAAGGTCGATGCGTCCCAGTTTCAGGCCGGGATGCAGCAAGCCGGTACGTCCATGAACCGGCTCGGGACGACGGCGGTGTCCAGTCACCGGGCATTGACGATCATCAAGGGGGGACTCTTGAATGTCGCGGCCACGGCAGCGGCAGTCCCGGGCCCGATTGGGCATATCAGTACGGCCTTGGTGGGGATGCAACTCAGCACGGGAGGATTGCTGGCCATCCTGGGTGTACTCGCGGCGGCGGCCTTGCTGTTCAAGAAGCTTGGTGACGCGGCGCAACGCGCGGCGGATAATGTCGTCGCGGCGGCGGATCGGATGCGCAAGAATCTCTCGGCCTTCGTGCAAGCCCATGCGGACACCATCGGCATTGGGCGGATGGGCCCCGAAGCGCAACTCGGGCTGGAGATTCTCCGCAATCGTTTGGTCGAAGCCCAAGCGCAACTCGTGCGGCTCCAGCATCCGCAAACCGCCGCCGATGTCCTGGAGCATGGCCCGGATTTCTTGGATCGGAGCACGACGGCGCTCACGGCACAAAAGAACAAAATCATTGAAACGCAGCAGGCCATCAACGATCTCGAAAAAGCCGTGCATGACCTGCGGGTCAAGGAATTGCGGCAATGGGCGGCCGATATGGTCCCCATCATCAAGAACTTAGAGCGCATCGGGGGAGCCGTAGGGAGTCAGGCCCGGATTCTCCGGCAGCCGCTCGGGATGCGGGGCATGGACCCCCGGCTCTTGAAGCCCGTGGAAGCCGATGATGCCGTCTTGAATCTCCGGCTCCAACTGGCGGGAGCCTTCGACAAAGACAACGAGAAGTTTCTCCGGCTCGGCGAATCCGTGGGACGGACGATCATGGATGGCGTGATTGGGGGGATGCAGAGCATGCAGGACATCCTGCGCTCGATTTTCCTGCAACTCATGGAGTTTGCGCTCGGCAGCTTTATCGGCAGCATCTTGCATCCCGGCAGCTCGCTCGGGGGATTGGTCAAGGCAGGCGGGTCGAGTCAGAAACTCGTCGGCCCCGTCTCAATGACGGGTTCCTTGAATATGTCGGGGCTCCAGCCCTTGACGGCCTTTGCGATTGCCCGTGATCCTGGCTTTCAGCAAGTGATTCGCGAAGCGATTCTTGTGGCGGGCAGTCAGGGGTTCAAAGGCTGAGATGGGCATCTTCCGCGGCAATGCGGCATTCACGTGGACCGATAGCGGAGGCGTCGAGCGCGTCCTCCTCTTGCGGGAACCCATCCGCGAAGTCCGCCCCGCACATCGGCAGGCGGTCTATGTGGGCGAGTCGTTGGATTTCCAGAACCGCCAGGTCTTTACCATCGGCACGGGGGTGGACGAACTCGTCTGCCGCTGCCGCTTTGGGGATGATCCCCAAGGGGTGCTCGATCTCATCAAAGCGGGCACGGCGAATCTCACGCTCATCTATCATCCCGATTTGGATGATCCCTTGCGGGTCCATAGCTATAAACTGATCGCGCCCTTGAGTCCGCTGGTCATTGGACTAGACCCGGATCGCGGCACCACGTTTGGGGAGGTCGATGTGGAATTGACCTTGCGGGAGACGAGCTAATGGCCCAAGGCACGGCCCCGCTGACGGATATCTGGCGCAACACGATGCTGCTGCGGATACGGGCGGGCGGGAACATGGCGCGGGCGACCTTTATCCGCGCGGATGCGACGACCTGTGCCACCCGGATTCGCAACGATGGGGTGGTGGAAGCGGTCGCGGCGAATGTGCTGCGGACGGAGTGGGTGGACTTGGATGGGGACGGCATCCGCGAAACCCCAGGACTCCTCTTAGAAGCCAGCCGCGTCAACACATTGTTGCAGTCGCAGGCGCTCGCCACCACATGGGTCGCCAATCTCCTGACCGCCACAAACAACGTGGCCATCGCGCCCGACGGAACGACGACGGCGACGGGCCTCGTGCCGACAGCAGTGAGCAGCGCGGCGCATCGGGTCAGCCAAGCCATCACTATTACGGCGAACGAGAACGTCGCGTTCTCCATGAAGCTGAAGGCGAACGGCTACACCTCCGTGCGCGTGCAGATCGTCGATACCGCGACGAATACTATCGGCTTCATCGGGCGCTTCAACGCGAGCACGGGCCTGTTCGGCACGAATACCACCACCGGCGGCGGCACGATCATCAGCACGGACGTGAAGGCGCTCTCTAGCGGCTACTACCATTTCAGTATCGCAGGGAACATTGGCAGCGGCGTGACGGCGGTGACGGTCTTCATCGACGTGTTCGATACCATTGCCAACGCGAACAGCAATACCGCCTATACGGGCGATGCCGTCTCTGGAGTGCTCGCATGGGGAGCGCAGCTCGAGCGCGGCGCGGCCTTCGCTTCCTCATACATCAAAACGACCACGGGCACGGTCACCCGAGCCGCGGACAGCTTCACCCTCCCGTTTAACTTCGGGCCCTTGGACTGCACCGTGCTCTATCGGCTGGCGCGGCCTATCTGGGCCGATGCGACTGGGGACATTGGATTCTTCCCGGAAATCCTTAACCTGGGCGTCGCGACCGACCCCAATCGTCGCCTAGAAACCTATTTCGGCAAGACTACGCGTGTCTTCGATTCGCGGACGGGCGATTCCGCCTCGGACGCCAGTGCGGCGCTTCCTGCTGGAGCCTCCTTCCAATTCATTTCCCAGCACAAGAGCGCGGCAACTCTACCAGCCGTGGCGGTGGATGTGGGTAGCGGATTGACGGCGTTTGATACGGGAGCAGCGGCTTATACCGCATACTTCACGCAGAGTTTGCGCATTGGCGGACCATCGGCGGCATCGCTATCCGGGGTCTTACTCGACCTCCTGATCTGTCGAGGGTTGAGGACGCGGCAAGAGATGCTCGTCTTGGCGGGGCGCGACTAGGATGGCCCAGCGTCGCTACATCCTCGACATCTATCCCCGCGGCGCCGTTTCCACGACGGGCGCGGCCTCCTACACGCTCCCGTCGTCCTACTTCCGCGATGCCCCGCTCATCGGCGGCCAGATCATCCGGGCGGCCCAGTGTCAAGTCGAATCCAACCCGTGGCGCGTGACGATGCTCGATGTGGGCTCGACCTTCACCGCCAAGATCGCCAATTCCTCAGGCCGTCTCCATCTCCTCGGACGGCTCTGCCGGATTCGCTCCTCGCTCGATTCGACCGCCAGTTATGCGACGATTGGTGTCGGCCGCTTGACAGACCTCGCCTTGAATCCCGATGTCGCCTCATGGGATTTGGATATCTCGGACGAGCGCTGGATAGAGCGTCAGACGAGCATCTTCACCAAAGCCAATACGATGAGCCTCGTCCCCTACGGGAATATCGCGGGGTTCCAAGGAGTCGCAGGCTTGCCGTCCCAGAACTGGCGCTGCATGCAAAAGACGGGGAATGTCGTCTGCTTGCGCTATGATGGGAGTCTTCCGATTCCGAACAGTCCCGGGGTCGCGCAACTCATCATCAACGATGTGAAGCTCGGAGCACTCATTTCGAATACCGCGATCACGGCGGGAAACTTCACGACTTTGCGCTGGCGGAATACCGCCACGGCGACGGACTATGAAGTGGCGGCTTTCGGCGCGGCAAACCTCTTGAGCGGCGGACGCCCGACGTATCCGGGGGCATCGGTATTGGGGTTCTGGAACGATCCGCTGCTTGGGACCTTGGATGGGAACCGCGACACCCCGCAGGAGAAGCTTTATCTCTGGCTCGTCTGGACGGCCTCGACGCCGAGCCTCGATACGAACGTCACGGGCTATCTCTACGCCCCGACCCACGAACCGACCGTCGATCTCCCGCATTTGATCGGGGGCTCCACGGGGCTTCATCCGGCCGCCTTGACGAAGCAAATCTACCAAGGCACGCACTCAGGGACGACGAGCATCACGGTGCGGTTCTCGACCGCGGCGTTTGATCGCTGGCAGGCGGACCCGAGTTACGGGCGGGTGTGGTTCCGGCTCACGGAACCCTTAGGGATGGCAGAGTTTCTGGATGAGCGCATCTACGGGCCCTATGCGGTCGCGCCGGTCGTGGATTCTTCGGGGAAACTCGCGCCGACGCGGATGTGGCTCCCCACCTCCACGCAATTGAACGTGGCGGGGCTGGCGAGTATTACGAGTACCAATGCCTTGACCCATCCCACATGGGAGCATCCTTCACGGGAAGCGGTCACGGCCTTGCGTTACACGCAGGAAGTGTATCAAGGCACGGTGGCGTATAGTCCCACCGGGCATGGGGGGTTTTTGCCGGAAGCTTCGACGATCCGCGCGACCCGGACGCATGATACGTTGACGGTCTTTGGGCGACGGGAATTGACCTTCCGGCTCGGCTCCGTGGCGTTTCCCTTGGAGTTCATGCTGACGACGGGCTATATCGGCTTCCCCGTCATGGCACCTGGCCTCATCGACAAACTCTCCCAGAGCCTCTTTCAGCGCTTCGGGGACGCGCCGGTCTATAGCCATGTGGAAGTCACCTCCGCCATCGACGCGACGACGAATGGGGCCATTCTCCCCGGGGCCTTCGTCAAGTTGCGGCTCGGGACCTATCCGAATGCCAACACCTTGGCCCGGGGCTCGACGCGGGTGCTGCAAGTCCTGCGGCGGGATGTCACCGTCCTCGGGAGAGCCTTTGATCTCTTGGACGTGGGGGCGAACCTGAATGCCTTAGCTCCCCCCACGGTGGCCCTAGCGTTGTCCAGTCAGTCGAGCCGTCATGCGGTGAAAGCGACCGTCTCAGGATTGCCGACGAAAGCGACCTATGAAATCCAACTCGCCAATTCGTCCAGCACGGGGGCGGGCAGTCCTCCGGCCAGTAGCAATAGACGCTGGCTCCCCGTGACCGTGGGGACTTCGACGGGGCTCGTCTCGGTCATCGGCCAGCGGCCGTCCAAGACGCGCATCTACGCACGAGTGCGAAGCTCGCAACCGCTCAGGATCGGCTCCCCCTGGAGCACGGCGAATATCAGCGTCGTCACCGCGAGTATTACCGCTCCAAGTGCCTTCAGCGTCACGAGCCTCACGGCAGGGTCTGGGGTGGCGAAATGGACGAATGGGTCCAGTCTCTACGGCATCGAGGTCATGGTCGATGCGAGTTCCGTGGCGAGCCTCGCCTCCTCGAATGTGGTGGCGGTCACTCCCCCTAAGACGACGCGCTATCAACTCTTGGGCTTGAACTCGAATGATGCACAGAAGGGCGGCGTGCGGCATTTGGATGCTTACGGAGGTCGGAGTGCGCAAGCAACGGGGACCTTTACGACAACGACGAGTTATACGGCCGCGCCAAGTTTGCGAGGCTTGGTGCTTGTGACGGCGAAAGCCTAGATGGCGACCCCGACCTCGATGGCGCGTGCAACGCCTGGTCGCTTCTTGAGTGCTGGGGTGACGGTCGAGATTTACCCGAGCACCGTCAGGGGCTTGAGCGTCGAAGTCCAGAACGCCACCGCCAACTCCACGGCATCAAGCGTCTGGGGCTCGGTGATCTTGCCTCCGTCGAGCGCGGCGAGTCTCCGCTACACCATTCCGCTCACCAATTCGACACAATTGGTCTATGTCCGCGCGCGGCACCCCGCGCAAGCGGGGTATAGCGCGGGAGCCTTTACGCCGGTTATCAGCGGGCGGCCGCAAATCTCGCCCGACATTCAGCCGCGGATTCTCCCGCAGTTGACATATCAGGGCAATGTGGAAGTCCCCTCGGGTGCTGATGTATTTGTGTCATCGAGCAAGACGATCAAAGTGGGGACGCAGCCCACCACGGGCACCATTACGAAAACGGTGCGCATCGGTGTGGGGGAATTGGTGCCGGTCGATCAGAACGTGACCTACGGGATATCTGCCGTGACGGGCGATCTGCGCCCGGGCACCGCCGGGACCGCCTCGGGTCATTGTGCCGCCGTCCTCTTACCGAAGGGCGCGACGATCACCAAAGGGCGGGTGCGTCACTTTCGCCAGAACAATACGACGGCGGACTTCAGCGTATGGGACCTCAGAAAAGTTACCGATACGCCGACGGTGTCAACGCTCGTGAGTTTCACCCATGCGACGAGCGGCTGGGTGACGACGACCGGCACGCTCGGCACGCCGCAAGTGGTCGGGGCCGAAGCCTACCTGTTTAGCGGCTCACTCCGGGGCAACGCGAGCATCAATAACGCGCGATATCTGTGGGCGGAGATTGAATATACCATGCCGAGTTACAGCAAGACGGTTTAATGAACACCCAACAGCACCCCAGCGTCGGGACCATCGCCACAGGCGGGATGCCCAATGACTTCCGTCCCTGGCGCGGCCAGGCCGCGGAATCCTTGCCGATGGCGGCCATTCGGCAAAATGATTGGCGGTCCTTCCGGCGTCATGGTTTTCGGATCAGCGAGAGCCCAACTGACGCGATCCCACGACCCACCATCGGCGCATGGGGCGCCAGGGTTGCCATAACTGTCCTGATACCAGTAATCGACCCAGGCGACTTCTCCGACCGCGACGATATTGGGGCCGCCAAACGCGACGGCCATGACGATTGCCGTATCGGGAGTCGCGATAGCTCTGGCGGTATCGAGCGTGACCGTTTCCCCCGTTTCGGGATTCAGCCAACGGGCTACAAGCTTTTGCGTGCCTACCGTAGGGCCAAGATTCCAGGATTGCCTCGCGATCCCATCGGAACCCGTTTGGGTGACGGTGGCAAAGACCGATCCCCCGCCTTCGATGCTGGTCCAATTCAGGATGCGGCCTGGCAGCGGGAGTCCGGTGAGTTTATCGGTCAGCGACGCGGCGAGCTGGACGGGTAGGGGCTTCATGACGGGGCCTTGCTGATCGTTCCCCGCGATAATGGACAGTTGGGGCAGAGGGGGCACAGGGCCTCCGGTGTCGGTGCATGCCGCGAGCGCCACGAGGGTAAGGAGCAGGAATCGGTTCATGACGCGAAATGTAGGAAATCGTTCTGGCAGGAGCAAGGCGAATGGAGCCCGCTAGTACCATGACAGGCGAAATGCGAGAGTCCTTCTGGGCTGAGGATACCTGGACGCCGCAAGACGACAAGCTGGCGCACTTTGCGTTATCGGCCTGGGTGTCGCATCTTGCGGGATGGCCGTGGGGACTTGCGGCGGGAGTGCTGATCGAGGTGATCGAAGTAGTGCGCTATCGCCGCTGGGTCGCGAAAGGTCGCCCGGAGCCCTGGCCGTTTCTCACGGATCGCCCGTCCTATAAGGATTTGGCGTATGACTTCGTAGGGGTGCTGCTTGGCCGACTCGTTCCCTGACTTCGAGGAGGATCGTATGCCTGACGAGCATCGCTACATCTGGTTCGGCCCCGCGACCGTCCAAGCCTTGAAATCTCGGCTGGATGACGCGGGCCCCGACGCAATTCTGGTGGTCCGGGGACAGGGCGAGCACATGACGCTCGAAGTCGTGGGGCCGGAAGCCACGATCATCGACGAAGCGGGGCTCGGCGTGTTAAACGAGGCACATCCGTGCCCACCTTTTTGCCGCTAAGTGCTTGACCTACAAGGACTTATGTGACGTGATTCCAGGTGCGGCGGGTGGTAATCCAGCGCACGTTGGAGGCGGCGATTCCATACCGGTCGGCGAGAGCTTGGTACGTCCAGCCTTCCGTTCGCAGCCGCCGCAGTTCACGCACCCTCTCGGCGGTCATCGTCGGTTTCCGGGGGCCAGTTTTCGTGTGATGCCATACCAATCCCATCGCCATCGCATGGTGCGCCTGTCGAACGAAGTCGGCCAATTCCAGGTTGTCGAGCCGATTGTTGGCCGGATCGGCATCCAAGTGATTGACCGTCAGGCCTTCTGGGATCGGGCCGTGGAAGGCTTCCCAGATTGCGCGATGCAGAAACACGCGCTTGGGTTTGTGGGTGCGCCAACAGGCTCCAAGTTGGATTTTGTAGTAGCCCTTCCGATACCAGAGGGGCGTCAGAATCAGAGGGTACTGCTCCCGACTGCGGAAGCCACCGCGCTTGGGTTTTCGCATACTGCGCGCTCGGCCAAGATTACTGACTTCGTACCACCCCTCAAAACCGAGCACCGGTCTCCAAGTTTCTTGCATGACCCCAATGTAACACAACCTGAGGACAGTTGCCACCGGTGCCGCTAGTCGCCGAAGTCGCGCATCAGATGGGTCTCTTGCCCGTCCTCTGGCTCGGCGTGTTGGCCTACCACAGGCAACAGCGTTCCGCGCTCTGGTGGGCGCTCGGGATTACGCTCAGTCTCTCGTGGGTGGCGGATACCACCGCCCATTGGGTGGACCCGTGGCTTGTCAGCTCGCTCTATCCCATCGCCCAAACCTTGGTGATGGGAACTGTGCTCTTGCCCACCGCGCGGCTGTGGCGGTTCGTGGGGGCCGTCGTGCTGACGACGGGACTGGCCTTGGCGCTGGCGGGCGTTAGGCATCCCGAGGTCATCATCCATACGATTTGCTGGACGGGGATTCTCGTCCTCGCTTGGCCGCATCGCGAGATTCGGCGACCGACCGTCCTGACCTTCGGGGTGGGCTGGCTTGCGTGGGTGGCGTTCGCTACTGTGCCGATCTTCGCGACGTGGGGCCTCTATCAGAGTATCCGCGCCGTGGGACTTGGGGTCTTCTGCTGGGCGACGGCTCCACGGCGGGTGCGGGCCTGATGCCGAGTAACGCGCTTGTGGACCTCATCAAACTCATCGGCGCCCCCGCCGTCATGTTCTTTGGCTTCGTCTGGATTTTTCGGAAGCTCCTCCTCCCGAAGCAGAACGGCCAAGCCCTCGCTGCGCAGACTTCGACGCTGAATGACTACACCGACGCCCAGACTCGCGAACTGAAACACCACTTGGATATGGCGATCACGCAACACTTCGACCAACTCCGCCGTGACTTGGAGACGAAAATCGAAACCAGCACCCGGAACAACCTCCAGGCATATTTCTTCCAGCGCTACGAGATGCAACTGCGGCAGAGGGACGACGCATGAACATCCTCATCGTGGATGACGAGCCCATTATCACGGTGCTCGCCCAGCGGATTTTGTCGAAGAAGGGCTGGCACATCTTGACGGCCAACTCGCTGGCGGAAGCGCGGGAGGTGACGGGGCCCTTGGATGTGATCGTTGCCGATGTCGGCTTACCGAATGGGGACGGGCGTCATCTCCGGGACCTCTATCCGGGCGTCCCGTTCATTGTGATCTCGGGGAATCCCCAGGAGAAACCCGATCTCTACAAGCCGTTCGACCCCGCGCAGCTCGTCGAGAAACTGGAATTGGTCATCAAGGAGAAGGTATGAGACGATTGCTGGCGGTCGGGCTTTGCCTCCTGGGCAACGCGGGCGTTTCGCCTAAACCGTCATCTTCGGCTGACGGCATGGTGGCGACCGCGCCGCCAGCACTCACCCCCGCCGCCGTGACGGACCTCCGGGTTTCCGCCGTCACGGATACCAGCGCCGTCCTGACGTGGACCGAAGTCCCCACAGGGGGAGGCGTGGCCCGCTACGCCCTGCGGTATGCGCCCAT
>Ga0075426_10000394_pt1 | contig 30107 bp, 32 predicted proteins | sample SoiMethybrSBSTD5_FD_75304 | JGI IMG/M metagenome (GOLD analysis project Ga0075426, IMG submission 75304) | Bulk soil microbial communities from a Populus tree surrounding site in Tennessee, USA - Soil MetaG P. TD hybrid SBSTD5 | ecosystem: Environmental > Terrestrial > Soil > Tree plantation...
CGATGGCGAGGGCGATGAGGACGATCGGAAGCGGACGCGCCACGTCGGCGAGCGACAGCGTCCCCCAGGCGAGCGCACGCGTCTCGGCCAGACGGAACAGCAGCGGCAGCGTCCAGAATCCGGTCAGCGCCGCACCGACGCCCACGGCCGTCAGCGCCTCGCGACCGCTCGCGCGCCACGGTGGGCGAAGAAACACGGCCAGCGCGATCAACACCACCGCGGCCGGCAGCTGGGCGGGATGCAGAAGCGTGACGACGGCCAGGAGAAGCGCGACCGCCGGCGAGAGCGGGCGACGCTCCTCGATCCATCGCACGAGCAGCGTCAGCAATATCGGGAGCAGTGCCCACGCGAGCCGCGCTCCTACCATTCCGGTTCGCACGCCGCCGTTCACGCCGCTCGCGAGCCCGGCCGACAACGTCAACGCGACGAAAGAGAACGGCAACGCCATCCACCGCTGGCCGGTGAGCCGCGTGAGCGCGAGGTACGTCGTGACGCCGGGCAGCAGGTACGCGAGCCAGAGCAGTCCCTGGTAGACAGTCCGAATATCGAACACACCCGCAGTAGCCCACGCGAGCAGCGCACCGACGTACGCAAACCCCGGCGGATAGAACTGCAGCTCGGGATAGCCCGCCCACCAGCCGCGGTCCCATGCCCACGGCGCCGGGCCGTACGTGAGCACGTGCCAGACGCGGTAGAGCTGACCGGGGTGATCGTCGAATCCGAGCATCGCGCCGCCAAGCGTTGCTCCGCCGAACGCGACGCCGAAGCCGACCAGCAGCACGAGCGGGAGCACGAAGCGAGCATACCGCCTTGTATTTCCCGCTGGATATGCTTTAGTAGCGGAAATCTCTTGCTGTCGGTGCTGTAACACTCGGGGCTCAATTCCCCTACCGATGGAGAGGCCATGGCGAAGCTGAAGGGGTTGAAGTGTCGGGAGTGTGGCCGTCACTATCCCGCGGTCCCCGTTCACGTCTGCGAGTTCTGTTTCGGCCCACTCGAAGTCGACTACCAGTACGAGGCGCTCAAGGGCGTCGTCACACGCGCATCGATCGCCGCGGGGCCGCCGAGCATGTGGCGCTACAAGGACCTGCTGCCGGTCGAGGGCGACGCGGCGGTGGGCCACCACGTGGGCTTCACGCCGCTGATCAGGGCGCGGAACCTGGCCGACGAGTTGGGCTGTCGCGAGATCTGGATCAAGAACGATTCCGTCTGCCATCCCACGTGGTCGTTCAAGGATCGCGTCGTGTCGGTGGCGGTGACGAAGGCGCGCGAGTTCGGGTTCGACACCGTCGCGTGTGCGTCGACAGGAAACCTGGCCAACTCCGTGGCGGCTCACGCGGCCGAGGGCCGGCTGAAGTCCTATATCTTCATCCCGGCCGATCTCGAGCAGGGCAAGGTGCTCGCGACGCTGGTCTACGATCCCACGCTCGTCGCCGTTCACGGAACGTACGACGAGGTCAACCGCCTGTGCTCGGAGATCGCGGACAAGTATCGCTGGGCGTTCGTGAACGTGAATTTTCGGCCGTACTACTCGGAAGGATCGAAGTCGTACGGATTCGAAATCGTCGAACAGCTGGGCTGGCGCACACCGGACCACATCGTCGTGCCGTGCGCAGGCGGCTCGCTGATCACGAAGATCTGGAAAGCCATCAAGGAGCTGAAGAGCCTCGATCTGCTGGACGGGCCGGTTCGGACGAAGATGCATGCCGCGCAGGCGCTGGGCTGCGGGCCGATCGTCACGATGATCCGAAATGATACCGACGTGCTGAAGCCGGTGCGCCCGAACACGATTGCCAAGTCGCTGGCCATCGGCAATCCCGCGGACGGCTATTATGCGTACAGGGCCACGAAGGAGTCCGGCGGCTTCGGCGAGCACGCCACCGACGCTGAAATCATCGAAGCCATGCTGTTGCTGGCGCGGACGGAAGGGATCTTCACCGAGACGGCCGGCGGTGTGACGCTCGCCGCTGCGAAAAAGCTCATCGAGGCGGGTGTGATCCCGCGCGACGAGTCGGTGGTGGTGTGCATCACCGGCAATGGGCTCAAGACGCCGGATGCGCTCTATGATCGGCTCGAGGCCCACGTGAAGATCAAACCCTCGCTGTCTGCGTTCGATCGCGCGCTCGCCGACCTCAAGAACCAGACGAGCTGACGAGGCGAGCGAAAGACGAAAGACGAAGGAGACCAGAATGCCGGTGACGGTTCGAATTCCAACCCCGCTGCGACAGGTCACGAAGGGTAACGCCGAGGTGCAGACCAAGGCGGGTACCGTCGACGACGTCGTGGCCGATCTCGAGCGCCAGTTTCCGGGTCTCAAGGAGCGGCTGGTGGACGACAGCGGTGAGCTGCGTCGCTTCATCAACATCTACGTGAACGAGGAAGACATCCGCTTCATGGACGGCCGCAAGACGACGCTGAAAGACGGCGACGCGGTGTCCATCGTGCCCGCGATCGCGGGAGGGTGGTAAGGACGCGTGACGGCCATGACCCGCACGCGAGTGCGGCTCACGTTTCCGCCGAGCCTGATCCAGGAGCCGATCCTCTATCGGCTGGTGAAGGACTTCGACATCGTCATCAACATCCGCCGCGCTGACGTCAAGGCCGACTACGGCTGGGTCGCCCTCGAGATGGAGGCGGCCGAGGACACGCTCGATCGTGGCGTGGCGTGGCTCAAAGGCAAAGGCGTGCAGGTCGATCCGATCGAGCGCGACGTGATCGTATGAGCGGCATCTCCCAGCGTGTCCAGGGCTTCACCGAATCCGTCATTCGCGAGATGACGCGTGTTGTGAGCCAGCTCGGTGGCGTGAATCTCGCGCAGGGGATGCCGAACTTTCCGCCGCCGCGGGAGCTGCTCGAGGCGGCGCATCGGGCGATCGACGGCGACTTTCACCAGTACGCGATCACGTGGGGCACGCCGGCGCTACGCCGCGCGATCGCGGACAAGTACCGCGCGTTCTACGGCATGGACGTCGATCCCGAACAGCACGTCACGGTCTGCTGCGGCTCGACGGAAACCATGCTCTCGACGCTATTGGCCGTGCTCAATCCCGGCGACGAGGTCGTCATCTTCGAGCCCTTTTACGAGAACTACGGGCCGGGCTGCATCATTTCCGGCGCCAGGCCGGTGTGGGTGCCGCTCGAGCCGCCGGATTTCACGTTCGATCCCGATCGCCTCCGCGCGGCGGTGTCGCCGCGCACGAAGGCGATCGTCTTCAACAGCCCGAACAATCCTTCGGGGAAGGTGTTCTCGCGCGCGGAGCTTCAGACCATCGCCGACGTCTGTCTACAGCACGACCTGCTGGCCATCACGGACGAGATCTACGAGCACATCGTGTACGACGGGCACGGCCACACGCCGATCGCGACGCTGCCCGGGATGGCCGAGCGGACGATCACAATCTCGGGGATCTCCAAGTCGTACTCCGTCACCGGCTGGCGCGTCGGCTACGCGGTCGCGCCGCCCGAGCTTTCGGTCGGGATCCGCCGGGCGCACGACTTCGTGACCGTCGGCGCGCCGCATCCCCTGCAGGAGGCCGCGGTGACCGCGCTTCGATTCCCGGATTCTTACTACGTCGGTCTGCGGGAGGGCTACCAGAAGCGCCGCGACCTGCTGTGGCGCTACATCGAGTCGGCGGGGTTCGTCGCGTGGAAGCCGAGCGGCGCGTACTACATCCTCACCGATGCGGGGCGCTTCATGAAGGCGGCGCGCGTGGACGACGACTACGCATTTGCGATGTGGCTCATCAAGGAGTGCGGTGTCGCGACCGTCCCCGGCTCGTCGTTTTACGCCCATGCCGAGCTCGGACGCACGAAGATCCGCTTCTGTTTTCCGAAGACCGACGACATGCTGACGGAAGCGGGAGAGCGCCTACAGAAGCTGCGCACGTTTGCCTGAGGCGGCCCGCGAGGCCGCGCTCGCAATCTGGCGCGCGGCGCTCGCCGCCGCCGACGTCCCACCCCTCGTCGACCGCGCGCTCGATCGTCTGCCCGTCGATCTGAGGCGTCGGCTTCCGGGCAGGCTCCTCGTCTTTGGCTGCGGCAAGGCCGGCGGCTCGATGGCGGCGGCGCTCGAGCGTGCGCTCGGTCCGGCGATTACCGAAGGCCTCGTCATCGTCAAGGACGGTTACACCGTGCCGACGGAGCGCATCGTCTTGCGAGAAGCCGGCCATCCCGTGCCAGACGCGCGCGGGCAGGCCGCGACCGAAGAGATGATTCGTCGTGTCCACGCCGCAAAAGCCGACGACCTCATCGTGTTCCTCGTCTCGGGAGGCGGCTCGGCACTGACGCCCGCGCCGGTTCCGCCGATCACGCTCGCGGAAGAGCAGGAAACGACGCGGCTCTTGCTGGCCGCCGGCGCGACGATCAACGACCTCAATGCGGTGCGCAAGCATCTCTCGTTCTTCAAAGGCGGGCAATTCGCGCGCGCGGCCGCCCCGGCCACCGTGATGGCGCTGATCCTCTCCGATGTCATCGGCGATCCGCTCGACGTCATCGCGTCCGGGCCAACGGCCCCCGATCCCACAACGTTCGCGGATGCGCTCGATGTGCTGCGGCGGCGTGGCGTGATCGCTCGCGTCCCGGCCTCGGTGCGCGCGCGGCTCGACGCCGGCGCGCGCGGCGAGATTGCGGAGACGCCGAAGCCTGGCGACCCTGTCTTCGAGCACGTGACGAATGTCGTGATCGGCAACAACGCCACCGTCGTGGAGGCGGCCGCCTCACAGGCGCGACGCTTGGGGTACCGCACCGAGATTCTCACGCGCGAGCTGCAGGGCGAGGCGCGCGACGTCGCGCGTGAGCTCGTTGCGCGTGCGAGGAGCGTGGCCGCACGCACCTGTCTGATCGCCGGTGGGGAAACGACGGTCACGGTCCGCGGGAGCGGACGCGGAGGCCGCTGTCAGGAGTTCGTCCTCGCGGCGGCGCTCGAGCTGACGCGCGAGGATCGGCTCGTCGTGCTCGCCGCCGGCACGGACGGCAGCGACGGTCCGACCGATGCGGCCGGCGCCATTGCCGACGCGATCACGATCCCGAATGGCGAGCGTTCCGGACGCTCGGCGCGCGCCGCGCTGGACGACAACGACGCGTTTACCTTTCTGTCGAGTGCAGGTGATCTGATCGTGTCGGGTCCGACCAATACGAACCTGCTCGACGTCTACGTCATGCTGCGCGATTGAAGGCAGTCGCCACCGTTCTGCTCATCGCGTGGGCGAAACGCTCTAAGCGACCGACATTCCACGCCGTGACGGGAGTTCCGCACACGGTTATCCACGGCTCGCCCACGAAATCGGTGGACGGGCGGATGTAGAGTTTTCTCCCCGGTGCCGCGGACGAATTCCGCGGTGCTATCGGATCGTCATCTCATCGTCAGCGACCAGTACCGGTCGCGCCCCCGAGCGCACCGGCGCCCAGCGGTGATGTCGACGTCGTCCCGGTCGTTCCGAACGTCGAAGGGCCGGGCAACGCGCCGGTGATCGAGCTTCCGGACTGGAACGGCGTGGCGCCTAGCGTGCCTGGGATACCGCCAGTGATCGAACCGCCGGAGACGTTCGGCGTGCCGCCGAGCGTGCCGGGAATGCCGCCGGTCATGGACGGAGTGATGACTGGGTTTACCGGGGGAGCGAAGCCGGGGACCAGCGACGGAGTGACGCTCGGATTGATCGACGGAATGAGCCCCGGCGTCAACGATGGCGTGAGGCTTCCGGTCACCGAGGGACTGATGCCCGATGAAATGCCCGGTGAGGTTGCGAACGGGCTCACGGGAGCCTGCGCGAACGCCGGAGCGATGAAGAGTGCGATCGAACCGAGAATCGCCACGAGAAAACTGAACAACAGCATCTGTGCCTCCAAGACGATCGGATGCTCACATCATGTTGGAGGGCGGTCATGCGTTATAGGGCCGGATGGGCACGCACGACCGCTCGATCACGACGCGTCTGAGCGCGCGGCGTGTCGGTTTTGCAAAACGATCACCGTGTTATTCTTCGTCCGATGTCCGCTCAGAACCTCGTAGGAATGCTGCCTTCGGAGATGGAAGACCTCGCGGCAGAGCTCGGCGCGTCGCGCTATCGCGGACGCCAGCTTGCGACATGGATCTATCGCAAGGGTGTCGTGGACCTCGAGGCCATGACCGACCTGCCGAAGGAGTTTCGGGCGACACTCGCCGCGCGTGTCGTCTCGCGGCTGCCCGACGTCGAGCGTGAGACGCCGTCGCAGGATGGCAGCCGCAAGCTCGTGTTCCGGCTCGACGATGGCGCACGGGTGTCGAGCGTGCTGATGCCCGACGATGGGCGCGTCACCCTGTGTCTGTCGACACAGGTCGGCTGTGGGTATGCATGCGCGTTCTGTCTGACCGGCACCATGGGGCTGACGCGAAACCTCAGCGCGGCCGAGATGGTTGGGCAAGTGCTGAGAGCGAACGCCACCGAGCACGCCACACACTTGGTGTTCATGGGTATGGGGGAGCCGCTCGCCAACTACGCCGAGGTCCTCAGGACGCTGAAGATCTTGACGGATGCCAAGCTCGGCTTCGGGTACTCCCCGCGGCGCATCACGGTCTCGACGGTCGGTCTCGTGACCGGTATCGAAAAGCTCGGCCGAGAAAACCTCAAGGTCAATCTCGCGATCTCGCTGCATGCGGCATCCGACGAGATCCGCTCCCGCCTCATGCCCGTGAATCGCGCCTGGGATCTGGAGGCGTTGATGGGCGCGGTGCGGCGTTATCCGCTGGCGCCGCGGCAGCGCGTGTTCTTCGAGTACGTGTTGCTCGACGGCGTCAACGACGCGCCCGAGGAGGCGCAGCGTCTCGCGCGCCTCCTGCGCAACATCCGCGCGAAGGTCAATCTGATTCCGTTCAACGACTGGCCGGGCGCGGATTTCCGCCGGCCGCCGCTCGCGCGGATTCTGGCCTTCCAGTCGATCCTGCTCGAGGCCGGCGTCACGACCACCGTGCGCTGGAGCCGAGGTGAAGACATCGGCGCCGCGTGCGGGCAGCTGAAGGAGGCCGTGGCGTGAGTCGCCGCGTTGCCTTCGCCACGCTCGGCTGTCGCGTGAACCAGGTGGACACGCAGCAACTCCAGGCAGCCCTCGAGGCACGCGGGTTCTCCACGGTCCCGTTCGGAGCCGCGGCCGACGTGGTCATCGTCAACACCTGCACGGTCACGGCGCGCGCCGAAGTCTCCGACCGGCAGGCGATCCGGCGTGCGCGCCGCGCCAATCCTGAGGCTCGTGTCGTCGTGACCGGTTGCTGGGCACAGACGAGCGCGGATGAGGTTGCCCGCGAGGTGGGCGTGGACCTCGTGGTCGGCAACGCCGACAAGCCTCGGCTCCCGCTGCTGGTGGAGGAAGTGCTTCTCGCTCGTCGCGGATCGGCGCGCCTGGAGGTCGGCGACCTGCGTCACGCGCGGATCGCCAGTGATCCCCCCGCGCGTGCGCCGGGGCGCTCCCGTGCGTTCATCAAGGTTCAGGACGGTTGTCAGCACCGGTGCGCGTTCTGCATCGTCCCGCACGCCCGAGGTGAAAGCCGCAGCCTCGATCTACTCCGCGTGGTCGATCAGGTGCGCGGGCTCGTCGACGGCGGGCACGCCGAGGTGACGCTCACCGGCGTCGACCTCGGTCATTACGGCGCGGATCTGGTGCCGCGTACGTCGCTGGCGGCGTTGCTGCGCGCGCTCGTCGACATTCCGGGGCTCCGCTGGCTGCGCCTGTCCTCGATGCTGCCCGCGTACTTCACCGGCGACGTCCTGGACATCGTTACGAGCGCGCCGACGATCGCGCCGCACTTCCACGTGCCGCTTCAAAGCGGCAGCGACCGCGTGCTGCGCGCAATGCGGCGGCCGTACACGGTGGCGATGTATCGGGCGGTCGTCGAGCGCCTGGCGCGCGCCATTCCACGGTTGGGCCTGGGCGCGGACGTGATCGCCGGCTTTCCCAGCGAGGGCACGGACGACGCGGCCGCCACACAGGCGCTCATCGAGGCGCTGCCGTTCACGTACCTGCACGTGTTTCCGTACTCCGATCGCAACGGAACGGAGGCGGTCACGCGACCCGGTCATATCGACCGGGCGACGAGCGCGCATCGCGCGGCGCGCCTGCGTGCGGTCGGCGCGGCGAAGGCCCTGGCGTTCCGACAGGCGCTGGTCGGCCGCACAGAAGACGTGCTGGTGCTCGAGACGCGCGACCGCGCGACGGGTGGGTTGGTGGGACTCACGGGAAATTACGTCGAGGTCGTGTTCGAAGGGCCGGACGCGCTCATGCGCCGCACAGCGCGTGTGCGACTGCTCGCTGCCGACGCGGGCGTGCGCGGTGAGCTCGTGGGGTCGGCGGAGCGCGTGCCGGCATGAACGGCGCCATCGGGATCATCGGGGGCAGCGGGCTCTATGAGCTGGAAGGCTTGACGAACATTCGCTGGCGTCGCGTCCGCACGCCGTTCGGCGATCCCTCCGACGAGTTCTGCACCGGTGACTTCGACGGGCGACCGGTCGTCTTCCTGCCGCGGCACGGCCGCGGGCATCGCCTCACACCGACGGAGCTGAACTTCCGCGCCAACGTGTGGGGGCTGAAGTCGCTAGGGGTGGAGTGGATCATCTCGGTGTCGGCCGTCGGGAGCATGAAAGAGGACGTCCGGCCGCTCGACCTGGTGATCCCCGACCAGTTCGTGGATCTGACCAAGCGCCGCGTCTCCTCGTTCTTCGGCGATGGTATCGTCGCCCACGTCGGCATGGCGGAGCCCGTGTGCGGCCAGCTGGCCGACCGGCTCGAAAAGGCCGCGCGCGAGACCGCCAGTCGCGTGCATCGCGGCGGCACGTACGTGTGCATCGAAGGTCCGCAGTTCTCGACACGCGCGGAGTCGCGCATCTACCGCTCGTGGGGCGTCGACGTGATCGGCATGACGAACATGCCGGAGGCGAAGCTGGCGCGTGAGGCGGAGCTCTGCTACGCGACGCTCGCGTTGGCCACGGACTACGACGTCTGGCACGACACGCACGCCGCCGTCAGCGTCGAGGCCGTGGTGGCGAATCTCCTCAAGAACGTGGCGACCGCGAAGCAGGTACTCCGAACCGTCATCCCGACGATCGGTGGCGCACGGGAATGTGAGTGCCCGCGGCTGCTCGAGAGCGCGGTGATCACGAACCCTTCGGCGTTTCCCCACGCCACGCGCCGCCGCCTCGATCTGCTGATCGGGAAGTATTTCCCGCTCGACAAGCGGAGTCGGGTCGCGCCTAAGTCAGGCCACCCGCGACGCAAGCCGGGCTCGCGGACGCCGCTACAATGAGCTCGCACGAGCTCGACGTCATCGGCATCGGCAATGCGCTGGTCGACGTGCTCAGCCACGAGAGCGAGACGTTCCTGGAACGCCACGGTCTCGCGAAGGGCACCATGCACCTGATCGACGAGGCTCGTGCCGGCGCGTTGTACGACGCCATGGGGCCGGCCGTGGAGATCTCTGGAGGCTCGGCGGCCAACACGATGGTCGGCGTCGCCTCGTTCGGCGGCCGCGCACACTACATCGGCAAGGTGCGCAACGATCAGCTCGGCGCGGTGTTCAGCCACGACCTCAAGTCGGTCGGCGTGCAATACACGACGCCGATGGCGACGAGCGGTCCGTCGACCGGACGCTGCCTGATCGTCGTGACGGCCGACGCGCAGAGGACGATGAATACGTATCTCGGCGCCTCGACGCAGCTCGGCCCCGCCGACGTCGACGCGCGGCTCATCGCACGGGGACGCATTCTGTACTTGGAGGGCTATCTCTTCGATCCGCCCGCGGCGCAGGAGGCGTTTCGCGCGGCCGCGGGGTTCGCGCACGCGGCGGGCCGGAAGGTCGCGCTGACGCTGTCGGATCCGTTCTGTGTGGATCGACATCGCGCCGCGTTCGTCGATCTCGTGGAGCGTCACGTCGACGTGCTGTTCGCCAACGAGGTCGAGATCTGTGCGCTGTACGAAGCCAACGAGTTCGACGCCGCGCTGCAGCAGGTGCGCCGGCACTGCGAGATCGCCGCGCTCACGCGCAGCGAGCGCGGCTCGGTCGTCGTCGCCGGTGACGAGGTGCACGTCATCGAGGCGCAGAAGGTGAATGCCGTCGTGGATACAACGGGCGCCGGCGACTTGTATGCCTCGGGGTTCCTGTTCGGCCTCAGTCGTGGCATGGATCTGCCGACGTGCGGCCGCTTCGGCTCACTCGCGGCCGCCGAGGTCATCTCGCACGTCGGCGCCCGTCCCGTGACACCGCTCGCCGAGATAGCTGGAGCGTCCTGAGCGATGGACGTGGCTCTCGACGCCAAATATGCGCGGCTGCTCGAGACGATCCGCGAGCTGGAGAGCGTTGTGGTCGCGTTCTCCGGCGGGGTGGACTCGACACTCCTGGCGCGCGCGGCCAAGGATGCACTCGGCGAGCGTGCCGTCCTCGTCACGGCCGATTCGGAGACGTATCCGGAAGGTGAGCTGCTCGAGGCCAAGCGCCTCGCTGCACTGATCGGGCTGCGCCACGTGGTGGTCCGTACCGATGAGCTGGCGAATCCGGAGTATGCCGCGAACGGCGCCAACCGCTGCTTCTTCTGCAAAGAGGAGCTGTTCACGCACCTGGCGCCGGTCGCCGAGCGGGAGGGCTGCCGCGCGCTCGTGTACGGCGCGAACGTTGACGATCTCGGCGATCACCGACCTGGGATGCGCTCAGCGAGGGAACGTGGCGTACGCGCGCCGATGATCGACGCGGGACTGACGAAGCAGGAGATCCGCGATCTCTCTCGGACCCTGGGCCTGCCGACGTGGGACAAGCCATCCTTCGCGTGCCTGTCGTCGCGCTTTCAGTACGGCGACCGCATCACGGCCGAGAACCTCCGCCGCGTCGACGCCGCCGAAGCGTTTTTGAAATCGCTCGGCTTCCGTCAGTTCCGCGTGCGGCACCACGATCGTCTGGCTCGGCTCGAGATCGCACGGGACGAGATGCCGCAGCTCTGGGTCGACGGCCGTCACGACGCCATCGTGGCTCGCTTCCGCGAGCTGGGGTACGTGTATGTCGCGGTAGATCTCGCCGGCCTGCAGTCCGGCTCGGCGAACCTCGTGTTGAAACTGGGAAGAGCCCAACCGTGAATCCCGAAACGCTGCGCACATTGCTGGACGCCGTGGCCGCCGGTCGCGTGACGGCCGCCGACGCGATGGCGCGTCTGCGCGACCTTCCGTACGCCGATCTCGGCTTTGCGAAGGTCGATCTGCACCGCGAGCTGCGCGCGGGCGCGGCCGAAGCGGTGTTCTGTCCCGGCAAGACGCCTGCCCAGGTCGTGGCGATTCTGCAGCGACTCGTGGTCGACCACGCGAACGTTCTGGCCACACGCGCGGACGACGCCGTGCTCGGCGCTGTGGTCGCCGCCGGCGTGCCGCACGCATGGCATCCCCTCGCTCGACTCATCGTCGCGCGGCCGGAGCCTCGCGACGGCGTCGGTCTGATCGTGGTGGCCGCCGCCGGAACGGCCGATCTGCCCGTGGCCGAGGAGGCGGCGATGGTGGCCGAGGCGCTCGGCAATCGTGTTGAGCGCGTGACGGACTGCGGCGTGGCCGGCCTGCACCGGCTGCTGGCGCATCGCGAGCTTCTGTCGGAGGCGAACGTCATTGTCGCCGTCGCGGGGATGGAGGGCGCGCTCCCGAGCGTGATCGGCGGTCTCGTCGATCGGCCCGTGATCGCTGTGCCGACCAGCATTGGCTACGGCACCTCGCTCAATGGGCTCGCGGCGCTGTTGGCGATGCTGAACTCGTGCGCCCCCGGCATCTCCGTGGTCAATATCGACAATGGCTACGGCGCGGCGCACCAGGCGAGTCAGATCAATCGGCTCGTCGCCAAGATCCGCTGAGCGCGGCGCCGATGAGCGTCGCATGACGTCGTCGACCTTCCGCCGATGAGCGTCGCGAACTGAGATGTCGCGCGTCATCTACTTCGACTGCCCAAGCGGGGCGGCGGGCGACATGATCATGGCCGCGCTGGTCGACGCGGGGGCGCCGTTCGAAGCGTTGCGCGAGGGCCTGCACGGGCTCGATCTCGGCGGATGGGACCTCGTCCGGCACGAAGTCCGCCGCGGTGATTTTCGCGCCACGAAAGTCGACGTCGAGATCGACGCGGCAGCGCACCATCACCATCGCGGCCTCGGCGACATCCTCGCCATTCTCGACCGCAGCCGTCTGGCAGCATCCGTGGCGGAAAGCGCGCGGCGCATTTTCGAGCGTCTCGCCCAAGCCGAAGCACGGGTGCACGGCACCACGCCCGAGCACGTGCGCTTTCACGACGTCGGCGCGGTCGACGCGATCGTCGACGTCACGGGCGGGGTGCTCGGCATGCACCTGCTCGGAATCGATACGGTCTACGTCTCGCCGCTGCCGCTCGGCGGCGGCTTCGTCGACGGACCGCACGGGCGGATGCCGATTCCGGGGCCCGGGACGGTCGAGCTCCTGCGCGGCTTTCCAGTCGTCGACACGGGAGTCCGGTTCGAGCTCGTGACGCCGACGGGCGCGGCGATCCTGACCACGCTCGCGCGCCCGGCGATGCGTCCGCCCGCCATGACGCTCGGCGCGGTGGGTTACGGCGCGGGCACGCGGGATCTGCCTGGCACACCGAACGTGCTGCGCTGCTTCGTCGGCGAAACGATGGACGCCTCGGGCGCGATCGAGACGATCGTGCAAGTCGAGACGACGATCGACGACATGTCGCCGCAGCTGTACGAGCCGCTCGTCGACCGGCTATTCGAGGCGGGTGCGCTCGACGTCTTTCTCACGCCGGTCGTGATGAAGCGAAGCCGTCCGGGGACGGTCCTCACCGCGCTCTGCGCGCCCGCCCGCGTCGGCGAGCTCTGCCGTGTTCTCTTCGAGGAGTCCTCCACGATCGGCGTGCGCTGGTCCGAGTGGCGCCGTGTCGCCCTGCCGCGTGAGATCGTGACGCTCGACACGAGCCACGGACCGATTCCCTTCAAGGTCTCGCGACTGGAGGGACGCGTCGTTACGGTGACCCCGGAGTTCGCCGATGTTGCCCGCATCGCGAGAGAGAAATCACTCCCCGTGCGCGAGGTGCTGGATCAGGCGCGGGCGGAGGGCCGCCGACTACTGTCCGCCCGTTGACAGGCCGCAGGGGAGGTCTTACCCTCTCTCGCGCCGACTCACACCCGGGAGGTCCACGCCGTGAAACTACCAGCCAAGATGACGATCAACGGACAGACCCAGAGCCACGAGGTCGAGCCGCGCCTCCTGCTCGTCCATTACATCCGCGAGACGGTAGGACTCACGGGCACGCACGTCGGCTGCGATACCAGCCAGTGCGGCGCCTGCACGATTCTGATGAACGGTCAGGCGGTAAAGTCGTGCACCGTCTTTGCCGTCCAGGCCGACGGCGCCAAGATCACGACCATCGAAGGGCTCGCGAAGAACGGCGACCTGCATCCGATCCAGCAGGGCTTCTGGGAAAAGCACGGACTGCAGTGCGGCTTCTGCACGCCGGGCATGATCCTGGCCGCCTATCAGATGCTGGAGCGCTATCCGAAGCCGTCGGAGGAGCAGATCCGCCACCAGCTCGAGGGCAATCTGTGCCGATGCACCGGTTACCACAACATCGTGAAGGCCATTCAGTGGGCTTCGGAGCACATGGCCGGAGCGAAGTGAGGTAGCAGCATGGCCACCGCGACCGACACGCGCATGTTCGGAAAGTCCATCAAGCGTCGCGAGGATCCGCGGTTCATCACAGGCCGGGGCAATTACACGGATGACCTGAAGCTTCCGGGGATGACGTACGCGGCGTTCGTGCGCAGCCCGCACGCGCACGCGAAGATCCGCAAGATCGACGTTGCCAAGGCGAAGGCGCATCCAGGCGTGGTGGCAATCTTCACCGGCAAGGACATGACCGGCGTCAACTCGCTGCCGTGCGGCTGGCTGCTGCCGGAGCTCAAGGTGCCGGCGCATCCGCCGCTCGCCGTCGAGGCCGCGCGGTACGTGGGCGATCCCGTCGCCATCGTCATCGCCGAGAGCCAGGACGCGGCGCTCGATGCCGCCGAGAAGGTGAGCGTGGACTGGGACGTGCGGCCCGCCGTCACCGCCACCGCGAAGGCCGCCGACAAGGGCGCCGCGCAGATCCACGAGGTCGCGCCCGGCAACGTGGCCTTCAAGTGGCAGATCGGCGACGCGGCCGCTGCGGACGCGGCGATCAAAGGGGCCGCCGTCGTCGTCAAGAAGCGTATCGTCAACCAGCGCCTCGTGGCCAACGCCATGGAGCCGCGGGCGTGCGTGGCGCGCTTCGAGCCGGCCACGGGCGATCTCACGCTCTGGGTCACGTCGCAGAACCCGCACGTGCACCGTCTGCTCATGACGGCGTTCGTGCTCGGGATTCCCGAGCACAAGGTGCGCGTGATCGCGCCGGACGTCGGCGGAGGCTTCGGCAGCAAGATCTTCCTCTACAACGAAGAGACGGTGTGCTCGTGGGCGACGCGGCAGATCAAGCGGCCCATTCGATGGACGTCGACCCGCCGCGAGGCGTTCCAGACCGACGCGCACGGCCGTGATCACGTCACCGACGCCGAGCTGGCGCTGTCACGTGAGGGCAAGATCCTGGGCCTGCGCGTGAAGACAGTGGCGAACCTCGGCGCGTATCTCTCCACGTTCGCGCCGGCGGTGCCGACGTACCTCTACGGGACCCTGCTGAACGGTGTGTACGAGATGGGCGCCATTCACTGCGACGTCACCGGCGTGTTCACCAACACGACACCGGTGGACGCCTACCGCGGAGCGGGGCGGCCGGAAGCAGCGTACCTGCTGGAGCGGATGATCGAGGCGGGCGCCGCCGCGCTCAACACGGATGTCGCCGACATCCGGAAGAAGAACTTCATTCCGAAGTTCGAGCACGGCTATCAGACGAAGGTCGCGCTCACCTACGACAGCGGTAACTACGGCGCCGCCTTCGACAAGCTGCTGACCATGCTGGACTACCGTAAGGTCCGCTCCGAACAAGAAGCGGCACGCAAGCAGGGCAAGCTCGTCGGCGTCGGCTTCTCGACGTACATCGAGGCGTGCTCCATCGCGCCGTCCAAGGTCGTGGGCTCGCTCGGCGCCCAGGCCGGCCTCTACGAGTCGGGGATCGTGCGCGTGCACCCGACCGGCAAGGTGACGGTGTTCACCGGTTCGCACTCCCACGGACAGGGGCACGAGACGACGTTCAGCCAGCTCGTCGCCGATCAACTTGGCATCGCGATCGAGGACGTCGAGATCGTGCACGGCGATACAGGCGCCATCGCGTTCGGCATGGGGACATATGGCAGTCGTTCGGCGTCCGTCGGCGGCACGGCCATCCACATGTCGATCAACAAGATCAAGGAGAAGGGCAAGAAGATCGCCGCGCACCTTCTCGAGGCCTCGCCCGGCGACATGGAGTATGTGAACGGTCAGTTCCAGGTGAAGGGCGCCCCGGGGAAGGCTGTGCCGTTCGGCCAGGTCGCGCTGACCGCCTATGTTCCGCACAACTATCCCGAGGGTCTCGAGCCCGGTCTCGAGGAAACGTCGTTCTACGATCCCTCGAACTTCTGCTTCCCGTTCGGCGCCCACGCGTGCGTCGTCGAAGTCGATCGCGACACCGGGCACGTGAAGGTGCTGCGCTACGTTGCTGTCGATGACGTGGGCAACGTCATCAACCCGATGATCGTCGACGGCATGGTCCACGGCGGGATCGCTCAGGGCGTGGGCCAGGCCCTCTGGGAGGGCGCCGTCTACGACGACGGCAGCGGCCAACTCGTGACAGGCACGATGATGGACTACGCGCTGCCCAAGGCCGACATGCTGCCGATGTACGAGACGGAGCGCACGGTGACGCCGACACCCGTGAATCCGCTCGGAATCAAGGGCGCAGGTGAGACGGGAACGATCGCCGCCACGCCGGCCGTCGTGAACGCCGTCGTCGACGCGCTGCGCCCGCTCGGTGTGGACCATATCGAGACGATGCCGCTCACGCCCGAGCGTGTGTGGAAGACCATTCAGGCCGCGAAGGCCGGCCGCTAGAGGAGAGGCGCCATGTACCCAGCCGCGTTCGAGTACCATGCTCCGGCCAGCGTCGCCGATGCGCTCAAGCTCCTCGGCAAGCTCGACGACGCCAAGATCCTCGCCGGCGGCCACAGCCTGATTCCGATGATGAAGCTACGCCTGGCGCAGCCCAAGCACCTGATCGATCTGCGCAAGGTGCCGGGTCTGACGGGGATCAAAGAAGAGAAGGGAATGATCTCCATCGGCGCCATGACAACGCACTGGGACGTGGAGTCTTCGAAGGTGCTGAAGAGCAAGTGCGCGGTCGTCTCCGAGACAGCCGCGATGATCGGCGACCCGGCGGTGCGTAACAAGGGCACGATCGGCGGCTCGCTGGCTCACGGTGATCCCGCCGCCGACATGCCAGCGACCGCGATCGCGCTCGGCGCGGAGCTGGTGTGTCAGGGTAAGAAGAAGCGCACCGTGAAGGTCGACGACTGGTTCACGGGAATCATGGAGACGGCAATCGGCGAGGACGAACTGCTCGTCGAGATCCGCGTGCCCGCGCTCGCGAAGGGTACCGGCGCCGCCTATCTGAAATTTCCGCACCCGGCGTCGCGCTTCGCCGTCGTCGGTGTGGCGGCTGTCGTCACGCTCGACAAGGACGGCAAGTGCACGAAGGCGGGCATCGGCGTCACCGGGGCCGGCACGCACGCGGTGCGCGCGAAGGGTGTCGAGGCCGCGCTCACGGGCAAGCGTCTGGACGCCGCTGCCATCGAGGCGGCTGCCGCCAAGGCCGCCGACGGCGTCGACGTGCAGGCTGATCTTCAGGGCTCCGAGGAATACAAGGCGCATCTCTGCCGAGTTTTCGCCAAGCGCGCGATCGAAGCCGCGGTCAAGCGAGCCCAAGCGTAGACGGAGTCGAGCGAGGCGCGGGAGCGGACCGGGCCTCGCTCGACCACGCTAATCGACAATGCGGTGGCGCCTGTGACGGGGCCACGATTCACGCGAGTCCGTTGACGCGATGATCGCCGCGATCGTGCTCGCCGCCGGTCTCGCGCGGCGCATGGGCCGCCAGAAGCTTCTCCTCGATTTGAAGGGCAAGCCTGTCGTCCGCTGGAGCGTCGAGGCGGTACTGGTGCACGTCGACGACTGCGTGGTGGTCACGGGCTACGACGACGGCGCCGTCCGCGCCGCATTGACCGGCCTGACCGTTCGCTATGCGGTCAATCCGCGCCCGGAGGACGGCCAGGGCTCCTCGATCGCCACCGGTGTGGCGGCGCTCGCGTCACCGACGACGGAAACGCTCGTCGCGCTCGGTGATCAGCCGCTCACACCGCCCGATGTCGTCCCCCGATTGCTTGCTGTGCGCCGGGCGAGCGCGAAGGCGATCGGCGCGCCCTCGTACCGTGGCATTCGCGGAACGCCCGTGCTCTTTGCCGCCGAGGTATTTCCCGAGCTGCGCGCGCTGGTGGGCGACTCCGGAGCGCGTGACGTCGTCGCCGCGCGTCCCGAGCGCGTGGCGATCGTGGACTTCGACGTCGCGATGCCGGCCGACGTGGACACGCCGGAGGACCTCGCGCGCCTTCATGTACAATAGGCGCCCGTGCGCGAAGAAATCCGGAAGATCCAGCAGTTGATGGAAGCTGCGGACTACGTCACCGACGCACCGGTGGCGACGTCCGTACACCTCGCGACCCAGCTCCGAAAGCCGCTCCTGATCGAAGGGCACGCCGGCGTGGGCAAGACCGAGATCGCGAAGGTGATGGCACGCATGCTCGGCACGAACCTCATCCGCCTGCAATGCTATGAGGGGCTCGACGCCGCCGCGATGCTGTACGAGTGGAACTACCAGAAGCAGATCCTGCACATCAAGCTGCACGAGACGTCGGGCCGCACCGCCTCGGAGGAAGAGCGCGAGATCTTCTCGGAGCCGTTTCTCTTGCGGCGTCCGCTGCTCCAGGCGATCACGCAGATCGATCAGCCGCCTGTGCTGCTCGTGGACGAAGTCGACCGCTCGGATGAAGAAGCGGAAAGCTTCATGCTGGAGGTCTTCTCGGACTGGCAGGTGACGATCCCCGAGATCGGCACGATCAAAGCGTCGCATCCGCCGTACGTCGTGCTCACGTCCAATCGAACGCGTGAGCTGTCGGATGCACTGCGCCGCCGCTGCCTCTATCTCTGGATCGATTACCCGGACTTCGACAAAGAAGTCCGCATCGTGCAGCTCAAGGTGCCGCAGATCAACCAGTCGCTGGCCCGCGAGGTTACGCGCTTCATGGAAGCGCTGCGGCGGATGCGTCTGGCCAAGGTCCCTGGGGTCGCCGAGACGCTGGACTGGGCGAATGCGCTGGCAGCGCTGCACGCCGACCACCTCGACGAGGCGCTGGTGACCGAGACGATCGGCGCCGTGCTCAAGGACGCCGACGACATCAAGCGCCTGCGCGCCGAGGTGGCGAAGACGGGGCTCGGCCCGCTGCTCGCCACGCCCTGAGGTGAGTCGCAGCCTCGACGCCGCGATGGTACGGTTCGCGGCACTGCTGCGGCGTCACGGCTTGCCCGTCACGCCCGAGCACGTCACCGATGGCGTCCGAGCTCTGGAGCAGCTGGATCTCGCCGACCGTGAAGAGGTCCGCATCGGCCTGCGCGCGGTCTTCGCGGGCCGCCCCGAGGACTTCGACACGTTCGATCGCGTGTTCGACGCGTTCTGGCGCATCGCCAGGGAGGCCGACCGCGTGGCCGAGGCGTTGGCGCCGCCCGCGCTGCCCGAGCACGCCCCGCCCGGTCTCGAGCGCGCCGGCCGCGAGACGCTGGCGCTCGACGCGTGGCAGGAGGGTAGTGAGAGCGACGCGGGCGACGAGCCGGTTGGCGTGCCGGCCGCCTCGGAGCTCGAGGCGATGGCCGCGCGCGACTTCTCGACGTTCTCGCCGGATCAGCTGGACGAGGTCTACCGCGTGACGCTGAGAATCGCGCGGCGGCTGGCGCGGCGAATCAGCCGTCGCCGGCGACCGTCCACGCGCCGCGGGCGCATCGATCTGCGGCGGACGCTCCGCGCCAATCTCACGCGCGGTGAGCTGATCGACCTTCGCTATCGCCGTCGCAAGCGCAAGAAAGTGCGTCTCGTGCTTCTCTGCGACGTCTCGGGCTCGATGGACCTCTACAGTCGCTTCTTGATGCAGTTTCTGTTCGCGCTGCAGTCGGCGTTCTCGCGCGTGGAAACGTTCACGTTCTCCGTGCGCCTCACGCGGGTGACGGAATATCTGAGGGCGCGCTCGTATCGCGAGGTGCTGCGGCGCCTCACGGCGGTGAAGGACTGGTCGGGTGGCACCAAGATCGGCGAGTCACTCGCGGAGTTCAATCGCGGGTGGCCATCGCTGGTCGATCGCCGCACGATCGTCATGATCCTCTCCGACGGTTGGGACACCGGCGATCCCGAGCTGCTCGCCGCCGAGCTGTTGCGGATCAAGCGACGCGCGGGTCGCGTGATCTGGCTCAACCCATTGCTCGGCAACCCGTCGTACGAGCCGCTGACACGCGGCATGGCTGCCGCGCTGCCGCTCGTGCATCGCTTCGCCGCCGCGCACAATCTGTCGGCGCTGCGTGATCTCGCGGGATCGCTCTCCCTCTGATCACCGCTGCGGCACTTTGCAGACAGTCCGCGATCGGCTGCGGGAGTTCTGCAACGCGCTGCACGATGCGCCGCCGGGTGGTCGTCGCATCACCGCGATATTGCGCGCGCCCGCGTGGCGTTCCGCTTGCACTTCCTACTCCCGACATGAGAAAGGTCATCGCCCCCGTCACGTTGCTCCTCATCGCGGTCATTCACGGTCCGACGCAAGCGCAAGCGCTCGTCTCCTCACTCTTCCCCAACGTTTTTCCGCTCGCAACGAGCGAGCCGGCCATTCTGTTGCTCACGGGGCTCGCGCTCCTGAGTCTTTCCTCCGTCGGTCGCGGTCGCGCGCGTTAGCCCGACCGGGCCAGACTCCGGATTTCGTTTTCCGCCTGGTGCGCGTATGATTGGAGACCGTGGCGGAACTGTTCGATCACATTGATGAATTGCGACGCGCCGGCGGGCGTGTCGCCGTTGCGACCCTCGTCAACACCCGTGGGACGACTCCGCGTAAGGAAGGCGCCAAGATGCTCGTCGGCGAGGGCGGCCGCGTTCTGGGCTCGGTCACCATCGGCGGCTGCGTCGACGCGCAGGTGATCGAGGAGTCGGAGGACGTTCTCAGCAGCATGCGGCCGCGCCTGCTCGAGATGAATCTCGGCGACGAGGACGCCTGGGAGATCGGCCTCACCTGCGGCGGCACGATCGAGGTCTTCGTCGAGCCGCTCGCGCTCGACGGCTCACCGGACGTTGGCGCGCGGATGTACGAGCGCGTGCGTGAGCACGCGCGCGCCGGGGGCCACGGCGCCATCGTCACACGTCTGGACGGGCCCGGCGGCAAGCTCCTGGTTCTCGACAACGGCACCACCGAAGGCACGCTGGGCGACGCGTTTCTCGACGAGCGGTTCGCGGCGGAGGCGCGTGACGCTATCGCGCGCGGCAGCTCGCGCGCGCTGTTCCTGGAATCGGTGCGCGGCTTCGTCGAGGTCATCGCGCCCCCAGCATTGCTGCTCGTCGTGGGTGCCGGGCACGTGGCGATGCCGCTGACGTCGCTCGCTCGGGTTCTCGGCTACCGGACCGTCGTGGTCGACGGTCGCCCGCGCTTCGCGACGAAGGAACGCTTCCCGGACGTCGATGAGCTCAAAATCGGCATTCCGTCCGAGCTGATTCGCGAGTACCCGCTTGTGCCGTCGACGGCGCTCGTTCTCGTCGCCCACGATTACAAGTACGATTTGCCGGTGCTCACGCACGCGCTCGGGACCGACGTCGGCTACATCGGCATGCTGGGTTCCTCGCGCCGCGGCACGACCATCTTGCGTCATCTCGCCGAGGACGGCGTCACGCCGGAGGCGCTCGCGCGGGTGCACGTGCCCATCGGCCTCGATCTGGGCGCGCGTTCGGCGCCCGAGATCGCGCTGGCGATTCTCGCCGAGATCCAGGCCGTCCGCGGCGGCGGCAGCGGCCGATCGCTGAGCAAGCGCACGTGAAGGCGGTTGCGCAGCGGCGCGACGGCGCCACCGTCGACCTGCTCGTCGGGCGCGTGCTCTGCCACGACGTCCGCGACGCCGCCGGCAAGGTTGCGCTGGCCAAAGGCGCCCGGCTCGACGGCGAAGCGGCTCGGGCGCTCCTGGCACTCCCGTGGGAAGAGATCCATCTGCTCGCGCTCGAGGCGGGCGATCTGCATGAGGAGGATGCCGGCCGGCGCCTGGCCGCGGCGGTCGTCGGCGACGGAATCGAGGTGAAGGGCTATACGGGCGGGCAGTGGACGCTGACCTCGACGCGTCGCGGACTCCTGCGTGTCGATACGGCGCGACTGGCCGCGGTCAATGTGCACGAGGGCGTTGCCGTCTTCACCTTGTTCGACCGCCAGCCCGTGGATCGCGGCGAGACGGTCGCCAAAGCGAAAGTGACGCCACTCGCGATCGGCGGCGACACCGTGCGGGCCGTCGAGGACGCCGCACGTGGCGGCGCCGTGGCGGTCGCTGCCTTCCGCTCGGCCACGCTCGGGACGATCGCGCGTGAAACGCTCGCGGCGCGACAGCGCGAGCGATTCGAGAGCGCGCTCAAGACGAAGATCGACTGGTTCGGTGGCCGCCTGCTGCCGGTGCGTTTCGCGGGCGCGTCGCCGCGCGCCGTGGCCGACGAGATGAGCGCACTGCGCGCTGAGGGCGCCGACGTGCTGATCGTTGCCGGCGCCAGCGCACTTGATCCGCTCGATCCCGTGTTCGGTGGCCTGACGCTGCTCGGTGCACGCATGGAACGTCACGGTGCGCCGGCGCACCCGGGAAGCCTGCTGTTTTTGGCGCGCTGGAACGATCTCCCCGTCCTCGGCATGCCGACGTGTGGAATGTTCTCCCAGGCGACGACGTTCGACCTCGTGCTGCCACGCCTGCTCGCCGGCGAGGCGATCGGCAATGCGGAGATCGCCGCGCTCGGCCACGGCGGTCTGCTGTCGCGCGAGATGGCGTACAGGTTTCCTCCGTACCGTGCTGGCGCTATGCGCGGAGAGCTGGAGTGATCTCGGTGACGCGCCCCGTCCTCTACAGCGAGGCGATCCGCGAGCGCTGGCGGCGTCCGCGATTCCGCGGCGAGCTGTCCGGTGCGACTGCGATCGCGGAGGACGTCAATCCGCTCTGCGGCGACCGCGTGCGCATGCAGCTCACGCTTGATAATGGTCGCGTCAGCGCCGCGCGCTTCGCCGGCGACTCCTGCGCGATCTGTACGGCATCCGCGGACGTCGTGGCCGAGCTCGTCCAGGGTCGTTCGCGCGCGGAGGCGGTCGCTCTGGGCGCCGCCGACGTCCTCGGCGTGCTCCAAGCGGACGTGCGCCCCACGCGGATGCGCTGTGTGACGCTGCCGATCAGCGTGCTCGCGAAGGCGTTGTCATGATGCTCGACGAACAGACGCGCCGCGACTTTCCGATCCTCGCGCGGATCGTGAACGGACGGCCACTCGTGTACCTCGATTCCGCGGCGTCGAGTCAGAAGCCCCGCAGCGTCATCGAGGCGATGGCGCGCTACTACGAAACGTCGCACGCCAACGTTCATCGCTCGATCCACACGCTGGGCGAGGAGGCGACCGAGCTGTACGAGATCGCGCGCGACCGCGTGCAGCGCTTCATCGGCGCCGGCGCTCGCGAAGAGATCGTGTTCACGCGGGGCACCACGGACGCGATCTCGATCGTGGCCGAAGCGATCGGACGGACGCTCAGGCCCGGCGACGAGATCCTCGTCACGGACATGGAGCATCACTCCAACCTCGTGCCGTGGCAGGTCGCGGTGCGCGATCGCGGCGCCCGGATCCGGTCCGTTCCGCTGGTCGGTGAAGGGATTCTCGACCTCACGGCGGTCGACCGGCTGCTCAGCGAGCGGACGCGGGTGTTTGCGTTCGCCCACGTGTCGAATGTCCTCGGGACGATCAACCCCGTCGCCGAGCTGGTCACTCGCGCCCGTCGTGTGGGCGCGCTGACCCTCGTGGACGGTGCTCAAGCCGTGCCTCATCTGCCGCTCGATATGTCCGCGCTGGGCTGTGACTTCTACGCCTTTTCGGCGCACAAGATGCTCGGCCCGACCGGCCTCGGTGTGCTGTACGGGCGCCGCTCGGTACTCGAGTCCCTCGAGCCCGCGCGCGGCGGCAGCGAGATGATCAAAGAGGTCTGGGTCGATCGCGCGACCTGGAACGATCTGCCGTGGCGGCTGGAGCCCGGCACGCCGCCCATCGCGGAGACCGTCGGCCTCACCGCGGCCATCGAGTATCTCGAAAAGCTCGGCATGGAGCGCGTGCGCGAGCACGAGCACGCGCTCGCCGTGCATGCCGTCGAGCTCTTGAGCGCGATTCCGGGCGTGCGCGTCTTCGGACCGCGCCGCGAGCGGGGCGCCGTGGTGTCGTTTGCCGTCGACGGCTGGCATCCGCACGACGTCGCTGCGGCGCTCGACGCCGAGGGCATCGCGGTACGCGCCGGTCATCACTGCGCGCAGCCGCTGATGCGGTGGTGCGGGGTTGTCGGCACGAGCCGGGCGAGCTTCTCGGTCTACAACTCCGTGGAGGAGTCGGCGCTGCTCGCGCATGCCGTGGCCGGGCTGGGTGCCGCGCCGTAGGCGATGAGCCTGCCGGGACCGCGCAACCCGTTTCAATCGCCGCGCTTCGGCCAGATCGCGACCTTCATGCTGTTGCCCGCGGCCGCCGACGCGACGGGTCTCGACGTCGCGCTGCTCGGCGTCCCCTACGACGGCGGCACGTCGTATCGCACCGGCGCGCGCTTCGGCCCGCGCGCCGTGCGCGAACAGTCATCGCTGATCCGGCCGTGGAATCCCGTTCTGAAGGTGCATCCGTTCGAGCGGCTCCGCGTGGCGGACTGCGGCGACGTCGACGTCGTGCCGATCTCCATCGAGCGCACGTTCGAGGTGATCGAGCGTCGCATCGACGCCGTGCTACAGGCAGGCGCCACGCCCGTCTGCGTCGGCGGTGACCACTCGATCTCGCTACCGATCATGCGCGCACTTGCGCGCCGTCACGGTCCGCTCGGCGTCGTGCATTTCGACGCGCACCCCGACACGTGGGATGAATACTTCGGCAGCAAGTTCTTCCACGGCACGCCGTTTCGCCGCGCGATCGAGGAGGGCGCCGTGGACGGCCGTCGGATGATCCAGGTCGGGATTCGTGGACCGCTCTACGGGTCGGACGATTTCGCGTTCCACGATCAGCACGGTCTCGAGGTGCTGCGCATTGAGGCGGTGAAGGAGCACGGCACCGCGTGGGCAGCCGAGCGGCTCGCGCGCTTGCGCGGCGGTCCCGTCTACTGCTCGTTCGATATCGACGCGTGCGATCCCGCGTACGCGCCCGCGACGGGCACGCCCGAGGTCGGCGGCCTCACGTCGTTCGAAGCGCTCACGCTGGTGCGCTCGCTCGCGGGCCACTCGCTGGTTGGCGCCGACATCGTCGAGGTCTCGCCGCCGTACGATGGTCCCGGCCAGATCACCTCGTTGCTCGCCGCCAACCTCATGTTCGAGCTCGTGAGCGTGCTCGCGCTCGGACGATGAGGCTGCGCATCCAAGCCGTCGTTGCCCTGACCGCGCTCCTGCTGCTCACGGCCGCCGCGCCGGTGTCGGCGGCGCCCGCCCCGGTTGCGACCGTGATCGTCGACGGCGTCATCAGCCCGGTGACGCTGCGGCTCGTCGAGACCTCGATCGTGCGGGCGAAGGCCTCCGGGGCGCAGGCACTCATCATCCAGCTCGACACGCCGGGTGGCCTGGAGCGCTCGATGCGCGCGATCTGCCAGCGGCTGCTCAATGCCGAGATCCCGGTGATCGTCTGGGTCGGACCGACCGGCGCGCGGGCCGCGTCCGCGGGCGTGTTCATCACGATGGCCGCGCACGTCGCCGCGATGGCGCCGGCGACCAACATCGGCGCCGCGCATCCCGTGGCGGCTGGCGGCGGCACCATGGACAAGGAAATGTCGCGGAAGGTCGAGAACGACGCCGCGGCATTCATCCGCACGATCGCCGTCGAGCGCGGGCGCAACGCCGAGTGGGGCGAGAAAGCCGTGCGCCAATCGGTATCGGTGACCGAGCGCGAAGCGCTGCGGCTCAAGGTCGTCGACTTGATCGCCGATTCGATTCCCGACCTGTTGACGAAGCTGGACGGGCGCACGGTGAAGACGTCACAGGGGGTTGTGACGCTCGCGACACGCGAGGCCATCGCTAGGCCGATCGAGATCGGGTTCCGCGATCGCGTGCTCGCGGTGATCACCGATCCGAACGTGGCGTACGTGCTGATGATGCTAGGCACGCTTGGCCTGATCTTCGAGCTCTCGACGCCGGGCGCGATCCTACCGGGCGTCATCGGCGGCATCTCGCTGATCCTGGCGTTCTTCGCCTTTCAGAGTCTGCCGATCAACTTCGCCGGCCTCCTCCTGATTCTCTTCGCCATCATTCTGTTCATTGCCGAGGTGAAGGTCACGAGCCACGGTGTGCTCGCCGTGGGCGGCATCGTGGCGATGGCGCTGGGCTCGTTGATGCTCTATGACGCGCCCGAAGTTGGCTTTCGCGTCTCGTGGCGTGTGCTCGTTCCGACCGTCGCGCTGACCGCCGGCTTTTTCCTGTTCGCGCTGACGCTCGGCGTGCGCGCGTTCCGACGGCGGCCGCTGCTCGGCGTGAGCGGTCTGGTCGGTCAGAGCGGTGTGGCGCGCGGGGCACTCGGCCCCGAGGGACAGGTGAGCGTGCACGGCGAGATCTGGCGCGCGGTCGCCGACCGACCGCTGCCGGACGGCACGCCGGTCACCGTCGTCGACGTTCAAGGGCTGACGCTGCGCGTGGTCGGCAGCGACGCTGCGGGGGGAGGGACGCGATGATCTCGATGGACTCGGCGTTGATCTTCGTGGTGGTGATCGCCGCGGTGATTTTCATCGGCTCCTACGCCAAGATTCTGCGCGAGTACGAGCGGGGCGTCATCTTCCGGCTCGGACGCAACGCCCGTGCGCTGCTCAATCCCGGCGGCACCGGCAACGGGCCGGGCCTCGTGCTGCTCGCGCCGTTCGTCGACCGCATGGTGAAGGTCAGCATGCAGACGGTCGCTCTCGACGTGGCGCCACAGGACGTGATCACGCGCGACAACGTCTCGCTGAAGGTCAGCGCGGTCATCTACTTCCGCGTCATTGATCCCGTGAAGGCCGTTATCGCCGTGCAGGACTATCTGTACGCGACGTCGCAGATCGCGCAGACGACGCTGCGGAGCGTCCTGGGCCAGGTGGAGCTCGACGATCTGCTGTCCGCGCGCGACAAGATCAATCAACAGCTGCAGCGCATCATCGACGAGCACACCGAGCCGTGGGGCATCAAGGTGGCCAACGTCGAGGTCAAGCAGATCGACCTGCCGCAGGACATGCAGCGGGCGATGGCCAAGCAGGCCGAGGCCGAGCGCGAGCGCCGCGCCAAGGTCATCAACGCCGAGGGTGAGTTCCAGGCCGCGGCGAAGCTCGGCGAGGCGGCGGAGGTGCTCACGCGCTTCCCGGTTGCCGTGCAGCTCCGCTATCTGCAGACGATGCGCGAGATCGCCTCGGAGCGGAACACGACGACGTTCTTTCCGCTGCCCATGGACCTGCTCGGACTGTTTCAGACGATGCGCGGCAAGGACGGCGGCGAGACGAAGTGATCCTCGAGGTTGGAGGGCCCGTCGAACGCGTGTAAGATACGAGGGCTTTTGACGTGGGGGGTTAGCTCAGTTGGGAGAGCGCGGCGTTCGCAACGCCGAGGTCGAGGGTTCGAATCCCTTACCCTCCACCAGTTTTGACGGGGCTCAGGCACCTCCTGAGCCCCGGTGAGTTTTCGACGTGCGACGTATCCTGATCGTCGACGATGAGCGTCGGATTCTGCAGCTTCTCAGTGACTGCTTCAAGCACGACTACACCGTCGAAACGGCGATGAACGCTGGCGAGGCGCTCGACGCCCTCCAGCGCCACCGCCCGGATATCGTGCTGCTCGACATCATGCTCCCTGGCGTCAGTGGCCTTCATGTGTTGAAAGAGATCAAGCGCATCGATTCCACGATCGCGGTCATCATGGTGACGGGAACGGACCACGCGGGGCTGACTGCCGAGGCATTCGAAAGCGGTGCGGCCAACGTTGTGCGCAAGCCGTTCGACCTGCAGTATCTGGATCGTCTGGTCACGGAAATCGTCCCGAAGGAGTCCTGAGGGCCAAGCCCGGCCTGAGGCCGTCGACCGTCGGATTTGGTTACAGACACGGCAGAGACGCCAGGGCGCTGTATCGAAAAACCGCGTCGGATGGGCCTTGGCACCTCGCTTGCCTGATCGGCGCGCGGAGGGGCTTACCTATGATGCCGACGCGATTGGTTGCAGCGTGTGTGGCTCTGCTGCTGTGTGGCATTCCGCTGATTGCCCGAGCCGGGTCCGGTGATCCACGTCTCGTGAACGGCGTGCTGGAGTGGCCTGCCGTCGTCACGAACGAACAGTTCGTGATCGTGCGCGGCGACGACGGTGTCCTGTATTACGTCGGCATCGCAGCGGCGCGTCGCGAGGCCGGCCTCACAGCCGGCAGTCGCATCGCTGTGCTCGGCCTCGAAGGGCGCAGCCCTCACGAGGTGACTGCCATAGGTGTCGGAACTGGATCCACTTCGGAGGCGGCGCTCGTGCAACTGCAGAGCGTGCGGGCACCCGCGTCCGTCGCGCCGGTCAATGCCGCGCCGCCCGCTACGACAGTTGCACCGGCCACTCCCGCCCCGCCGGCTGCCGGAGTGGCGCCCGCCAACGCGAATGCGACGTCCGCCGCGCAGAAGGCGACAGCGCCAAGCGCGCCGGCCGTACGCCAACCCGACGCTCCATCGCCGAAGTCACCGATGATCGACACACGCCCGTCGGCCAGCGCCGCCGCGCCAGCTGTCGTTCCGGCGTCGACGCTCTCGCCCGCGACGGCGCCGTCACCGAGCTCGACTGCCCCGATGCTGGTCCCGACCGACGAGCACCGTTGGGTGGAGATCACGGGTGAGGTCGAAAGCTTGACTGGCCGCACGCTCGTGCTGAAGGTCGACGGCGGTCGCGTGAGCGTGGATCTGTCGAGCCTCAGGGCCAATCTCGAGCGGGTCGTCACGCCGGGCTCGATGGTCAAGGTCTACGGCGTTCCCGTCGAGCTTCGATTCAAGGCGATGGGCTTCATCGATCCGGATGCGCGTGCCCGCGCGCCACGACCGAACTGAGGCCGGCCATGTCACCGACCACGCTTCGATTCGGAATGAAAATCGGGCTGGCGTTCTGGCTGCTGCTGGCGCCTGGCGAGAACTGGACGTGGGTCATCGTCGGCGGCCATGACGGTTTGCCCGCCTGCGAGCAGGACCGGAACGAGCGGCTGGATGGGGATTACCTCGTGTGCGCGGCGACACCGCTGTCGACCGCTATGCAGCCGGCGACCGCGTATCAACCGGTCGGTCCCGGGCCAGGCGAGCGAGGTCCGAGTCCCGGTCTCACGTCGCGGTAGGAACGTCGGCCTCGCCTCCGACCGGGAGTTAGACGCACTCCGTCCGAATTCGCAGCTGCCTGGTGGCGTCAGGTCGCTGTCTGATGCATCATCCTGCCTGATGATGCGCGACTAGGCGGGAGGACGATATGAAGGTCGAGGAGAAGCTCGCGAAACTCGGGCTCGAGCTACCGGATCTCGAGGACCTGTATCGCACCAATGCGTCCGGCGCGCATTACATCTCGCATTTCCCTACGCAGAATCTGCTCTACCTCTCGGGCACGACCCCGCGCAGGAATGGGCTGGCGTACTTGCCGGGTGTCGTCGGCAAGGACCTCACGCTCGAGCAGGGACGCGAGGCGGCGCGCTACGCAGCCATCACCACGCTTTCAGCCGTGAAATACGCGCTCGGTGATCTCGATCGCGTGCAGCAGATCATCCACATGCTCGGCTTCGTGAACTCCGCGCCGGGCTTCAACGATCAACCCCGTGTCATCAACGGCGCAGCGGATCTCTTCGTCGAACTGTTCGGCGATCGCGGCCGCCCCACCCGCGCGGCGATCGGATGTCAGGGACTCGGCGGTGGCGCCTCAGTGGAAATCATCGTCACTCTGCTGTTCACCGGCAGCGACGTGCGCCCGCCGCTCGCGCGCGACCACTTCGTGAAATAACGGCGTGCGCGGCACGCTCTGCATCGTGGCGGCGGTGCTTCTGCTCGCGGGATGTCGGCCGGCGCCGCGCGGGGTGACGCTGGTTGCAAGCGTCCCGTGCCTGCCTCCGGGCGTTTCGGCGAATTTCTTCGGCTGGCCGGTTGTGGCCTTTCAGGCCATCGTGCTCCATCAGGAGGAGGGCGACGACGTCGAGGGGCGCGTCGTGCGGTATCAGCTCGGCCGCGACGCCGTCACGGTCGTGTGGGTCGGCGCCGACCTCATCGCCGTCGATCCGAGTCCCGACACGGCCGAACCTGATTGGGTGGATGGCTCGCTCGTCATCGACGACGAGCTCACGCTGCGCGCGCGCGCCGAAGCGCCGTGCCAGTGGAGGCGCCACAAGTCACCGGCGTGAGACGGCCGAGCGCTGACGGTCAGGGTTTCTTCGCGGGACGCGCGGGGCAGGATTTGTGATACCAGGTGACGCCCAACTTCACGTGGTTGCCGTTCTTGCGGATGCGCTGCTTGCATTTCGGACACGTACCCATCCGACCACTCCTTCCGTTCGGTCGATTCGCTGAACGCCGTATTATAGCAGCACCTTTGCGAAGGAGACCCCGTGACCGACTGCGTATTCTGCCGCATCGTCGCGCGTGAGACCGCCGCCGACATCGAATACGAGGACGACCACGTTTTGGCGTTCAAGGATATCTATCCGAAGGCGCCCGTTCACGTCCTGATCGTGCCCAAACGCCACATCGCGTCGATCGCAGCGCTCCTTGACGCCGACGCCGACATCATCGGCCGCTGCTTTGTCGCCGCGCGACGGCTGGGAGAGATGAAAGGCTTCGCCGAGAAGGGCTACCGCATCAGCGTGAACACGGGACCCGAGGGCGGTCAGATCGTGTACCA
>Ga0075426_10000395_pt1 | contig 30101 bp, 23 predicted proteins | sample SoiMethybrSBSTD5_FD_75304 | JGI IMG/M metagenome (GOLD analysis project Ga0075426, IMG submission 75304) | Bulk soil microbial communities from a Populus tree surrounding site in Tennessee, USA - Soil MetaG P. TD hybrid SBSTD5 | ecosystem: Environmental > Terrestrial > Soil > Tree plantation...
AAGCGCGGTAGATTCAGCTATGTGCAAGAAAATGCTGGAGGCGCGGGTCGGAATCGAACCGACGCATAAAGGTTTTGCAGACCTCTCCCTTACCACTTGGGTACCGCGCCCTACATTCCCCAGATTAACCTGCGACGTCCAAGAAAAGGCCGCACATTGCCCGTTCCAAATTACCAGTTACAAATTACTCGATTACAAGTTGAAAAACTGCTCCACCCGCGCGATGTCGGTGGTGCGGCGGTAATTGGGCAGGCTTTCCACGAACACGCGCCCATAGGCCTTTTTCAGGATGCGGTTATCGAGAAGAGCCAGCAACCCACGGTCGTGGAGAGAGCGAATGAGCCGCCCGAAGCCCTGCTTCAGCGTGATGACCGCGGCCGGCACCTGGTACTGGTAGAACGCATTGCCGCCCTCGGCGGAGACGGCGTGCACCCGCGCCGCCACTACTGGATCGCTCGGCACCTCGAACGGCAGGCGATCAATGATGACGCAGCTCAGTTGCTCGCCCTGCACGTCCACGCCTTGCCAAAACGACGAGGTGCCGAAGAGCACCGCGTTCGGCGTGATGCGAAACTCCTCCAGCAGCGCCCGCTTGGGGGCGTTGCCCTGCAGGAGCATGGGATACTCCACTTCGCCCAACAGGCGGTTGTAGACATCGTTCATCTGGGCGTAGCTGGTGAACAGGCAAAAGGCCCGCCCACGCGTGATCTCGAGCAACTGGCGGATGCACCCGGCGGCGCGTTCCGCGAATTGCGGGGTGCGCGGATCGGGCAGATCGGGGGGCACGTAAAGGATGGCCTGGCTCTCGTAATCGAAGTGCGAGGGCAGCACCAGCTCGCGAGCGTGCTCCAGCCCCAGGCGCCGCCGGATATATTCGAAGCCGCCGCCCACCGCCAGCGTGGCCGAAGTCAGCACCGCACAGTCCAGCTTGTCGAAAAGGCAGGAGCGCAGGATGGGGGCCACATCAATGGGTGTGGCCTGCAGGAATACGTGCCGCGCGCTGCGCCCGCCCGCGCCCCTCGAATCCTTCGCACCGCCGCGGCGTTCGATCCAGAACACCGTGTTGCGGTCTCCCGATTCCATCACGAACGAGAGCTGTACCCGCAGTTCCTCCACGCGGCGGATGAAGTTGAAGACCTCTTCCGGCTTCTGCTTCATGGACTGCAGTTCGGAGCCCAGGCGGCCCAGCGCCTGCATGAATCCCAAATACTCTTCGCCGTTCTCTTCCAGGAACTCCTGACGATTGTCGAAGGCCAGGCGGCCCTCGCCCCCCGGCAGCAGGGAAAAGAAGAGCTGCGCTCGCTCGCGCAGGCTGCTTAACGCGCCCGCAACGCCCGCCGAAAGGCCCTTGGCCCGCTGCAGGGAGCTTTCCACGTCCCGCGACAGGTCTTCGATACGCCAGTTGCTGACGGTCACCCCGAAGTAGCTGCCGGCCACGTTTTCCAACTCGTGGGCTTCGTCGAAAATGACGGCTGCGCAATCCGGCAGGATGCCGGCATCGGGCGCGCCCTCGGCCGACTGCTTGATAGCCAGGTCGGCGAAGAACAGGTGGTGGTTGACGATGATGATGTCGCTCTCCAGCGCCCGCCGGTGCATTTCAGTGATGAAACAGCGCTCCCAATGGCTGCACTTCTGACCCAGGCACTTGTCGGAGCGCGCGTCCAGGTGCGGCCAGAGCGCGCTCGACTCCGGCAATTCCGCCAGCTCGGCCCGGTCGCCCGTATCCGTGGTCTTTTCCCACTCGGCGATGGCTCGGTACTGCTCTATCTCTTCCAGGCCATTCAGCACTGGCTGGCCCGTCAGGTCGTAGAGCTTCTTGCGGCAGAGATAATTGTTACGCCCTTTCATGTAGCAGACGCGCAGCTTGCGCTCGCCCTCGGGAAACAGCGCCTGCTCCAGGAATGGGATATCCTTGTAGAAGAGCTGTTCCTGCAGGTTCTTGGTGCCGGTGGAAACCAGCACGCGCTTGCCGGCGCGGATGACGGGCAGCAGGTAGGCCAGAGTTTTGCCGGTACCGGTGCCCGCTTCAACGATGAGGTGGCGCTTTTCCGCCAGCGCCTGCTCCACCGCCTGCGCCATCTGCAGCTGCCCGCGACGAAATTCGTAGGCCGGGTGCGTGCGCGAGAGTAGCCCGGCCGGGCCAAAGAACTGGTGTAGCGTGGCAAGGGCGGTGGCGGGCTGAGGCAGGCTGGACACGGCGATTCCCTATAATACTCATTTGGCAGCAGTTCTCAGTAGCGATTAGCTACTAGCTAGCGGCTGGTGCCCTGGGGTTTTAGCGAGGAATTGCGAGGTCGAAGGACCTGCTTGTTGACGAAATCTGAGACCAACTCGACCATCGAAATCGCCGCCCGGCTGCCCACCCTGGCTATTGTGGGACGACCCAACGTCGGCAAATCCACGCTTTTCAACCGGATCATTGGCCGGCGCCGCGCCATCGTAGGGGACGAGCCGGGCATCACCCGCGACCGTCTCTATGGCGAGGCCCACTGGGGCGGCCGCGAGTTGCGCGTAATCGATACCGGCGGCATCATCCCGGAAGACAACCAGCTGATACCGGCGGAAATCTTTCGCCAGGCGCGCGTGGCGCTGGAGGAGGCTGCCGCCATCGTGATGGTGGTGGACGCGCGTACCGAGCTAGCCGCTCCTGACCTTGATCTGGCTCGCCTGCTGCTGCGCAGCGGCAAGCCGCTGTTTTTGGCGGTCAACAAGGTGGATTCAGACAAGCAGGAAGCGGTAGCCGAGGAGTTCCGCACTCTCGGCATTCGCAATGTGTTTCCGGTGTCGGCGGAGCATGGGCGCGGGGTAGCTGAGCTGCTGGACGCCATAACGGAAATTTTGCCTCCGGCTGAAACCAAAACCGCGGAGGAGGGTGAGGATGCGGAAAAGCTCCACGAAGAGAAAGCTGAGCAAGCTCCTCGCGAAACCCGCGTCGCTATTATCGGGCGCCCGAACGTGGGCAAGTCCACGCTGCTCAACCGGCTTACCGGCTCCGAGCGTGCCATCGTTTCTCCCGTGCCCGGCACCACCCGTGACGCGGTGGATGAAATCGTGGAACACGAAGGGCGCAGTTACCGCTTCATTGACACGGCCGGCATTCGACGCAAAGGCAAGACGCACCTGATGGCGGAGAAACTTTCCGTGGTCATGGCCCGCAAGCACCTGGAGTCGGCCGACCTGGCGCTCATAATCATTGACGCCACCGAGGGCGTGACCGCACTCGATGCTACCATCGCCGGCTATGCCCACGAGAGCGGACGCTCGGTCATTATTGTGATTAACAAATGGGACCTGGTGGCCGGCAAAACACTGGAGAGCTGGCGCGGGCGCAGGCTGCCGCCGCAGGACCGCCCCACAGATCGCAACCTTTACGAGCAGCAGGTGCGGCGCTCGCTGAAGTTTCTGGAGTATGCGCCTGTAATTTTTATTTCCGCTTCGAGCGGCAAGAACGTGGACAAGATTTTTCCCATCCTGCGGCAGGTGGCCGAGGAACGCCGCAAGCGCATTTCCACCTCGGCCATGAACCGCTTCCTCAAGCAGGTGGATTTCGAACGCGCCTCCGTGCCCATGGCCAAGCGGGTGAAGATTTATTATCTGACGCAGGCCTCGGTGGCTCCGCCTACATTTGTGCTTTTCACCGACCGCGCCATCAAGCTGCACTTTTCCTACCAGCGCTTTATAGAAAATCAGATCCGGCGGGCGTTTGGGTTTATCGGCACGCCCATCCGCATTCTTACTCGCGTGAGCGGCTGAGAACCTTCAACGCAGAGGTCGCGGAGAATCAGCAAATTGATTCATGGTTCATAAGCGCGAACTCGGAACCGGGGACTTACGCGTTAGCCAGTCTGGGCGATCTCGGCTTCTCTCTGCGCTCTCTGCGTTGACCGGTTCCACAACTCGAACTCGCTCAGGGCGCTCTCACACTGCAGGCGGTGGCGCTCAGCCCGATCGCGCACCTTACGCTCGAGCGGCGGCAGCAGGTCAAACGTGATGTTCGCGGGCTGAAAGTTCTTTCCCGCGGCGTGGGCGACATAATGAACCAGCGATCCCAATGCCGTGGCTCGCGGCGCCGGCACCGGCTTCAGACCCGCTGATAGCGCGGCCGCGTGCATCCCTGCCATCAGCCCGGCGGCAATGGATTCCACGTATCCCTCCACCCCGCAAATCTGCCCGGCAAAGAAAATATTCGGCTGCGACTTGAGTTGCAGGCACTCGTTCAAAAGTGTGGGCGCATTGATGTAGGTATTGCGGTGGATCTGCCCGTAGCGCAGGAAACGCGCATTCTCCAGCCCGGGAATCAGCCGCAGTACCCGCGCCTGCTCGCCGAGCTTTAAGTGGTTCTGGAACCCGACCAGATTGTAAGAATCGGCGCGCAGGTTCTCCTGCCGCAATTGCACCACCGCATACGGCTGCTTTCCGGTGCGCGGATCGCGCAGGCCTACGGGCTTCATCGGCCCGAAGCGCAGCGTGTCGCGACCGCGCCGCGCAATTTCCTCAATGGGCAGGCAGGCTTCAAAATAATTCAGCCGCTCCCAGTCACGCGCCTCCACCGCTTCCGCCGCCAGCAGCGCCTCGTAGAACCGGCCGTATTCCTCTTCTGTCATGGGGCAGTTGATGTAGTCGGCTGTTCCTTTGTCGTAACGAGCCCCCTTGTACACCCGGCTCACGTCAATGGAGTCGGCTTCCACGATGGGGCTGATGGAATCGTAGAAGAAGAGCTGGGTGCCCCCGGTCAACCGCGCGATCTCCCGCGTGAGCGCGTCAGCGGTGAGCGGGCCGGTGGCGATGACGGTGATGCCCTCATCTTCCCTGATGTGCGTGACTTCCTCGCGGCGCACGCGGATCAGCGGCTGCCGCGAGATGGCCTCCGTCACGGCTGCGGAAAAGGCAGTGCGGTCCACCGCCAGCGCATGGCCGGCGGGGACGGCGCACTGCCGGGCCAACTGCATGAGCAGCGAACCTGCCCGCCGCATCTCTTCTTTCAGCAGCCACGGTGCGGTGTGCTCGGTATCGGACTTGAGAGAGTTGGAGCACACCAGTTCGGCGAAGTCGGCGGTCTGGTGCGCCGGAGTGGAGCGCGCCGGGCGCATCTCGTAGAGCTCAACGGGTACGCCGCGACGCGCCAGCTGCCAGGCCGCTTCCGAGCCTGCGAGTCCTGCTCCGATGATGAGGACAGGGAGCATTCTGGTAAGCACCAACTTAGAGCTCTTGGCTCTTCGCTCTTGGCCTTAGCAAAAGCTAGCCCACCAAAAGGCAACCTAGCTAAGAGCCAACGGCCACAGCCGAAGGCCAACGACCATCAGCTCACGACTGTTATTATACGGACTGCTTTACGAGGAGCCCGCCGCATGGCCCGAATTGCTGTCATCGATCCCCAGGCCGCCAGCCCGGAAGTAAAAGAAATCTACGACCAGACACTCAAGGGCAAGCCCGGCAATGTGCAAAAGGCGATCGCCCATCGTCCTCAGGTTTTAAAAGCTTTTCTGCCTTTTTATGCCAGCGTCGGCAAGTCGCTGGACCGCCGCCTCTACGAGATGGTGTACATCCGCGTCTCCATGGTTAACCGATGCCATTATTGAATGCAGCATCACCTCGCTTCGTCGAAGCGAGCCGGGCTGACGGAAGAGGACTGGAAGGCGCTGAGGAATCCCGGCACCGCCGAGTTCGGCGCCCAGACCAAAGCCGCTCTGGTCTTTGCCGACAAGCTGACGCGCACGCCCTGGGAGGTCAACGACGAAGACATCCGCGCCCTGAAGCAGTATTTTTCCGATGAGCAGATCGTGGACCTTGACCTGCTCGTGGGCCTGGCTAACCTGACCAACCGCTTCACCGATCCGCTGGGCTTAGAGTTGGAGTTCGCGGCAGAAAAAGTCTGAACTTCTTTTCCACGGATCCGCGCCGATAACACGGATCAGAAAGCGTCATCCATGTCGATCCGCGGCCAATGAAGTTAAAGAATTTCGCGTTGGTCGCCCACCCGGCGGGTGATGCGTTCCCGATCCAGATACTCCAGTAAAGGAATGGCGTACTTCCGGCTCACGCCGGTCAACTCCTTGAATTCCGCCACGCCGATTTTGGCCGCCTTCGTTTTGTGGGAACTGATGCGCTGGCGTAAGTCCTCCAGCGCGCTGCGGTGAAACACCAAATCGTCGGAAATCTTCACCAGCACTTTGTCGCGCAGCAGCAGGGTGACAATCTTCTGGGCCCGCGCTTTGTCCACCCTCAGCCCGGCGAGCACGTCTTTCAGCGCGGGGACCTTGAGCCCGGCCGCGGCAAAGGCCTGCTCAATGATGCGCTTGGATTCCGCTTCTTCATCCTTGAGCACCATGGTGCGGCCGCCGGCGCGCACCTGCTCTCCGGCAATGTCGATCTTCTTTTCCCGAACCAGCGCATCGGTTACGGCGCCAAACACCTCTGGGCGCAGCCTCAGCTTTTCCCGCAATTCTTCCTTGCTGATGCCCGCCACCAGCGGGTTGGCGCGATGGAACTCCTCGACGGCCGCTAAGGTCTCGTTTTGTGCCAGGGCAAAGGCCTCCTGCGCCAACAACACGTCGCCAAAGCGCAGCAGTTTGCCTTTCAGAGATGCTGCTTCCGCTTCCACCTGCGGGCGCCGCCAGCCAGTTTCGGCCACCGCATCGCCTAATGCCAATCCTGATTGCCCGCGGCGGACTACTCGAGCCGTCAGAACTTCCGCCGCCGTTCCCTCGGCCAGCAGCGGCAGCAGCGCCTCTGCTTTTTGTTTCGCACCTTTCCCCGCCATGGGCGCGGCATCCAGCACCGTCCCGCCACCGATGGTAACCACCGGAGAAAACTGCCGCAGGATGAAGTGGTCGCCGGGCAACAGCAGCATGGGCTCCGCCGTGCGCAGTTGGGCGAAGCCCGACTGCCCCGGAGCTAGTTGTTTTGCGCCGTACAAGACCACTTCGGCGATGGTTTCCGCGGTATAGGCGTGGAGATGGACGCGGGCGCGATCTTTCAGCGGGCGCGCCGAAGGCAGCAGCGCCAGGGAACCATCCAGGCGATTGGTGGTGTGAATTGTAGCCGGAGGCGCCAGCATCATGCCCCGTGCCAGTTCTTCCTTGGTTACACCCCCGAGGTTGAGCGCGGTGCGTTGTCCTGCCACGGCCTGCCCCGCCGCCTGCCCATGTACCTGCACGCCACGCACGCGTACCCGCCGCCGTCCGGGGAAAATTTCCAGCTCTTCTTCTTTGCGGATGGTGCCGGCAAGCAGGGTACCCGTCACTACCGTGCCAAAGCCCTTCATCACGAACACGCGGTCAATGGGCAGGCGTGCCAGCGCGCTCGCATCCCGGTGGGGCGCTTCGCCGGCCGCCTGCGCCAGTGCCCGCTTCAGCTCCTCCAGCCCCGCGCCAGTTTTGGAACTGATGGCCAGGATGGGAGCACCCTCCAGAAACGAGCCGCGCAAAAAGTCCTCCACCTCCAGGCGCACCACCTCGAGCGTGTCGCGGTCCACCAGATCGGATTTGGTCAGTACCGTTATGCCGCGGCTGAGGCCCAGCAGGCGGCAAATATCAAAGTGCTCGCGGGTCTGCGGCTTGATCGACTCATCGGCCGCGATCACCAGCAGCACCAGGTCAATGCCGCCCACGCCGGCCAGCATGTTGCGAACGAAGCGCTCGTGGCCAGGCACGTCCACGAAGCCAATGCGCAGAGCTTCGCCGCCGGAGGCAGGCAGTTGGAGGTGGGCAAAACCGATATCAATGGTGATGCCGCGGCGCTTTTCTTCCTCCAGGCGGTCGGGATCGGTGCCGGTCAATGCCTTGACCAGCGCCGACTTGCCGTGATCAATGTGTCCGGCGGTGCCTATGATGACGGACTTCACGCAGCCATCATATAAGCCCCCGCCGCGAAACTCGAATGTTCAACCTGCAGATGAAGGTGCTTGAGCCCGGCCGCGGCTCATGGGATAGTAAGCGTGGCATGGGCAACCGCCTGATTACCATAGCCAGCTTTCGCGACCTGCCGCAGGCGCTGCTGGCCAAGGGAGCGCTCGATTCCACTGGCATTCCCTGTTTCCTGGCCAACGAGAACATCGTGCGCCTGGATTGGCTGCTAGCCAGCGCCGTGGGCGGAATCCGGCTGCAGGTCCCGGAGGCGGACGCGGCCAAGGCGCTGGAAATCCTCAACGACGGCATCCCCGCTGTCTTCTTTTCGGAAAAAGGCGAACTCTACGAGCAGCCGCAATGCCCCAGTTGTGATTCGCTCAACATTTCCTACCTGGACCGCAACCGGTGGGTGACGTTCCTTTCCTGGCTGATGCTGAGCTTTCCTCTGCCTTTCCCTAAGGAGTTGCGCTGGGTATGCCAGAAGTGCGGCTACGAGTGGGAGGCGGAAGAGCCCGCCGCCTGACCCCGTTGGGGGTGCCCAGGGAACCGCTGGTTGACGGCTCCCTGAGCATGTCCCGTAGGATCAGGACATTATTACGTTACTTACCTTTCTTCGATGCCGCGCACGGGAGAAGAGTTTCTTCGTCGCAAACAGCCGTGCCTTTCAATCCGCACAGGGATTGACCACGGGCACGGCCAAATCCGCGAAATGGCTGGTGTTCCGACTGGCAAGCGTGGCGTGATGCGCCAGCACAATACCGGCGATCATGGTGTCGCGCAGTTCGCTAGGGCGTCCTTTCCCTTGCCAAACCACCATCAGGTCCGCCGCCTCGCTGGCGGCAGCAGAATCAAACGGGGCAATTCGATGCCCATCTTGTCCAGCATGGCGTCCCAGGCCTGCAGTCATAGCGATTGCCGTTTACCCGTCGCCATGATCTGCAACCCAAAGCGAACCTCCAGCAGGGCCACCGAGGTGTCCGGGTTGAGGTTCGCGCTTGCCGGTCCAGCCACGCGATCACGTTCGCATCGGGGTTTTGGCGCATCAGCGCCGAAAGAACATTGGTGTCGAGAACGATCATGACTCCAGTGCCGCCGGCTTAACCTTGTGTCCGCACAATTCGGGCACTTCTGCGTCCAGCCCTACTTTGGCAAACAGGCGAGAGATTTCCGTTCCAAGGCCCAAGGTGGAGTCCTCCTATTCGTGGGCAACATTGCGCAGGATGTCGCGCACTTCTTCCTCCATGCTGCGGCCATGGGGTTGGGCGCGGCGCTGTAGCTTCGTTTTTACCGGTCAAGATTACGAACTACCAGTTGGGCCATAGGATCAACTGGTACGCAAGAATACAGCGACGTGGGTAACCGACAGTTCTCCGGCTGGCGACCTTATCTGCTCGCCACCGCAACAATGTTCGCGCACCCTATGGCCTGCGTGAAAGTTACGGTCATGAACCCGTTCATGGCGAACTGATTCCCTACATTCCCGCAGAAGGCGATAGTTTCCGCTAGACCGTTTTGCGGTGCCGGCAGCAGAAAAGTCACCGTGGTCACCAGCGAATCATTCCCGGAAACAGTCACCTGAACAATACTGATAAACCCGCTGAGCGCAACAAAGCTGATGGGGGCCAGGGACACGATGCTCGAACAGCCTTGCCCAGGCGTGAATGTGACGGTGGCAAATGTGTTGGGGACGAATTCGTTAACCACGTTTCCGCAAAAGGTGATGTTCGTTGTGGGACTAGTTTGTGGGACCTGCGGGATGAAGGTGACAACCGTAACGGCCGAGTTGCTGCCCTGGCTGGTGGCAGCCTGATTGAACTGCACTGTGCTGACGAATCCGCTGACCGTCGAAGGGGTGGCATTCAGCGTCGTGGTGCGGGTCCTCAGGGGATTCCCGCCACATCCGAGCAGCCCAAAGAGAAGCACTGCGCATAGACCTTTCATGGGGGCTCCTCTGACGGTCGTAGATGAACAACCGTCTATTGAGGACGTAGATGCCCGGGTTAGGCCCGGGAAATCGCTTTCCTGGCCTTGACCTGAGATTTTCCGTGGACACGCAATTGCCTTTACTTTTACAGCGCGGAAACACTCCGCGACCCGCCTTCTCCATGAGAAAATAGAAGTTCCGCGAGCCCACAAATGAGCCCTGTCCTCAGCCCTGCCGCCATCACGCCTGAGGTCGTGCGCGAGCACGGCCTGACGCCCGAGGAGTACGAGAAGATCCGTCAGCTCCTGGGCCGCGAGCCCACCATCACCGAGCTGGGCATTTTCAGCGTGATGTGGAGCGAGCACTGCTCCTACAAGTCGTCGCGGGTGCACCTGCGCCGCCTGCCGACCCGCAGCCGCCGCGTGGTGCAGGGGCCGGGCGAGAACGCCGGCATTATTGATATTGGCGACGGCTGGGCCTGCGCCTTCAAAATCGAGTCCCACAACCACCCCTCCTTCATTGAGCCCTTCCAAGGGGCGGCCACGGGCGTAGGTGGGATCCTGCGCGACATTTTCACCATGGGCGCGCGCCCGGTGGCAGTGATGGATTCGCTGCGCTTCGGGCCGATAACAAACCGCACGGGGCAGAGCCCCGTCCCCACACGGTCTGCACCTCGGCAGGCGGAAATTCACAAGAACCACTCCATCCTGGAGGGCGTGGTCAGCGGCATAGCTTCCTACGGCAACTGTTTTGGCGTTCCCAACCTGGGCGGCGAAACCAAGTTCGAGGATTGCTACTCGCGCAACCCCTTGGTCAATGCCTTTGCCCTGGGTCTGGTGCGTCGGGAAAACATCTACTACGCCAAGGCTTCGGGCGAGGGCAATCCGGTCATCTACGTGGGCGCCAAAACCGGCCGGGACGGCATTCACGGCGCCACCATGGCCAGCGAGGAGTTCAGCGAGGCCTCCGAAGCCAAGCGTCCCAACGTGCAGGTGGGCGATCCTTTCCTGGAAAAGCTGCTGCTCGAAGCCTGTCTGGAAGCCATGCAAACCGGCGCCGTGGTGGGCATTCAGGATATGGGCGCCGCCGGCCTGACCTGCTCCACCTGCGAGATGGGCGCACGCGGCCACGTTGGCCTGGAAATTGAGCTCGACCGCGTGCCCCAGCGCGAAACCGGCATGAGCGCCTACGAAATCATGCTCAGCGAGTCGCAGGAGCGCATGCTGCTGGTGGCCGCACATGGCCGCGAGCAGGAAGTGCTGTCCGTGTTCGAAAAATGGGGGCTGGACGCGGTGGTGGTGGGCCGCGTTATCCATGAAGATACCATGCGCGTGCTGCAGCACGGCCGGGTGGTGGCCGAAATCCCTAACCCCGCCCTGACGGATGAGGCCCCGGTTTATGCACGTCCCATGGAGCGCTGGGAGCCGCCCGTGCCCCGGGATATGCCGGAGCACATCCGCTTGGGCGAGGCCGAGGACCTTACCCCCCAGCTCCACCAGCTGCTGGCCGGCCCCAACGTCTGCTCCAAGCGCTGGGTGCACGAGCAATACGACTCCATGGTACAGGTGAACACGGTGGAGGGCCCGGGCGGCGGCGATGCCGGCGTTCTACGGGTGAAGGGCACGAAGCGCGCCCTGGCCATGGCGCTCGACGGCAACGGACGCTGGTGCTATTTGGATCCCAAGCTGGGCGCCATGCACGCCGTAGCCGAGTCGGCGCGTAACGTGGCCTGTAGCGGCGCGACCCCGGTGGCCGCCACCAATTGCCTGAACTTCGGCAATCCCGAGAAGCCGGAAGTCATGTGGCAGTTTGCGCAGGTCATAGACGGCATCACCCGCGCCTGCGAAGAACTGGAAGTCCCCATTACCGGGGGCAATGTCAGCTTCTACAACGAAACTCTTGGCGAAGCCATCTATCCCACACCGGTTTTGGGCGTCGTCGGCATTCTGGAAGACGTGGACCGGGCCGCTTGGCCGCATTTCCGCGAACCCGGCCGCAGCCTGCTGCTGCTGCGCGGCTCTGACCCTGGCGACCTGACTGACGCCCAGGCCGAGTTCGGCTCCTCCGAGTACGCCCAAGAGGTTCTGGGCGAGTTGTGGGGCTTTCCGCCGGCCTTGGAACTGGAAAAGGAAGCGGCCCTGCAGAAGTGCCTGATTGAGGCCATCCAAGCTGGCTTGGTCGAATCAGCCCATGACCTTTCCGAGGGTGGCCTGGCGGTCACCGTGGCCGAGTGTTGCTTCCGCAACGGGGTAGGAGCCCGCCTGCAACTGGCCGGCAACGAACTGCCTGCCGAGTGCCGCCTGTTCGGCGAAGACGCCAGCCAGGTGGTCATCTCCTGCGACCAGCAGCAGGTCCGGCGAATCCAACAACTAGCGGAAAAATTCGGGGTCGCGGCCGACCTCATCGGGGCTACAATCGCTGGCAATCTGGAAATTATGGTGGACGGCAAAACGGTCGTTTCGGCTCCGGTAGCGGAGTTGCGGGAAACCTGGGGTACCGCCTTGGAGCGCGCCCTGCACACCGAAACCGAGGAGCGCCTGGTGCCGTCCGTCATCCAGAAAAGCTGACGCGGCCTAACCAAAACCGCAGAGGACGCTGAGGACGCGGTGGGAATTTAGAAAAGTCTTGATTTCTGCAGAACTTCGGTCACGGGTTAGTGAATAGCTAGCACCAATAGCTCAGAGCAACAGCCAAATCTCATGCTGGATAAATTCAAAGACGAATGTGGCGTAGTCGCCATCTACGCTCATCCTGAAGCGGAGACCCTGGGCTACCTCGGCTTGCACGCGTTGCAGCACCGCGGACAGGAATCGGCGGGCATCGCCACCTCCGACGGCGTGAACATCCGCGTTCACAAGGCCATGGGCCTGGTGGCCGACATCTTCACGGAAGAGGTCCTGGCCAAACTGCGCGGAACCTTGGCCATCGGCCACACCCGCTACTCCACCGCCGGCGACTCCGTCCTGATGAATGCTCAGCCCATCATGGCGCGCTCCCATAAGGGCAACATCGCCTTGGCCCACAACGGCAACTTGGTTAATGCGCTGGAAATCCGCACCCGCCTGGAGAGCCAGGGCTCCATTTTTTCGACCAACAGCGACACCGAAGTGATTGTGCACCTGATGGCGCAGTCCCGCGAGCACACGCTCCCGGAGGCCATTGCCGACGCTCTGCGCCAGGTGGAAGGCGCTTTTTCGCTGGTCATGGTCACCCCCGATCGCATTCTCGCCGCCCGCGACCCGCGCGGCTTTCGGCCGCTGGCCATGGGGCGCATTACCGCCGCCGCGCCCGGCCGGCAGGACACCATCGTTTTTGCTTCCGAGACCTGCGCCTTCGACCTGATCGGCGCCCGCTATGAACGGGAAGTAAGGCCCGGCGAGATAGTCGTGGTCGGCCCGGAGGGCGTGTCCTCGATCTTCTACGCGCCTGCCGAGCAGCAGTCCGCGTGCATCTTTGAGCACGTGTACTTCTCCCGGCCCGACAGCCTGGTCTTCGGCCGTCCCGTGGAAATCAGCCGCGAGCAACTGGGCCGTGCCCTGGCCCGGGAAGCGCCCGCCGATTCTGATATCGTGGTGCCCGTACCCGACTCCGGCGTCAGCGCCGCCATGGGCTACGCCGCCGAGAGCGGCATTCCCTTCCGCTTCGGCCTGATCCGCAACCATTACGTGGGCCGCACATTCATCGAACCGCAGCAGCACGTGCGTGATTTCGGGGTGAAGCTCAAGCTCAATCCCGTACGCAGCGTGCTGCAAGGCAAACGCGTGGTGCTGATTGACGACTCCATCGTGCGCGGCACCACCAGCCGCAAAATCGTGCGCATGATTCGCCAGGCGGGCGCCACCGAAGTGCACATGCGCATCTCCTGCCCGCCCACCATTTCGCCCTGCTTCTACGGCGTGGACACGCCCTCCAAGCGGCAGCTCATCGCCGCCAATAAGTCGGTGGAGGAAATCCGCGAGTACATCGGTGCCGACTCGCTGGCTTATCTTTCCGTGGATGGTCTGAAACAAGCCTGCGGCGAAGGCGAGAAGACCAGCTACTGTACCGCCTGCTACACCGGCAAGTACCCTACCGACTGGGTGGACGTGGAAGAAATCCAGCCCGCCAGCGCCAAATCGGATTAGCTGAGCAAAAGGACACCATTCCTGAACGGCTTCAGCCCGCACTCTACGCCACTCCCGCCACTCGGAACAGCTTCATCTGCTCTTCGAACTTCACGCCTTCCAATTCGAGCAGCCAGCGCTTGATGGGCAGCCCGCCGCCATACCCGCCCAGCGTGCCATCTGAGGCGATCACGCGATGGCAGGGCACCACGATGGCCACAGGATTGTCGTGGTTAGCCATCCCCACAGCGCGGAACCCGCGCGGCTGCCCCACGGCGCGCGCTAGTTCCGCGTAGGTACGCGTCTCGCCATAAGGGATGTCCAGCAACGCCTGCCAGCAGCGCCGCTGAAAATCAGTCCCCCGCAGGTCGAGGGCAAAGCTGAACTCGCGCCGCCGCCCGGCAAAGTACCGTTCCAGTTCGCGGACGTAGGGCCGCATCTTTGCCGCCGAGTCCTTCCATGTGGAATCCGCAAAGTGCTTGTTGCGGGGCGGAAACACGCCGCGCTCAAACTCAAGCAATGCCAGCCCGCGCTCAGACGCGCCCAGCAGCAGCGGCCCCGCCGGCGAGGAAGCTACCCGACAGTAATACATTGGCTCCATGCGCCTCAGCCTAGCACACCGGCTTGCTCACAATTTTGCTCGCAACCACGATAGCGCCTTGCGTTATGGTGAGAAAAGAGAGAGGGAGCCCCGGTCAACTGGGGCGGCGGTCAGCCTGGCGGCGGCGCCGGGGCAGCCACAGGCGCACCACAATGGTGATCAGCAGGCACACGCCCAAGCCGAAGGTTACCATTCCCCCGGTAAGGTGCATCCAGACGGCGATTACCCAGAAGACCGCAAGAATGCCTACTGTGATCCACAGTAACACTTCGCCCCTCGCCTTATATGGGATATAAGCCAAGATCATGGTAACCCTTGCGGACGGATTTGATAATAGCCCGGAGGTGCCAAGGAGAGGCCCCTGCACCCTCAGGAACACCGAACGTATCCATGGTCACCGCTATAGCGACCGCAAGAACTGGAGTATGTCCTCCTGGTCCTTTGCCGACAGCTTGCTGAAGCGGCGGGTGACGTCGGCGGCTTCTCCGGCATGGCGGAGGATGGCATCGTGCAAGGTCATGGCTTCGCCGTCGTGCATCAGGCGGCTGCGCAGGCGCAGGCCCCACAAAGGAGCGGTGCGGATCTTAAAACGGGCCGAGTGATATTGGTCCACTGAAAAGTTCTTCCACTTCGCCTGGTAGATCTTCGGCCCGTAATGCTCCTGCATGGGAACAACGATGCCATCTCCAGTGCCAACGTTGTGCAGGAGAAAATCGGAGTAGGGATAGAAGCTCCTGCCACCCAGAGCCTCAGGGACGGTGAAGGCGCCGCCGTTGATTTTGCTGCCGGCGGGGGCCGTGGTCAGTGAAGGAACATGGCAGGTGGCACACCCGATCTTGTCGAACAGATGCGAGCCGCGCTGCGCCTCCGGCGTGGCCGCCAGCTGCGCATCCCGCGCCGGAGCCTTGCTGGCACGGATGAATCGGGCAAAGTGATCCAGGTCGTCGAGCCCGTCGGCGGACGGCGTGTCGTTGGGTTCGTTGGCCGTGTTGCACAGCTTGGTAACCTCGTCGGGAAAGAGCCGCGTCGTAATGCCCATCTCGTTCAGGTAAGCGTCGCCGGAAAAGGAAAGCAGGCTGGCGTGCTGGTCCTTCCACCCAAAGCGGCCTACGCCGGTCTGCCCCGGCGCTTCCAGAACAGGGACATAAATCACCTGGCCACAGATCTTATGGTGGCCCGCCTTGCATTGGTGGCGGGCAAGCTCCACAAAAGTCTGGTCGGCGACGGCTTCCACAAACCCGTCGCCCAGAAGGCTGATGGCCAGGCGCGTGGTGCGGACGTTTTCGGTGTCCGGCACCCGCTCCTGAATTTCTGTGCTGGGGAAGGCAGCGCTGGGACAGATGGCGCGTTCATTGACCAGCGTGCGCCCGGAAATCACCACCGTTCCGCCGGCAATGGCTATCTCCGGGTTATGGAAGCGGTGGTCCGGTCCTTCGTGTCCCACGCGCAACTCGCTCACCTGGCTGTTGCCCCCCGAGGTCGGGTTCTGGTGACACTCCCGGCAGGATTGCGCGTTGTACAGCGGACCCACTCCGTCGCTTACCCCTTCTACATCGTCGAATTTCGCCTGGTCGGCCTGGTGTGTGGCCTGGTCCACCAAGCCGTTGCTCTGGTTATCGAATCCGGTAGGCGCCTCCGAGGGCGGCGCACCGGCGGAACTCATGGTCAGGCTGATAATGGCGACGGCCAGCAGGATCTTCATCATCCCTCCTTGCTCAATTCGAGGGTGGAATTGTTTCGAGACCGATGGCTTGCAGGATTGCCCTGCCCATGATGCCCTGATTTCCGGCTGACGTGAAGAAAAGTTGGAGAGCCTGAGTACCTGGAATGTCATTGCTTGCCCAGAGACTCGGGTAACCCGAAACAAAAAGCCCGCCGGCGCGCCCAATGGCGGTCAGCGGGCTCAACTTGGAACACCCATTGGCAGCGGCTTAGGCGGTGCGCCCCATCGCGTTTTCCTGCGGCCGCGGCTCCTCGCCCAACTCGGGACTGAGTTCCTGCTCACAGAACCGCACAAGGCGGTCCAACAGCTTGTGGCGACCGCCGATCATGTGCAAGCCGCTTTCGTGTTGATGTTCCTCGAGGATTCGGTTCAGGCGATTCTCTAATTCCGACATATGACCTCACTTAAACTGGGTTGCAGAACCTGGTCGAGCGCTGCCTGCCTGCTTCAGTCTAGCTCCAGTGCTTGTGGAACCGTCATCGGAAAAATTGATAGCCGCGATAAAAATTTGCGATGAGCTAGGCGCAGAACTTTTCGTGCTGCTGCAGGATGTAGGGGTCGGTCATGCCCGCGATGTAGTCGCAGACGACGCGCTGCAGGGGCTCCGAGGCGGCCTTCTCGCGGTAGTTGCCGGGCAGCGCCTCCGGATGGCTCATCCAGTGTTCGAACAGTTCGCCCACCACGCGCTCGGCGTCCACCTTCTCCGGCTCCAGTTCGCGGCTGTAATAGAGGTTCTGATACAGAAACTGCTTGGCCTGGCGGCGCTCTTGGTCCACTAGAGCGCTGAAGGCGGCCAGGCGCTGGGCATGGGCGCGCACCGCGTCCAGGCTCCCGATACCGGCGTTGTGAATACGGCGGCTGGTGTTGGTGATCAGGTCGGTAACCAGGCGGTTGAGCATGCCCTTGAGTGCCTCATTGAAGTTCAGCTTCTCGGGCGCATCGGGATAAGCGCGGTCCGCCTCGCGATAGAACAGTTCGAACAGAGGCAGCCCGGCGCGAATCTGCTCCAGCGAGAGGATGTGCGCCTCATAGCCATCGTCCAGGTCAGCGGTGTCGTAGGCGATCTCATCGGTTAGGTCAATCAGCTGCGCTTCCAGCGGCGGGCGCTGGTCGAGCAGGTACTCGGCCAGCTGGGGAAAGTCGGCCGGGCTGTAGTCGCGCGAATGCTTGATGATGCCTTCCCGCACCTCGAAAGTCAGGTTCAGCCCGCGAAAAGCAGCGTAACGCTGCTCGAAATCTTCCACGATACGGAGGGCGTGCAGGTTGTGGTCGAAGAAATCGCCGTGCGCGCGCATGGCCGCGTCGAGGGCCTTTTCGCCGGCGTGCCCGAAAGGCGGGTGCCCGATGTCGTGCACCAGGGCCAGCGCTTCCACCAGGTCCACGTTGAGTCCCAGTTGTCCGGCGATGGTGCGCGAAATTTGCGCCACCTCGATCGTATGCGTCAGCCGGTTGCGGAAATGATCAGAAAAACGCCGCGTGAACACCTGGGTCTTGGCCTCCAGGCGGCGAAAGGCGCGGGAGTGGATCACGCGGTCGCGGTCGCGCTGGAAGGCAGTGCGGTACGGATGCGGCGGCTCCGGGTGGCGGCGGCCACGGGAGTCCTCCGCCCGCACAGCATAATCAGCCAGCATGTACGCATTTCACCACAGAAGGACGAAATTGACGATTGTGGTCGCCGGCCATCATGCTGAGGGCTCCTTCGACTGCCTGGGCTGATTTGCCAGCAAGTCGGCAGGCTCCGCTTAGGATGACAGCCGGGAACAATCAGGGCTAATAACCATAGCGGCCGCAAAATAAAAGGCCGCGCGGCGAGCGCGGCCTGCGGACAAAAAATTCAGCTGACGACTACGCCGTTCGAGCTGCTTTTCAATCGTCGATCTTCCATCAGCAATCGTCAATATTGTTTACTATTTCTGCTGCTGCGCGTCCGAACTCTCGCGCGCCAGCTTGACCTTGGCCGACTCCAGTTTCTTCTGGGTCTTGGCCACGCTTTCCTGGTCCACTTCCGCGGGTACGGTCTTGGCCCACTCTTCCAGGGCGCGCTCCCAGTGGGCGGCAGCCTGCTTCAGGCGTCCCGTCTTCTGGTAAAGGTCACCCAGGTGTTCCTGCACCGTGGGATCATTGGCCATACGCTGCGAAGCTTTGCGCAGCTGCTCTTCCGCCATGTCGTAATTGCCCAGTTTGAAGTAAGCCCAGCCCAGCGAATCCAGGTAAGCGCCGTTGGCGGGATCGAGTTGCACCGCGCGCTTGACGTAGCTCAGCGCTTCTTCCAGCCGGCTGGTGTGGTCGGCGATCATGTAGCCCAGGTAGTTCAGGGTCATCGCGTTCTGCGAGTCCAGGGACAACACCTGGTGGAACATCTGCTCTGCCTGGTCATACTTTTTCTGGCGTTCCAAAATCGAGCCGTGGAGGAACAGTGCGTATTCCTTGTCGTCGGGCTTCGCGGAGAGCTGCGTGGCCTTGTCAATGGCCTGCTCAGCCTCGGGCCAGCGCTTCAGCCGGCTGTACATCTGCGAGAGCGCGATGTAAATGTCTCGATCAGCGGGCGTGCCCTTAAGCATGGAATGGACGTCAGCCAGTGCCTTATCCGCCTGCCCTTGATCCGCCAGTTGCGAATCCAGCACCATGCGCAGATCGCGGTCCTGGGGCATGCGCCCGACCGCTTCCTTCGCCACGGCCGTGGCCTGCTGCCACTCCTTGGCATCGCGGTAAGTGTCGATCATTTCCTGGTAGGCGCGCTTTGCGTTCTCGTCGCCCAGGGAAAGCATTTTGCGAAAAGTTTCAATGGCCAGGGGAATGTTGTTCTGGTCGCGATACACGCTCCCCAGCCGCTCCAGGAAAATGGCGCGATTATTGCGTTCCCCACTGTTGTAGTTGTTGTCCGGCTTTTCCGTCTTCTTCAGCAGGTCCTGCAGGACCTGCACCGCCTCGTCGTAACGCCCCTCCACTTCATAAATGGCCGCCGTGCGGTAGGGCACTTCCACCGAATCCTGCACCATGGAGGACGCCTTCTGCAGGGTCTGCAGCGCGTCGTCGAAGCGCCCGGTCCGGCGGTAAATCTCGGACATGTTGAGATAGGTCTGCGGGTCCTCAGGATTGGCGTCGGCGATGATCTTGTACTCCGCCAGCGCGGCCTCGAGCTGGCCATCGTTCAGCAGGTTCTGCGCCAACCCGCGCATGGCGTCCAGATTGTCGTGGTCAAGCGCCACCGCTTTGCGGTAGGCGATCACGGCGTTCTTGTAATCCTTCTGCTCCTCGTAGGTGTAGCCGAGCGCGGAATAAAGCTTGGCCGAGCGATCGCCTTCGGGAATCGAGCTCAGGGTCTGAATGGCGCGATTGGCGTCGCCTTCATCATTGTAGAGATAAGCCAGCGTGGTCAGCGCTTCTTCAGAATCCGGCTGCAGCTTGATGGCAGTCTTGAACTCGGTCTCCGCCTTGCCCATATCGTTGTTCAGGCGGTAAAGGCGCCCCAGGAGCAGGTGGTCTTCCACGCTGTTGGGCTCCAGTTTAACGATCTCCTGGTACTGCTCGATTGCCAGCTTGAGCACGTTCTGGGACTGAGTGCCGGACTGCATGTCGCCCAGCGAGCGCAGGTAGATGCGGCCCAGCAGCTTGTGCGCCGCCAGATTGCCGGGATCACGCTTGAGCAGGTCTTGCGCTTCCAGCACGGCATCGCGAATGCGGCCCGTCTTCCAGTAGAGCTCAGCCAGGCCGTTGTTCAGAAACTCGGAGCTGGGATCGCTCTGGATGGCCGCCCGGTACTCGTCAATGGCCTTATTGGCTAGGTCGCTGCGCCCGTAAACCGAGACCAGTTCCTCATAAATGTGGGCCATGCTGTAGTGGTAATAAGCTGAGGCGCGGTCCTCCTTGGAGGGCGTGCTGGCCGGAACGCCTGCCTTGCTGACATTAGCCGGCGCGGGTGCTGCGGGTTGCGAGGGAGGGTTGGTCGGCTGCTGGGCCACGGCCGCGGCTGCCAGCAGGAACACCAAAAAGACACCTATACACTTTTTCATGAGATCCTTACGACCCGGTCCTGCGTACGAGACTTTGGATGCCAAGCCACTCCGGCGGGTGCGTCTCTATTTTACCCGCAAACGGTCCAGGAAGTTGCGAAAGTGAACAGGAACCGGCAGGTGCACGGGCCACGGTTGGACAGGGACTTTGGGAATAGGGTAGCTGGTAGTCCAAAGGGGGTGGCTAGGCTTGGAAGGTGGTAGTTAGGGTCGTATGGACTATCGTTTTTAATGATGATTGACGATCCCAATTCGCACCAACTACCAATGCCAGCTACTCTGTTCCTCTAATGCCGGAAGTGCCTCACCCCGGTAAAGATCATGGCCAAACCCAGCCGGTTGGCGGCGTCTATCACTTCCTGATCGCGCACTGAACCGCCGGGCTGAATGATGGCGGTGGCGCCCGCCTTGGCTATCTCCTCCACTCCATCGGGGAAGGGGAAGAAAGCATCAGAGGCGGCCACCGTGCCCTTTAGCGGTAGCACAGCTTTCATCGCGCCGAGCTTGCAGGAATCCACGCGGCTCATCTGTCCTGCGCCCACCCCCACCGTCTGCCCGTCGCGGGCGTAGAGAATGGCGTTTGATTTCACGTGTTTGCAGACTTTCCAGGCAAACAGCAGGGCGCGCTTCTCCTCCGGTGTGGGCTGGCGGGTGGTGACGACCTTGAGATCGGCCTCGGTGAGCGGGCGTATGTCATTGTCTTGCACCAGGATGCCGCCGGAAACGTTCTTCAGCACCCACTTCTGCGGCTCATGCTTGATTTCCACCAGGCGCAAATTTTTCTTCGTCGCGAACTTCTCCAGGGCGGCGGGTTCAAAAGAGGGCGCGGCAATCGCTTCGACGAACAACTTGGCCATTTCCGCAGCGGTTTCAGCATCCACCGGACGGTTCACGCCAATCACGCTGCCGAACGCGGACACCGGGTCGGCATCCAATGCGCGCCTATAGGCCTCCACCAGCGTGGAACCGATGGCTGCGCCGCAGGGATTGGTGTGCTTGATGACGGCGCACATGGTTTCGCTGAAGTCCTGGGCGAGTTCCCAAGCCGCCTGCAGGTCCACAATGTTGTTGTACGAAAGCTCCTTGCCCTGTAGCTGCCGGCCGTTGGCTACGCCTGTGCCGGAGCCGTCGCTGTACATGGCCGCTTTCTGGTGCGGATTTTCGCCGTAGCGCAGATCCATGGCTTTGCGGAAATTCAGACGCAGGTTCTGGGGGAAGCCGGCAGGCTCGGCGGCCAGGCTGAAGCGGCCGTTCAGATTGACTCTCTCCAAGGTGGAAGCGATCGCGGAGTCATAGGCGGCGGTGGTTGCGAAGGCTTTCTGGGCCAGGCGCCAGCGGGTTTCCAGCGAAAGCTGGCCTCCGGAGCGCGCCATCTCCTCGGCGATACCTGCATAATCGGCGGGCGCGGTCACCACCGCGACATCGTGGAAGTTCTTAGCGGCGGAGCGGATCATGGAGGGCCCGCCGATATCAATGTTCTCGATCAGCTCTTCGAAGGGCACGCCGGCCTTGGCCGCTGTTTTCTCGAAGGCATAGAGGTTCACCACCACCATATCAATAGGCGCAATGCCGTGCTCGGCCACCGCCGCCTGGTGTTCGGGCTTGGCGCGCATGTGCAGGATGCCGCCGTGCACTTTGGGGTGCAGGGTCTTAACCCGGCCGTCGAGCATTTCGGGAAAGCCGGTGAGCTCGGAAATGTCCTTCACCGCGACGCCGGACTCGCGCAGCAGGCGGGCGGTGCCGCCGGTAGAGATGAGTTCCACGCCCAGGTCAGCAAGACGGCGGGCGAATTCCACCAGCCCGGTTTTATCGGTAACGCTCAGGATGGCGCGCTGAATTTTTGCCATAGCACCTCAAGAGGGATTGGTAATTGGGAATTTGTATTGAGCAATTTGGGCGCACGGAGTCGAGCAAATCGTACTCAATTCCATGGTAGTCGCGGAGTGACGCGTATCACAAGAGCGCAAGATTTTTGCCGGATTGCACAGCCCAAGGTGCAGTACTAGCCCAAGGTGCAGTACTGATGAGTTGTGCCGGTGCGAAGGGGATAAGAGGGGCTGTTCGCCGGAGAATGCCGTAGTTTGAACCTAAAAATTTTTGCCGTTCTCCCTTAGCCTGGTTCAAAGCCACTCAGCAAAATGCGTAAAGCAGGAAATCCAGGTATTTTGGCGCGATCGCATCAACTGCCGTTACCTGTCAGGCTGATTTTTTGCGGACTTCCGGCGGCATTATCTGCAACGGAAATGACTGCAGTTCGCGTGCCGAGCGCGGTTGGTTTGAATGTCACGGTTACCAAGCAGCTTGCGCCCGCCGCGAGCGATGTACCGCAATTATTAATCACAGCGAAATCTGCCGGGTTCGTACCCCCAAGTGTTACTGCCACGGTCAAAACGGATCCACCGGTATTCGATAGCAACACGCTTTGCGGTGGGCTGGATGTGCCCACCGCTTGGCTGCCGAAGCTCAGGCTGTTAGACGAGAGCGCCACTCGTGCGGGAGCGCCCCCCGTTCCCAGCAGCGGCAGCACGTGGGGACTGCCAGCGGCACTATCCGTAAGCACAATGCTCCCCTGGCGGATGCCAACCGCGGTGGGTTTGAAGTTCACATTGATGTAGCAGAATGCTCCTGCCGCCAGCGTTGTGCCGCAAGTCTGGGTTTTCACAAAGTCGCCAGTTTTCCCGATACTCGTGATGCTTACGGGATTAGAAGAACCATTCATGACGGCGACTTTCTGAACAGCGCTTTTCACTCCAAGTGGTTGTTCATCAAACCTCAAACCCAAACTGGAGAATTGAACCCCTGACCCCAAGGGCTGCCCACTCATGAAAATACCCTGCGGGCTGCCTGGCGCATTATCATAAACGTTAAATACCACGAAATCGGACCCATACGCCGTGTAGGTCATTTGCACTGTGCAACTGGAGAGCGGAGCCAGCGGCAAGAAGCAGTTGCTAGTGACGAAATTGAACGTGCCGCTCCAGGACAGCGAATTGATGTTCAGAGTCGCATTTCCAACATTGTAGATGGTGATTGGAAATGGCGCGCTCTTGGTCCCGGATGGCGCATAAACCGTGCTGATGGGAGGAATCACCGCCAGCGGCCCATTGACGCCGGTTCCCCGGAGAGCCACCTTCTGTGATCCGGCGCTATTCGGGATCGTTAAGGTGCCACTACGTAAGCCGGTTGCTGTTGGTTTGAAGATGACATTGATAGTGCATCGCGCACCAGGCGCCAACTGTGCTCCGCAATTTCCCGTGGCGCTGAAATCACCCGTGGTTGCAACGCTGCTCACAGCAAGTGCTGTAGTTCCCACGTTGGCGACAATGACCATTTTGGGCGCTCCACCCAAGCCAACCCCTTGCTGCAGGAACGTCAGGGCAGCGGGAGATAAGCTAACCCGCGGCTTGGGCAGGGTAAATTTGGCCAGGAACGCGTCGCTCAAGCCCGCGTTCGCTGATTGCAACGGATACTGAGTGCGGAAGTTCGTCGAGTTGGTTGAGCCGACAAGGTACACATTTCCACCACGGTCCATTGCCAGATCGGAACCATTATCGCTGCTGTTGCCCCCAAAGTAGGTGGAGTAGCTGCGGGCAGTCCCGTTGCTGTTCAACTTTGTCAAAAAGCCATCGCTGAAGCAGCAGGCATTACGAATTGCCGTCTGCAACGCACCTGTCGTGGTGGGCAAGTATTTTGAATCCGTGTATCCGGTGAGGAGGAAGTTGCCTGAAGAATCCACCTGCACACCGCCGGGCCAGGAGCGATCTGGACACAAATGAGCCGAATAGAGGAGATTGGAGCCGTCGGACGTGAGCTTAGCGGCGATTATGCCAGTTTCGGTGCCCTGTATGAGATCATTGCAGACTTCGTTCAGCCCGCCCGCGCTTATCGGATAAAAGGAACCAGCAGTGCCGGCGACATACGCGTTGCCTGAACTGTCCAAAACGATGCTTGAGCCCCACGCCCCTCCAATCAGCGCAGAGTAAATGAGGGCCGATCCAGTTGAGTTCAGTTTCGAAATGTAGAGATTAGTGGACGGCACAAACGGGGTGTGAAAGGCGCCGGTTGTGACGGGAAAACTCGCCGACATGGTAGTTCCCGCCAGATATGCGTTGCCGCTGCTGTCCACGGCGAGACCGGGTCCGGAGCCCCAGAGATCAACTTCGCCGATAAAAGTACTAAATGCCAGAGCGGTACCACTAGCATTGTACTTTGTCACAAATGAGCTGCCTTGGCCCTGCTGGTTTGGTTGGTAGGCTCCGGCCGTGATAGGAAAATCGGCAGAGCCAGAGAACCCGCTCACAATGGCCTGTCCGTTATAGATCGCAATGCCGGTGATAAAGTCATCGTTACTGCCGCCCAGGTAAGTGGAATACAGGAGGGCTGAGCCGGTGGAGTTTAGTTCGCTTACGAAAACGTCATTGTAAAAACACGTTCCGCCGCAATTCCGCTGAACGGCACCACTGGTCGTTGGGAAATCGCTCGAAGTCGTATCTCCTCCCACGTAGGCGTTTCCAGAAGGGTCCACCGCTATAACAACCCCAAATTCATCGGAGCTCCCGCCAAGATAGGTGGAGTAAACAATGGTTGTTCCGGTGGGGTCAATTTTGGTGACAAACGCATCTTCGCAGTAACCTGCTCCGCAGGGCGCGTGTGTGGGTTCAGCCGAACCAATAGTGGCCGGAAAATTCAGCGAGGCAGTTTGACCGATGATGTAGGCGTTCCCGGACGCATCCACCGCCACTGATGCTCCGTAGTCATTGCCGCTGCCGCCCAGGTAGGTCGAATAATCGAGCACGGGATCGATGATCAGAGGCCGGGTGTGGTCATAGGGCGCCAGTTTGAAGGAGACTTGCAGTCCATCGCGGCCCCGCGACTGAACCGTGTAGCCACCGCTCACAAATTGGCGATGGTGGCTGGCGGAATCCTGGTAAATCACGGGTTGATGGAATCGGATTGCGCCCGTGCGGGTCCGTAAAACGAGTACCCCGCCGCTTTCGACGCTGCCGCCAGTCGCGCCGCTTATGCCGAGGCAAATCGCGCTGGGGTCTGCTCCGGGACGAATTACAAAATCATATTCCAGCCCCTGCGGGTTGCCGTAGAAAACTAAATCAATTCCCGGATAAATTGATTGGTACCTCACTCTCGCATAGGTCGGGACATTCGTCCGCCACCTGCTTGGGTCATTGCCGATGAAATAATTCGAGTGTCCGGACAGCTCATCCACACCGTCCACGGTTACAAGCGGGTTTGTTCTCTGGAATTTCAGGCGAATGGCATTGGCAGATCCCGGCGTGTCGCCAGCAGTTCGTAACAGCATCTCGTCTCTGCGTAGCAGCACGGACATTCCAGGGTGGCGCGCAATAAACAATATTGCGCCGTCGGCTTGGCCCTGGTTTTGCTCGAATGATAAGGGCAATCCCGCGTACAGCGTTTGCGCTTTGGTTTTCGTGGAATTCGGCGATGCCCACAGACTTCCCACCGTAAAGATTGCCGATCCAACGGCTACTGCGATCATTCTGAAATACATACTGACCGCTCCTGAACCTGCGAGAAGGCGCAGTGTGGCAACTCCGAAGTCGTTTGTCAAGCAGAACAGGTTTCCGATTTCGTATTTCGGAGCAGCCACATTTTCCTAGTTCGGCTCATTGAAGGCGTGGAAGAATGCACTACGCTGCTGCTTTTTGAAGACTGTATTGGGAGTGCGCATCCAAGCAAGTGGCCAGCAAACACCGGCTCTGGCCGGGGTACGGCCAAACCGCAGCCCTGAGCTGGCTTAAGTTCCTCACAATATCTCAGCCCTCAAACGGGGCGTGACTCGCTCCCTCATCCACACGGAATCCTGACACTCGAGATCCCGGGGACCACCCGCAAACTAATGCGGCATCTAATCGCTCCCAAGAACCAAATACAGAAACCCACAAAGGAGTACTCCCGTGCAAATGCAAGATGCCTACACACCCAAGCTGCGGACCAAGCTCACCGCAACGGTTGCTGCGTTCGCCACTTTCCTGGCCATCACGGCGGCTCTGATGATGCCAGTCAGCGCCTCCGCTCAAAACAATCCGGTCCAGAAAGCGACCTCCAGCGCAGTAATAACCGGCACCACTGCCGCTGGCGACGTCTTCAATGGAATTCTGAAGATCACGAATGTGGCCGCCAACACGACCACGGGTGCCCTCACCGCCACCGGCATGTTGACCGGGACGTTGACGAGTGCCACCGGTACCCTTCTTGGAACGGTGAGCCAGCTGATTACCCTGCCGCTGACTTCGGTATCGGGAAGTTGCACCATCCTGACTCTGACTCTGGGGCCGCTCGATCTTAATCTGCTCGGCCTGATGGTGCACCTGAACCAGGTGGTGTTGAATATTACGGCGCAGCCCGGTCCCGGCAACCTGCTGGGGAACCTGCTGTGCTCGGTGGCCAATCTGCTCAACGGTGGCAACCTCAGCGCCTCGCTGACTCAGTTGATCTCTCTGTTGAACCAGATCCTGTCCAGCCTGTAGAGACGGTTCCGCGGGCAAAGCCCCACCTTTCGGTGGGGCTTTCTTTTTGGTAGCAAGGTTTCCAATGAAATCGGCTTGCCGCCCACAACCTCCCACAATGAGGACCCCATTCCCGCGATCGGGCACTGCGATCCTGTCCTCAACCAGCACGAAAGTGCCTGTACCACAAAACTAATGTTCGGCGCGGCATTCACGTGCTAATGTTCCTCAGACTCACCCTGGATGAATAGCATGCGGTACGGCTGGTGCGGGCTGATCGTGTTCCTTGCGCTGGTACCCACACCTGCGGCTCGCCACAAACGCTCGCCGAGTAAGGTACAAAAGCGTACGACAGCGCCCGTGTCCAGCATTGGTCCCGGCAAATTGTTTGAGGCTGGCCTGGCGGCCTTTGAGAATGAGCATACTCAGTTGGCCCTGGACAACTGGCGCGCTGCGCTGCGAAAGGATCCCCGTTCCCTGCTGCTGCACTTATTCATCTCCCTGGCCACACCCGATCCGCAGGAGCAGAAAACCGAACGCCACCGGGTGCAGGTGCTCGCGGCCCGGGCCACGAAACACGATCGGCTTATGGTCAAATGGCTGTCGGGAGTGGAAGAGGAACAGTACGTTCCAGCCATAGCCGCGATGAACGACCTGCTGGACTCGTATCCCACCGATAAACACGCGGCTTTTCTCGCGGGGCGCTGGCTCAAAAATCAGGAGCAATACGAAGCCGCCATCAAGCAGCTGCGGCGCGCCACGGAACTCGACAGCAAGTACGCCGCAGCGTGGAACCAACTGGCCTCCTGCTACGCCTACACCGGCGATTACAGCAATGCCTTCGCGGCCATGGAGCGCTACACCGAGCTTTTGCCCAAAGATCCCAACCCGCAGGCCTCTTACGGAGAAATCCTGCGCATGGCCGGAAATTTTCGCGATGCGCTCGCCCATTACCGGCAGGCTCTTCAAATTGATCCCGCATTCCAAACTTCACAGCTGGGCATTGCCGATACTTATGCCCTGATGGGGGACGAACCTAGCGCGCGCACGGAATACGAGAAAGCCATCCGCCAGGCCAGCACTCGCCCGCAGCAGATTCGCTACGCGATTCAATCCGCACTCACGTACGTGCGGGAAAAGAAGCCTAGACGGGCGCTAGCGGCCCTGGACACGGCGGCCAACCAGGCGCGCAGCGCTCATCTGCCGCTGCTGGAGTCGGAGGCTGACCGCGACATGGCGCTGATTGAGCCGGACAACCAGCAGAGCCTCCGCTTCCTTGATCGCGCCAATACCGCTCTCGCCGCTGCCTCGAATTCGCCAAGTGCCGAGTTCCACCAGGCGCAGGCGGAGGTGCTGCGCGTCCGGGCGGTACGCCTGGCCGCGACCGGCAATGCCGCCGCGAGCGAGCAGGCGCTGAAACAACTCGAACATCTCATGAACCTTACCCACGGCTCCGCTTTGCGCCGCTCTTATGCCGGCGCCATGGGCGGGGTTTTCCTGGCGAGACAAAAATACGCGGAAGCGATTCCCTATCTGGAGGAGGATAGCGGCAATCCTTTCAGCATGCGGGACCTCATCACGGCGTATGCCAGAGCTGGGTCGGCGGACCGCGGCCACGTTTTGGAGTTGAAGCTGTCGGCCTTCAACCAGCCCACGGTGGAGCAAGCGCTGGTGGTGCCGGAGTTGCGGGCCAAGCTGGCCGCCACCAAGCAGAAGCGTGGCTGGTTGCGGAGATTGGCCGGAGGAGACCAATAGCCGCACGTGGGGAGCTGTCAATCGTCGTTCTTGCTGCAGTCAAGGGGCGCATAGGTCATGGGAAACCGTCGCCAGCCCAGAACTCCCGCAGCTCTGAAGGTGACCGTGTCGGGAGTTGACAGCTCGGGTAATCCCTTCATCCAAACCGCCTACGCACGCGATGTCAGCTCCGCGGGCGCTCGCCTGGATGGTTTGGCTTTGCTGCAATCGCCCGGGCAAAAGGTTGATGTAGAGCACAGAGGCAAGAGCGCGAAATTTCTGGTGGTCTGGGTAGGCGAGCCGGGCAGAGAAGAACAAGGGCAGATTGGTATCAGGAGCCTGGATCCCGCTCAGAATATTTGGAAAATGGATCTGCCGCGAACCGCGGAGGATAAATATCGTGGCGCGCCGGCAGATCTGCCGCCACCCCAGCCTCCTGTCTCTGCCCAGGCCGCCGCCGCACCGGCAACTTCACAAACGCGGGAACGCCGCAAGCGGCCCCGCTACCGCTGTGCAGAGGTAAACGTGGAGTTTTGTGCCCCAGGCGCGACGGTGGGAATGTCGGGAAAACTCACCGACATTGGCCTAACCGGATGTTACATCGAGATCTTGGTGCCGTGCCTGGCGGGAACAACGCTGGAAGTGGTGCTGCGTCACGGAGAGTCTGTCCTTCGCCTACAGGCCCGCGTTGTTACGGTTCACCCGGGCATGGGAATGGGTCTTGAGTTCGACCCGCTTACCGGGCAACGTTCCGCCGTTCTGGCAGCACTGATCGAGGCCCTCCGCGTCAAAAAGTCATGATCCCCCGAACTCACGGGCGCTTCTCACGAACCGAGAACATCGCGGCTTAGACTTTGGCTTTGGCTTTGAGGCGGACCTGGCCGGCTTCCATCTCCACGGAATATTCCACGGAATGGCAGCCGTACTGTTTGCGGATCTGGTCCGTTTTGTTCTGCACGAATTTTTCGAACGATTCCAGGTTGCCGCTCTTGGAAACGTCCTCGCCCGCCTTTTCCTTCGCTTCCACCAGGGCCTTGAACAGCTTTTCCACTTTTTCGCGCTCGCTGCCCACGTCGGAGCACTGCACGGTGAAGGGATTCAGGGTGGCGTGGTGGGCAGGCGGCTTTTCCTCTTGGAAAACGCGAACCCCTTGGACGGAGAGCAGCGCGTCCTGAGGGCGGCGGTAGCCCTCTTCGCGAATTCGCATTTTCTTGCGCCATAAATCGCTGAGCAGGGCGTAACGCTGCGCCAACTCGTTGTAGCGGTAGCGCTGGGCCAGGTTTATTCGCTGCCCATCGTTATAACCATCGCTGAGCTTGCGGATGGCGTTGCTGACGCGCCATTCGGTGTCGGCTGGCGGGCGCTTGGTAGGGTTATTGAAATAAATTTCGTATTCGATCTTGAGGCGGCGCAGGTTGGTTTCCAGCAGGTTCAGTTCTTCGTCAACCGTCACAAATCACCTCAACGGCAGCGCCCGCTCCCGAGAACAATACTGCGGTATACGGGGGAAAACGCAATGTAACACAGGTAGGGACCGTGGGCGGGTGCCGGGCGAGCGCGGGAGGGTTACGAAGGTCATAGACACAGAAAAGCCGGCGGGCAGCAGCGAACCTGCTCTGGGCAAGGCACATCCAAGCGGAGAGCGGGTTATGCAGTCAGGGCCCCGGGGCT
>Ga0075426_10000397_pt1 | contig 30053 bp, 29 predicted proteins | sample SoiMethybrSBSTD5_FD_75304 | JGI IMG/M metagenome (GOLD analysis project Ga0075426, IMG submission 75304) | Bulk soil microbial communities from a Populus tree surrounding site in Tennessee, USA - Soil MetaG P. TD hybrid SBSTD5 | ecosystem: Environmental > Terrestrial > Soil > Tree plantation...
GTCCTTATTGGACGCAGGCGAAGATTGATGTCCTTGAGCACTGGCTCAATGAAGGCTGTTCACCTTAATCGCCTCTTTCTATCGACGACCTTCGCCTGGGCTTTGGCACCTGCTAAAGCCCGGTAAAGCCAAGCCGCACGCCCAGGGCGACAAAGAGAAGGTGTTGGACCAGCTTCTCGCGCTGCGCGAGCAGGTGGGCGATTTCGGCGAGCTGGTCTACGCCGGGATGGACTGGGTGGACAAGAAGCTCGGCCAGCGCTCGATGGAGCTGATGGCGACCGAGGTGATGCCGCGCGTCAACCGCGCGATCACCTCACGACATGAACCGCGCTCTTGATCATTGACAGCGCCTGGTGCGCGATCGGCTCCTGTCCGGCGTTCGTGAGGATCGTGAAGGTCACGACGAGCTCGCTCACTTTCACCATGCCTTGCAGCAGGTATTTGTACTCGCCCGCCTTCGGCGCCCGGTCCGTGGCGGTGAAGTAGTAGCCCGGGCCGCTCGCGCCCGCGAACTCGACGATCGAGATGTTCTGCTCGAGGGATTGGCCCTTCACCTGGTCGACGGCGCCCCATACCTGATTGCGGATCCAGTCCTTGGTGAACGCGGGAGCGTCCGGTCCCTCCCGCCAAAGCGGCGTGACCAGCACCTCGAACGGCTGTCCGCGGCTGGGTCGGAAGGCGAGTGTGGGCGGCAGCGACGAGCCGGCCTCGCGTAGCTGGTCGCTCCAGCCCGCGGGAACGTCCATCTGGAAGTAGCCGTGCTCTGGAAGCGCGTATTTCTTCTCGGCCGCGAACGACGAATGAGCGAAGCCCAGCAGGAGTGCGCTGAGGAAGGCGAGCCGGAAGGCAGGGATCATGGGTCCTCTTCTTGTTGTCGAACGGCCGCGCACATCCTAGGCCAGTTCCGCCGCAGGGCGAAGGGTATGCTTCACGCCCGCCGGCTAGTTCCGGCTGAGCGCCAGCCGCAGCCCCAGCGCGACGAAGAGCCCGCCGACGCAGCGATTGAACCACCGCGCAAAGCGCGCGTTTCGCATGAGGCCGCCGGAGATCCGCGCCGAGGACGACGCGACGAAAAGGTTCCAGAGCGTGCCGTTGAAGTTGAAGATCGCCCCGAGAAAGAGGAACGCCACCGCCTTGCTCGGCGCCTCGGGCTCGACGAACTGCGGCAGGAAGGCGATGAAGAAGAGGGCGACCTTCGGGTTGAGCACGTTGGTGAAGAATCCCTGGACGAACACGCTCCGCAGCGAGTCCCTTGAGGGCACCTGCTGCGCTTGCGGTGGGGGTGAACGAAGGAGCGAGATGCCGACGTAGACGAGATACGCCGCGCCGGCGGTCTTGACGAGCGTGTAGGCACCTGACGACGCCGCCAGGGCGGAGAGGCCGGCTGCCGCCGCGCCGATGTGCACGAAGATGCCGGCACCGATACCGAGGGCAGCAACCGTACCGGCACGCCATCCCTGTGTCGTGCTCCGGCCGACTATGTAGAGCGTATCGGGGCCCGGGGTCAGGTTGAGAAGCAGCCCGGACCCGATGAAGAGGGGCAGGTCGTGCGTGCCGAGCATGCGGTGAGTTTACGCACATTAGAATTCGGACATGAAGACCACCGCGCCGCCCGATCCGAATACCCGCAAGCCAGGCTTCAAGCCGCCGCCGCTCGCCTGCGACGCGCACTGCCACATTTTCGGCCCCGCCTCGAGGTTCCCTTACGCGCCCGACGCGCCCTACTGGCCGCCGGACTCGCCCTTCGAGTCTTTACAGAAGTTGCATTCGATCCTCGGGATAGAGCGTGCCGTGATCGTGCACGCGAGCTGCCACGGCGCCGACATGCGCGTCACGCTCGACGCGATCGCGCGCTCCAGCGGAAAGTACCGGGGCACCGCCATCATCGATGCTTCCTATACTGAGAAACATTTCCAGAAAATGCATGAGGGAGGCATCCGCGGGGTGCGCTTCAATTTCGTGAAGCACCTCGGCGGGCGGCCCGACATGGCGTTCTTCGACCGTACGGTCGCGCGGCTGAAGGAGATGGGCTGGCACCTCATCCTGCACCTCGATGCGACCGACCTCGTCGAGTTCAGGAAGAAGTTCGAGGCGATTCCGGTGCCGATGGTGATCGATCACATGGGCCGGGTGAAGGCTGCCGACGGCATGGAACAAGAACCATTCAAGGTTCTTTTGAATTTTATGAAACTTGAAACGTTCTGGGTGAAGGTCTGCGGCGCGGAGCGTGTGTCGTCGAATGGGCCGCCGTTCGACGACGCGCTGCCCTTTGCGCGCGCGCTGATCGAGGCGGCGCCGGACCGGATCCTCTGGGGCACCGACTGGCCGCATCCCAACGTGGGCAAGCACATGCCGAACGACGGCGACCTCGTGGAGCTCTTCGCGCGCATGGCGCCGGAGCCGGAGCTCCAGCGCAAGATCCTGGTGGACAATCCCGCCAGGCTGTACGGCTTCTAGGAGATCGTCATGTCGTATCCAGCGCTGGCATTCATCGGCTTCGGCGAGGCAGGCCAGGCGCTCGCCGCCGGCTTCCGCGCCGAGGGCGTCACCGCCGTCGCCGCGTGGGACATCCTTTTCCCGGATGGGCAGGGCGGCGCGCGCCTGCGCGCGGCCGCCGAGCGCATCGGCGTGCGGGTGGGGCGCGACAGCGCCGACGCGGTGCGCGGCGCCGACATCGTGTTTTCCGCGGTGACCGCCGCTTCCAACCTCGAGGCGGCGAGCGAGGCCGCGCCGGGGCTCTCGGCAGGGCAGTTCTACGTCGAGCTCAACTCCGTGTCGCCGAACCGCAAGCGCGAGGCCGGCGCGATCGTTGGCGACCGCGCGCGGTTCATCGGCATGGCGGTGATGGCGCCCGTGCTCCCGCTGCGGCAAAAGACGCCGGTTCTGATCTCGGGCCCGGCGGCGAAGGACCTGCTGCCGTTGCTCAAGCGCTGCGGCATGGAGGTCGAGGAGGTGGGCACGGACGTCGGCGCGGCGGCCGCGATCAAGATGGTGCGCAGCGTCATGGTGAAGGGGCTCGGCGCGCTGACGCAGGAATGCTTCCTCGCCGCGCGGCGCGCCGGCGTCGAGGACCGCATCATCGCTTCGCTCACGCAGAGCTACCCGATGATCGATTGGGCGAAGTTCGCCGACTACAACCTCGAGCGCATGGCGACCCATGGGCTGCGGCGCGCGGCCGAGATGCGCGACGTGTGCGAAACGCTCGAAAGCCTCGGCGTCGAGCCGGCGCTCACGCGCGGCACCGTCATCCGCGAGCAGCGCACCGGCGAGGCGCAGCTGAAGCAGAAGTTCGGCGGAACGGTGCCGCAGGACCGCGCAGCGATCCTCGACGCGCTGACTGCGCAGGACCGCGAACCCCTGGTTTAAACTCGCCGCATGGCAAGGATCATCGGCGGCATCGGCACCTCGCACGTGCCGACGATCGCCATGGCATTCGACAAAGGAAAGCGCGACGACCCGGACTGGAAGCCGCTGTTCCAGGGCTACGAGCGCGTGGCGCGCTGGCTCGAGGAAAAGCGCCCCGACGTGCTCTTCTTCTGCTTCAACGACCACGCCACGAGCTTCTTCTTCGACCACTACCCGACCTTCGCGCTTGGCGTGAGCGACCAGTACGAGATCGCCGACGAAGGCCTGGGCCGGCGCCGGATCCCTCCGCTCAAGGGCCATGCGGCGCTCTCCCGCCACATTGCGCGTTCGCTGGTCGACGCGGAGTTCGACATTTCGGTCTTTCAGGACACCGCGATCGACCACGGGCTGCACTCGCCGCTCACCATGATGTGGCCGTCGCAACCGGAGTGGCCGGGCCGCGTGGTGCCGCTCGTCGTGAACGTGATCCAGCAGCCGCTCCCCAGGCCGAGCCGCTGCTTCGCGCTGGGCAAGGCGCTGCGCAAGGCGATCGAGTCCTATCCCGAAGATCTCAAGGTCGCGATGGTCGGCACCGGCGGGCTGTCGCATCAGATGATCGGCGATCGCGCGGGATTCAACGACGAGCGCTGGGACCGCGAGTTCCTCGAGCTGATCGAGCGCGATCCCGAGCGCCTCGCGCGCATGTCGATCGAGGACTTCATGCGCCTGGGCGGCAACGAGGGGGCGGAGATCATCATGTGGCTGATCATGCGCGGCGCGCTGGCACCCAACGCCCGCAAGATCCACCAGAACTACTACCTGCCGATGACCACGGCCATGGCCGTCGCGCTCTTTGAATGATCCGGTGACGCGTTACGTTTTCGATCTCGAACGAAGCGCGCGCGGATTGCGGCTGAACCGTTTTCTGCATGGTCTGGCGAAGGCGGACGCGCGCAAGCTGTTGCTCGAGAATCCCGAGCAGGCGATGAATACTCTGTCCGAGGAAGAAAGGGGCATGGTGCGGCGCCTGGACTGGAAGGCGATGCAGGACTACGGCGCGAGCTTCTTCTGCCTGGAAAAGCTCGCCCGCACCAAAGGCGTGTCGAACCCCGAGATGGTGGCGGCCTTCCGCGGCGAGACGCTGGACGAGTTCCTCAAGACCCGGCGGGTACCGGGAGCCCGCTGATGGATCGACTGGCAAGAAACAAGGAGAACGCGATGGCGTTCTACGACCTGATGTTCAACCAGTCGAAGCCGCGCGAGGCGCTGGAGCGCTACGCGGGCGCGCACTACACCCAGCACAACCCGCACGTCGGCGACGGCAAGGAGCCCTTCATCGCCTATTTCGAGCGCATGGCGCGCGCGTACCCCGGGAAGAAAGTCGAGTTCAAGCGCGCCATCGCCGAAGGCGACTACGTGGTGCTGCACTGCCGGCAGCTCTGGCCGGGCGACGTCAACCCCGAATGGGCGGGAATCGACATCTTCCGCCTCGACGACAACGGCAAGGTGGTGGAGCACTGGGACGTGCTGCAGGTGGTGCCCAAGACCTCGTCCCACTCGAACGGAATGTTCTAGCCCATGCTCAAGACGCTGATGGGGGAGTACCCCGTTACGAAGCAATTCCACACCCACACCGACAAGTTCGCCTTCGCCGACGCGAAGAAGAACCCCGCCAGCGCGTTCAAGCGGACGGTGCGCGAGCTCGAGTTCGACGTTTCCGAGATGGCGATCATGACGCACCTGATCGCGAGGGCGCACGGCAAGCCGTACCGTCTGCTGCCCTTCGTGGTACTGGCTCGCTTTCAGCATCCGTTTTTGGTTTTCAATTCGAACAAGAATCCCTCCCTCGCTCCGGAGGACCTGCACGGAAAGCGCGTCGGCGTGCGCTCGTACTCGGTGACCACCGGCGCGTGGATCCGGCACATCCTCGCCGAGGAGCACGGCATCGACATCGCGCGGATTCGATGGATCACCTTCGAGGAGCCGCACGTCGCGGAGTTTCGCGACCCGCCCAACGTGCAGCGCGCGCCGGCCGGCAAGGAGATCAAGGCCATGCTGCAGGCGGGTGAGCTCGACGCGGCGATCATGGGCGCCATTCCGCAGGAAGAGAACATCCGGCCGCTGATCCGCGACCCGGAAGCCGCCGGCAAGCGCTGGACCGAGAAGCACGGCGCAATCCAGCTCAACCACCTGGTGGTGGTGAAGTCGAGCGTCTCGCGCGACATGGCAGACGAGGTGTACCGCCTGCTCGTCGAGAGCAAGAAGGCGGCCGGCGACCCGCCGATGCTGCCGCACGGCCTGGAGGCCAACCGCCGCAACCTCGAGGTCGCCATCGACTGCGCCTACAAGCAGGCGCTGATTCCGCGGCGCTTCAGCGTGGACGAGCTTTTCGAATCAACGGAGAAGGAATGAAGCGTGTTTCGATTTTCCTGATTGGAGCAGCGCTCGCCGCCTCCGCCGGGGCTCAATCATTCCCAACAAAGCCCATCCGCCTGGTCGTGCCCTTCGGGCCCGGCGGCGTCGCCGACATCACCGCGCGCACGGTGGCGCCGGAGGTGAGCAAGGGCCTCGGCCAGCAGTTCGTGATCGAGAACAAGCCGAGCGCCGGCGGCGTGGTGGCGGGGCAGGATGTGGCGCACTCGGCGCCCGACGGCTACACGCTGCTCCTCATCAACAACGGCACGGCGGTGAGCAAGGCGCTGTTCAAGTCGCTGCCGTACGATCCCGAGCGCGACTTCGAGATGATCAGCACCGTCGGCTTCTTTCCGCTGGTCATCATGACGGACTCGAAAGCGCCCTTCAAGAGCGTGAAGGATCTGGTTGCGGAAGCGAAGAAGAATCCAGGCAAGCTGAACGTCGGCACCATCGGCATCGGCAGCACGCAGCACCTCGCGGCCGAGCTCTTCAAGTCGGTCACCGGAACCAACTTCCAGATCGTCCCGTACAAGGCGACCGGCGAGGTGGTGACCGCGGCGAAGAGCGGCGACGCCGCGGCGATCTTCGAGTTCCTCGCGCCCATGACCTCGCACATCAAGTCGGGCAACCTCCGTCCGCTCGCCATCAGCGTCGCCAAGCGCTTTCCTACGCTGCCCGACGTGCCTACCGCGATCGAGAGCGGCGTCGCCGGCTACGACGTCGCTTCGTGGAACGCGCTGGCGGCGCCGGCCAAGACCCCGCGCGCGGTGATCGACCGGCTCCACCAGGAGGTGGCGAAGGTGCTTGCTTCGCCCGAGCTCCAGAAGCGCCTTGCCGACCTCGGAGTCGACGCGCGCGCCAGCACGCCGGAAGAGCTGCGGAAGTTCTTCGCCGCCGAGACGCAGCGCTGGAGCAAGGTAGTCGAAACCGCGAAGATCCCCAAGCAATAGTCGGCGTAACAAAAGTCCGGGTAGACTGGTGCGGTAACTCCGCGTCAACGTAGGGTTTTTCCCGACTTTGCGGCTATCGATGAATCCCATCTCGAGCAAGCTCAGCATCGGCGTTCCCGGCCTGGACGACGTCCTGGGCGGCGGCCTGCCGCGCAACTGCCTCTATCTCGTCGAAGGAAATCCTGGCGTGGGCAAGACCACGCTGGCGATGCAGTTCCTCCTCGAGGGAAAGCGGCTCGACGAGAAGTGCCTCTATGTGACGCTGTCCGAGACCAAGCTCGAGCTCGAGGCAGTGGCGTCTTCGCACGGCTGGAACCTCGAGGGTATCTCGATCATCGAGCTTTCCGCGATCGAGCGCGCGTACGGCGGCAAGGGTCCCACGACGCTGTTCCAGTCCGCGGAGGTGGAGCTGACCCAGCTCACCAAGCTGCTGATGGACGAGATCGAGCGCGGCAAGCCGGCGCGCCTGGTGCTCGATTCGCTCTCCGAGATGCGGATGCTCGCGCAGACGCCTTTGCGCTACCGGCGCGAGGTCCTCAGGCTCAAGCAGCGGCTGAGCGAGCTCGGCTGCACCGTGCTGCTGCTCGACGACCGGGCCTCGCAAGCGAGCGACGTGCAGGTGCACAGCATCGTGCATGGGGCGCTGTCGCTCAACGCGGCACCGCTGAACTACGGCATCTTCCGCCGCAGCCTCGCCGTGACCAAGCTGCGCGGGGTGCACTACCGGGAAGGAAACCACGACTACGCGATCGCGAAAGGCGGCGTGCAGGTTTTCGCGCGGCTCGTCGCTGCGGACTACCACACCCCCTTCAGGAAGGCGCTGGCCGCGAGCGGCAATGCCCAGCTCGACGCGCTGCTCGGCCAGGGGCTGCACTACGGCACGAGCAACCTGATCATCGGCCCGGCCGGCAGCGGGAAGTCGACCATCGCGACGATGTATGCGCATGCCGCGGCCGGGCGCGGCGAGCGCGTGAACTACTACATCTTCGACGAGACCAAGGCGACCCTCTGCGAGCGCGCCGACGCCATGAATATCGGTCTCGCGCCGCATCTCCAGTCGGGCGTGCTGAAGATCGAGCAGGTCGATCCGGCGATGATCTCGCCGGGCGAGCTGGCGTTCCGCATCCGCTCCGCGGTAGAGCACGAAAAGGTGCGCGTCGTGGTCCTCGACAGCCTGAACGGCTACATCACGGCCATGCCGCACGAGGAGTTCCTGCACCTGCACCTTCACGAGCTGCTGACCTACCTGAATCAGCAGGGCGTCATGACGATGATGATCCTCGCGCAGCACGGCTTGATCGGGCCCATGGGCACGCCGATCGACGTCAGCTACCTCGCCGACAGCGTCATCATCACGCGCTTCTTCGAGGCGCTTGGCAACATCCGCAAGGCCATCTCGATCATCAAGAAGCGCAGCGGCCCGCACGAGGCCGCGGTGCGCGAGCTCACCCTGAGCTCCGGCGGGGTCGCGGTCGGACCGCCGCTCGCCGACTTCCAGGGGGTGCTGACCGGCGTGCCCTCGTACCTGGGCGGTGAGCGAGGCGGCAGCCGCGGCGGGTAGCGCCTGATCGAACCGTGAACGCGCCCAAGGAAGCCCTGGCGTGCGTCGTCTCGCCGAACGCCGCCGACGCCGAGCTCGCGGTCAGCCTGCTCGAGCAGGCCGGCGTGCAGGCGCGGGCGTTCGCCAGCGCGCGTGAGGTGGCGTGGGCGCTGGACGCCGCTGTCGGCTGCCTGATCCTGGTGGAGGAGGCGCTCCTGGCGGAGGACATTCCCTCGTTGCGCGAGGCGCTCGGACGCCTGCCCGCGTGGTGCGACTTGCCGCTCATCCTCATTTCGCGCGACGTCGGCGCCCTAGGCGCCGTGAGCGCGGACGCTTTTCCGGAATCCGGGAACGTCACGCTGCTCGAGCGCCCGATCAACGCGCACACCCTCGTGTCGGCCGTGCAGGTGGGGCTGCGGGCGAGCGCCCGGCAGCGCGAAGTCGGCGAGCTCATCGCGCAACGCGAGCAGGCGGTCAAGCTGCGCGACGAGTTCCTCGCCATGCTCGCGCACGAGCTGCGCAATCCGCTGGCGCCGATGAGCAATGCGGTGCACATCCTGCGGATGCTGAAGACCGAGGACCCGACCACCCTGAAGAGCATCCAGATCCTGGAGCGCCAGGTCGGCCATGTCGTGCGCATGGTGGACGACCTCATGGACGTGGCGCGCCTGGAGCGCGGCAAGGTGGTCCTGAAGAAGGAGCGCCTCGACCTCAACCGCGTGGTGTCATCCGCCGTGGAGAGCTGCCTGCAGGCGGCGCAGGCGAGGGGCCATCACGTGAGCGTGCGTTTCGGCACCAACGCGCTGCCCGTGGACGGCGACGCGGTGCGGCTGGAGCAGATCGTATGCAACCTCGTGAACAATGCGGCCAAGTTCACCACCCGCCCCGACGAGATTCTGGTCACCACCTCCGTGGAAGCCGGGTTGGCGCTGGTCGCGGTGGAGGACAAGGGCGTCGGTTTCCCGCCCGAGGCGGCGGAGCACCTGTTCGATCCGTTCCTGCAGGTCAATCCGACGCTCGAGCGCAGCTCCGGCGGGCTCGGCATGGGCCTCACGATCGTGCGGCGTCTGGCCGCGCTGCACGGCGGGTCGGTTTACGCCGCGAGCGACGGACCCGACAAGGGGTCGCGCTTCACGGTGCGCATCCCGCTCGCTTCGGGAGCGGCGCGGGCGCACGCGGAGCCCGAGCGGCCGCCGGCCCAGGCACGCCGGCGGCGCGTGGTGGTCATCGAAGACAACCCCGACATCCGCGAAACGCTGCGCATGCTCCTCGATCTCTGGGGGCACGAGGTCGCGATGGCGAGCGACGGCCGCTCCGGCGTCGAGCGCGTCCTGCAGGTGCGTCCCGACGTGGCGCTGATCGACGTCGGGCTTCCGGGGATGAGCGGCTACGAGGTCGCGCGCGCGATCAGGAAAGGCATCCCGGACGGCGAGATCCGGCTGATTGCCGTCACCGGCTACGGCCAGCCCTCCGATCGCGAGGCCGCCATGCAGGCCGGCTTCGACACGCATCTGCTCAAGCCGATCTCACCGCCGCTTCTCCAGCGCATGCTGGCCGAGTAGCGGCCGCCCGGACCGGACAGAACGATCAAGAGCCCGCGGTGGTTTGCTGCTGCGGGTGACATTCGGGTGGCTATGCTGCGGCCTCGCCGTTGCCGATAGAATCACCGGGTCTATTCGGGGGAGGACGCCATGCGCCAGCTCGCATCGTGGTTGCTCAGCATAGCCGCCGTTGCGCTCTACGCCGCGCAGGCAAGCGCGGCCGATGGGCCGTACGAGTTCGGCGTGATGCCCCACCTGCCGCTCGCGAAGATCCAGGAATATTTCGAGCCGATCGAGGCCGATTTCGAGGCGAAGCTCGGCCGACCGGTGCGCCTGAGCTCGAAGCCGACCTACTCCAGCTTCAAGGAGGCGCTTCTCAAGGAGACCTACGACATCGCGTTCGTGCAGCCCTTCGATTACGTCGAGGCCCACGACAAGCACGGATATCTGCCGCTCGCGCGGAGAGCGGCCAGCCTGGCGGCGGTGATCCTGGTCCGGCCCGATAGCCCGTTGAAGAGCGTGCAGGAACTCAACGGAAAAACGATCGCCAATCCGCCGGTGGAGGCCGCCGTGTCCTACCTCACCAGCCTGGCGCTGCGGGATGCGGGCATCAATCCCGCGACCGGAGTCAAGCGCGAATACGGCAAGAGCCACTTCACCTGCATGCAAGCCGTGCTGATCGGGGACGCCGACGCCTGCGGCACCGCCGAGCAGGCGATGCTGCATTTCCAGAGGGACAAGCAGATGACGACGCGGTTCCGCGTGCTGCACACGTCGCCATCGATCGCCCACGCCTTGTTCGTCGTGCACAAGCGGGTCCCGAAGAGGGACCGCGACATCCTCCTCAGGACCATCGTCGCCTGGCCCAAGACCGAAGAGGGCCGAAGGATCGTCGTCGCTGGTCAGTTCTTCCCTTTCATCCAGGCGCTCGACGCCGAATACGACCCGGTGCGCCGCTACATCCGCGACGACGAGCTCGCCTCCCGCGGCCGGTAAAAGAGACCCGATGCGTTGGCATCCGCTGCTCTCGCTGAAGTACCGCATCGCCGCGTGCATCTTCGTGCTCGAGGCCGCGATGATGTTCCTGGTCCTGGGACAGACGCTGCGCTTCTCCGAGGAAAACACGCGCGCGCAGCTCGCCGACAACGAGACGGTCATCCTCGACATCTTCGCCCGCCTCAGCCAGGACGCGCTGTTGACCAAGGATCTCGGCGACCTCCAGGAATACGCGGAAAAGCTCGCCCGGAATGCGCACATCCTCAAGGTGCTGGTCGGGGACCGCGGCGGGCGAATCGTCGTCAGCACCGATTTCTCCGACCTCGGCAAGGCGCTCCCGGCGCGGTTCAGCGACACCTCCGGGCGCTTCTGGCGCACCAAGACCATGGGCAATCTCGGCATGATCGCCGTGGAGTTCTCCAACCGCGAGCTGATCGAGGCGACCCGGCAGGCCACCGCCCGCGGCATCGTGATCGCTCTGATCGGGATGGCGGTCATCGCCGTCGCCGGAGTCGGCTTCGGCTTCCTGCTGACCCGGCGGCTCAAGACCGTGACCGACGCTGCGGCGCGCCTGGCTTCGGGCGATCTGGACGTTCGCACGGGCTTCGCGGGCCGCGACGAGCTGTCGGTCGTCGGCCGGACGTTCGACCGCATGGCAGCCCGAATCCAGCGCGACATCCTGGTGCTCGAGGACAAGCAGCGAGCCCTGGTTCAGGCGCGCGACGAGCTCGAGATCCGAGTCGCCGAGCGGACGGCAGAGCTGAAGGCCGCGAGCGAGGCGAAGAGCGAGTTCCTCGCGACCATGAGCCACGAGCTGCGCACGCCGCTCAACAGCGTCGTCGGCGCTGCGGAGCTGCTCGCCGCCCGGAAGCTACCGGGTGCCGCGCGCCAGCTGGTCGAGTGGCTGCTGGCGTCGTCGCGGCAACTGCGCTCGCTCGTCGACGACCTGCTCGACCTGCGCAGGATCGAGGCAGGGAAGATGACCATCGACCGCGCGCCGTTCGACCTGCGCACGCTGATGGAGCGGCTGACGACGCTATTCGAGCCGCAGGCCCGGCGTGCCGGGCTGCGCTTCACCCACCTCATCGCCGCGGACGTGCCCTGCCTGCTGATCGGAGACGACGTGCGCATCCGGCAGGTGCTGATCAACCTCACGGCGAACGCGCTCAAATTCACCAGCGAGGGCCAGATCTGCGTGAGCGCCGGCATGGCTGCGCAGAGCGGCGCGGAGGTGACGTTGCGCTTCGAGGTGCGCGACACGGGCATCGGCATCGCGACCGAGGACGCGGCTCGCATTTTCGACCGCTTCACGCAGGCGAACGCCGGGATCCACAGGCGGTACGGGGGATCGGGCCTCGGAACGACTATTTGCAGGCACCTCGTCGAGCTGATGGGAGGCACGATCGGCTTCGACAGCGAGCTCGGCAAAGGCACCGTTTTCCGATTCACGGTCCCGCTCGTGCGCCAGCCGGCGGATGCGTGCGGCGATGCCGAGGGCGCCCGGGCGGGGCGGCGGATCGCCGCCACGCGCGGCCTGCGCGTCCTGGTGGCCGAGGATCACGCGATGAGCCGACAGATCATCGTCATGATGCTGGAAGCCGGCGGCCACCAGGTCACGCAGGTCGGCGAAGGGGGCGCCGTCATCGAGCAACTGCGTAGCCTGTCCTTCGACGTGGTGGTGCTCGACATGCACATGCCGGGAAGCACCGGCCTGGACGTCGCGAGGACCATCCGCGCGCTCGAGGCGAGCGGCGGGAACCGGCGCACGCCGATCGTCATGCTTACCGCGGTGGCGAGCGCCGATCTGCGGGAGGAGTCGCTGGCCGCGGGGATCGACGTATTCCTTTCCAAGCCGGTCGATTCCGGCGAGCTGCTGCACGGCGTTAGCCAGGCCGTCTCCGGCATGCGCGAGGCCGGCGCTGCGGCGGCGCGGCCGGCGCAGGAGGATTACGTCGACCGGGACTGGCTGCGCGACGTGGCGCGGATCTCGCGCGATCCGGGCTTCGTGGCCGCCTGGTCGGCCCGGTGCACGCGTGAAGCGAAGCGCCTCGTCGACGAGATCGAAGCGGCCCTCTCCCGGGGCGATCTCGACAGGTCGCGCGAGCTCGCTCACGTGCTCAAGGGCGCGGCGGCGATGATGGGCGCGGACCGGCTGCGACACTGCGCCGGCCGCCTCGAAGCGCTTTCGGGTCCCGACCTGACGGACGCCGGCCCCCACGTGCTCCTGGATCTGAAGGCGACGCTCCATGCCACGAGCGACCAGCTCGTTCGCGCGACCTGAGGCGGCTGGTTCACTAGCTCTAGTTCCGGGACAGCCAGGTCGTCGCCTGCTGCAACTCCGCACGCGCGTCGCCTTTGCCCGCCAATTCGACGAGCTTCCGATAGCGTTCTCGGGCAAGCCCGGTGTTGCCGGCGCGCGCCGCGGCGAGCGCCGCGCCGTAGGTGCCGCGGAAGCGGTTCGGGTTGTCGACTGCGGACGCTTCGAATTCCTTAAGCGCCTGCGCTGGCTGGTTCAGCTCGAGCAGCATCTCGCCCAGCAGCTCGCGCGACGGCGCCAGGTGGCCGGGCGTGACGGTCGCCTTCTCGGCTGCGTCCTGGCGGTCGGCGGACTGCCGCATCAGCGCGAGGGCTGGCTCGCGTCGGCCTTGTGCGAGCTCGATCCAGGCCTGTGCCGCGAGCCGCTGGATCTCGACCTGCTCGGTCCAGTAGGCGTCCTTGCCTGCGGCAAGGACGTCGCGCAACTTTGCAAGTTGGGCTGCGTCGTCCTGCGCCGCGCCGGCGTCGCCTGAGCGGGCGGCGCCCACGGCACGGGCAAAGTGCGTCATGGCGTCGGCGTAGGGCCACTTGCTCGCCTGCGGCTTGAGCTGCGCCGCCGTTTTCCAATCGCCGCGCTCCATCGCGTAGCGTGCGGTGGAGGCGGCGAGGCCATAAGCGCCGGAATTGCGCTCGTAGCGTGCCGCCTCGGGGGCGCCGCGCTCGATGGCGCGCTTCGCCTCGGCGTCGCGGCCGAGCTGCAGCGCCGCGTAAACCTGGTAGTCGATCGCGTGCAGCACATCGTCCGGGACGCGGGTTCTGCGAGCGGTTTCCTCGGCGCGGCGGTTGGTTGCGATCGAGTCCTCCCACGCGCCGACGCGGGTGAAGATGTGCGAGGGCATGTGCAGCGCGTGCGCCGCCGAGGGCGCGATCGCGGCGTACTTTTGAGCGGCCGCGAACCCCTTCGCGGCGATCGGCGGATAGTCGTAGCTGTGGATCAGGTAGTGCGCCACGCCCGGATGGTCCGGCTGGGCGGCGAAGATCGGCTCGAGGAGGGCTGCCGCCTTGAGCTGGCGCGAATAGGTCTTGTCGCTCAGGTCCGCAGCGATATTGAGCGCGAGCGCATAGAAGATTGCAGCTTCGCTGTCCCGCGGGTATCGCGCGGCAAGCTGCTCCATGGCCTTCTCGTACTTCACCGTCCGTTCCCGCCAGGGCATGCGGTCGTGGGTGTAGAAGGCTGCGATGGCTTCGATGTAGTCGCGCTCGCGCTGGGTTTTCGCCGGCGCCGCCAGGCCCTTGTCCACGGCCGCCTGGCCCTCGAGCAGCACCTTTTCCGCCGGCTGTCCGCCGAACGGGTTGAGGAGGCGATTGATCCCCAAGCCCCAGTAGGCGATGGAACAGGACGGGTCCGCCTCCAGAACCTCGAGGAAAGCCTTCCGGCCTTCCGGGAACCAGAACGAGTGCAGCAGCGCCACACCGCGCTCGAAGCGCGCCTGCACCTTGGGATCGCAGGAGGTCGGGAAGCTGACGCTTCCGAGTTGCTCCGGGGCCTTGCCCGTGGTCCGCGGGGGGTCGTCGTGCCCGAGCGCCGCCTGCGCTGTGATGGCCAGGAAGAATGCTCCAAAGATCGCCGCCTTGTTCATCTTTCTCCTCCGTTCGTTTGAATAGGCAAGCGCATTCAAGGCGAACCCGGTCCGGAAAATCCCGAGGAAACGGCTAAGCTTTGGCGAAGGATTCCGAATTCCGCATAATTCAAGGCGTTGGAGACTGAATCACCCCCGCAGAGGCTTCAGGTCGGCGACTGGACGGTCGATGCGGCGCTGAACCAGCTTTCGGCCGCCGGCAAGAGCGTGAAGCTCGAGCCGAAGGCGATGGCGGTGCTCGTCTACCTAGCCCAGCGCCCAGGCGAGGTGGTGAGCCGGGAAGCGCTGCTCGCGGCGGTTTGGCCCGGCGTGGTCGTGAGCGACGACGCAGTTACCCAGGTGGTCATCAAGCTGCGCAAGGCGCTGGGCGACGCGGCGGAAAGCCCGGCCTATATCCAGACGATCTCGAAGCGCGGCTACCGGCTGGTCGCGCCCGTCGGGCCGGTTCAACAGGCGGCGGTCGGACAAAAACGGAAGGGGCTGATTCCCTGGTTGGCGGGTGGAGGGCTTGCGACCGCGATCCTGGCGGGCGCGGCCTTCTGGTGGGGCCAGGACGAGCCGGCCCAGGTGGCGGCGCTCGACCTCGAAGCCGCTCGTGCCGCGCAGCCGACCGTCACGGTCAGGCCGTTCGAAGCGCTGGGCGAGGATCCGGAAGCGGCGCTGCTGGCGCGCGGGCTGACGGCGGACTTGGTCACCGACCTGTCCAAGGTGGTTGGGCTTTCGGTGATCGGAGTTGCCGCCAACGCCGAGTCGAGCCGCTACCTCGTGACCGGGACGGTGCAACGGGTGGCAGACCGCGTGCGGCTGCACGTGCATCTTGCCGACGCCCAGACCGGCAAGCAGCTCTGGTCCGAGCGGTTCGACCGCCCACTCGCCAGCTTCTTCGCCATCCAGGAAGAGCTCGGCCCGAAAATCCTGCAGATCGTGCCCGCCAAGGTGAGCGAGGCCGAGCTGCGGCGCATGGCGCAGCGGCATACCGGCAACCTCGAGGCCTACAAGTACTTCCAGCGCGGACAGGCGGCGCTGCTCGTGCGCCGGAAGGCGGAGAACGAGACCGCGCGCGATATGTTCCGCCGCGCCATCGCGCTCGACGCCAACTTCGCGCGCGCCTATGCGGCGCTCGCGCTCACCTACGCCGCGGACTACCGGAATCACTGGACCGTGGACGGCAGCGCCGCGCTGGAACGGGCGTTCGAGCTCGCCCGCAGCGCGCACGAGATGAACCGCGACATTCGGGAAACCTATTTCGCGCTTGCTTTTGTCCACCTGGAGCGGCGCGAGCATGCGCAAGCGCTGCGCTTCCTCGAGACCGCCGTGCAGCTCTACCCGTCATTCGCCGACGCCTACGCATTCATGGGCGGCGTCAAGACCTACATGGGCCGCCCTGCGGAGGGAGTGCCACTCGTGCGTACCGCCATGCGCCTCAACCCCGAAGGTAGCTATCTCTACTTCCTCATTCTCGGGCGTGCCTACCTCGCCCTCGCCGACCTCGAGCAGGCGCGCGTCAACCTCGAGCACGCTCTGCGGCGCAACCCCGAGGACCTGGAGAGCAACATCTACATGGCAATGCTGCACCTCGCGGCCGGAGACCAAGGCGCCGCGGCCTGGAAAGCCGACGAGATCCGCGTCCTGCAGCCTGGCTTCTCGAGCCGCCGCTGGCTCGAAACCCACCCCCTCATCGATACCGCGCAGAAGCGAAGGCTCGTGCAGGCGCTGAACGAGCTGGGACTCTGAGCGACTTCCGCCTATTCCTCGCCGGGCGGTTCTTCGCCGCCCTGGCGCTGCAGATGCAGTCGGTCGCGATCGGCTGGTACCTGTACGACCGTACCGGCGAGGCGATGGCGCTCGCCTACGCCGGGCTGGCGGTGTTTCTGCCGATCGCGCTGTTCACTCTTCCCGGCGGCGATGTCGCCGACCGGGTCGACCGGCGCTGGATCCTCGGCACGGCGCATCTGGCCCAGGCGACGGGTTCGATGTTGCTCGTTGTCCTTACCTGGGCGAGAACCGAGGAAACATGGCCGTTCTACGCCGTGCTGGCTCTCGCAGGAACTGCACGCGCATTTTCGGGACCCGCGGTGCAGTCACTCCTGCCTTTCCTAGTGTCGCGCGAGCGCTTCCCGGTCGCGGTGGCGTGGAGCTCCTCCGCGCAGCAGAGCGCGACGGTCCTTGGACCTGCGGTCGGCGGCCTGATCTACCTGGCCGGCGCGCCCGCGAGCTTCGCCGCCTGCAGCGTCGCTTCGCTGGCGGTGGCCACCTGCTGGTTCTCGATCCGGGCCCGCGGCGGCGTCGCCCACACGGCGCGCGGCGGCGCGGTGGCGAGGCTCCTGGAAGGCCTGCGCTACCTGCGCGTGAACCGCGTGTTGCTCGGCGCGATCTCGCTCGACCTCTTTGCCGTGCTCCTCGGCAGCATCACGGCGCTTCTTCCTATCTATGCGCGCGACATCCTCGGCGTCGGCCCCGACGGGCTCGGGATCATGCGCAGCTCCGTCGCGGTAGGGGCCGTCAGCATGGGCCTTGCCTTGGCGCAGCTTCCCGCCGCGCGCCAGGCTCACGCCGGGGCGATGCTCTTCACCGGGGTGGCCGTGTTCGGCGTCGCCGCGCTTGCTTTTGCATTGTCGAAAAATCTCTTTCTCTCGCTCGGCCTGCTTGCGCTCATGGGCGCGGCCGACATGATGAGCGTGTTCGTGCGCGCGAGCGTGGTGCAGCTCGGCACGCCCGACGAGATGCGCGGGCGCGTGAGCGCCGTGCACTCGCTCTTCGTCGGGACCGCGAACGAGCTCGGCGACTTCCGCGCCGGCGCCATGGCCGCTTGGCTCGGCGCGGTTCCCGCGGTGCTCGCGGGCGGCTGCGCGACGCTTGCCGTGGTCGGAATCTGGGCCTGGCGCTTTCCTGAGCTGCGGCGCGTCGCGCGCGTTACCGGCATTAGGGCCTAGCGATTTCCCGGGACGGGCTGATAGGCTTCGTGCCCCATGAATCGCGAAGCCGATCCAAAGCCCAGGCGCGCCGTCGTGGCCGCCGTGCAAAAGCCCGCCGTGACCGACGTCGAGTTCGAGGCCTCGCTGACCGAGCTGCGCCAGCTCGCCAAGACGCTCGGGTTCGAGGTTGCCCATCGATTCACGCAGAAGCGCGCCGGCTTCGACTCGGCGGGGTACTTCGGGACGGGCAAGCGCGAGGAGCTGAAGGCCATCGTGGAAGGAGGCGCCGACATCGTCCTCGTCGACCACGAGATCTCTCCTTCCCAGGCCCACAACCTCGAGAAAGAGGTGGGTTGCGAGGTGATGGACCGCACCATGGTGATCCTCGAGATTTTTCACCGGCACGCGCGCTCCCGCGCGGCGCGCGCGCAGGTCGAGATCGCGCGCCTCGGCTACATGGCGCCGCGCATGCGCGAGGCCGCCAGGCTCGCGGGGCCGAAGGACCGCGCGCGCAGCGGCACCGGCGGCCGCAGCGGCGGCGAATCGCACGGCGAGCTCGACCGGCGCAAAATCCGCGACCGCATCGCCGAGCTGCAGGCGGAGCTCGACGGCATGAAGCTCGAGCGCAAGACCCAGCGCGCAAGACGGCAGGAGCGCCAGGGGCTCGCGCGCGTGGCGCTCGTCGGCTACACCAATGCCGGCAAATCCACCCTGATGCGTGCGCTGACCGGAAGCGAAGTGCTGGTCGCCGACAAGCTCTTCGCGACGCTCGACACCACCGTGCGCGCCCTGCAACCCGAACGCGTTCCCCGGGTGCTGGTCAGCGACACCGTCGGCTTCATCAAGAACCTGCCGCACGCGCTCGTCGTATCGTTCAAGTCCACGCTGGACGAGGCACTCGAGGCATCGCTCCTCGCGCACGTCGTCGATGCGAGCGACCCCGGGTTCGAGCGACAGCTCGCCGTCACCGCCGAAGTGCTCGAGGAGATCGGCGCCAGGGACGTGCCACGCCTCCTCGTCTTCAACAAGATCGACCGCGCCGGCGACCCCGCCGGCCAGGAGGCGCTCGAAGCGTCGCTGCGCGCCCGCTACCCGGGCTGCATCGTCATGAGCGCGCGCCGCGCGCCCGACGTCGCCCGGTTAAGCGATACCCTTCGCGCCTTCTTCGAGCGCGACCTCGTCGAGGCCGAGCTCTTCCTCCCGTGGTCGGCGCAAAGCCTGCGCGGGGAGATCTTCGCGAAGTGCAAGGTGCTGGAAGAGCGCGCCGGCGAGGAGGGCGCATTCCTGCGCGTCCGCGGCGATCGGGAGACCGTCACGGGCTTGCAGGAGCGATTCGCCGTTGAAGCGGCTCAGGGCGGCCCGACGAAACCGATATAGACGCCGCACGCGTGCTCGGGCGGCACGAGCATCGCCTGCTCGCCGGTGTTGCGCGTGCCGCGCGCGGGAGGCGGAACGCCGTGCTCGGAAAGCCGGCGCGCGGCGGCGTCCATGCTTTTCGTCCTGAAGAGCACCTGGAAAGGTCCCGGTCCGCGGCGAGAGAGCGCATCGGCGCAGACGCCGGGAGCATACGGATGCGCGAGCGCCAGGCCGGAACTACCGAGCTGGAAGACTCCCATCTCGGCCATGATCACCGTCCCGCGCTCGATCGGCGGCTTCGCCATGCCGAGGACACGCGAATAGGTGTCGACGGCGGCGGCGAGATCGCTGACGGCGATATAGGCGCGCTCGGTGCGATAGACGCCGTTGGGATGGCCCGCGCCCGCGGGCCGCCGCTCGGCGAGCGGGGTGAGGTGCTGAATGAAGAACACCGGCAGGGGATTGCGCGGGCCGAGCGGGGCAGCCCTCCAGCGCCGCTCGTGCCCGGACGGGGTTCGCCGGCTGCCTTCGGCGACGTCGCCGACATCCACGCCGCGTCCGCGCATCGCCGCAACGTCGCCGGCGAGGTCGTCGCTCTGCACGACGAGATAGCGAAGGCCGCCGCCGCTCTCGGCGAGCTCGACCAGGCCGCGCCAGGGGTTTCCGCGCGCGTACTCGTCGCGGTCGCGGATCGCGATCAGCTCGAGGTAGTCCTCGTCGTTGAAGGCGATGGCATTGTGCGTGCCCTTCCCGGGATGGTCGCCGCCGGGCTGCACGCTGAATCCCAGCCGCACGTACGTATCGATGCCCCGGTTCAGCTCCGGGACCGCGATCATTGCGTGGTCGATGCGGGTAAAAGCCACGATTACTCCGGCTTGATTCCGGCGCGATCGACGACGCTGCGCATGCGCTTCAGGCCGTCCTGGGTCCACTTCGTCACCGTGTCCGGCGGCGAGCCGATCGGCTCGAGGCCCTGCGCGATCAGCTTCTCGCGCACGTCGGGCGAGGCGATCGCTCTTACGAGCTCCGCGTTCAGGCGCTCGACGATCGGCCTGGGTGTGCCCGCCGGAGCGACGAGCGAGGCCCAGGTCTGCCATTCGAATCCGGGCACGCCGGCCTCGGCCATGGTGGGCACGTTCGGAAGCAGCGGCGAGCGCTTCGCGCTCGGCACCCCGAGCGCCCGCAAGCGGCCGGAATTGATATAGGGCTGCACGATCGACACGGCGCCCAGGTGCACCTGCACCTGGTTGGAGATGACGTCGAGCGCGGCCTGCGTGGCGCCGCGGTAGGGGATGTGCACCAGGTAGATGCCGGTCGCCGCCTTGAATGCTTCCATGGCGACATGCTGCGGGCTGCCGACGCCGCCCGAGGAATAGTCGATCTTTCCGGGCCGGCCCTTGGCGAAGGCGACGAGGTCGCCCACGGTTTTCACCGGCAGGTCGTTGTTCGCCACCAGCACCCAGGTGATCCCGGCGACCACGCCGATCGGCGCGAAATCCTTCAGCGGATCGTACGGAACCGGCCGCACGTTCGGGATCATGGTGAGGATGCTGTCGTTCAACACGCCGATCGTGTAGCCGTCGGGCGCGGCGCGCTTCACCCGCTCGGCGCCGATCATGCCGGCCGCGCCGGGCTGGTTCTCCACCACGATCTGGCGCCCGAGGTTGTCGCTCATCTTCTGCGCCACGATGCGCACCATGACGTCGACCGCGCTGCCGGCCTGGAGCGGCATGAGGAACAGGATGGGCTTGGATGGATAGTCCTGTGCGGCACAGGCGAGCGCCCACGCGGCGAGCAGGAAAGCGGTAAACGTGCGCATCCATCGGATCATGCGAGTTCCTCCCTGGTTCTCGATTTTGGCAGAATCCGCCCGGTGCCGCTCCTTACCCTCACCGCCGCCTCGCTCGCCTACGGCGAGCTGCCGCTCCTCGACGGCGCCTCGTTCTCGCTCGAGGCGGGCGAGAAGATCGGCCTCATCGGCAGGAACGGCACCGGCAAGTCCTCGCTCCTCGGCGCGATCGCCGGCACGGCTGCGCTCGACGACGGCGAGGTGCGCAAGCGCGAGCGCCTCTCCATCGCCCTGGTGACGCAGGAGCCCGCGGTCCCAGAGCGCTCGGCCGCGCCGGCCCATGTCCTCGAGAAATTCCTGCACCTCTTCAAGCTCGACACCGCGCCGGTGTCCGGCGGCGAGAGGAAGCGCGCCGCCCTGGCCCATGCCTTCGCGCTCGAGCCCGACCTCCTTTTGCTCGACGAACCGACCAATCACCTGGATATCGACGGCATCGTGCAGCTGGAGAGCCTGCTCTCCAGGACGAACGCGGCCATCGTCGTCACCCACGACCGCGCCTTCCTCGACCGCGTAGCGACGCGCATCATCGAGCTCGACCGTGGCAGGCTTCGGTCCTATCCCGGAAACTATTCCGACTTCGAGCGCCGCAAGGCGGCCGAGCTCGAGGCCGAGACGCTCGCCCACCACAAGTTCGACCAGTTCTGGGCGCAGGAGGAGGCCTGGATCCGCAAGGGCGTCGAGGCGCGCCGCACCCGCAACGAAGGCCGCGTGCGCCGACTCGAGCGCCTGCGCGAGGAGAGGAGCGCGCGGCGCGAGCGCATCGGAGAGGTGCGCCTCGCGATCGGCGAGGGTCAGCGCTCCGGCAAGCTGGTGGCCGAGCTGACGGGTGTTTCGAAGAAATTTTCAGATACCGAAATCGTCAAACACCTCGACCTCATCGTCAGCCGCGGCGACCGCCTGGGTTTCATCGGTCCCAATGGCGCCGGCAAGACGACCATCCTCAAGCTCATCCTCGGCAGCCTCGCGCCCGACTCGGGGCAGGTCCGCCTCGGCGCCAATGTCGAGCCCGCCTACTTCGACCAGATGCGGGAACAGCTCGACCCGGAGAAGACCGTCGCGGAGACCGTGAGCCCCGGCTCCGACTGGGTCGAGCTCCCCGGCCGCAGCGGTCCGGAGCGCAAGCACGTCATGAGCTACCTCGGCGACTTCCTCTTCCCGCCGCGGCGCGCCAGCTCGCCGGTACGCATGCTCTCCGGCGGCGAGAGGAACCGCCTGCTGCTCGCGCGACTCTTCTCTCGACCTGCCAACGTCCTCGTCCTCGACGAGCCCACCAACGACCTCGACATCGAGTCCCTCGAGCTCCTCGAGGCTGCGCTCCAGGACTACGCCGGCACCATCCTCCTTGTCTCCCACGATCGCGCGTTCCTCGACAACGTCGTCACGCAGACCCTGGCCGCGGAAGGAAACGGGCGCTGGAAGGAATACGCCGGCGGCTACACCGACTGGACGCGGCAGCGTCCCGCGGTCGACCCTGTGACAACGACGTCGCGAGGCTCCGGCGAACGGGGAGTTTCTGCCCGCGAGAAGCCGCGGGCCAAGCTCAGCTACAGAGAAACCCGCGAGCTCGAATCGCTACCGAAAGAAATCGAGGCGCTGGAAGCCGAGCAGAAGGCGCTGTACGCGAAGATGAGCCAGCCGGAGTACTACAGGCTGCCGCCGGAGGAGCTGCGCGCGAACCAGCGCCGAATCGCTGAAATCGAAGACCTCCTGCTGGCGAAGCTGGAGCGCTGGCACGAGCTCGAGTCGTAGAAAATGAAAACTAGCTACTACGGGAAGGGCGGGACTGTATCGCGGCGATGATTTTCTCGAGCCGCGAGCGCGACGTCTCGTCGGGGCGAGGGGTCGAGGCGGCTTCCAGCAGCCAGCGCTCGATGTCGGCGGGTGAGGCGCCGGCATCGGGGCGGCGGTTTTCCATCGCGAACTTGAGTGCGTTCATTTTCAGCTGGCGCCGCGCGGCCGCGAATTCGGCGGGGCTGTCGATGTCGCAGGCGGCTTCGAGGCTCAGCAGTGTGTCGGGGAGGGGCGGGCGCTTTGCGGGCGGGGTGCCCTTGTAGCGCGCGTCCATCGCGGTCTTCCACGGAGCGGGCAGATCGGCGAGGGCGCTCCAGCGGGATTCGAGGTCGGGTGAATCGGCGCCGGCTTCGCGCTCGTCGCAGATGCGCATGGCCGCGAGGAGGGCGTCGTAGCGGGCGAGGGCCGCGCGCTCGGCGATGGCGCGAAGGCGCTTGTTCGCGGTGTCGCGTGCCTCGCGGAAACGGGCCTCGAGCCTGGCGGCCTGCGGGCCGTGGATGCGGGGGCTCGAGCGCCAGGCGGTGTCGGCTGAGGCGAGGGCGCGCTTGATGTCACCCGCGCCCGCTTCGGCGGGCAGCCCACGGAGGCTGTCGATGAGCGCTTCACGGGCCTTGATGGGCGCGTTCGCTTCGGCTTCGCGCGCGGCACGGGCCGCGTCGCGCGCCGTGAAGACGGCATCGGTCGCCGCCTTGAACGCGGTCCACAGCGCGTTCTCCTCGCGCCGCGGCAGCGGCAGCGACTTGGCGTGCGCCTGCCACTTCGTCTGCAGGGCGCGCACCTTGTCGATCGAGTCGCGCGCGAGCGGAGTGGATGCGCCAAGCTCCTTCGCCGCGGCGATGAGGCGCTCCCGCTCCTGGGCGGCATCCTTATAGGCCTGCGCGAGCGGTTCTTCGAGCGCCCGCAGCGCTGCAGTGAAGCGCGCTTCCACGGCCTTCTCGCCCTTCTGAGCCTCACGCGGTACGGTGTGCTCGACGGGTCCCAGCTTCCGCCAGGCGATCTTGGCGTCTTCGACGCTACGGGCGAGGGCACGCCAGTCGGCCGCGGCGGGATCGAATTTCGATCTTGCTTCGGCGAGGCCTTCGATGATTCCGTTGCGCGCGGCGAGGTTCTCGCTGCGCGCGGACTTTAGCTTCTCCAGGTGCGCCGCGACCGGCGCGTAGGCGGCTTTCAGCGCGCCGTCGAAGGCGACCCACAAGGCCTTGTTGGTCGCGCCGCCGAGCTTGTCGAGCTCCTTCCAGCGCTCGCGCAGCTTGGCGATCGCGTCGGCGTGCGCCTTGAGCGCAAGCTTCTCCTCGCCCGCCGCCTTGGCGAGCGCCTGCGCCTCGGCCACGGCCTGCTCGCGCCGCTGTCCGCCGCTCCAGCGCTGCCAGTCGCGCAGGCGCTGCTGCTCCTGGCGCAGGGAATCGATGCGTCGCCCGAGCGCGGCGTTGGCCGGGCTGCCCTTGAGCTCGGCGTCGATCGCGCTCATGAGGCGCGTCAGCTCGGCGACATGGCCTGCAGCATGCGCCGCCTCGGCGGCCTCGACCTGGTGCTGCAGCCCGGCGAGGTGCTTTTTCCTCTGCTGCGCGCTCTCTTCGCCTTCGCGCGTGCGGCGCGCCTCGCGCTCGAGCTCCCGCTCGTGGCTGCTGGCGTTGTGCCATTCGGTGAAGCGGTGCGTGAGAACCGCCTGGAGCGTGCCGTCCGACACTTCCGGAAAGGCCCGCCATTGCTCGATCTTCGCCTTTTCGTCGGCCTCGTCGGCGGCGCCCGCGGCCGGGAGCGATTGCAGGAATTCCGCGCGCTGCACCACGCTCGAGGCGAGCGCGAGCGCGCGATTCGCGGCGTCGATCCTGCCCCCGCCGCGCTCGTCGCCCGACTTGGCCGCCGCGGGCGCTTCATTCAGCAGTTGCAGCAGGGCGGTCGCCCGGCCGGCGGTCGCGGCCGACTGCGTCGCCACCGCGACGCCCCGCGCGAGGTCGGCGAGTCCCGCCGTCAGCGCGCCCATGGCGGATTCGGTAGCCGTGAGCCAGCGCGCGAGCGCCTGCTCACCCTCGCCGTGCTCCCGCAGCTTCGCGCCGAGCAGCGCGCGCGCCGCGGCGAACTCGCTCTCGAGCGTCTCGTCGAACGCCGCGACATTGAGCGCCGACCACGCGCGGTCGAGCTCCACCAGCCGATTGGCCGGAACGGTCTCCTGCTCGAGCAGGCCTTTCGCGGCGGCGATCAGCGCCGGCGCCTCCGCGAAGGCCTGGCGCCTGGCGACCGCGGTTTCCCAGCGCGCCTTGGCAGCGCGATACAGGCGCTTGTCCTGGTCGCGGAACTCGCGCGTCGCCTGCTTGAGCGCGTCCTCGTGCGTCAGCGCCGCGAGCGCGGCGAGCTTGAGATCGGCCTCGGGCGCCTCGCGGGCGAGCTGCAGCAGCGCCTGGTCGTCGCTCCTGGCTGCCGCGATCTTTTCGCGCCACGCCTGGAGCTCGGATTCCGGGATGGCCGGCGTGGCCGGGGCCCCCGCGCGCTGCGCGCCGGCCGCCGCGACCGGCGCCCCCTTGTTGAGAAGCTTGTCGAACATGCCTCGGGTAAAGCTTACCTGATCAGAGGATCCTTTCGCCGAACTTTCGCAGCGCCGCTTCGGACAGGGTCAGGCCGAGCCCCGGCTGCTCCTTCAGCTTGAGCATGCCGTTGGCGATCCTCGGCGGGTCCTCGAACAGCTCCGCCTGCAGCGGGTCGCGCTCGGGATCGGTGAACGACTCGACGATCAGCCCGGCGGGGCTCGCGGCGACGATGTGCGCATGGATGAAGCAATCGTGGTGCGGAGCGACGTGCACGTGGTTCAGCTCGCACAGCGCCGAGAGCTTCCGGCCCTCGGTGAAGCCGCCCATCATCGTGCAGTCGAACTGCAGGATCTGGATCGCATTCTCTTCCAGCAGCGCGCGGCAGGCGTAGCTCGTCAGCTCGCTCTCGCCGGCCGAGAGGGGGATGCGCGTCTTCTGCGCGAGGAGCCTGAGCTCCCGCCGGTCGTCGGCCCAGCGCACCGGCTCCTCGAGCCAGCGCGGCCGCAGCGGCTCGAGCAGGCGCGCCGCCTCGACGGCCGTGGCGAGGTCCCAGCCGCGGTTCACGTCGACCATCAGGTCCTTGTCCGGGCCGATGATCTCGCGCACCAGCGCGAGCCGCTCCATGTCCTCGCCGAGCGGCGCGCCGCCCGCCTTGGCCTTGAACCCGGTGTGCCCCTGCGCTTTCAGCATCTGCATCTCATCGCGCAGCTCCGACGGCGTCTTGCCGTCGCGGTAGTAGGCGCAGGTCACGTAGCAGGGGACCTCGCTGCGATAGCCGCCGAACAGGCGGTACAGCGGCAGCTTGGCCACCTTTCCGACCAGGTCCCAGCACGCTATGTCGACCGCCGCGGAAATGCGGACGATCGCCTCGCGCGACCAGCCCTTCTCGCTCGCACGCCGCTGCCAGGTCAGCGAAAAGAGCTTCTGGTAGACCTGCTCCGGCGCGAGCGGGTCCATCCCGATGACGAGCTCGGCGATGCCGCTTTTGAACGCAGCGACCGCGGCCTCGATCGGCGTGTAGCTCGTCGCGATTCCGACCCCCTCGAGCCCCGCGTCGGTCTGCAGGCGAACCAGGATCTCGTTCGCGCGCGGCACGATGAAATGGCTGACCCAGTGCGGCCGCTCGGTGTGCGGCGCGCGCAGGATGTAGACCTGCAGTCGGCTGATCTTCACGCGGCTATTTCTTCAGGTTCTTGTCGAGGAACTCCAGCGTGCGCTGCCACGCCTGCTCGGCCAGCTTCGCGTCGTACTTGAGCATGTCGAGCTTCTTCGCGTCGGCGGTCTCGTTCGCGAACGCGTGCTTCGCGTCGTAGCGGTGGAACTCGTACTTCACGTTTGCCGTCTTCAGCTTCTTCTCGAGCTCATCCACGCCCGAGATCGCGAACGCCTGGTCGTGCAGCGCCCAGTGGCCGAGCAGCGGCGTCTTGATCTTCGACGCGTCGACGTACTGGAGCGGCGGGTAGCCGTACCAGATGACTTCGGCGTCGGCCTCGGGAACGTTCACCGCCGAGAGCACGGTGAGCGCACCGCCCATGCAGAAGCCGGTGACGCCGACCTTCGGGCTCGCCTTCTTCAGATACTGCACGGCACCGCGGATGTCCTGGCCCGCGGCGTCGCCGAAGTTGAGGCCTTCCATGAGGTGCTTCGCCTCGTTCGCCTCCAGCGCGACTTTGCCGCGGTAGAGGTCGGGAACGAGCGCGCGGTAGCCCGCGCTTGCGAGCTTCTCGGCGACCCCCTTGATCTGATCATTGAGGCCCCACCACTCTTGGATCACCACCATACCCGGTGCTTTGGTGGCCTGTGCCGGTTCAGCGAGATAGCCGCTGACGCTCTTGCCGTCGGGACGGTTGTAGCTCGTCATCCTGCCCATCGATTGCCTCCTGTTCCGAAGGCCAATCTTAGGGCAACCACTGCAGGCGGGAGAAGGCCGGTTCGATCTGCCACGGCACCGGCTCGCGCGCCTCCCAAGCGGTTTCCCAGGGATGCGCGATCACTGGCGTAATCTGCGGACGCTCGGGCCACAGGCCCACCTCGTAGAGCGCCATGTGGCGCGCCTGCGTCGCGTCGAGCTGCAGGCTGAAGCCGAATCCGGTGGCCCCGTCGTCGTTCAGTACGCGCGTAACCAGCGCCTCGTGGCCCGAGACGAGGCGCATCGACTGGGTGTGGACGAAGCTCAAGCGCGCAAAGGACGCAGTGGATTCAGGCCGCTGCGCGTGACCCGGCCGTGGAGCTCGCGCCCGAGCGCCTGCTCGCAGAGCTGCGCCGTGGCGAGCAACCCGTCGAGGTCGATCCCGGTGGCGATTCCCATCGATTCGAACAGGCTGACGAGGTCCTCGGTACATACATTGCCAGTGTGGCCGCCGCCGTATTTCAGCTTCGCCGGATGGCCGCCGACGCCGCCGAACGACGCATCGAAGTGCCGCACGCCCGCTTCGTACGCGGCTACGTAGTTGACGAGCCCCGTGCCGCGCGTGTCGTGGAAATGAGCGATGGTTACCAGGTTTCCGCCCTCAAGACGTGAAACCATGTTCTTCACGGAGCGGGGCGTGGCCATCCCTGTGGTGTCGCCCAGCGCCACGTATTCCACCCCCAAACGAGCGAACGATTCCATGTCCGAAAGAACGACGCCCGGATCGACCTTGCCCTCGAACGGACAGCCGAAAGCGACCGAGATGGTGCCGACCAGCCTGAAACGTCCGTCAGCGGCCGCGACCATTTCGGCAATGTTCTGCCACTGCCCGGCGCGCGTGCGGTTGAGGTTCCTTTGCGTGTGCGACTCGGTCGCCGAGACGAGCAGGCTCAACTCGTTCGCTCCGTAGCCAGCGTCGAGATCGGCGACGGCACGCTCGACCGCCTTCACGTTGGCGCAGGTGGCCTTGTAGAAAACCCCCGGTTTTCTTTGAATCGACTTCAATAAATCGGAGGCGTCCGCGAACTGCGGCACGACCTTCGGGTTGGAGTAGGAGGTGGCTTCGACGCGCGGGAAGCCGAGCGCGGCGAAGCGCTCGACCAGCGCGCGCTTGGCGGCGGTGGGCACGAACTGCGGCTCGTGCTGCAGCCCGTCGCGCGCGAAGCACTCGCACAGGGTGACGTCGAGGGTGACGCCGGGCATGGTTGACAGTATCAACTAATATGGTTTACGGTGTCAACGACATGGCCTCCGCCGTTCCGGCCTACATCGTCCCGCGGCGCGACCCGCGCACCCAGAGCGAAGGCGTGGTCGAGGGCTACGCGCAGACCGCGCTGCGCTGGCCGGCGCAGCCGCTCGCGCGCCGCGCCCACGGGCCGTCGGAGCTGACCCGTCCCAGGCTTGCGCCCAGGTTGAAGGCCAGCGGCGCCAATCTCGCCGGCCAGGGCGGGACTCGGGCGCTGGGTCAGCTCATCGACGTGAGGGTGAGCGTCGTCGACGAGGACGGCGCGCCGCTGACGGGGGCGATGGTCGAGATCTGGCACTGCAACGCCGCCGGCAAGTACATCCATCCGAACGATTCGAACGACGCGCCGGCCGACCTGAATTTCTATGGGGCCGCTCGCCTGATCACCGACCGGGATGGACGGATCGATCTGCGCACCGTCAAGCCGGGCGCCTATCCGGTTCCCGACAGCGGCGGCTGGTGGCGCCCGCCGCACATCCACTTCTCCGTCTGGGGGCGCGTCTGGCTCTCGCGCCTGGTGACCCAGATGTTCTTCCCGGGCGAACCGCTCAACGAGCGCGACGCCATCCTGAACGCCGTGCGCGATCCCCAGGCGCGCGGCCGCTGCATCGCGCGCTTCGTGCCGCAAGGCGGGAACGCACTCGTCTACGAATACGACCTCGTGGTGCGCGGCCGCAACGCCGCCGCGGAGCTGCCATGAAGCGGCTCGTGCCGACCGCCGAAATGACGCTCGGGCCGTTCTTCCCGCCCGAATTCGCGGCCGGCGCGAACGACCTCGCGGCGGGCGTCCAGGGCGAAGCGATCGAGATCAGCGGCCGCGTGGTGCAGGCCGACGGCCGCTCGCTCGACAACGTGGTGCTCGAGATCTGGCAGGCCGACGCCGAAGGTCGCTTCGACAATCCAGCCTTCTCCGGCTGGGGCCGGGCCGCCACTGATTCTTCCGGTATTTACGTTTTTAGAACGATCAGGCCAGGCGCGATCCAGGGGAGGGCACCGCACATCAATTTCCTGCTGCTCTACTCCGGCCTCATGCGCCAGCTCCAGACGGTCATGTATTTCGACGATTCGCCGGATCCGCTGCTGGAAAGCATGACCGAAAGAAGCGAGCGGCTGGTGGCGAAGCAGGAGGGTGCGAACCGCTACCGCTTCGACATCCGGCTGCGCGGCGAGGGCGAGACGCCCTTTTTCGACGACTGATGATCCGAGAGCTCCTCTCGTATCGGCTGCACGAGGTGGCGAACCTGCTCTCGCGCGGGGCCGAGCTGCGCTACCGGCGCGAGTTCGGCGTGAGCCTGTGGGAGTGGCGCAGCCTCGCGCTGCTCGGCGGCGCCGCCGAGCCGCTATCGCTTGGCCATCTCGCGCACGCCGCGGGCATCCACAAGAGCCAGATGAGCCGCGTGGTGTCCGGGCTGGCGAAGCGCAAGCTCGTCGTGCGCGACGCCAACTCGCAGGACGGGCGCGGCGTGCATCTCACGCTGAGCAAGAGCGGTCGCAAGCTCTACGCGGGGCTGATCGAGGCGGCGTCGCAGCGCGACCGGGCGTTCCGCGGCTGCCTCACCCGCGACGAGAAGCAGGCGTTCGAAGCCGCGCTCGCCAAGCTCGCCGGACAGGCGCGCGCCTTCATCCTGCAGGAAAAAAAGAGATGAAGACGCGCATCACCGAGCTGCTCGGCATCGAGCACCCGATCTTCCAGGCGGCGATGAGCTGGGCCTCGTCCAACGCGCCGCTGATCGTTGCCGTTTCGAACGCCGGCGGCATGGGCGTGATCGCGGCGGGGCC
>Ga0075426_10000400_pt1 | contig 29875 bp, 14 predicted proteins | sample SoiMethybrSBSTD5_FD_75304 | JGI IMG/M metagenome (GOLD analysis project Ga0075426, IMG submission 75304) | Bulk soil microbial communities from a Populus tree surrounding site in Tennessee, USA - Soil MetaG P. TD hybrid SBSTD5 | ecosystem: Environmental > Terrestrial > Soil > Tree plantation...
TGAAGTATAACCACCGGTTCGATCGCTGCTTTACCGCCGACGATGTTACTAGTTGGTCGAACATTGGACTAACCTCCGGTTATTGCGATGGGTCGGAGAAAATGCTCACCAGGCGCCTATCGAACTCGAAATTCTGATCACAGGAATCGCTCGCTCTTCGGAATACCCTCCGAAAGGAGCTGCCACCATCTCGCTGGAGAGATGGGCTGGCAACAAGCGCCGCATTGATCACTCACACTAAGGTGCTGAAGTCAGGCTGAAAACCGGCTGAGTCTACACTCGCCTTCCCATCTAGTCAAGAAGTTTTCAAAAGTTCCAACGAGTTAGACACCGCACGTCCGGGCTTTGTTCCCGCCCAATCAAATCAGAATCGTTGATCGGATTGAACACGGATAGTCAGTCGATCCGTTCTCACGATTCAATTCCAAAGCTTAGACCTTGGCAAGCGTTCGCTCGGCTGCTCTGGTCCTGGCTTCAACCGGACGGCCGCCGCGGCTTCGACCGTGTCCTGTTATGTACTCCCACCATAACATCATCGGGCTCGCAACTGCGATCGATGAGTAAGTGCCGATGATGATGCCGATCGTCAGCGCGAGCGCGAAGCCGCGCAGAACTTCGCCTCCAAACAAGACAATGGCTACAACCGAAATGAATGTCAGACCTGATGTAATCACCGTTCTAGACAGAGTCTGATTGATTGAATCATTCGCGATCTGGGCGAGGCTGTCCTTTCGTCGAAGTCTGACGTTTTCTCGGATTCGATCAAACACCACAATTGTGTCATTCATCGAGTAGCCGACCAGGGTCAGCAGCGCGGCAATGACCGTCAAACTTATTTCCCAGTGGAACAGGCTGAAGAAGCCAAGGGTTATCAGTATGTCGTGAAACACCGCAAGGACTGCCGCCACGCCGTAGATCCATTCGAAACGAAACGCAATGTAGACCAGCATGCCAGCCAGAGCCGCAAGTGTGACGTAAATTGCACGATTGCGGAGATCCTGTCCGACCACCGCTCCAACGACGTCCGCCGAGATGACCGCGAAGTTTCCTTCGGTGAAGTAGGGCTTCATTTTGTCGAGCAGCTCGGCTGACACGTCTTGAGTTTGAAGCAAGCTGATGTCAGTTATGACGCCGCTGCTGTTCTTGCGATAGTCCGCGATCGCTTGAGCTGCTTTGGAATAGACGTCAGCTGTACTGCCGGCGCCGAGCGGATCGATTCGACGAAGCGCATCTTCGATCTCGCTGCGGCCAGCCAGATTCAAATCGATTTTGCCCGCATAAAAGCGTTCGAGTAACACCGACTTCACTTTGGTCTGATCGAAGTTTGGCAAATCCTTCACATCGAGCGGAGCCCGCTGAATCACGCCGATGTCTTGAATGAAGCCTTTATTCGCGCCGTCTCGAAGAGTAATGATCTGATCGCCAACCTGACGATATGGATGCACAGTCGGAAAATACTGATCTTTGATACCGACTGGATCCACCAGCCGCAGCTCCGCTTCGATGCCAGCCGCATCAACGCTGTTGATGTTGACCGCACCCGCCGATATTTCGCTGGCAGGATCCAGTCGTTGAAGCGCCGCGATGATGTCACGCTTGTCTTCATCAACACGCCGCTCAGATTCCGAGCCGGCGACAAGCTGCGGCGCGTGAATGAGCAGTTCGTTTGGGCGGCTCGTCACCGGCTGAAGAGTGACTTTGCTGGTATCGATCTTCAGCGCGCTCAGGGCGTTGCGAATCTGATCGAGCGACGGCTGCTCTTTGAATCTGACGGTCAGTAAAGTTCCGCCAGTGAAGTCAACACCAAGATTGAAGCCGCGAATCTGAACGGAGATCGCGCCCAGCAAGAGCAAGAAGATTGTAATGCCGATGAAGAATTTCTTCGCGTTGATCCAGTCTATTCTCGGATCTCTGAATAGCTCTACCATAATGACTCGTGATGCGTGAAACGTGATACTTGACCCTGGGTCACGCATCACGTTTCACGTTTCAGATGCTCAGCGTCTCCACTCTAGCGCTGCGGTTAAGATGCCACATAAAAATCGTCCTCGACACGAACACGGCCGTGAACAAGTTCGCAAGAAGTCCGGCGACCAGCGTAACAGCGAATCCGCGAATCGGACCCGTGCCGAAGACAAACAAAAAGATAGCCGAGACGATCGTCGTCACGTGCGTGTCGATGATTGTCAGGAATGCTTTGTTGAATCCGGCGTCAACGGCCGACGCGATTACCTTGCCGCTGCGAATCTCTTCCCGTATGCGCTCGAAGATCAGCACATTCGAGTCGACGGCCATACCGATCGTTAGAATCACACCAGCGATGCCCGGCAGTGTAAGCGTAGCCTCGAAGATGACTAACGCGGCCAACAGCAATACCAGATTCAGTACCAACGCGAGGACCGCGTTGATCCCCGAGCCGCGATAGTAGAAAAGCATGAACACAACAACTGCGAGCATTCCGGCGATCGATGCAGTCACGCCCTGACGAATCGAGTCGGCTCCAAGCGACGGCCCGACTGTTCGTTCTTCAAGGTAGACGGCCTTTGCCGGGAGCGCTCCCGATCGCAGCACAAGGGAAAGATCTTCTGCTGCTTTCTTCGTGAAGTTTCCGGTGATCTGACCGCGATCGTTGATCTGGCTGTTTATGCGCGGCGCTGACTTGACCTCGTTGTTCAAGACTATTGCTAGTTGATCGCCTACGTGTTTGCCGGTCGCATCGCCGAAGCGGCGAGCGCCGTCGGTCGTGAGCGAGAAGTCGATCTCATAAGCTGCGCCGCCATACTGAGACGACCTTGCAGAGGCGTCTCGCATATCAAGGCCGGTGACTACGGAATTTTTACCGACAACGACCCAGCCTTCCTGCGACGAACCTCCTGAATCGGGGCGCTCGCGATAGAAGACGGTTTCCCATTGGTTGGTGTACGCGTCGGCGCCGGGCGGCGTCGACTTAGCTGCTGTATCAGCCGCCTCTTTTGTGGGATAAGGAATGGAAGTGCCCTTGGCGACGAGCTTCAATTCAAGATTGGAATCGGCATTGAGTGTGTTTTTCACGCGCTCGGGGTCATCAACACCCGGCATTTGAATAACGATTTGATAAGTCCCTTCGCCGCCCTGGCGCTGAATGGTTGGCTCGGTAACCCCGAAAGCGTTGACGCGATTCTCAACTATGGCCTTTGCCTGCTCGGTGGCGCGCTCGCGCAGTTGGTTTTGAGTTGCATCGTCGAGCGCGGCGATTATTGAATTCCCTCGCTCGCTGACTTGCCAGCCTTGACCGAAATCGCTTTCGAGCTCCCGAACGATATCCGAATTCCGGGTCGAGTCCGGCACATTGACAACCACTTTGCCCGGAGTGTCCCCGTTGATATCAGCGAAGGGAAGATTCTTTTCCTGAAGTCTACCGCGCGCCGACTCGGCATTGCGTTGAGTGAGCTTTTGTATAACCTCGTCCGTTTGCACCTGCATGACGAGGTGAGATCCACCACGCAGATCAAGACCGAGGTTAATGTTCTCGGAGAGATTAGTCTTGATCTGTGACCAGTTTGTGAAGTCTCTTACAGTAGGTTTGTGATGAGGCTTCAGGACGATGCCAAGTCCCGCCAGCGTCACTACAAGTATTATGATGGCCCTGTTTCTGATCTTGCCTTGCATACGATGCTAACCGCCTCACTTGCTGGTTTCTAGTTCCTTCTCTGAAACCTGGAGTCTTGCAATCGCACTGCGTTCAGCTTCTACCGAAACTGACTGCGCGATTCTCAACTGAACCGTGTCATCCTTGTCGCGAACCGCCACGATCGTACCGTAGATTCCGCTGGTGGTGACTACTTTGTCTCCGGGCTTGAGCGCTTTCAACAATGCGTCGCGCTCTTGTTGTGCGAGCCGCTGCTTCTTCTGCTGCGGCCGAATCAACAGAAAATAAAAGATGACAAAGATCAGGATGAATGGCAGCAATTGAACCAGCGAACCGCCTGCCTGAAGAAATGCCAAAGAACCGAGGTTCGAGGTTATGTTCATTTATTACTCGCCGGCACTTCAAGTGGGAGGGTTCGCCCGCGGGGGCTGCGGTCCGAATTCATGGTGAGGATCAGTCCTGTCCGCGTGCTAGTCCGCTCAGAAAAGAATCACGAAACTCGTTAAAAGTGCCAAGCGTGATAGATTGCCTGATCGAACCCATCATGTCAAGGTAGAAGCTCACGTTGTGCAGCGAGCTTAAGACCGATCCAAGTATCTCTCCGCTCATATATAAGTGCCGCAAGTAAGCTCTCGAATATCTCGCGCAGACGGCGCATCGACACGCTTCATCTATCTGCGTTGAATCATCCCGGTAACGGGAATTTTTTATGTTGAGCTTGCCACGGCTCGTGAATAGCTGGCCGTTGCGGGCGTTGCGAGTCGGCATCACACAGTCGAACATGTCGACTCCTAAAGCTACGGCCTCGATGATGTCTTCAGGAGTGCCGACTCCCATCAGGTAACGCGGCTTGTCGTCAGGCATTCGGGGAGCAATGTGGCCCACGACGTCGAACATGGCGGACTTTTCTTCGCCAACTGATAGTCCGCCGATTGCGTATCCGTCGAAGCCGATCTCGATCAGCGCATCGAGACTTTGCTCGCGCAGGTCGAGAAAGATGCTTCCTTGATTGATTCCGAACAGTGCTTGCACGGGATTAACGATCTTGATGCCAGTTTTCTCGGCTGCTGAGATATCGTCGTGCAGCACGGCAAGATGCTGTCTTGAGCGGCACGCCCAACGGTTCGTCATTTCGAGTGAGTGTAGCGCCTCGTCGCGAGTCGCCGGGAATGGAGTGCATTCGTCGAAAGCCATTACAATGTCTGATCCCAGTGCGGCCTGAATCTCCATCGATTTTTCGGGCGACAAAAGGTGAGTCGAACCGTCGATGTGAGATTGAAACTGGACTCCCTCGTCGGTCAGTTTCCGAAGAGAGCTGAGGCTGAAGACTTGAAAGCCTCCGCTATCGGTCAGTATCGGCCGCCCCCACGACATGAATTTGTGAAGTCCGCCCAGTTGATTGATCGTCGGGTGACCGGGTCTCAAATAAAGATGATAGGTGTTGCCGAGTATGATTGCTGCGCCGGCATCCTCGAGCATTTGCTGCGTCAAGCCTTTCACCGTTCCCTGCGTTCCTACGGGCATGAAGGCCGGAGTTTCGAACGATCCATGCGCGGTGTTGGCTCGTCCCACTCGCGCTCCGGTTACGCCGTCGGTTGCAATTCTTTCGAATGAGAATCCGCCGTTCATTTCAGTAGCGATCTTGCCCTCGCTTTTGATCACCGGCAAGCCGGCTACCACATTTGTTGGAGTCAGCGGCTTATGCTACAAGTTCGTAGTCCCGCCTTCAGGCGGAAGTTTGTATCCGGTTTGTATTAGGACGCAGATTCGATGAAGGACTTCTTCATCAGCTACAACAAAACGGATCGGTCGTGGGCTGAATGGATCGCGTGGCAGTTGGAAGAAGCCGGCTACACGACCGTTCTGCAAGCGTGGGATTTCCGGCCCGGCTCAAACTTCGTGATCGATATGAATCTCGCGTCAGTCGACGCCGAGCGTACCATAGCTGTGCTCTCGCCTGATTATCTTGCGACGTTTTTCACGCAGCCGGAATGGGCCGCTGCGTTCGCTAAAGATCCGACTGGAGAGAAAGGGTCGCTGGTTCCGGTGCGCGTCCGCGCATGCGATATCGAAGGCTTGCTTGGACAGATAGTTTACATTGATCTCTTCAAGCTTGAAGAAGCAGCCGCAAAGCTCGCGTTGCTTGATGGCGTAAAGCGCGGTCGCGCCAAGCCTGACCACGGACCCGATTTTCCGGGCAAGTCGTCCACGATCGGAAGCAAGCCGCGCTTTCCCGGCGCGATGCCTGCTCTCTGGAACATCCCTCATCAGCGCAATCCCAACTTCGTCGGGCGAGATGAATTGCTCGATCGAATCCGCGATACCCTGACCTCAGAAAAAGCGGCGGCGCTGACCGCGATTCACGGGCTCGGCGGCGTGGGCAAGACGCAGCTAGCCGCGGAATACGCTTATCGGCACAAGGCGGATTACGAAGTGGTGTGGTGGATCAAGTCCGAAGAGGCGGCGACGCTCGCTTCGGATTACTCGATGCTCGCCACGGCGCTCGACCTGCCGCAGAAACAGGAACGAGAGCAGGCGGTGATCGTAGCCGCCGCGCGCGACTGGCTGAATCACAATCGCGGATGGCTGCTGGTGTTCGACAATGCGCGCCACGCGGACGACGTGCGCGAGTATCTGCCTCAGAACCGAGCGGGTCACGTGCTGATCACGTCGCGCGACCCGATCTGGGGTTCGGTGGCAAAGCCTTTCGAAGTTGAAGAGCTGCCTCGCGCGGATTCGATCAAGTTTCTGCTAGAGCGCACTGGCCAGGAAGATGCGACTGCGGCTGACAGGCTTGCAGCGCAGCTCGGCGATTTGCCGCTGGCGCTGGAGCAGGCCGCGGCTTACATCGAGACCACTAGCAAGCCGCTGGCTGAATACCTTGCGCTGTTTCAGAGAAGCAAGGCCGAGCTGCTCGGGCGCAACCGCCCGCCGAATTATCCGGACACGGTTGCGACGACTTGGGAGATTTCATTTCAAGAGGTCGAGAAAGAATCCGCCGCTGCCGCGGGGCTGATGAATCTGTGCGCGTTTCTCGCGCCTGATGACATTCCGCTTTCGATGCTGCGCGACGATGCGGAGGACTTGCCGGTGGAGCTAAGCGAAGCTGTCGCGGATGAGTTGAAGCTCGACGAGGCGATTGCGGCGCTTCGGCAGTACTCGCTGATGGAAAGAAGCGAAGACTCGTTGTCAGTTCATCGGCTTGTGCAGTTGGTGGCTCGCGAGCGGCTCTCTGAAGACGAGCGAAAGAAGTGGGCCGAGTCAGCGGTGGGCGTTGTGAATCAAGCTTTCCCACTACGGAGCGACGATGTGCGAACTTGGGAGTCTTGCGAGCGCCTACTGCAGCACGCGCTAACGGCGGCTGAATTCGGTGAGAGGCTGAAGGTTGCGCCCGGAGCAACGGGGCGGTTGCTGAATCAGTCAGGGTTGTACTTTCGAGGCCGCGCGCGGTACGCCGAGGCAAGAGAGGCGCTCGAACGCGCGCTACGGATTGATGAAGCTGCCTTCGGCCCCGACCATGTCGCGGTCTACGTCAACAATCTGGGCCTTGTGCTGCAAGATCTCGATGAGCTGGCGGAGGCGCGCCAATGCTTCGAGCGTGCGCTGCAACTTCAGGCGGCAGCCTTTGGCCCCGACCATCCGAGCGTTGCAATAGACCTGAACAATCTGGGCTCTGTACTGAGAGACCTCGGCGAACTGGCGGAGGCTCGCCAATGCTTCGAGCGCGCGCTGCGGATTGATGAAGCTGTCTTTGGACCCGACCATCCTGAAGTAGCGACCGACGTCAACAATCTTGGTAGTGTGCTCAAAGCCCTCGGCGACCTAACCGGTGCTCGGCTTCACTTCGAAAGAGCGCTGCGCATTCAAGAGAGGGCTTTCGGCCTAGAACATCCCAACGTCGCGACTATTGTTTGGTGGCTTGGTACGGTGATGGAGGCTACCGACGACTTAGACAGCGCGCGTCAGTACTACGAGCGAGCACTGCAAATCTACTTGAAGTTTCTGGGCGAAGCTCATCCAGACACCGTGAATGTTCGGGGCTATTTGACAGCGTTGGAAACAAAGAAGCGCTGACGCGGATAGGTCCAGTTCAGAAGGCGCTTCAAGACTCAGCCTTTCGGGTACTCCTGCAATGGTGAAGAAGCGTATACGCACTGCGACATAAGCCGAACCGCGGATCATTGTGCGAGGGCGGGTTCGACTGGCGCTCAGGGCACCTCAGAAAAGACTATCCGATCGTAGATATCGCTCAATCTCAGAGTGCAGGCGATTGAGTTGATTGCGACCCTATCGGACAGTTCAGTGGCGGTAGCAGCAATCGACCACTCACCGTTTGACTGTCGAGCGAAGTGCTCGATCAATGGCTGGCTCTGAGCCACTACAACGTAGTCCGTCAGCGAGTCGAGGTGCTCGCGATAACGCGCGAACTTTTCACCTCGATCGAAGGCCTCGGTGGTTGGGGACAAGACTTCGATTATGACTTTGGGATTGATGAGCACGTCGCGGTGTTCGTCGAGGTACTGCGCTTCTCCGCATACGACCACCAGATCGGGAAACGAATACAAACCTTGCGCGCTGTAGAGCGTCTTTGGAACTGGCCCGCTACGCACTTTCGTGTCCTTCGAAAAGGCCCGGCACGGCGTGCCCTTCAACTGCAAGCCAATTTCAATGGTGAGATTAGTGCAGATGGTCCCGTGCGCCTCGCTTTCTCCTGCCATCAAATAGATCTGTCCATCAAGGTACTCGCGACGCTCTTGGGATGCGCGCTCCAGCGCCAGGTACTCGTCTTCAGTGTAAAGACCTTCTGGTTTCTGCACACTTGCCATCTCTAACCTCGGCCGCAAGTTCCCCAGAACATTGAATGCGACGATTATAGAGCGGCTGTGTTCGGTCAGCCAAGCTCGACATCGATAGCGGTTCATCGCTGGACGCATCTGCTCGGTATCCAAATAGTTCTCCGGCGTCCCGGATGAATTGCGATCTATTGGCGCTCGTCGTAGGATTGGAGCCGATCAACCTCAATTCCGGCACGCACGTTTGGATCGATGGTAGACGCTGGTGAGTTTATGACGAACGCACTTGAAGGAATCCGAGTACTTGACCTCTCGCGGATGCTGCCGGGACCTTACTGCACGATGATGCTCGCCGATTTGGGCGCCGAGGTGATCAAAGTCGAGGAGCCTGCACTCGGAGACCCCACACGACGGAGCCCTCCGCTTGTCGACGGTAAGAGCGTGCCCTTCAATCAAGTCAATCGTAACAAGAAATCAATTGCGCTCGACTTGAAACAGCGCGAAGGTCGCGACATCTTCCTGAAACTGGCTTCCAGAGCCGATTGTGTGTTGGAGCAGTTTCGGCCCGGCGTAGTCGATCGGCTCGGAATTAACTACGCTGCGGTCGCGAAAGTGAATCCTGGAATCATCTATTGTTCGTTGACCGGCTTCGGGCAGAACGGTCCGCATCGCGAGCGCAGCGGGCACGATCTCAATTATCTCGCGCTGTCGGGCGTTCTGGGACTGACGACCGATGAACGCGGAAGACCGGTGATACCGGGCGTGCAAGTCGCCGACCTTGCGGGCGGGATGATCGCTGCGTTCGCGATCCTTGCCGCTCTGCTTGCGCGAAACAAAACGGGTCGCGGTCAATACATTGATGTGTCGATGTTCGATGTGATGCTTTCGCTGTTGCCGATTCCCGCAGCTCATCATTTCGCCGGCCAGACAATCGAAGTCGGAGGCAAATACGTTCTGTCAGGCGCGTATCCTTTTTATAACGTCTACGAGACGAGCGAGGGAAAATTCATGACGCTCGGCGCGCTGGAGCCGAAGTTCTGGGCCAACTTCTGTCGCAAGGTTGATCGCGACGACTTGATAGCTCGTCAATTCGATTCAGGCGAGCGCCGTAGCGATCTGTTCAAGCAGGTAGAAGAAATTTTCAAAGCTCGGACACGCAATGACTGGGTCGAGTTGATGCGCGATGCGGACTGCTGCTGCGAGCCAGTGCTTTCGATGACCGAAGCCTTCGAGCACGCGCAGACTCGCGCCCGTGAAATGGTTGGAGAGACGGATGACGCTTGGGCCACGCAACTTGGCTCTTCTTACAAGATGAGCGATGCTCTGTCGCGAAAAGCGAGTTCAGCACCTGAGCTTGGCGAACACACGGAAGAATTGTTAGCTTCGATCGGCATTTCAGAAGACGAATACGTGCGGCTCAAAGGAGCGGGCGTCGTTCACGGCTGATTTCGGAGAGCGATCATGGACTACACGCTTACAGAAGATCAGGAACAGTTGCGAAGACTCGTCGGAGAGTTTGTCGCGCGAGAGGTGAAGCCTTACTGGGAACAACATGGCTACGAAGATTTTCCGTGGCCGCTTTTTCGAAAACTTGGCGAACTCGGTCTGGCTGCCATACCGTTCCCGACCGAATTCGGCGGCGGAGGGCTGGACTATTCGAGCTACGCCGTCGTACTGGAAGAGCTTTCGCGATTGGGCAGTCATCTCGGCGGAGTGCTTGCCGTTCACGGACTGCCTCAACTGATCATCAACCACTTCGGAACAGACTCACAAAAGAAAAAATATTTGCCGGCGCTGGCCGTTGCGGAATTGCTTGGCGCTTTCGCTTTGACCGAACCGCACGCCGGATCGGATGCCGCCAATATCAACACTCGAGCTGAGCTTCGCGGCGACAAGTACGTCCTTCGCGGTCAAAAAATCTGGATTACTCACGGTGGCGAGGCTGATGTTTATATCGTGATGGCCGTTACTGAAAAGGGAAAGGGCTCAAGAGGAGTCAGTTCATTCATTGTCGAGAAAGGAAGCACCGGTCTTGCATTTGGCAAGCGCGAGCGACCGATGGGTCTGCCTCATCACACTCGCGAAGTGTTCTTCGAAGATTGCGAAGTGCCCCGCGAAAATTTGATTGGCCGCGAAGGCGAAGGCTTCAAGGTCGCGATGACCGCGCTCGATTCGGGGCGCATTACCGTCGCCGCGACTTCAATCGGTACAGCGCAACAAGCTTTCGATCACGCGCTGCGATACTCGACCGAGCGCAAAGCATTCGGCCAGGCGATTGGAGACTTTCAAGGCATTCAGTTCATGCTTGCCGATATGGCTGCGTCCATCGAAGCGGCGCGTTTGGTTATGCGCAAGGCAGCGTGGCTGCGCGATCACAACTTGCCCTTCAACCTCGAGGCCTCGATGGCGAAACTGCTGGCGACGGATTGTTCGATGAAAGTTACAACGGACGCAGTGCAGATCTACGGCGGCTACGGCACAAGCGAAGATTATCCGGTGCAGGCTCTTATGCGCGAGGCGAAGATCGGACAGATCGTTGAAGGCACAAATCAGATTCAACGAATGATCATCGCTCGCGAGTTGTTAAAGAAATTCAAGCAATAGGAGGCGGCCGGCAGCCATCCTTCAACAAGCGTTCGCCACTTTACCCGTCAAGAAACCCCAACAAATCAGCGTTTTAGTCCGATCTGCGCCCGCCCTCCGACCTTGAACAGAATCGTTCAAGTTTAGTTCAAGAATCCTTCAACTCCCTTCGGTTACTCTGCCACCCGACAAGTTGAAACAGGCTCAACGCCGCTAGAAAGCGCGATTTCGGGGCCTGAAATCGATTTGAACCAGACTCGGGTTCGGTTGGACACGGCCAAAAATATGCCGCTTCGCTTCTTCAAAAGGAGATTTCAAACCATGACCAGGAATAAATTTCGCTATGCGATTTTTTCGCTTGCTGCAGCTCTGGTGATCGGTTCGTTGCTTGTTGGACGGTCGATTCTGACTCCGTCCGTCAGCGCGCAAACGACGCTCAAGTCGATAATCGTCGAGCTCAAGGGCGATCCCGTAGTCGTTGCACAAGCGAAGGCCAAAGCCGCAGGCCGCAGTTTCAACGTTGATAACTATCAGCAGCAGGTCATCGCCGAGCAGCAGCAGTTCCTTACTAATCTCTCACTCGCGGGAGTGCCTTACACGATCTCGAGTGTAGCCGCGCCCAACGGGCCGGTTACGCCGACAATTCAATTCAAATTCAACTATGTCTTTAACGGAATCGCGATGGACGTACCCGAGCAAACACTTCCAATCTTCGACAAGCTACAGGACGTTCTCACCGTTCACGCTAATTTGCCTGTCGCCTTGCATCTCGATCACGCAGTTGACTACACAAGAGCGCCGCTGGTCTACGGCAATCCTCCGCGGCTGACTCAGTTCGACACTTTGAACACGGGCGGGCTCGAAGGCGACGGCGTGAACATCGCCGTCGTAGACACGGGCGTCGATTGGAGTCACGAAATGTTCGGAGGCGATCCGACTCCGCCGCAGTTTGGAGCAGCGCCTCCGGTCGTCGCGCTCAACACAAACAAGAAAGTTATCTACTACATGAATTTCACCGCTGGACCGGTCGGAGTCGGCGATGACTTCGGTCACGGCACGCACGTCGCTGCCGATTGCGCAGGGTACAGAGGCTTCGCTCCCGGTCCTGACGGCATACCAATGACGGCTGACGACGTGGCTATTCACGGCGTAGCGCCTCAAGCGAAAATAATGGCTTACAAAGCGTTGACCGGAGCAGGAACCGGCGTCACTGCATCGATCATAGCCGCGATCGAAGATGCAGTGCAGCCTCGCACGATAACCAACCAACCAAAGCCTGTCGCTCACATCATCAATCTTAGTCTTGGCGGAACAGGCAACGAGAATTCCGCCGACTCAATCGCATGCGACAACGCCGCGCTCGCGGGAGTCATCGTCGTCGCATCCGCCGGCAACAGCGGACCGGGTGAAGGCACGGTCGGCGATCCGGCCGCCGGCCGCCGCGTAATTGCGGTTGGTGCGAACCTCGATCCCGGCGCCGCGCCAAACAGCGTCGACACCATAGGTGGAGGCCGCACGCAAATGCTAGCGTTCCCGCTCGACGGAGCTCCGCCAGTCACTGCCGACATTACTAACAACTATGTTTATTGCGGATTGGCTGACACTCCCGATCAGGTGCCGGATTCGGTGAGCGGCAAGATCGCTCTTGTTCAGCGCGGAAGCACTGAAACCGATCCCACTGGAACAGCGGCTACGGGTTTGTTCTCAAACAAGGCGGCGATAGTCGCAGCCAAGGGAGCCGTCGCCGCGCTCATCTACAACAACGTTGATGGCGAGCTCACAGCGGCGACCACTCGCAAGGCAATAATTCCGGTGCTCGGGATGTCGAAATCCAACGGCGAATATCTGAAAGCGATCATCGGATCGACGGCTTCGGGCGCGATCTCCGCGCAGCAAATCAGAATCAACAAAGCGTTGTTGTTCGATCCATCGATGGCTGCTTTCAGCTCGCGAGGTCCATTGGCATCGTTCGCGCAGGTCAAGCCAGATGTGACCAACCCAGGTGTTTCGATTCTTTCAGCAACGGTCGCCGTCGGTGGCGCAGAAACAAATCAAGCGACGATGTTTGATCCGACTCGCTACATTTCCGCTTCGGGTACAAGCTTCAGCGGTCCGATCACTGCAGGCTGCGCCGCGTTGATTCGCCAGAAGCATCCGGACTGGACCCCTTCGATGGTGCGAGCCGCGCTCGTGAATTCCGCGACGAATCTTCGCCAGGCGAACGGCACGCCGATCGCCGACGGCTCCAATTCAATCAACGAGCAGGGAGGGGGATTGGTCGACGCGTTTGGTGCGGTAAACGCGAAAGCGATAATGGGAGTTGGTCAACCAGCTCCAGCCGGCCAGCCTCAAGGACGCACGTTCGGAATTTTGGCGGCAACTTCGCCAGGCAATCCGGACTTCACTCCAAGCTACAGCTTCGGCGCGGTGCCGATCGCGAATGTAATCGGCTCGGCTACGATTTCGCAGACCGCGACGATTTTCGACGCGACCAGCGGCGCCGGCGCCGGCACTTATCAACTCACGGTTGTTCCCATTCGCAACGTTGATCAAAGCGGATTCAAGGTCAGCACCACCGATACAAACGGCAACGCGATTTCGGCAGTGACCGTTCAGCCGGGCGGCTCCGCGAGCTTCAATGTTAAGACGGAAGCAAACGGGCTCTCGCTCGCGGACGCGACACAAGCTCAGTGGTACGTCGTTGCGACGCGGACCGATGGCGGTCAGCGGCTCAGGATGCCGTTCTACTATCGCGCAGTGAGACCAAACGTTTCAGTCGGCGCGCCCACTTTCGCGCCCGCGACGGGCAATGAAGTGAGCGGCAATCCTCCAATCGACATCGATGGAAACTATAGCCTCTCATATTCATACTCCGGCTCGCCCGCGCCCGCTCAGTTCAGAGTTGAAGAGCAAACGAACAACGGCGCGTTCACCGGATTGGGTGACGTGCCTCAAACGAGCTTTGGAATCAGCGGTCACTCAAACGGTGTTTACAACTATCGCGTGTCAGGTTTGTTCACGGTTCAGTACGGTTTACTACAGGGACCGGTAAGCGCGATACAAACGATCCAGGTTGATCGCCGTGTTGAATCAGACGTGACGTCAATGATTCAGACCGCGATGTCCAACGTGAGCTTCGCGGCGTCGGTCTTCGAGTTCGATCAGACGCTGAAGAACACAACGACCGGCACGACGATTCTGCCGCCGCTGCGCCTCAACATAGTTGCGATTCAATCAACCACCGGCACCGTGCGCGCGTCGAACGCAGACAACGGCGGCAACGGAGTCGAAAGCTCGGCGATGTGGGACTACTCGAACACGCTTGGCGCTGATCGAGCGCTCACACCGGGAGAAATCAGCGCGGCGCGTCACTTGAAGTTCAGCGACCCGGCTTCGGAGTTGTTCAACTTCACCGTCGTGATCAAGGGCAACTTCCCCGACCCGGCTTTCGCGACGATGTCGGCAACCGGCGGGGGGCGAGGCGAGCCGCGACGATTCAAGTTGAGGCTGCGTTTCGTGGCGGATCCCACAACGCGCTCGGTCCAACTTTTGGGCGCCGAGTAGCGGTTCAGGGCGACGCTTAACCGCGTCGCCCGTTTTTTTGCGTCCAGCCGTTTCAAGTTTAGTTCAAGAATCGGTCAACAGGTCGGACTTATGCTGAACCCGTCAAGAGAGGAGCCGGTCTGATGAAACTCCAAACGCGCAAAGTGACAGGTCTAGTGAGCATTGTCGCCGTGCTGTTAGCCGCAGGCGTTGGTGCGACGAAGATCGCCGCGACGCATTCGTTCGCTGATACCGGACCCGCCGTTGTCGCGAGAGTCGAAGGCAAGACTATCTCAGCGAAGATTTATCGGATGTACTTGAAGAACGGAATCGAAGCCCTGGGCTTGAATGACAAGACCGATGAAGGCCGTCGAAAAATAGAACTGCTCAAGGAAGGAATCATTTCTGAGCTGATCGATCGCCGCCTGATCGATGCGGAAGTGAGCCGTAGAAACTTATCGGCGCCCGAGAGGTCGCTGGGGGCGGCTTACGAGAGATCAGTTGCAGAGATGGGAGGCGAAGAGAGCTATCGCAAATATCTTTCCGAACACTCACTGACCGATGAAGAATTTCGCCAAACGGTTTCAGATGAAGTTAAGAGTCAACTGCTCAGAGCAGATCTCGACGAAGAAGTATCAGTGACGGAGTCCGAAATCACCGACTTCTTCAACAGTCAGAAAAGCAATTCAGCGTTTGCGGGTATTTTCATTCAGCCCGAGCGCGTCCACGCTCGACACATATTGATCAACGCGCGGCGCTCTCAAATCGCTTCCGAGATTCAGTCGGCGGGGAGCAAAGCAGAGGTCGATCAGCGAGTGTCTGCCGAGATGGCAAGAAGAAAAGAACGCGCGGTTGGCGTTCTGGCGCGGTTAAAGGGAGGCGCTGACTTCCAACAGCTCGCCGCCCAGTATTCAGAAGATCCGGGGACTAAAAACCGCGGCGGCGATCTTGGCTTTTTCGGTCGCAACACTCACGCTGCGCGCTTTGACGAAGCGGCGTTCACGCTGAAGCCCGGCCAGCGTAGCGACATTGTTGAAACCGAGTACGGCTACCACATCATCCAGTTGATCGAGCATCAGGTCGAGCGCACACGAACTCTGGATGAAACGCACGACGCGATCAGGCAACGGTTGCTCAGCAACAAGCAAGCTGCCCACCTGAAAACATGGCTTGAGGCGCGACGCCGCGAAGCTGACATTCAAATCGATCCGTTTTACCGAACAGCTCAACTTCAATCGTCTCTTAAGACAGGTGACTAGTCTCGGCTTGAGCCGAAAGGAGCACACAAAAATGAAAAGGGCTTTCATTACAATTTCCGCGTTCGTTCTTGCGCTGGCTTTTCACGCGAACACCACGATCACGCGAGTGGCGGCTTCGGGATCTCACGTCGATCCGATGCTTCAAACTTTGTTTGCAGAGCGTCAGATCGGCGCCACAGTGCCCGCGGTGATTACCTACAATCACGCGCCTGGCGCGCTCGACTTTGCCAGGTTGCAATCAGCCGGAATCAAAAAAGGTTTCGCGCTTCGCGCGCTGCCGATGGTGATCGTAGATCTCAGCGCTACCGAACTTGCAGTCGTGCGCTCGCAGCCAGGAGTCGTTTCGGTGTGGGCCAATCGCGTAATGAAGCCCCTGACAAATGTGAGCCGTCCCTTCATCGGTGTGCCACAGTTGATGGCGGACCGTGAAGTCACCGCTAAGAACACAAACAATCCAGGTTTCCCGATCTCCGGTCAGGGAATTGGAATCGGCTACGTCGATACCGGAATCGACGGCACAAACAAGGACCTGCAATTCGGAACCAAGACTGTTCAAAACGTCATTCAACCGCTTGCGCAGGGCGTTGTCTCGGACGGAGGACTCGTCGTAGGTGTAGGCATTTCGATTTCCGACCTGATCCCTGCGGGCTTCGTCCCGCCGATCTATGTCGAGAATGTTCCTTTTTCAGATTGTGAGTCAGGCCACGGTACCTTTGGATCGGGAGTAGCAGCGGGCCTTGGAGTGAACTCCGGCAACTTCTACGGGGGAGTGGCTCAAGGAGCGCATCTGGTCGGCGTTAATTCCGGCGACGATCTCGGGCTTCCGCTTGTTGCGATTCTTGGAGCTTACGATTACCTGATGGTCAACCAATTTGCGTACAACATTCGAGTCATCAACAACTCGTGGGGCTCGTCATTGGCCGATACTGAAATTGATCCGAACAATCCGATAAACGTCGCGACGCGTTACGCGCACGACAGAAACATCACGGTGGTGTTCGCTGCCGGAAACTCTGGAACCGCAGCGGACGCGATCAATCCTTACTCGACGATGGCGTGGACAATTTCGGTAGCCGCAGGTGAGAAGCAAGGTCTAGGAACACCCGCGAGCTTCTCGTCGCGCGGCGTCGACAACGGGCCAAACCCGGACACAGCCGGCATGCCTGCGGATCCAAACGCGCCGCCTAATCTTCGTCCCGACATCACGGCCCCGGGGGTTGACATCAAGAGCTGCCGTAGTCGAGGCGTAGGAATCGAAACAGTCGCGGGAACCCTCCCGATCTTCGTTGGATCAAACGACCTGACGACAATACCTCCGGCATTCCTGCCCTTCTATACAACCTCGCAAGGGACGAGTTTTTCGTGTCCTCACGTTTCTGGTGTCGTCGCGTTGATGCTCGAGGCAAATCCGACTCTGACGCCTGATGATGTCGTCACGCTGCTGAGACAGACGGCGACGCCGATGCCTTACGATCAAGTCGTAGTCGGCGCGGGCTACGCCGACGCGCACAACGCAGTGAGAGCGGTGATGGGTCTTGCTCCTGTAGCTCATCCCGCGGTGCTGTTCCGGCAGCCGAACGATCCAAAGATCTTCGATCCGGCCGGCGATCAACTTGGCACAAATGCGCAGGACATCATAAGCGGTGATTTTGCTTACGATTCGGCCGCTCGTCAAATAGTCTACTCGCTGACGCTTGCGGACCTCTCACAGAAGACACCCGACAACCGCTGGACGATGAGCTCGGACTTCGGGACGACAACCGTTTTCGTGACGACCGCCATCGATGAAACCGGCGCGATCACGTTCAACTACGGAAAGATCACAATATTGGCGACAGGAACGCGGAATCAATCGACGCTCGGGCCGGCAGATTCGGGACAGATTAGCGGCAATACAATCATCGTTCGAGTTTCGATCGACAAGATCAATGCAGCGGTCGGGTCAGTGGTGCTCGGCACAACTTCGACCAACACTCAGGCGATCGCTCAAATCCTGATCGGTACATCGGTAAGCGGAGGATTGTTGTTCCCCGCTGACACCGCAAGCGGCTCGGATTATGTCGTTGGTCCGTAAACAGTCGACCGGCGATGAAGAAGTTTGACGGACACTTTCGAAGGAGAGAAAAGTCATGATGCAGACTCTACGACGTATCACAGTCACCACGATTTTGATTTGCGCCGTCAGCGTAGCGGCTTCGGCGGCGAAGCTCAGTCCATCACTGGCAACTCAGCTTAAAAGCCTTCCTGATACCGCGAGTGTCGGCGTTGTGATCGTGTCCTTCAACACGAGCAGCGGTCTGAGCGCTTCGCATCTCAATGTTCTGCGCAGCCTCGGGATAATAAACGGAGTAACGCTGCAACAACTTGGGATGGTCGCGGCCGTCGCCAACGCCGGCCAGGTCAGAGCGCTCGTGAACAGCTCCGCCGTGCGATCGGTATGGTCGAACGATGCTCTTATTATGTACCTGAACCAGGCTCGCGTGTTGTGCGGAGTCGATCGACTTCGCATCGACCCTGCCTTTACGAAGGCGAACCTCGGTTTGCCAATCAGCGGGCAAGGCAACTTTTCAGCGGTAATCAATGACACCGGAATCGACGGCACGCATCAGGATCTAAAGTATCCGAATCACGTCATCCAGAATGTCCAGATCGTTACAGACGATTGCGCGCTGTCACAAGGATCGCCTACGCCTCCGTGCGCGACCGATCCTTCGGGAAGGTTCACACCGCTGCTGACTGTTGAGAACGTCCCGGACACCGACACTCACGTCGGACACGGTACGCATTGCGCTGGAATCGTAGGCGGAACTGGTCAGGCGTCGGGCGGACTCTACGCTGGAGTCGCACCGGGAGTGAATTTGATCGGCTGTGGATCGGGAGCGGGATTGTTCGTGCTGAGTGCGCTCGGCGGATTCGAGTGGTCGCTCAGCAATCAGTTCCAATACAGGATTCGCATTATCTCAAACTCCTGGGGCGGCGGCGGTCCGTTCGATCCAAACGACCCAATCAACATCGCGACCAAGAAGGCTTTCGACAACAACATCATAGTTTGCTTCGCGGCCGGGAATTCCGGACCGGGCCCCGACACTGACAACCCTTACGCGAAAGCTCCGTGGGTAATCGGAGTTGGAGCGGGAACGAAAGAGGGAGGACTCGCAGGCTTCTCATCAACCGGCATTCCGAAGGAAGAGCGGCTCGCCGATAACGATCCGAACAATGACTTCGACGCGCCGACGATAGTTGCTCCGGGCACCGGCCGTCAGTTTGACTCCGATTCATCCAAGTTCTCGCTGCGGATCGTCTCGACTCGATCGATAACGAACGTCGTCGCGAATGGCGCGACCGACGATACCGAAATACCTCCCGCGTTCCTGCCGTTCTACACGCAGATCGAAGGCACTTCGATGGCGACGCCGTTTGCGGCGGGTGTTGCAGCGCTGATGCTGAGCGCCGATTCGACGCTCGCGCCCGAGGACGTCAAACAAATAATGCAGCAGACCGCTTCGCCAATGCCGGGCTTTGAAGAGTTTCAGGTAGGCGCGGGTTACATCAATGCGTATGCTGCGGTTGATAAAGTTTTCAATCGCTCGAAGAGCTACGGCGCCGTAAACCATCCTGTATTTACTGCTCAATTGACAGTCACGCCGGACCCGAATCCTGAGACTTGGGGATTCGATTTCAGCTACACTGACGACACCGTTAACACTCACGCATTCACAGTTCGCCAGGGAGTCGGCATCCTCGATGTTCGCATTGACTTCGGCAACTCGATTCCGACCAGCCAGGGCAATGTCTTCTTCCTGACGCTGACCGACCCGACCGGCAGACAATTCGTCAGCGGCCCGTCGTTACCCGCGCTTACGCTACCTCGATTGGAGCTGAGGTTGAGAGGTCCGCTGCCCGGTCCTTGGACCGCGCAGGTGAGCGCAGGTTTCCTTGAAGGCGTCGTCCCGGCGACAATACCGGAACACGTCACTGGGATAATTAAGCAGTCAGTAGTCACGCTGCAAAACGTTCCCGATATTCAAGGGCGTCCCGATCAGCAAACCATCAACAACATTCTTTTGCTTCGTCAAATGGACATCTTCTCCGACGGAGGATTCCATCCCGATTCGACTGTAACTCGAGATGACTTCGCGCGAACGCTCGCCTTGAACGTGCCGCTTCGCCAGTCATTGGGAACGACTCCAAGGTTCAACGATGTGTCGGCCGACTTGCTGCCTTTTGCAGAAGCCGTTGCAGCAAACGGATCGACGCTGCGCGATTGGAACTTCACGCCGCAGGGGCTGATCGCCACAAGCGGATCGACATTCAACCCGACCGGGACAGTCAGCCGGTTGGATCTTGCGGTCGCATTCGTGCGAGCGCTCGGTCTGGACAGTGAAGCGAAAGCGCTTGCAAACACCGCGGTCACGAGCGGCGGTCAAGCGCTCGTAGACAATACACAAATACCGGGCGCGCTGCGTGGTTACGTCCAGCTCGCAATCAACGAAGGCGTAATGGAAGCGTTCCCGGCTGAAGTCAGGCAGATCGGACCCGGTCAATTTCTTGCTCTTCCGGGACCGCGCTTCGAGCCCGCCACTCTTGTTACGCGAGCTGGATTAGCGAGCAAGCTCACTGGTTTCTCGCAGCGTTTTTCGATTGGTAACTAACGCCTCACAAGCCGTGAACGCTGCGGATTAAATCAGCGTTCACGGCGCTCAAAAATCTCAGGGTGGGTAATCATACAGAGTCGCAGTTTTAAGTCTGCGCGATGAGAGTCTCTGCGCACAGACTCGCCTCGAAGACTGCAATCCAACGGCTTGCTACAACAAAGAGGAGGAGAAATGAGAGCGATTCAAGTAACCCAGAGGCCAGACAGCCTCGAGCCAAAAGCGGAGCGCATTAATCGCCACCGTTCAATCGCCTTTGTGAGCGTTCTTGCTCTCGCCGGAGCGCTCGCAGCCGCCATGGTTTTCGGTCCGGTAGTTGGCGCGGGAGCGGCGGGCACAACCGCACCCGGGATCGATGTGAACGGTACAAAGAAGCGAGTTCCCGACTTCGACATCAATCTGGCCACGTATGTGAATCACGCGCCGTCGGCTGCTCAGCTTCAGGCGCTCACTGCATTGAAGACCAATCTCGGCGACAGCAACATCACAGCGCGATGGGACAAGGTATCGGGCTCGGTAGACACGATCTATGATTTCGCGTCCGCGCCGTCGTCGCTCGATCCGGAAGCTGCTGCTCGCGCGTTTATCGCCAACAATGCAGCGCTGTTTGGCATCAGCGACATGAGCACGCTCGCTCTCGACAACAATGTTGCTGCGCTCGGTGGAAATCTTCTCTACTTCAAGCAGATCTACAACGGATTGCCCGTGTCGGGAAGCGGAATCGGCGTTGTGATGGATGGTCAGCGCCGCGTGAAGATGGTCTCTGGTCCATACCAGGCTAATCTGTCGTTGGGCATCGGTCCGAGTTTGGATGGCGCGGCAGCAGTCGCCGCAGCACAAACGGATCTCTCAAAGTATCAGGTCCCTTGGGCAAGCGGTGTTGCCGCAGTGTTGAACCCGGCGCTCGATTTGCTCGCCTCACAACTGGGAGTGTTGGCTACTCCGCATCCTGCGTTGAATGTCTATCCGACTGCCGGTGGTCCTCGGCTCGCTTACACATTTCTGGTGTTCTCACGCAATCCGTTCGGGATGTACCGGTATCAGATCGACGCGATGAGCGGTCAGGTGTTGTACCGCGAAGACACGGTGCGCTATCAACAACAGGCATTGCCTCTTGAAGCCGACGTCTATCCAAACTATCCGACGATAACCAACGAGCTCAAGGACCAGGGAATCATCAGCGTTGATTCGAACGGGATACCGCTTGGACAACTGCGAATCAACCTGCGCAACTTCGACGCGTCGAACGCAGTGACCGGCGTCAACGGCACACTCACCGGAGCTCACGCTCACATCGAGAACGTGCTTGCGGCCAAAGTGCCGTTCCCACAGGCGGCGAAAGGCACGTGGCATTTTCGGAATAACGATCCGACCAATTTTGAACAACGCACCGATGAACACGAGCAGTACGGTCCGAATGCAGAACCCGCAGAGCATCAGGATGAGATCAGCCAGTTCTTCTACATCAACTCGCTGCTCGAATACATCGATTATCTGCACATCGCGGACGATGCCGCGCATCATCGCGGTGTCGGCCAGGGCGATTTCCCAGACACTTATCCGAATCAATCCATTCCGCTCACAGGCAACGTGCACATACCTAACGTGCTGAATCCGCCGAACAACCCGCAAGACCCGGCGTTCGTCGACAAGCTGCTCGGATTGGACAACGCCTTTTCTCTGCCTGAGACCGAGAACGTCGGCGGCCAGAAGGTCACAGTTAATCCGACGAGCTACGGTCATGGTTATCTGTTCAACGACACGGCAATCGATTTCGGCGTGCCTTATCACGAGGGGATGCACTCGATCTCGACGCCGATCGCAGGTCTTGAAGGCTCGCCCGAAGGCGGCGCGCTCAATGAAGGACAGGCGGATCTTTGGGCTTATTCAGCGGCGGAAAACCCTTCTCTCGGAGCTTACGTGGTAAACGGCTATCTACGTCGAGCGGCAATACGCGCAGCGGGCGGCGATCCTGATCTTCGCCAGTTCATTCGAAACGCGAACACCGGATTGACCTACTCGCAACTCGGCACTTCGGGAGGCTCGAGCTTCGAAGTTCACCGCGACGGCGAGATCTTCGGCGGGACGATGTGGGATATACGCAAGCTGGAATCGATGTACGAGGCGGGCGGCAACTGGAAGCGCCCCGATCCCGTCACCGGACAACCTACTGTTCCCATCTCGCTTGCGAAAGAAACCTGGGAGCGAATCTTCCTTGGCGCGATCTATGTGCTCGGCACATTTAATCCCGACACATTTGTGCGCGCTCGCGATGCGATGATCATCGCCGATTCGATGCTTTACGCGTCCGATCCCCTCGATCCGGATTCGCCCGGAATTCATCGCGCGTTAATCGAGCAGGTTTATGCCTCGCGAGAGATCGGTTTCAACGCAGAAGCACCGGACGGAGGGCGTCAAGTCATCTCGACGCGAGTCTCGAACTTTACCGGCTCCCAAGGCAAGGTAACCGCGCCGGCAGGTGTGACGGTTGCTCCGGCGTCGTCGTCATCCGCGAGAGTTTCCTGGCAGGCGGTTCCGGGCGCTTTCGCTTACGAGATTTTGAAGCGTGAGATCGGCAAAGAAAATCAACGGCAGAATCCGCCGGTTCCCGGCCGCGAATACATCGACGGCGATGGCGCGACCGATGGCTACCTGCACATCGACTATGTTCAGGCTCCGCAGACGAGCTACGTTGACAACGGGAAGATCGAAGGCTCGCTGGTAGCTCACGGTATTCCTAATCCGGTAAGCGGCGAATACATCGTGCGCGCTTTGAGCGTCAACCCGAATCGTCAGCTCGGAGTTTCAGACAACAGCGCACCGGCGAGCGCTCCGTCGGCCGTGCTCGATGTTACAAACAATCTGCAAACCGCGATCAGCAACGTCTCGTTCGCGAACGCCAGATTCGAGTTCGATCAAACGATAAAGAATCTTGGCGCGGGCGCGTTTGATGGAACTATCTACACGCCTGTTGAATTCCGAATCGTCGCCGTTTCGAATTCGACTGTAACGGTGGCCAATGCCGACAACGCCGGGACGGGAACTGCGAGCAATCCTGCCAGTTTCTTCTTCCATCAGGTGCTGCCCACCGGACAAACATCGACGCCCCGGCACTTCGCATTCAACGATCCGAATGCGCAGATGTTCAGCTTCGACGCGGTGGTGAAAGCCCGAGTTCAGGTCGATCCGTCGCTGGCAACGCGCTACGTGCCTGAGCCAGGAATCGACTTCTCCAAGTTTGATCTCACCACCTTCACTGAAACCTTCAGCGGCATCGTGCCGTTGGGCGACAACGATTTTCAACTTGTGCCCGGCGTCACCTATGTGGATGTTCCGTTCACCTCGAAGGATGGCGCTTACGCGGTGGTGGGCAATATGACTTCGACTCTGACTGGTGTCGACATCGACCTGGAGTTGCTCGATTCATCGGGCCGAATACTCTCGTCATCAACCGGTTCAACGCCGAACGAAACGGTCTCAGCGTCAATCGTGCCCAACGCTCAATACATCTATCGAGTGCTCGGCTCCGTAGGCGTCGCACAAGATTACCAGATCGTCAGCACTCAATCGTTGCTTGTGCCCAAGTCCTCAAGTAGCACAAGCTCGGGCGCCGGCGCTGGTAGTCTCACTCCGCCGACCGTTGGAACAGTGACGAATCTCGTGCGCTTCACGGTCAATCCGCTCACGCGCACAGTCACGGTGCAGGTGCTTCATTGAGCTGTAGGGGCAACCCTTGTTGGTGCCCGGATCGCTCCGGGCAGGGACTAGCCCTGCCCCTACAACCCGTATAAGAGGAGAAATGATAATGAAAAGATTGCTACGGCCAGTCCTGCTCGGTTTATGTTTATTGATAGCGCTTGCTTCCGCGAACTTCCTTTTCAAATCTGCGGCTCAGGCGACTCGGCCCGTCGAGTTTGATGTACGCGGTCCCATGGGTGTTCCGAAAGGCACCGCGCTGCACGCGCCAACGCTTGCACAGTTGAAGTCTCTGACCGTGCTTCAATCCAGGATTGGCGACACGGTTCAGGTCCGCTACAACGGACTCACGGGAACGCCGCGATTCATGTTCAGTTATTCCACTTACCTTTCGTCCCAGAGCTCGAGTCAGCCCGAGGCGATTGCGCGAGACTTCGTCAGTCGCAATCGTGAGATGTTCCGATTCAGTGACGAAGACCTGAGCAATTTGAAGCTCAAGAGCCGCGCTTATGTTCCCGACATCGGCACTACGATCATGCTCTTCGAACAGCGAGCGAACAGCTTGCCCGTTTATCACGGGGAAGTGCTGGTCAACGTAAACCGGCTGGGTCAGGTCATCAGCGTCGGCGGCGAGAGCTTTCCGCAGTTGAAAATCACCAATGCAATCACACTCACTCCTGAACAAGCGATCAGTGCGGCGGCAACTGCGATGGGCATCAACAACTTTGCTCCTCAGGCTACGGGTACAAAGCAAGTGCTCATTACCTATGGCAATCTCACACCCGAGTTCGTTCAAGCGCCGACCTTCGGCGGCGGCGGCGTGTTCACCGATCAGATCGTTGTTACTAAGACGATCTTCCCCCTCGGCGACACCGGCCGACTCGCATACCGATTCGTTCTCACGACGCCGAGGTATCAGGGAATAATGTGGGAGAACGTCGTTGATGCACAGACCGGTCAGGTCTTGCGTCGCATCAGCTTGACTTCGTTCAACGGACCGCAGGGCGGGGGACAAGGCGTCGGCCGGTTCGCTAGTTTCCGCCCGGATGTGCAGGACCGCGTCGAAGCGATGAATCCGAGTGGCACGGCCCAGGGAAAAGTGTTCGACGGCATGCCAACCGCGCTTTCCGGTCCGGGAGGATTCGGCGAGACGCATACCGCAGGCAATCCACCAACCTACGCGCCCGATTCAACAACCTCAGGCAACGGGCGAGGCTTCAGACAAAGCCTGGTGTTTGCGCGAAACGAAAACCCGCTTGTCTACACATTGGGATTCGGCCAGGTGCTGCGAGGCTTGCCCGACGCCACGAGCCCTTCAGCCGAATCACCATTCGGTTGGTTCTATCTTCCGACGGATGTCGGCGGCTCCGAAATCGTCAACGGCAATACCAATCGCGCGGCCACGCGCGCGCTCGGATACACGATGGATGGGGAAGCTCAAAGCCGCAACCTCGCGGCGAATTCTCCAGTGCCCGACAAGAGCCAGCCGTTTTCTGCGACGCTAACGCCTCTCAACTCGAGTGTGACGCTTGCTGACGGGCGGTCGCTGTCGATGGTGTATCAATCGAATTACACTGAAGGCAATAACGTGCTTTGTGCAGACGACCACGCGAACGACGATGAAGCAACCCACGGCGTCAAAGGCTACAGCCCGACTAGACAATTCACCGCCTCGTACTTCGATTACATCAACAGCTACGAGTTTGGCGGTGTCGATGCCGGCGGCACTCCGTTCTTCCCGCCGAGCACGTTCGCCGATGTATATCCCGGAACAGTGACGCTCTTCTACTACAACAATCTCGTTCACGATTACCTCTACAGCATAGGTTTCACAGAAGCGCTCTGGAATTTCCAACAGGACAACTTCGGTCGAGGCGGCGCAGGCAATGACGGCATCAGCGCGCAGGTGCAGGACGGTTCGGGCACAGACAATGCCAACTTCGGAACTCCCGACGATGGCGGCTATCCGCGGATGCAGATGTATCTGTTCACGCAGGCTTCTTTCAGAAGATCAGATGGTGATTTGGATTTCGATGTAGTCGCGCACGAGCATTATCACGGCGTATCGAATCGCTCTATAGCCAAAGGCGGCAGTGGCGGGCTCGGCTTCGCGCTCGTCGGCGAGTCGGGCGGTCAGGGCGAGGGTTGGTCGGACTACAATGCCGAATCAATCACCGACGACGACTGCGAAGGTGAATACGTAACCGGTACTTTCGATGCAGGCATCCGAAAGCTGCCGGTTACTAACTATCGCTGGTCGTATGGCTCACTCAACGGAACCGCGCTCATGCGGCGAGACGGCGGCGTGCCCGACGCAAACATCGGCGCGATTCCATTCGAAGTACATGACATAGGCGAGTTGTGGAGCGCGGCGCTCTGGGATATGCGCGAGCTGTTGATCGTCAAAGATCCAAACGGCCTCTTCTTTGACGGCACTCGTCGACTTGGCGGCGGTTCGAGCTTTTACATCGGAAGCCGGCTCGTTCATTCAGTAGACAGTCTGCACCCGGTCAACTACCGCGCTTCTTTCAGCACGAATGATCCGGTGACGATTATCGCCAGCCAGGCCATAGTGCGACCCGGACTGCTTGCTGCAGAGATCGCTCAAGTCGGCAATCGAAACGGCCCGCTTGCAACCGCAGTCAGAAACGGCGCGCGCCTCTCGGATACTCTGGTGCTTCGGGGCATGCAGCTTTCGCCGCTCAACCCTTCGTTCGTAGATTCGCGTGATTCGATCTTGCTTGCGGACCGCGAGCTGACGGGCGGCGAAAACCGCGCAATCATCTGGCGCGCGTTCGCAAGTCACGGAGTCGGCGCGCAGGCTGATTCGACATCGGGCGCTGACGACGACATCGCAACTCAATCCGCGCCCGTCGTAGTCGAAGACTTCACGGTGCCTTCAACCGTAACTGATTGCGAAGCGCTCGGGCCGCTGCCGGCGCCGCCGTTTACGGTTGAGAACCTGATCAAGAACACCGCGACCATTCACGTCAATGATGGTATTCCGGTTCGTGATGCGCAAAGCTACATCATCTCGCGCGGAACGAGCGCGAATGGTCCTTTCACAACGATCGCCGAGCTTCCCGCAATAACGACTGTATTTCGAGACGACAACGGCGGGCAGAAGCTTCAAGTCAACCAGACTTACTTCTATCAGGTTCGCGCGAGCCGCAACACCGAGTGCATCTCGCCCTCCAACACGTTGAGCGTTGTCATAACGATCGGAGACCAGCTCAATGTCAGCCCGGCTCCGGTGTTCGATGGCGTCGATCAAGTCACAGACACACATCAGTGCAATCGCTTGACCGTTAGCTGGAGACCAGCGGCTTCGGCCAATCCGAGCGCTAATCTTGTGTACGACATTTACCGAGCGGGTTCGGTCGCAGCCGGCGACGGCACCCAGGACCCTGCGTTCACTCCGTTAACGACCAATCGAATCGCTGCGGGCGTGAGCGGAACCTCGTATACGGATGCAGGACTCGCGCTTGGTCATGTTTATTACTACATTGTTCAGGCTCGAGACCTGAACAACGGCAAGAAAGACTCGAACAATACCGGCAACACAACTGTGAAGTTCAGCGCCCCGACGTCGAATGCGGTAACGCCCACGCCGGTCTTTGCGATTGAGAACTTCGAGGGCCCTTCGCCCAATACTCGATTCGTTCCTCCGCTTGTCGATTCGGGCAACACCCCCAACCAGGCTCTCGCAGCCTTTCAACACGTCTCAGGCATCCAGGTGAACGGTGGAAGCACGGCGATGATGTACGCTCCCGACTTCAGCCCAAGCGAAGGCACACCTGATCCGGTAGGAACGGGGCACGGTGGACCGAGCGATTTTTCGGCGGTTATCGGTCCGCTCACATTAACTTCGACATCATTGATGGAGTTCGATCACTTGTTCAAAGCCGAGTTCTCTTTCGACGGCGGCGTGATCGAAGTCGCGGTAGGCGCGCCGGTGTTCAACTCGACGCCCTTCCCGGACAACTCAACGACGTTTGATGTGGGCAACTACATCATCGAAGGCGGCTACAATGCCAAGCTCGACGGCAGTCTCGAAGGAGTGACCATCGGCACCATTCTTCAGGGCCGTCGCGCTTACACCGGGACGAAAGGCTACCATCACGTTCGCATCGCGCTGGGTGCGTTTGCGGCGGGCGGCACGAATAATTCTAACGGCCTGCCGGTCTTTCTGCGCTTCCGCATGAGTTCCGACGTTGCCACAGCCATACCGAATGGCGGCGGTTGGTACATAGACAACCTCGTGATCAATAACCTGAGCTCCGCTGGTTGCCCACTCGGTCTGGCAAAAGCAGACAGTGGCGACGTGAACCCGAGCGGAGAGTACGCCGTCGACCGAGTATGCCTTGCCGCGCGTCGCAGGACTTGCGGCTACGCCGACTCGAGGGTTTAACGGGCTTCCGACCGGCGCGCGAGCGCGACGGGTCGTCGAAGCTTGATCAAACCGGTATTCAAGGACTTGAAGGGCAATGCGCGCCTGCGTGTTGCCCTTTTTATTTCAGCAATAAGGCCATTCAAGCTTAGTTCAAGCTTAGTTCAAGAATACTTCAATACAGCGATGTTACTTTGGCGCTGCAATCCTGATTCACAGTTGCGGAGGCTCGATGAGATACCGGCAGCTTCTCCCGTCATTTGCACTGATTCGTTGCGCGAGCGGAAAGCTCGTCGACGTCGTCAGTGACGAAAATGGAGCCGGCTTCCGAAAGTGCATTTCCTCTGCCACTGACCTCTCCGGTTCGCACTTGAATCATTTACTGAAGCCATTCACTCAACACCGCCGGCCGAGCGCGCCCTGGAAAGAGCGCTGCCTTGCGGGCCGCTTCTTATCGTTGCCTTAAAGGAGGTAGCTCAACCATGTCACGAGTTCTTCGCTTCGCCGCCATTGCCGCTCTCGCAATTGGCTTGATGATGATTCCGGGACGCCACACATCGGCGAGCCTTGGAGCAAACGTTTCAATCATCGTCGAGCTTCGAGATGATCCGGGCGCTGTTCGGGCCGCAAAGGCCAAGCAGAGCGGTACAACGCTCACGGATGATCAAATCCAGACCTATCGCAATCAGCTCAGCGCAACTCAGAGTCAATTTCTGAATGCGCTTACGAGCCGCGGAGTCTCTTATCAGGTGCAGTCGATCAATATAAAAGGCTACGACGGAAACATCGCAGCGACGGTGCCACTTCAATACACGCTCGTGTACAACGGCATCACGATGAATGTGCCTGAATCGGTGATTGCAACGATAAAGAGCATGCCTCAAGTGAAAGCGGTTCACGCGAACGCTTCGTTGTGCACGGATCTCAACACTAGCGTGCCTTATATAAGAGCGCCGCAGGTTTACGGAAAGCCGCCGCGACTCACCCAATTCGACACGCTCGACACCGGCGGCTACGAAGGCGAAGGGGTTTATATCGCAGTAATCGATACCGGCATCGACTGGACTCACGAAATGTTCGGTGGAGATCCGACTCCACCCAGGCTTGCGGTTGCGCCAGCCGCTGCAGCGGTGAACACGAATCAGAAAGTCGTGTACTCGCTTCCGATGGCAGACATCGTGACCGACGGTTTCGGACATGGAACGCACGTCTCTTCAACGGCAGCGGGCTATCTTGGATTTGCCCCCAACGCCGGCGGCCTCTCGGCGCTTGGAGCCGACACTCCGGTTCACGGAGTCGCGCCTCAAGCAAAGCTGATGACCTACAAGGTC
>Ga0075426_10000406_pt1 | contig 29721 bp, 29 predicted proteins | sample SoiMethybrSBSTD5_FD_75304 | JGI IMG/M metagenome (GOLD analysis project Ga0075426, IMG submission 75304) | Bulk soil microbial communities from a Populus tree surrounding site in Tennessee, USA - Soil MetaG P. TD hybrid SBSTD5 | ecosystem: Environmental > Terrestrial > Soil > Tree plantation...
CCGCGTTGGTGACGCCCGGGCCGGACGTGACAAGCGCCACGCCGATTTTTTTGGACGATCGCGAATAACCATCGGCCGCATGCACCGCGCCTTGCTCATGGCGCACGAGCACGTGCTTCACCTTGTCCTGCTTGAAGAGCTCGTCGTAGATGAAGAGCACGGCGCCGCCCGGATAGCCGAAGACGTACTCCACCGCCTCTTCCTGCAGGCAGCGAACAACGATCTCGGCGCCCGAGAGGGCGCTGGTCTTGACTCGGTCCATGGCGGGCGAAAAGCCTTAGAAACCATGATGGTAACATCGCGCGCTCAACTAGCCCCCCGGCAGAGGGTCACCTGGCATCGCGAAGCGAGCTTTCGGCGTTTCTGGAGGGCGTCGAGCGGCGCGCATACAAGCAGGCCTTGTTCGCTGTGCGTGACGAGCAAGCGGCGCTCGACATCGTGCAGGACGCCATGCTCCGGCTCGCGGAGAAGTACGGCGATCGGCCCGCCGAGGAACTGCCGCTGCTCTTTCACCGCATCACGCAGAACGCGATCCGCGACTATTACCGGCGCCAGAAGGTACGCTCGCTGTGGACGACGCTCCTCTCCTCGCTCACGCCCGGCCGCGGCGAGGACGACGAGCAGGACCCGCTGGAGACCTACGAGGCGCGGGACGGCCCGGACGTCGAGCCGCCCCCGGGCGCCGAACTGGAGCAGCGTCAAGTGCTTGAAATTATTGAGCAAGAGCTCGAGCGTTTGCCGGTACGTCAACGCGAGGCTTTCCTGATGCGTTACTGGGAGGAATTGGACGTCGCTCAAACGGCGCGCATCATGGGTTGTTCGGAGGGCAGCGTGAAAACACACTGCTCCCGGGCGGCGCATGCATTGGCCGTCGCGCTCAAGGCGCGCGGCGTTACCCTATGAGGGCGTCCGAGAAAAAGCCATGAACGAACTTCAATTCGCAGCCCGCATCCGGCACCTGCTCAACCAGGGAACCCAGCTCGACCCCGCGCTCGCGCAACGGCTGCGCGCCGCGCGCGAGAACGCGCTCGCGCGCCAGCGCGCCGAACGTGCAAGCGTGCTCGTCTGGGCGGACAACGTCTTCGGCAACGGCTGGGGCTGGGGCTCGCTGTCGGCGCGCGTCGTTCTGCCGGTCGTGATGCTGGCGGTGGCCGCCTTCGGCATCTACCGCTGGCAGGAAAGCCAGCGCCTCGCGGAAGTCGTGGAGATCGACACGCAACTGCTTACCGATGACCTGCCGATCGACGCGTACCTCGATCGCGGGTTCCAGAACTGGCTGAAGACGCACGCCGCGGAGCACTGATGCGCGCCGCGTGGCTCGCCCTGCTGTTAGTGGCGGTGGCGGCGAGCGCGGCAGCGCAGCCAAGCGCGCCGCCACCCGCGAAGAAGGCAAAGCCGGCGCTCGTGCAGCGCGACGTGCGCCCGGCGTGGGCCGAGCTCACGGCCGAGCAGCAACTGGTCCTCGCGCCGCTCAAGAACGACTGGGACAACCTCGAGCGTGAGCGGCGCCAGAAATGGATCCAGATCGCGAAGCGCTATCCGCGCATGAAGGCGCTCGAGCAGGAGCGCGTGCAGCGGCGCATGCAGATCTGGGCGAACCTGAGCCCCGAGCAGCGCCGGCAGGCGCGCGAGAACTACAAGCGCCTCGCGAAGGTGCCGCGCCGGGACCACAAGGACCTGCGCCAGGCCTGGGCCGAATACCAGGCGCTGCCGCCGCAGGAGCGCCAAAGCCTCGTTCCGCCGCCCTCGACCGACTCCCGGCGCACCAAGCGCTGAAGTGACGCCGAGCCTGGCGCGGCGTCTCGCCAGCATGCTCTACGAGGCGTTCCTCGTCTTTGCCGTCGCGTTCTTCGCCGCCTGGATCTTTTTCTTCGCGAGCGGCGGCCGCGACGCGACGCGCGGCGCTTTGCGCATCGAGCTGCAGGCGTTCATCGTCACGGTGCTCGCGGCGTACTTCCTGTGGTGCTGGCTGCGCGGCGGCCAGACCCTCGCGATGCGCGCCTGGCGCATCCGGCTCGTCGACGTGACGCCGCGCAAAGCGGTGCTGCGGTTCCTGGTCGCGCTAGCGCTGCTGCCGCTATCGATTCTCTGGGCGCTGGTCGATCGCGACGGTCAGTTCCTGCACGACCGGCTGACCGGCACGCGGCTCATTAATACGGGGGATAAAAAGGGGGCCGGTTAGCCCCCTTTTCCTATCTGCGCTCGACCCACCACATCATGAGCATGGCCGAGGCGAGAAACGCCGTGCTCGGCACGGCGGCAGCGGCGAGCGGCGGCCAGTTCTGCAGCATGCCGATGTGCGAGAACAGGCTGTTCAGCAGGTGGAAGAAGATGCCGAGCATGATGCCGAGGAAGACCTTCACTCCCACCATGCCCGCGCGCGCCTGCATGTAGGCGAAGGGCAGCGCGAGCGCCATCATCACCAGCGTGGCGAGCGGATAGAAGAGCTTCTTCCACAGGGCGATTTCGTAGCGCTCGGTGCGCTGGTGGTTCATCTCGAGATGCTCCGTGTACTTGTGCAGCGCCCAGGCCGACATGCGCTCGGGCTTCATGATGAGCGCATTCAGCAAATCGGGCGCGACGGCGGTGTGCCATTCGCCTTGCGCGTCGGCGCCGCTGCGCGGACCTTCCGGGCCAAACGTCGTCCAGGCCACCTGGTTCAGCTGCCAGAGGCCCTTGCCGCGATATTCCGCGCGCGCCGCGAGCGTGATCTTGCGCAGGCGGTAGGACGGGTCGAACTCGAAGATGCGCACGCCCTGCAACACGTTCGCCTGGCGCGCCTCGCGCACGTTGATGAACGAGCCTTCGTCCTTGAACCAGAGGCCCGACTGCAGGTCCTGGCCGATCATCGAGGAGAGCGCGCGGATCTTGGTCTTCTGCGCCGCCTCCTCGGCGGCCGGGGCGATCCACTCGCCGATCACGAACGTGAAGACCACGAACGCCATGCCGATCTTCAGCAGCGTGGCCGCCGCGCGCGCGGGCGACAGCCCGGAGCCGCGCATCACCGTGTACTCGGAATTGCTCGCGAGATGCGCGAGCACGTACAAGGTGCCGATCAGCACCACGATCGGGAAGAGCTCGTAGGCGTGCGCCGGCGCATTGAGCGCGACGAAGGTGAAGACCTGGCGCAGGTCGTACTCGCCCTTGCCGAGATCGCCGAGCTCGCCGATCAGGTCGAAAAACGCGAACAGCGCGAGGAAGCCGAGCAGCACGAAGCCGGTCGCGCCATAGATCTGGCGCGCGAGATAGCGCTCGAGGGTGCGAGGTCGCAAGCTTACTTTCCGAGGCGCAAGCGGATGAGCTGCATGCGCTGCGCGAAGAGCACGACGAGGAGGATCACCATCCCGGCATGCACGACCCAGACGCCGAGCCAGAAGTCGAGGCGCCCCTGCGCAACGCGCGCCTGACTCACGCTCAGCAGGTTCGAATACACCATGTAGGTGAGCAGCGCGAAGAGCAGGTTGGCCGAGCGGCCGGCGCGCGGGTTGACGAAGCTCATCGGGATGGCGAGCAGCACGAGCACGAGCGCCGACACCGGGATGCCGACGCGCCAGACGAGCTCCGCGAGATTGTCCTTGGTCGGATGGGTGATGAGCCCCCAGGTGGTGAGGTTCTTCTGGTTGCGCTCGGGCTGGATGTTCTCGCGCGTCTCGATGCGCGCGGCGTAGCGGTCGAATTCGGTAACGCGGTACTGCTCGTCGCCCGGCGAGCCCTCGTAGCGGCGCCCCTGCTCGAGCACGATGAAGCGATCGCCGTTGGGCGCCGTCTCGGTATGGCCGCTGCGGCTCATGCTCACGCCGCCTTTGCCCTGCTGCACGGAGGAGACGAAAACGTTTTGCACCTGGTTCGACTCGCCGGATACCGACTCGACGAAGAACACGCGCTCCTTGTTCGAGGTCTCGCCGAACACGCCCGGCGTGACGCGCGAGACGTCGTCGCGCGCCTCGAGCTTCGTGGTGTACTGCGCGCCCATCTGCGCCGCCCACGGCGAGATGAAGAGCGAGAGCGCCGCGATCACCGCGATCTGCGGCAGGGCGAAGAGCATCACGGGTTTCAACCACGCGGTGAGCGGCAGCCCCGAGGAGAACCAGATCACCATCTCCGAGTCGCGCCAGCCGCGCGTGAGCGTGAGCAGCACCGAGATGAACATGGTGAGCGAGAGCAGTACCGGCAGCGCGCCGAGCGCGAAGAAGCCGAGAAACGCGATCACCGCGTCGGTCGGGATCGAGCCGCCCGCGGCTTTGCCGAGGAGGCGAATGAGCTGCGTCGTGAGCGCGATCGCGAAGAGCGCCATGAACACGGCGCCGGCGAGAGCAGCGAATTCCCTGAGGAGCGCCCGGTGAAAGATCATGCGATACTTTGTCGATGGAATTTAGCATAAAGGCGCTCTCGCCCGAGACGGCGAAGACGGGCTGCGTCGTGCTCGGCGTCTATGCTGAAAAAGAATTGACCGCGCCCGCCCGGCGCGTCGACCAGCGCGCGAAAGGCGCGCTGCGCAAGGCGCTCGCCGACCTCTCCGGCAAAGCGGGTGCCACGCTCCTGCTGCGCGCGCTGCCGCAGGTCGCCGCCGAGCGCGTGCTGCTCGTCGGCCTGGGCGCGCGCAAGGAGTTCGGCGAGAGCGCATACCGCGACGCGCTGCGCGGCGCGGCGAACGCGCTGCGCGAGCTCGGCGCGAAGGACGCCGCGCTCTTTCTCGTCGACGTCAAAGCGGGCAGCCGAGCGCTCAGCTGGAACCTGCGCCAGGCGGTGCTCGGCCTGCGCGAGGCGTTCTACCGCTTCGACGAGCTCAAGTCGCAGAAGAAGTCGCCGCCGCCCCCGCTCGCGCACGTGACGCTGCCCCTTTCGCCCACTGCGCAGCTCGAGCAGGCGCTGGCCGAGGCGCAGGCGACCGCCGATGGCGTGGACCTCGCGCGCACGCTCGGCAATCTGCCCTCGAACATCTGCACGCCGACTTACCTCGCCGAGCAGGCGCGCAAGCTCGCGCGCGAGTTCAAGCTCGACATCGAAGTGCTCGAGCGGCGCGACATGGAAAAGCTCGGCATGGGCTCGTTCCTCGCGGTCACCAAGGCCTCGCACGAGCCGCCGAAGCTCATCGTCCTTCATTACTCGGGCGGCCCGAAGTCGAAGAAGCCGCTCGCCTTGGTGGGCAAGGGCATCACCTTCGATACCGGCGGCATTTCGCTCAAGCCCTCCGCCGAGATGGACGAGATGAAGTTCGACATGTCGGGCGCGGGCTCGGTGCTCGGCGCGATCCGCGCGCTCGCCGGCATGAAAGCGCCGGTCAACGTCGTCGGCGTCATCCCGACCTGCGAGAACATGCCCGGCGGCCATGCCATCAAGCCCGGCGACGTCGTCACCACGCTCTCGGGGCAGACCGTGGAGATCCTCAACACCGATGCCGAGGGGCGGCTCATCCTCTGTGACGCCCTTACCTACGCGGAGCGCTTCAAGCCCGACGCGGTGATCGACATCGCGACGCTCACGGGCGCCTGCGTCATCGCGCTCGGCCATGTCGCGACCGGGCTCTTCGCCAACGATCAGAAGCTCGCCGACGAGATTCGCGCCTGCGCCGACGACGCCTGGGACCGCGTCTGGCAGCTGCCGCTCTGGGAGGAATACCAGGAGCAGCTGCGCTCGAATTTCGCCGATTTCGCCAACATCGGCGGCCGCCCGGGCGGCAGCATCACGGCGGCCTCGTTCCTCGCCCGCTTCACGCGCAAGCTCCGCTGGGCGCACCTCGACATCGCCGGCACCGCCTGGAAAAGCGGGCGCGAGAAGGGCTCGACCGGACGGCCGGTGGCGCTGCTCGTGCGCTTCGCGTTGCGCCACGCCGGGAAATGACCCGCGTCGACTTCTACTTCAACGCGCCGGACCGCTTGCAGGTCGCCTGCCGCCTCGCCGGCAAGGCGCTCGCCGCGGGCGAGCGCATGCTGGTCTACGCCCCGGAAGCGGATCTCGCCTCGCGTGTCGACCGCCTGATGTGGACCTCGCCCGCGACCGGATTCGTGCCTCATTGCGCGGCCGATGACCCGCTCGCCCCCGATACGCCGGTGGTGATCGCGCGCGGCGAAGATGCGCCGGGCGACTTTTCGCTGCTCCTGAACCTCGGCGCCGAGTGTCCGCCGCATTTCGCGCGCTTCGAGCGCCTGCTTGAGGTGGTTAGCACCGATGAGCAGGATCGCGCGGCTGCGCGGGAGCGCCACCGGCAATACAAGAGCCGCGGCTACGCGATCACCAACCACGATCTCGCGCGCGATGGCTGAGCCCGGACGCGAATCGCGGGTGCCGGTGCTGACCGAGGTGGTCGCCGAAGTGCGCCGCGCGCGCCCGGCCGTCGACGCCCAGGCGCTCGAGGCGCTCGCGCGCGAGCTCGAGCGCGCCGTCCTCGCGCGCCTCGCGCCGGAAGTCGATCGCATCATCGAGGAAAAGCTCGCTCGCACCCTGTCCGAGGTCCTCGGCCAGGCGCTCGAAGGCGTGCGCGCGGAGCTGATGGTGAGCGTGACGCAGATGGTGCGCGAAGCCGTCGCCGCCTCGGTCGCGCACGCGCTCGCCCTGCCCGACGCGAAGTAGTGCTCGACAAGAGCTTCGATCCCGCTGCGATCGAAGAGCGCTGGTACCAGCGCTGGGAATCGGCCGGCTACTTCAAGCATCACGACCACGAGAGGCCGGCGTACTGCATCCAGCTGCCGCCGCCGAACGTCACCGGCACGCTGCACATGGGCCATGCCTTTCAGCAGACGCTGATGGACGCGCTCATTCGCTACCACCGCATGCGCGGCTTCAACACCAACTGGGTCGTCGGCACCGACCACGCCGGCATCGCCACCCAGATCGTCGTCGAGCGCCAGCTCGAAGAAGAGCGCAAGTCGCGCCACGACCTCGGGCGGGCAAAATTCGTCGAGCGCGTCTGGCAGTGGAAGCAGCAGTCGGGCTCCACCATCACGCGCCAGATGCGCCGCTTGGGCGCCTCGGCCAACTGGACCTATGCCGATACCGAGGGCAAGGAGAGCGGCTACTTCACCATGGACGCGCACATGTCGCGCGCCGTGGTCGAAGTGTTCGTGCGGCTGTACGAGGAAGGCCTCATCTACCGCGGCAAGCGCCTGGTGAACTGGGACCCGGTGCTCGGCACCGCGGTGTCCGATCTCGAGGTGGATACCGAAGAGGAGGACGGACGCATCTGGGAGATCCGCTATCCCGGCGAGGGCTTCAGCCTCACGGTCGCCACGACCCGGCCGGAGACGATGCTCGGAGACGTCGCCGTGGCGGTGCACCCGGCGGACGAGCGCTACCAGGCCTACATCGGCAAGCGCGTACAGCTTCCCCTTACGGGCCGCAGCATCCCGGTGATCGCGGACGAGTACGTCGAGCGCGAGTTCGGCACCGGCTGCGTGAAGATCACCCCCGGGCACGACTTCAACGATTACGAGGTCGGCAAGCGTCACGGCCTGGAGCCGATCAGCATCCTGCGCGTCGATGCGCATCTGAACGACAACGTGCCGTCGAAATACCGCGGCCTCGAGCGCTTCGAGGCTCGCAAGCAGGTGCTGGCCGATCTGCGTGCCCAGGACCTCCTTGCGAGCGAAAAGCCCTACCGGCTGCGGGTGCCGCGCTCGGGCCGGACGGGCGTCATCGTCGAGCCGATGCTCACCGACCAGTGGTTCGTGCGCATGGAAAGCATGGCGCGCGACGCCTTCGAGGTCGTCGGGCGCGGCGAGGTGAAGTTCATCCCCGAGCACTGGACCGCGACGTACAACCACTGGCTCGAGAACATCCAGGACTGGTGCATCTCGCGCCAGCTCTGGTGGGGCCACCAGATTCCGGCGTGGTACGACGACGCTGGGAACATCTACGTCGCGCGCAGCGAGGAGGACGCGCGCCGCGAAGCTAACGGCAAGGCGCTGCGCCGGGACCCGGACGTGCTCGATACCTGGTTCTCTTCGCAGCTCGTGCCGTTCAGCTCGCTCGGCTGGCCGCAGAAGACGCCGGATCTCGACACGTTCCTGCCCTCGGACGTCCTCGTCACCGGCAACGACATCATCTTCTTCTGGGTGGCGCGCATGATCATGGCGACGCGCCACTTCACCGGCAAGGTGCCCTTCCGCCACGTGTACATCAACGCCATCGTGCGCGACGCCGAGGGCGAGAAAATGTCGAAGTCCAAGGGCAACACGCTCGACCCGCTGGATCTCATCGACGGCATCACGCTCGAGGGGCTCGTCGCGAAGTCGACGCAGGGACTGCTCAAGGCCGAGCAGCGCAGCCGCATCGAGAAGTACGTGAAGAGCCACTACCCGCAGGGCATCCCGGCGTTCGGCGCCGACGCCGTGCGCTTCACGTTTGCCTCGCTCGCCACGTTCTCGATCACGCTGAATTTCGACCTCAATCGCTGCGAGGGCTACCGCAACTTCTGCAACAAGCTGTGGAATGCAACCCGCTTCGTGCTGATGAATACCGAAGGCAAGGACTGCGGCGTGGATGAGGCAGCGCAGGTCGAGCTTTCCTCATGGGACCGCTGGATCGTAAGCACGCTGCAGCGCGTCGAGGCCGAAGTCGAGCAGAGCTTCGCCGAGTACCGCTTCGACAATGTCGCCGGCGCGATCTACCGGTTCGTCTGGGACGAGTACTGCGACTGGTACGTCGAAGTGGCGAAGGAGCAGCTCGCCGCATCTTCCAAAGCGGGCGGCGAAGCGGCGCAGCGCGGGACGCGGCGAACGCTCGTGCGCGTCCTGGAAACGGCGTTGCGGCTCGCGCACCCGATCATTCCTTTCATCACCGAAGAGCTGTGGCATAACGTCGCCCCGCTCGCCGGCAAGAAAGGCGAGACGATCATGCTGCAGCGCTATCCGGAGTCGCAACCCGAAAAAATCGACCAGACGGCGGAAACCGAGGTCACTATCGCGAAACAGGTGGTGAACGCGACACGCAACCTGCGAAGCGAAATGAAGATCCCACCAAAGGACCGCATCACGCTTTACATCACGGGCACACCGCATGCCTCCACGGTGGTGGCACTTGCGAGCCTTGCGCGAGTGTCCGACCTGAAGCGAGTCAACGAATTGCCGCAGAGCGATTCACCGGTCGCCATCGCCGGGCCGCATCGTCTGATGCCCTACGTCGAGGTGGATCCGGCCGCGGAGCGCGAGCGGCTGAAGAAAGAGCTCGCGCGCCTGGAAGGCGAGCTCGCCAAGGCCAGGGGGAAGCTCGCCAACAAATCCTTCGTCGAGCGCGCGCCGGCGAGCGTGGTCGAGCAGGAGCGGGCGCGGCTCGCCGGCTTCGAGGCTACGCTGGCGAAGCTGAACGCGCAGCTAGACCGGCTGACTCGCGCGCGCTAGGCCAGGAGAAGTCGAAGCTCCAGCCGTGCTGCGCCTCGAGGCGGAGGCGAAATGCCTGCTCGAGCTCGAAAGAGGGCGTCGCGACGCAGCGTCCGGGAAAGCGCATGAGGAAGCTCGACGCGATGACCACGCATTCGCCGATGGCGAGAGCGCGGCTCGCTGCGATATCGCGCGCATGCAGGTAGATCTCGCCGTCGAGATACGCCGGAACATCGAACTGCCGATAGGTGGCGACCGCCGCGGCAAGGCCCCACGAGAGCCAGCGCGACTCGCGTCCCGGCGCGAACTTGCGCGGCGCAATGAGCGCGAACGGATAGCGCGCGGCCTCCTCCGACCACAGCAGGATCGGCGCGGCGTGAGGCGACTGTACTTTGGCGAGCGACGCGTAAGCCGCATCGAACTCGCATTGCGCCGCCGGACCGAAACGGATCCATCGCGCGAGCATCGATCGATTATTCCATAGTTCGCTGAAATGCAACGTCGCGCCGCCCGTGCAGTGGCGTCAGTAAATCACCTACTGGAGGTCGAGCTCCTCGCGGATCGCCGCGATGCCCGCGGCGGCGCAGGCATCGTCTTCGCGAGCGCCCGGGCCACCCGACACGCCGATCGCGCCGACGAGGGAGCCGCCCGCCTCGATCATCATGCCGCCGCCCACGGCGGCTACGCCGGGACGGTGGCGAATGCCGCTTTGCGGCCGGCCCGGCTGCGTGGCCTCGGCGAGCTCCGTGGTGTTGGTGCGAAAGCTGACCGCCGTGTACGCCTTCGCGCTCGCCATGTCGGGCGTATGCGCACCCGCGTAGCGATCGCGCAGCAGCACCTGCACGACGCCCATGCGATCGGTCACCGCGACCGTCACTTGGTAGCCCGTCGCGCGGCAACGCTCGAGCGCTGCGCGCGCCGCCTTGAGCGCCGTCTCAGGCGCCAGCAGTTTCACGCTGTACGTCGCATCGGCGCCGAAAGCCGCGCCGGCACTTGTCAGCGCGATCGCGGCGATGAGGCGGATCACTTCTTCCTCATGAAGAAAGTAAATTCCTTACGCTCCTCGCTGTGCGAGAGAAGCTCGTGCCCGGTCTGGCGCGAGAACGCCTGGAAATCCTTTACCGAGCCGGGATCGGTCGCCACCACCTTGATCACCTGCCCGGATTTCAACTCGGCGAGCGCTTTCTTCGTGCGCAGGATCGGCAGCGGACAGTTGAGGCCGCGGGTGTCGAGCTCCTTGTCGAAGTCCATGCACCGCACAGTATAAGATGCCGGCGCCATGGGCAGCTGGCTCGTCACCGTCGCGCAACTGCCGACCGAGGACCCGGCTGCGCGCATGCGCGTGCTGCGCACGCTCGAGTCGCTCGGTGCCGCCGTCATGCGCGAAGGCGCATACCTGCTGCCCGACACGAGCGCCAATCGCCAGGCGCTGGAAGCGCTGTCCGAGTACATCGGCAAGAGCGCGGGCAGCGCACAAGTCCTGAAGGTGAGCGCAGCGTCGGCGGCGCAGCAGCAGTACTTCGAGCGGCTTCTCGACCGCTCGGCGCGCTACGAAGAGCTGATCAAGACCGTCGAGAGCCTGCGCGTCGGCTTCGGCCATTCCGACCCGAGCGCCATCGCGCGCGTGCTGCACAAGCAGCGCCGCGAGTTCGAGGCGATCGCCGCGCTCGATTTCTTTCCCACGCAGGCCCGCAACCGCGCCGAGCGCGCGCTCACCGATGCGGAGGCGGCGGTGCGAGAGCTTCTCTTCGCCTCGCAATCGCAGGCGGCGCCGCGTGCGGGCGAGAAGCTTCTCGGCCGCGCCTGGGCCACGCGCAAGCCACCTTGGGCCGACCGGCTCGCCTGCGCCTGGCTGATCCGGCGCTTCGTCGATCCCGAGGCGAGCCTCGCCTGGCTGGAGAAGAACGAGGCGCTGCCCCCAGGCGCGCTCGGTTTCGGGTTCGAGGGCGCGCATTTCGCGGCGAGCGGCGCGCGTGTCGCCTACGAGGAGATGCTCGCCAAGCTCGACCTCGCGAAGAATGCGGCGCTCGCCAGGATCGGCAGCATCGTGCACTTCCTCGAGCTGGGCGGCGCCGCGGTGCCCGAGGCGGCCGGCGTGCAGACCCTGCTGCAGGGCGCGCAGCGGCGCTCGACGAGCATGCAGGAGCTCCTCAGCGAAGCGGAAAAGACCTTCGACCTTCTCTACGAAGCCTATTACGAGCCCATCAAGCGCTAGCTAGCGCTTGGCGTCCTTCATCTCCAGGGCGTGCTGGCTGCGCAGCTCCTTCAGCCGCGCGTCGACCACCGAGAGCTGGTAGAAGTCGCCGTCGCCCGCCGAGCGTGCGAGCTGAAATTGCTCGATCGCGGCGGGTAGGCTGCCCTGCAGCGCGTACGCCTCGCCCTGCGCAGAGTGCTGCAGCAGGCGCTTGCCGAGCGCGGAATAGGTTTTCGCCTGCAGGGCGTATAAGCGCGAGTCCCGGGGGTAGAGCTTGAGCGAATCGCCGAGGGCCGCGAGCGCGGCGTCGTTCGACCCGGCGTCCTGCAAGGCAGCGATATAGGCGTACGCGAGCGCGCGCGAATACGGATAGCGCTTGTGCGCCTCGGTGAGGATGCGCTTCGCGCCGGCCGTGTCGCGCGCGGCCTGAGCGACACGCGCGGCGAGCGTCTCGATCATCGGGCTCGCGACGCCGAGCGCCCGCAGGCGCTGCAGCTCGGCTTGCGCCTCGGCGACGCGGCCGGCGCGCAGCAGCGCGTCGGCGAGGCCGTAGTGCGCCGCCGCCTCGTTCGCATAGCGCTGCTCGCGCAAGGCCGACTGGAAACCGGCCGCGGCGTCGCGCGCATCGCCCGATTCCGCGCGCAGCTTCGCGCGCACGAGCTGAAATTCCGGCGTGTCCGGGTGCTGGCGATAGGGCATGGCCGCCGCCTTGTTCTGCGCGTCGGCGATGCGCTCGGTGGTCACCGGGTGGGTGCGCAGCCAGCCCGGCATGCTGCCGTCGTCGCTCACGCGAGTCGAGCGCTGCAGCTTCTCGAAGAAGGCGGCCATGGCGCGCGGATCGAAGCCGGCGTTCTCGAGCGTCTGCAGGCCCACGCGGTCGGCCTCGCGCTCGAAGTCGCGTGAGTAGCCGAGGGAAGCCTGCACCGCGCCGCCCTGTGCTGCCGCCGCCGCCCCCACGGCGAGGTCCGGGCGCGAGCGCCCGAGCAGGATCGCCGCGGCGAGCGCGACCATGACCGGCATCTGCAGCTTGTCCTGCTGCGCGAGCATGCGCGCGATGTGGCGCTGGCTGACGTGCCCGATTTCGTGCGCCAACACCGAAGCGAGCTCGGACTCGGTGTCGGCGTTGAGGATGAGTCCTGTGTGCACGCCGACGAAGCCGCCGGGAAGCGCGAAGGCGTTGATCGTGTGATCGCGCAGCACGAAGAACTGGAAGTCCTGGCGCGCGGCGGGATTCGCCTGCACGAGCCGGGAACCGAGCGACTGCAGGTAATCCTCCGTGTCCGCGTCGTCGAGATAGCTCGGATCCTGGCGGATCTCCCGCATGATGCCCTCGCCGATGCGCCGCTCCATCTGCGGGGAGAGCGCCATGTCGACGCCACCGAGGTCGGGCAGCGCCTGCGCGAAGGCGCGCGGCGCGACGGCGACGAGTGCGACGATCAGCCAGGCGGCGAAACGCATGCGGCTATGATATCGCCCGCCATGGCCGCCTCCGTGAAGAAGCTGACCCACTTCGATGCGCGCGGCGCAGTCCATATGGTCGATGTCGGCGCAAAACCCGCTACACACCGGCTGGCGGTCGCCTCGGGGCGCATCGCCATGCGCTCCGCCACGCTCGCCATGGTCGCCGCGGGCACGGCAAAAAAAGGCGACGTGCTTGGCGTCGCGCGGCTGGCGGCGATCCAGGCCGCGAAGCGCACCCCCGAACTGATTCCCCTCGCCCACCCGCTTGCGCTCTCGCGCGTAGTGGTCGACTTCGCGCTCGAGCGCCGCCCGAGCGCGGTGCGCATCGAAGTGCGAGTCGAGTGCCGCGGCCCGACGGGGGTCGAGATGGAGGCGCTCACGGCGGCCGCCGTCGGCCTGCTCGCGATCTACGACATGCTGAAAGCGGTCGACCGCGGCATGACGCTCGGCGACGTGCGGCTCGAGGAAAAACGCGGAGGGCGATCAGGGGTATTCCGCCGCGCCCGCAGTTAAAATAGCGCCCCCTGAAGGAGACCCAAAAGCATGAATCCCCTGCGCAGGGCGCTCGTCGCCGCGTTCGTTGTGGCCATCGCCAGGCCGCTCGCCGCGCTCGCCGCCTGGAACAAGGACGCGTTCGGCGCGAAGAGCGCAGCCGACGCGTTGAAAAGCCTCGGCATCGCCAATGCCGCGCCCAGCGCCGACCTGCACATCGACGCGCCCGAGATCGCCGAGAACGGCGCCGTGGTGCCGATCGAGGTCTCGAGCGCCGTGCCCGGCACGCGCGCGCTCATCGTCGTGATCGAGAAGAACCCCTTCCCGCTCGCTGCGCGCTTCGACTTCCAGGAGGGCGCGCTGCCCTTCGTCAAGCTCAACGTCAAGATGCAGGAAACGTCCGGCATCCGCGTGCTCGCCGAGGCCGCGGGGCGCCATTACGTGGCGACGCGCGAGGTGAAGGTCACGATCGGCGGCTGCGGAGGCTAGGAGATCGCAATGGCGGCAGGACCCATGAAGATGCGCGCGAACCTCGGGGCGGGATTCACCGACGTGCGCGTGCTGATGAACCACCCGATGGAGACGGGGCTGCGCAAGGACGCCGACGGCAACCTCGTGCCCATGCACTTCATCCAGAGCCTGACGGTCAAGGTGAACGGGCGCGCCGTGCTCGACGCCCAGATCAGCCAGGCGGTGTCGCGCAACCCGGTGTTCTCGTTCCGGCTCAAGGGCGGCACGAAAGGCGACAAGATCGAGGTGGGCTGGCTCGACAACCAGGGCGAGTCGAACCGCATCGAGGCGGACGTCGCGTGAGGCTGCTCGCACTCGCCGCGGCGCTCGCGCTCTCCTCGGGTGCGCGCGCCGACGATTCGGCGAAGGAGATCCAGCGCTATCGCCAGATGGTCGCCGAGGGAAGCCCGGCCGAGCTCTTCGAGCTCGAGGGCGAGACGCTCTGGAAGAAACCCGGCGGTCCGAAGAACGTGTCGCTCGAGCGCTGCGACCTCGGTGAAGGTCCCGGCGTGCTGAAGGCGGCGTACGCGCACCTGCCGCGCTACTTCAAGGACGCCGAGCGCGTCATGGATCTCGAGACGCGGCTTGTGTACTGCATGACGACGCTCCAGGGCCGAAGCCGCGCGGACGCCACCGCGCGCGTCTTCGGCACGGCCGACCGGCCTTCCGAGCTCGAGCTGCTGTCCGCCTACATCGCGGGCCAGTCGCGCGGCGTGGCCATCGAGCCGGGCATGGCACACCCGAAGGAAAAGACGTCCTATGAGCTCGGCCGGGCGCTTTTCTTTCACCGCGTAGGCCCGTGGGACTTTTCGTGCGCGAGCTGCCATGGCGAGGAGGGCAAGCGTATCCGCATGCAGGAGCTCCCGGCCCTGCATGAGGCGAAATACGCCCGCCCGGTAATTGCCTCCTGGCCCGCCTATCGCGTCTCGACGAGCCAGTTCATCACCCTGCAATGGCGCATGAACGATTGCTACCGCCAGATGCGCACGCCCGAGCCCAACTTCGGTTCCGAGACCACCGTGGCGCTGATCCATTTCCTTACTGCCACCGCGCAGGGTGAGACTTATCACGGACCGGGGAACAAGCGATGAGGCGCATCGCGCTGCTCGCCGCCGCCATCGCGCTACCGGCGGCGGCCGAGCCGACGCAGCAGGAACTCGAAAAAATCATGCAGCGCGACTTCCATGCGCGCGGGCAGGCGACGATGGACCGGCTCTCGCAAGATCGCCTGCAGCGCGTGTGCACCGAAGCGCATGACCGGCCTGCGCCCGACGTGGCCAAGGCGCTGGAAGCGGACGAGCTCAAGACCATCGCGTATCCGCAGGGCAGCCTGATCGGCGACTGGAAGCGCGGCGAGGCGATTGCGCAAAGCGGCCGCGGGCTCACCTGGAACGACAAGCCGGGCCAGCCGGCCGGCGGCAGCTGCTACAACTGCCACGAGCTCTCGCCGCAGGAGCTCTCGCACGGCACCCTCGGCCCGAGCCTGCGCGGCTTCGGCAAAGCGCGCGGCGCCGGCGCTGACGTCCAGCGCTACGTCTACGGCAAGATCTATAACGCCAAGGCCTACAACGCGTGCTCGCAGATGCCGCGCTTCGGCGTGTCCGGAACGCTCAGCGCCGAGCAGATCAGGGACCTCGTCGGCCTGCTGCTCGATCCCGCCTCGCCGGTCAACCAGTAGCTTGCAGCGCCGCGACTTTCTCCGGCTCCTCGCGCTCGCCGCGGCAGCCGGCGCCGGCCTGCGCCCTCAGGCGAGCGATGCGCAGGCGGCGCACGAGCTCTACGACCTGCCGCCGTTCGGCAACATCGCGCTGCTGCACATCACTGACGTGCACGCCCAGCTCCTGCCCGTGCATTTCCGCGAGCCGAGCATCCATATCGGCAACGGCGAGCCGCCCCACATCGTCGGCCAGGCGTTCCTTCGCCGCTATGGCATCGCGCCGGGCTCCGCGGCGGCACATGCCTTTACGTCGCTCGACTTCCCTGCCGCGGCGCGCCGCTACGGCCGCACCGGCGGTTATGCGCACCTGGCGACGCTGATCAAGCGCCTGCGCGCCTCGCGCCCGCAGACGCTGCTTCTCGACGGCGGCGACAGCTGGCAGGGCTCGGCGACGGCGCTCTGGACCCAGGGCGCCGACATGATCGGCGCGCAGAAGCTCCTCGGCGTCGATTACATGACGGCGCATTGGGAATTCACCTACGGCGCCGAGCGCATGCTGGCCGCCATCCGCGAGGCGGAGCCGATACAGTTCCTCGCCCAGAACGTGCGCACCGTCGACTTCGAGGATCCGGTCTTCACTCCCTACGCGCTGCGCTCGGTGAACGGCGCGGCGGTCGCGATCATCGGGCAGGCGTTTCCCTATACGCCGATCGCGCATCCGCGTTACCGCTTTGCGCAGTGGTCGTTCGGCATCCAGGAGGCGCGGCTGCAGAAGCTGGTCGACGAGGTGCGCGCGAAAGGCGCGCAGGCGGTCGTGCTGCTGTCGCACAACGGCATGGATGTCGATCTCAAGCTCGCGGCTCGCGTGCGCGGCATCGATGCGATCCTCGGCGGCCACACGCATGACGGCGTGCCCTCCCCGGTCGTGGCCGGGAGCACGCTCGTGACCAATGCAGGCTCGAACGGCAAGTTCGTGGCGGTGCTCGACCTCGATGTCGGACCCGGCGGCGTGCGCGGCTACCGCTATCGGCTGCTCCCCGTGTTTGCGAACCTGCTCGCGGCGGACGCGGAGATGGCGGCGCATATCGAGCGCGCGCGCTCGCCTTACGCCGCCAAGCTCGCCGAACCGCTCGCCCTGACGGAGGGACTGCTCTACCGCCGCGGCAATTTCAACGGCACGTTCGACGAGCTCATCCTGCGCGCGCTGCTCGCTGAAAAGGACGCCGAGATCGCTTTCTCACCCGGTTTCCGCTGGGGACCGACGCTGCTGCCGGGCGATGCGATCACGCGTGAGGAGCTGATGGCGCAGACGGCGATCACGTACCCCGAGGTGACGCTGAGCGAGCTCACCGGCGCGGAGATCAAAAGCGTGCTGGAAGACATCGCCGACAATCTCTTCAATGCCGATCCTTACCTCCAGCAAGGCGGCGACATGGTGCGCGTGGGCGCGATGAGCTATGCGATCGCGCCGCGCGCGCGCATCGGCGCCCGCATCTCCGACCTGCGTCTTGGCGGCAAGCCGCTCGAGGCCGGCCGGCGCTACAAGGTCGCCGGCTGGGCGCCGGTGCGCGAGGGCGTGAGCGGCGAGCCGGTCTGGGACGTGGTCGAGCGCTACCTGCGCCGAGAGAAGCGCATCGCGCCGCTCGAGCCCAATCGCCCGCGCCTCGTCGGCATGGCCGGTGACCCCGGCCTCGCCTGAGATGCGCGGCGCGCTGCCGCTGCCGGCGCGGTTCTTCGCCTTCGTCGTGGTCGGGGGCTTCTGCCTCGCGGTAAATACACTCGCGCTCTGGCTCCTCACCTCCGTCCTCGGCGTGCACTACCTCGTTTCCACTGTGATCGCGTTCTTCGCCATCACGCCGCTCGGATTCCTGCTCAACAAAGTCGTCACCTTTCGTACGCGGCGCGAGTACGCGCACATCGAGCTGCCGCGCTATTTCAGCGCGATGGCGGCGAGCTTCGCCGCCAACATCGCGCTCATGTACCTCTTCGTCTCGCTGCTCGGGATCTGGTACATCGCGGCGAGCCTTGCCGTCGCGGTCCTGCTGGTGATCGTCAACTTCCTCACGAGCGACCTGTGGAGCTTCCGGGCCGGTCCTTGAGCGGCGCGCGCGCCCCGAGCATCGCCGTGGTGCACGAGTGGCTGCTCGACTACGCGGGCAGCGAACGCGTGCTGCGCGAGATTCTCGAGGTCGTGCCGCAGGCGGATCTCTTCACGCTCATCGACCGCCCTGACGAGGAGCTGCGCGCAGCGCTGCCGCGCCGCGCCAAGGCGACGAGCTTTCTGCAGTCGTCTCCCCGTCCGCGCCGCTGGCTGCGCTATTACGTGCCGCTGATGCCGCTCGCGGTGAAGGGCCTCGATGTCTCGGCCTACGACATCGTCATCTCGAGCAGCCACGCCGTGGCGAAGGGTGTGCCGACGGCAGCGCGGCAGATGCACCTCAGCTATGTGCATACGCCGATGCGCTATGCCTGGGACCTGCGCGAGGAGTATCTGCGCGCCGCCGGGCTCGACCACGGGGCGCTCGGCTGGGCGGCGCGCTTCGCGCTCGACCGGCTGCGCGATTGGGATGTGGAGAGCGCGCGCGGCGTGGACTTCTTTCTCGCCAACTCGGCGCATGTCGCGGCGCGCATCCGCCGGGCTTACGGCCGTGACGCCGAGGTGCTGTACCCGCCGGTCGACCTCGCCGCCTTCACGCCCGGCACGGAGCGGGCAGACTTCTATGTGACGGTGTCGCGTCTCGAGCCCTACAAGCGCATCGATCTCCTGGTCGAGGCCTTCGCGCGCAGTCCGCAGCGGCACCTCGTCGTGATCGGCGACGGGCCGGAGATGCGCCGGCTGCGTGCCATGGCGGTGCCGAACGTGGATCTGCGCGGCCGGCTTTCCGACGGCGAAGTCCTGAGCCACATGCAGCGCGCGCGCGCCTTCCTTTTCGCCGGCATCGAAGATTTCGGCATCGTCATCGTGGAAGCGCAGGCCTGCGGCACGCCGGTGATCGCCTTCAATGCCGGCGGAGCGGCCGAGATCGTGCGGGAAACGACCGGTCTACTGTTCGACGAGCAGACACCGCAGGCAGTGCTCGAAGCGCTCGAGCGCTTCGAGCGGCGGGCGCCGTTCGCGCCGCAGCACTGCCGCGAAAACGCCGAGCGCTTCGACCGCGCGGCGTTCAGGCGCCGCTTTGCTGAAGCGCTGGGCTCGCATTGGGAAGCCTTCTTGCGCGAGCGCGCCATAGCGCCCAGCCGCAGCTGAGCCAGGCCAGCCAGGCCAGCGCCGAAACCCACCAGCCGATCGCATAGCTCGCCGGCGCATATTCGAGCCGCAGGCGATGCCTGCCGGCGCCGAGAGGAATGCCGCGCAGCGCATAGTTCGCCGGCATCACGTCGTAGCTGGCTTGCGCGCTACCGGCGAGCGCGCGCGCGCGCCATGAGGGCGTCCACGCATCGGTGACGACGAGCACCGACGGCGACGAAAGCTCCGCCTCGATCTCCATGAAGTCGCTGCCCTCGCGCACGATGCGCGCGCTGCCGGGCTTGGCCGCCGCCACGGGAGGCGGCGCGGGCTCCGCCTCCAGGATCACCTCGTGTCGCGGATCGAAGCCCGGTGCCGCCATAGCGCGGAAGATGGCGTCGCGGCCGCGTAGCACGCGGTGCGCGCCGACGAGCTCGAGCCGCCGGAAGGGCGGCAGCCCCGAGCCGAACATCACCATCTGGTGATTTACATCCACCGCCGCGTAGCGCAGACGCAGCATGGCGAGCAGGCTGCTGAAGCGCCAGAAGCGCACGTACTGGGTAGCGTCGTCCGGGTTACGGCCCTCGGTCCAGCTGATGAACTCCGCGTAGCGGCGCGTCACGCCGGGGTCCTCGCCCCAGATGTCGTACTCGCCGGAGAGCATCGCGGTATTGGGGTTGATCGGGTTCATGATGCGGTATTCGCCCCGCGCGAGGCCGAGCGACTTCGCCACCGCCGGAACGAAAAGCTTCGCCGTGTCGAATGTGTCGCGGTTGGCACGAGCGACAAGGAACACTTCGGCGATCGCGAGCGCGGCGATCCAGAGCGCGGGCCGCCGTCCGGCGCGCAGCCAGAGCGCGAGTCCCGCGAAGAGAAAGAGCGTGACTGCCGCCACCACGAGGCCGCTCGAAGCGAGCCAGCGCGCGTTCTCGAGGAAGAGCGGGTAATTGTGCTGGTCGAGCCGCACGCTCGTGTTTCCGCTCGACCAGAGCGAGAGCATGAAGAGGCGCCAGTCGACGTGATCGAGTGCCGCCGCGCCAGCCAACAGCGCGCCTCCGCCGGCGGCTGCGATCCAGATGGCGCGACGGCTGAGCGCACCTTCACGCACAATGCGATCAAGGCCATGGCCGGCGAGCACGATGAGGAAGAACGCGCTCAGGAAGTTGAACTTTGCCACGGCGCGAAAGCGGTCGAAGCCGGGCACGTAGTCGTAGAGCAGTCGGAAGACCGGCGTCGCATCGCCGAGTGCGAGGACAAGCGTAGCGAGGAGCGCAACGAGCAGCGCCGTGCGGTCGTGCGGACGTCCCATGCCCGGCTTTGCCGCCGCGCCGTAGAAGGCAAGCGCGAGCGCGATCACGCCGATGAAGAGCGACGTTTCCCAGAGGTTCCAGCGTCCCCAGTAGATCGACGCGTTGCCGAAGAAGCCAGGGGCGACAAGGGTGACGAGGTTCTCCGGCGGCATGGGGAACTGCGCGGCGAACGAGAAAGGCAGCGGCTTGCCGCGAATGGTCTCGGATGTGGTCTGGATACCCACGAGCAGCTGCGCGGCCGCGAGAAGCGCGCCGCCCGGGTGAAGCGAGAGCAGCCCGCCGGCCGCGCGCAGGCGCGGGCCCGCGAACGCAGCCAGCCGCGCGAGCGAATAGATGCCGGCGGCGACGGCTGTGTAGAAGACGTACTGCGGATGCCCGGCAAGGATCTGCATCGCCACGGCGAGCATGCCGAGCAGGCACCACGCGAAGCGCTGCGAGCGCAGCCATTCGTCGATCGCAAGGAAGATGAGCGGCACCCATGCCATCGCCGCGAGGTTCGTCAGGTGGCCGGCGTAGATATGCAGAAAATGCGGCGCGCAGAACATGATCAGCGCCCCGCACGCGAACGCCGCGACCGGATGCAGGCCGCGCCGCAGCGCCCAGAGGTACATGAAGGCGCCGAGCATCCACATGTTGAGCGCGATGCTCCAGTTCACGGCGAGCGCGAGCGGCAGGACCAGGAACAATGCATTCGGCGGATAGAGCAGCGCCGACTGCATGCCGCCAAAGAACGGCATACCGGCGTAGATATACGGGTTCCAGAGCGCGATGTTGCCTTTGGCGAGCTCGCCGAAGCCGAATTCGCGCCAGGCGAGGAACTGCACCGCGAGATCGGTCGTGCTCCTGCCAAGCACGATGGTGCCGGAGGCGAAAAGCAGGTCATAGAACATCGCCACCACGAGCGCCGCGAGACCCGCCAATCCGACCGCGATGCGCATCAGCTGCGGCAGGACGCGGGCCGCGGGCCCACGTCCTTTTCCCAGTCGGCAAGCTCGCCCAGATCGAAGTAGCTCAGGCGAAAAAGCGGCGCGAGCACCGCGCGGCCGCCATGCGTCTCGAGGCGCGCATCGAGGCCGTTATAGGTGCGCGACCATTCGGCGCCGAAGCGGTCGGTCACCGCGCTCTGGCCGCGAAAGAGGCGCGGACACTCGCGCTCGATGCGGTCGAAGACACGCGAGACGCGCGCCTCGGCGGCCGTCTCGCGCACATCCCGCGCGGCCGGGACGAGCGCGCAGGAGACCAGCGAAAAAAATTTACTGCGCTCGGGAGGCTCGCCGGCGAGCGCATTCGCCCAGCGCGAGAGCCGGTCATCGTCGTCCGCGCGCCATTCGATCGGCAGGCAGTCGCTGGCGTCGACACGCCAGCCAAAGCGCTCGAGCGTGCCATCGTAGCCCGCCAGCACTTCGGGTCGCGGCCTGCCGAGTGCATCGAGCCGCAGGCCCGGACCGATGGTGCGCACGGCGCCGTGGCGATGCATCCACGGCTCGACGATCCGCTTCCACCCCGGCGTCCCGCTCGCCTGGCCGCGCACATTGACGAACGCCGAGGCGCGATTGAGCAACGGCGCGATGACCGACATCGCCTCGGTCTCCACCGTGAGGTAGAGGGCCGGCCGCTCGAGCGCGGGCTTCGGGACGACGTAGGGGAACCAGTCGCGCGACCAGCGCTCTGCGATGAACCAGCGCGCCGGCGAAATGCTGATGCACACGGCGAGCTGCACGAGGAGCAGTACGCCGAGCGCCATGCGCGCGCCGCGCGTGCCGAGCGCGCGATCGGCGAGGCGCACGGCAGCGGGCCCCGCGAGCACAAGGACGAGGAGCCCGTAGCGCGCATTCGCCGATGTTGCGATCCACGCCACGAAGGCGAGCGCGAAGAAGCCGAAGAAGCGCGCGTCCTGGGCGCTAAAGCGCGCATCGGCGCCGGCACGGCGCGCAAGCGCGAGCGGCACTGCGGCGGCGAGCAAGGCGAGCGCCGCGAAACGCAGGTCCGGCGCGCTGATCTCGGCGTAGGTCAGCGACTGCGACGACATCATGCGCAGCGGAAAGGTGAGGAAGTCGAGCAGGTCGCCCGGCGCATAGCGGCTCGCCGCGAGGTTGATCGGCAGGAAGTCCGGCGAGCGGAACCAGGCATTGAAATGCGGAAAGAACGGATTGCCGAACTCGCGGTAAAGATGTACGAGCCACGGGCCTGCAAAAAGCGCCACGGCGACGGCGCCGCCGGCGGCGTACGACGCGAGCGCCGGAAGCGCGAGCACGCACCCGGCGAGCGCAAAGAACGCATTGGAGTACTTGAGCGAGGCCGCGCACCCGAAGAGGACGCCGGCCCAAGCCGCGCGCGAGCGCTCGAGCTGCGCTCGCTCGTTCAGCAGCAGAGCCACCGCGCCGAGCATCGGCACGGTGAGCAGGATGTCGAGGAAGGAGGTTCCCACCATCGCCCAGAACACCGCAGTCGCGCCGCCGAGCGCGGCGCCGAGCGCAGCCAGGATGTCGCGCTCGCGCGCCGCGCGGTGCGCGAGCAAGCTGCGCGCGATGACGAAGAGCAGCGTGAGATTGCCGGCATGCGCTACCGCGAGCACCACCGAAACGAGCACGCTGTGCCATCCTGCGTGCACCATGGCGTAGAACGGCAGGTAGCCGAGGGGATTGAGATAGCTCTGCGAGCTCGCGGCGAAATAGTCCTGCCCGAGACGCCCTTCGGCGAGCGCCGCGGCGATGTAGTAGTGATAGTGCAGCAGATCCCAGTTGAGATCCTTGCCGGCGAAGACCGTCCACGCGGCGCAGCCGACAGCCGGGACGGCAAATGCCGCCGCCCAGCGCGGATGCGCGAGCCACTTCACGGTATGAACGAGGTGCGCTTGAAGTGCGCGACGCGCTCCTCGAGCGCCTGCAAGCCGCTGGCGTCCCCGCGCTCGCGGTAGAGGTCCTTCATCGGCGCGATCGCGGGATTCGCCGGCGCGGGCCACACCGACAAGGCGGTCTCGAAGTCGCCCATCGCACCGGCCTCGTCCTTCATGTTCGCGCGCAGGATGCCGCGCAGGTGGAAAAACTCCGCCTGATGGGGCTTCGCCGCGTCCGAAGGCATGAGCTGGCCGGCGCGATCGAGCAGGCGTGCCACGGCGCCGACCGAGTAGCCGCTCCTGTTCGACACCAGGCCTTCGGCGAGGCCGAGAGCGCCGTAATAGTCCTGCTCGAGGAGCCCGATGTGGTGCAACTGTCGGGCCGTCAGTGCCTGGCCGCGCTGCAGCGAGCGCCCGAGCAGGCCCGCGTAACGGCGGCGCAGCTCGTTCTGCACGTTGGCGATCCAGGCGTTGGAAGTATCGACGTTCGCGAGCGACTGCTCGAAGAACCGCTCGAACCGCTCCGGGATGTCGATGCTGATCTGCTTTGGATCGTGGGAGGACTTATCGAGCTCGACGTAGAGCCAGCGGTCACGCTGCGCATGGTCGCCGATGTTCTCCAACGCAAAGAGCGACAGGGCTACCGTGCCGTTCTGGCGGGCGATCATCCCCTCGAAGGCCGGCATGCGTAGCTCGAGCGGCGTGCGCAAAGGATGGAACAGCCGATCTCCGAGGATGAGGCCTTGCGACTGGTAGAGGGAAATGTCCGGCCGGCGATGCTCGACCATGTGCAAATACGCTACCGGCGCGAGATCCGCTTCGCCGGCGCCGACCAGCACGGCCTGCTTCGGGAGCGTGGTCAACACCGCTTCGGCGTACTCGAGCACCCAGCCGTAGTTCGCGAGCAGGTTTTCGTGCGCCCCGACCGCGCCGATGATGGCGAGCACCACGGCGCCCGCGGCCGCGGCGGCGGCACGGCGCAGTGCCTGGCGCTCGACGAGCCAGGCGAAGCCGAGTCCGAGCCATAACGCGGCGACGACGTACGCAGGCAACGGATAGACATGAAATATGTGCGCGGTCGTCCGGTTGTACTCGAAGTCCAGAAGCGAGAGCAGCAGCGCCGTGGGGCCGAGAAACGCGACGGTGAGCGATGCGGAGACGCGCCGCCCGAGCCTTTGCCACTGCACGGCGAAGCCAGCCGCCGCGAGGAGCGTGCCGACGATTGCGAACTGGTAAAAGAGCTGGCCACCCATGAACCGGAAAAACTTGACCCGATCGAGCCAGTTCGAAGAGACCTGATGATCGACTTCGACGTAGCCCTGCCGGCTCAGGAAATGCCAGATCTCGGCCCAGCTGTCGAGCGGGCCGGCGAAGCTGATCGCCGGGTCCATGCGCGAGCGGTAGACCATCCACACGTAAGGCACGAGACCGATGATGAAGAGCGGCAGCAGGAGCCATGCGCGCTTGAGCATCTCGTAGCGCGACGGCCAGAGAAGGACGGCGAATCCGGGGGCGACGAGCAGCATGAGCGGCCAGTGGTTGCTGAGGCTCAGCCCGAAGATGAAGGCGAACCAGGCCAATAGGCGCCGCTGCTCGGCCATTGGCACTGGCGCCCCATGGGCCGCCGGGCAGGCGCGCAGCGCGATGAGCAGCAGCGAGAGAAAGAAAAACGTGTTGAAGGAGTAGACGTCGGCGATGAGCGACTGCGACCAGTAGACCGGGGATACGGCGAGCGCGAGCGCGGCGACATAAGCCGCAAGCCGGCCCTGGCCGAGCGCGCGTGCGCATAGCCAGAGCGCCGCGCACGTGAGGGCGCCGAATACGCCGCTCACGAGATGGACACGATAGGCGACCGAACCGAGCGGCAGGAAGGTGAAGAGATGTCCGATCAGCGTGAAGAGCGGATACCCCGGAGGGTGCTCGACGCCAAGGAAATAGCTCGACAGGATGAACAGGCCGTCGTCTTCCATGATGACGCTGCGCGGCGCCGTCGCCGCGTAGAGCGCGAGCACCATCGCGAACACCAGGGCGGCGTGGACCCACTCCCGCTCGCGCCATCTCCGAGAGGCGATGTCGGTCGCCATCAGCGCTTGCCGGCGCTCGAGCCGCCCCAGGTGAAGGAAGCGGTGGTGAAGAAGTTCCAGAGCGCCGCGATCAGCGCGCCGGCAAGCCCGGCCGCCCAGTACGCGGCGGATTTCAGGAACAGCCACTCCGCCATCGCCACGTTGATGAACGCGCCGATGCCGCAGGCGATGTAGAAGCTCAGCAGCCCGCGCCACATGCGCGCTCCACGCAGGCGCTGGTCGCCATAGGTGAACACGTTGTTGAGGAAGAAATTGCTCGTCATGGCGGCGAGGGTCGCGGCCGCTTGCGCGGCGAGAAAATTTCCGTGCGTCGCGCCGAACACGGCGCTGAGAACGCCAAGATGCACGCCGAGGCCCGTGACGCCCACGGCGGCGAACAGGAAAAAGCGCGCGGGGAGGAGGCGCCCGGTGACGTGATAGGCGAGCAGCATGAAATACTCGGCGATCACGCGCGCGCCGAGCTTGCTCTCGCCATGCTGGCGCTTGCGCATGTGGTAGGGCAGCTCGGCGACCTGCACCTCGCCGCGCGCAGCGGCGACGAGATCGAGCAGGATCTTGAAGCCGCGCCCATACAGGCGACGCACGACACGCTCGAGGAAGGTGCGGCGCACCACGAAAAATCCACTCATCGGGTCGGTGAGCCCCCGCGCCAGCACTCGGCTGAGGGCGCTCGCCAGGCGACTGAGACGCACCCTTTGCGCGGCGAGCTCGCCGGTGCTGGCGCCCTCCATGTAGCGGCTCGCGACCACGATATCGGTGCCCTCCTGCTTTGCCGCCTGCAGCAGCTTCGGCAGCAGCGCCTCGTCATGCTGCAGGTCCGCATCCATGACGGCGAGGTAAGGCGCCGAGCTCGCGAGCATGCCTTCGATGCAGGCGGAAGCGAGCCCACGCCGGCCGATGCGGTGCACGCAGCGCACGCGCGGGTCGTTTTGCGCGCGCTCGCGCACGATCTGCTCGGTGCCGTCGAAGGCATCATCGACCACGATGATCGTTTCCCAGTCGAGGCCGGCGAGCGCCTTCTCGAGCGCGACGAGAAGCGCGGGGATGTTGTCGCGCTCGCGGAACGCCGGAACCACCACGGAAAGCTCAGGCATGGGCCGGTCCCCGGCGGCGACGAAATGCGCCGTAAAACGCGGCGAGCCAGGCGAGCCACGCCGCTGCAGAAACGAGGGCGCCGACGCGGAATGCGAGGGGCGCATATTCGAGGCGCAAGTGGTGCCTCCCCTTGTCGAGGGCGATCGCGCGCAGCGCGTAGTCCGCCGGCATGACCTCGTAGCTTGATTGGGCGCCCGGCGCGAGCGGCCGCGCACGCCAGCCTGGGGCCCAGGCGTCGGTGATCAGCAATATCGACGGCGCCGCCAGATCCGCATCGATATCGATGAAATCGGTGCCTTCGCGCACGATGACCGCGCGACCCGCGGTTTCGGTCGCCACGGGCGCCGGATGCGGCGCATGCTCGAGAACGACCTGTCGAAGCGGGTCGAAAGAGCGCTCTCCCATGACGTGCAGGATCTCCCGGCGGTCCTGCGCAAGGCGATAGGAGCCCACGAGCTGTAGGCGCCCGAACGGCGGCGTCGGGCCTTTGATGATCCGCACTTGGCCATCGCGGCGCTCGATGAGGTACTTCAAGCGCAGCATCGACAGCAGCGGATGAACCCGCTCAAATCTCTGGTACTGCGTGACCTGATCCGGGTCGCCGCCACCGCTCCATTCGATGAATTCCGCATAGCGCCTCGTGACGCCCGGATCGTAGCCCCAGACGTCAAAAGCGTTCTGCAGCATCGCGCTGTTGGGCATCGGGAAGTTCAGAATGCGATAGTCGCTGGCGTCCGCGCTCACGATTTCGCGCAGCTCGGGAAGCGAAGCCCTGCTCGCTTCGAACGTCGGGCGATGCATGCTGGCAAAAAGGAATATTTCTGTAACGGCGGCCGCTCCCAAGAGGAATGCGGCTCGAGGCTCGCGACGAATCCAGAAGGCAAGGCATACGCCTGCCACCAGCGTGAGACCGGCGATCAGCAATCCGAGCGACGCGAATGCCTGTCCGTTGGCGATGAATCCCGCGTTCGCATAGCGCTCGGCATGGACGTAGCTATCGCCGGTCGCCTTGATCGCCGCCATTACAGCGCCCCAGTCGGCTGAGCGCACGGCGAACGAAGCCGCACAGAGCGCGATGGCCACGGCGGCGCCGATGGCTACGCTGCGTATGGCGATCGTGCGCTCGCGAATCAGTCGATCCAGGCCATAGCCTGCGAAAAGAACGAGGATGAGCGCAGCCAGGGAGATGAATTTCCCGGCGCCGCGGAAGCGGTCAAATAATGGAATCACCTCGTACAGGAGGCGAAAAAGCGGCGTGCTGTCACCCAATGCCAGGAGGAAGGTGATGACCAGCGTGGCGATAAGCGCGCGCCTTCCAGCCACGGTGCGCGCTCCCATGCCATGCACGGCAAGCGCGAGCCCGAGCACGCCGATGAACGCGTTGCCCTCCCACAGCAGCCAGCGTCCCCAGTACGGCTGATGCGCCATGTCGCCGAAAAAACCCGGCGCAAACAGCGTGACGACGTTTTCCAGCGGGAAATTGAACATCACCGCAAACCAGTACGGCAAGGCCTGGCCACGGATGGTCTCGGCGGCGGCCTGAAAGCCCGAAAAAAGCTGCACGGCCGCAAGCGCGGCGCCGCCGACGTAGAACGCCATCAGTCCAACGGCCCTCGGGAGCCGATGCTCGCGCGGCTCAGCGAGCCGGATGGCGCAATACACGCCGGCCGCGAGCGCGGTGAAATACACGTATTGCGGATGGCCGGCGAAGATCTGCATCGCCACGGCGAACATGCCGAGCAGGCACCAGGCGAGCCCGCCCGACGCGAGCCATGCGTCGATCGCGAGGAAGACGAGCGGTATCCACGGCATGGCGGCGAGGCCACTGAGATGGCCTGCCGGGACATGCAAAAAATGCGGAGCGCAGAAAATGAGCAATGCCGACGAGACGAACGCTGCGAAAGGATGAAGGCCACGGCGCGTCCCCCACAGGTACATGAAGACGCCGAGCAGCCAGGCATTGAGGGCGATGCTCCAATTGGTCGCGAGGGCAAGCGGCAGGGCGAGATACAGCCAGTTGAGCGGATAAAGCAGCGCTGATTGCATGCCACCGAAGAACGGCGCGCCCGCATAGATATGCGGATTCCAGAGCGCGAGATTGCCCTTCGCCAGCTCCCCGAAGCCGAACTCCCGCCAGGGCAGGAACTGCATCGCCAAGTCGCCGTTAACCGCCCCGACCACCTGCGTGCTCGTCGCGAAAAGCATGTCGTGAAACATCGCCAACACGAGCATCGCCAGCCCGGCGATGCCGATGCTCAGATGGAGTCGGTTTTCCATCTCAGCAGGCTCAGAAGGAAGGCAGCGAGCATGACCTCCATGCCGCCCACCATCATCGCGGCGGCCGGAATGGTGTGGCGCATGACCACGCGCGGCTCGAGCGCGCCGAATCCTGCCTCGCGCCAATCCCAGAGCGCCGCCGCGCTCCAGGCAAATCCGCACACGAGGAGCAGCAGCCCCGCGGCGAGGCCGCGCTCCAGCGTCACGGCGCCGAGAAAGCGCTCGAGGCCGCGGTGGCGCGGCAGGAGCCCCGCGTTCTGCGCGAAGACGCGCGCGAAGAGGCCGAACAGGCAAAGCTGAAGCCCGAGCAGCGCGGCGGCAGACGCGTACAGCATGCTGTGAATGTCGAGGCCGACGCCGCGAAACTTGAGCGGCGCGAAGTAGAGCGCAGTGGTGAGAACGGTGCCCAGAGCGAGCAGCGCGAGCCCCGGATACACGAAGAGCCAGCGCGGGCTAAAGAGCAGCAGGAAGCGCAGGTGCCGCCAGCCATCACGCCAGCTTCTGAGGTGCGGCGGCCGATCCCGCCCGTCGGGCGCAAGCGTGGTGGGCACCTCGGCGATGCGCCAGCCGGCGAGCGCTGCCTTAACGACGAGCTCGCTCGCGAACTCCATGCCGTTCGTGCTGAGCGCCAGACGCCTCACGGCATCGCGCTCGAAGCCGCGCAGGCCGCAATGGAAGTCGCCCACACGCACCCGGAAGAGCAGGCGGCCGATGAAGCTGAGCAGCGGGTTGCCGAAGTAGCGATGCAACGCCGGCATCGCGCCGCGTGTGATGCCGCCCTTGAAGCGGTTGCCCATGACAAGGGGATAGCCCTGGCGCAGCTTCTCGACGAACACGCCGAGACGGCTGAAATCGTAGCTCTCGTCCGCATCCCCCATGATGATGTAGCGGCCGCGCGCCGCCTCGATGCCTGCGCGCAGGGCGGCGCCGTAGCCGCGTTCGGCAACCCCGATGACGCGCGCGCCCGCCGCCGCGGCAAGCGCTTGCGATCCGTCGGAGGAGCCGTTGTCGGCGACGAGCACCTCGCCTCCGATCGCGGCACGCTCGAGAAACTCGCGCGCCTTGCGCACGCACCTCGCGACGGTGGCCGCCTCGTTCAGGCACGGCATCAAAATCGTCAATTCCGCCATGGCGCGGCTGCCACGCAAAAAAAAGGTACCCCGAAGGGTACCTTTCGTTGCTAAGCGAACCTCGTTGCTTTGCTTAGTTGCCGCGGCAGGAGCCGGGCAGGTACTTCGCGCTGACGTTCGTGCCGTCGGTCGACG
>Ga0075426_10000407_pt1 | contig 29676 bp, 21 predicted proteins | sample SoiMethybrSBSTD5_FD_75304 | JGI IMG/M metagenome (GOLD analysis project Ga0075426, IMG submission 75304) | Bulk soil microbial communities from a Populus tree surrounding site in Tennessee, USA - Soil MetaG P. TD hybrid SBSTD5 | ecosystem: Environmental > Terrestrial > Soil > Tree plantation...
GCCCAACTCTGCTACGCTGCGGTAGGCACCGATACGGCCGGCTCCATTCGCCTGCCCGCCTCCTGCTGCGGCATCGTGGGCCTGAAGCCGACCTATGGACGTGTGAGTGCGCGGGGAGTCATTCCCCTCTCCTGGTCTTATGACCACGTTGGACCGATGGCGCGCACGGCGAGAGATGCCGCGCTCCTCCTCCAGGTACTCGCCGGCTACGATGCTGAAGATATCGCCAGCCAGGATGTCCCGGTGCCCGACTACGCGGCCGCCTTCGCGGACTGCGACGTTTCCAGGCTGCGCCTGGGAGTTCCGCGCGAATGGTTCTTCGCCGATCTGGACCCGGAAGTAGCCGCGCGGATTGAGTCCGGCTTGTCGCAACTGTTTTCCATCGCGGCGCGCGTTCAGGACATCTCCCTGCCGGTGGATAGCGACCGGACAGTGGCGAAATGCGAAAGCTGGGTGTACCACGCCAAGTATGTAGAATCCTGCGCTAGTTTGTATCAGCCGGAGACTTTGCGGCGAATCCGCACCGGTGAAAAGGTGAGCGTCCCCGATTACATTGTGAAGTGGCACGAACTGCAGAGGTTGCGGCGAAAGGCGACTAGCCTGTTCGAAAATGTAGACCTGATCATCACTCCAACTGTTCCTATTCCTGCCCCGAGTTTCGCCGAGCTGGAAGCCCGACCTGACCAGCTCCGGCCCAAGGAGCTCGTTCTGCTGCGCAACACCCGGCCATTCAACGTTCTCGGCCTGCCGGCTATCTCCGTCCCTTGCGGTACCGCCTTGGACGGCCGGTGGGTCGGATTGCAGATTGCCGGCAAGCCCTGGGACGAAGTTTCCGTGCTTCGTCTGGCGCACGCGTTCGAGCAACAAACGGCATAACACACACCATTTCCCCGGCAATCCTTTCGCCTTCCCGGGACATCCCAAAAATCCAGCGGCAGCCGCACCGCTTGCCCCCAAAACCGGCAGCTCTCAATCTTAGGTATTGACCGCAGAGCCCCAAGGCCTGCCCAGCAATGGAGGAGCATCGCAATGGAAGACATCACTCTGGAAGTCGCCAATCGTGCCATCAACGCCGCCATCCGCAAGTCGCAAAAAATGAATGTCAAGCAGAACATCGCCATAGTGGACCAGGGTGGCAATCTGAAGGCTTTTGCCCGCATGGAAGGAGCCTGGCTGGGCAGCATCGATATCGCCATTAAAAAGGCACGCACCGCCCGCTTGTTCGACATCGAGACGGGGGACATAGGCAAAATGTCCAAGCCTAACGGACCGCTCTACGGAATTGAGCTCACTAATGGCGGACTGGTCAGCTTTGGTGGGGGCATTCCGCTGACCAACGGCGACGGAGAGATCGTGGGCGCTATTGGTGTGAGTGGTGGCACCGTGAAAGAAGATCAAGCCGTGGCCGAAGACGGCGCCGAAGCGGCATCCGACCTGCTGGAACGCCGCGCTGCGTGATCCCTGATTTTGTGGGGCCGTGCTCCGCCTGCGAGCCTTGGGGTTTGCAGATAACGTGCCTGTCAGTCTGATGCTACGGCGCGGGCGTCTTCCTCCGCAGGTCGAGGAGTCACATCGGCAAAAACGAATCCATCCCGGTTCAGCACTCGTCCGACCATGACGTCTAGCTGGTGCCGAAACATCGGTCCGGCGTAGGCGAAGGAGTGAAACTCTCCGCGCTCGCCGCAGGGGTCAACTCCGGGAGGCAGATCGGCCAGCAGGCGCCGGTCGAATTCCCGTCCCGCGAAACTCGGGTCCAGCACCTTGGGGTCTACGCAGGTCAGCTTGGCCCTGAGCCCGGCGGCAATCATCTGCTGCGCCAGCTCAGGAGTCGGCTGTGCCCAGATGGGGAACAGCGGCTGAAGGCCCGTATCCCGCATCTGCTTCTCCCGGTAAGCGCGCACGTCTTCCAGGAATAAATCACCGAAAGCCACAGCCTCGACTTTCTGCGCCACAGCTTTGCTGCAGGCCGCACTCATAGCTGCCTGATAATCCGCATTGGAACAGGGCCAGGGCAGCTCGACCGCCCACAGCGGGATCCCAGCCGCCTCGGCTTGCGCCTGCACCAGCTCCCGCCGTACAGCATGCATGGCGACGCGGTTGGCCGCCTGGTTAAATGTGGTCAGCAGCCCCACAACTTCGTACTCGTGCTGCTGTTTCAACACGTGCAGCACCCAGGCGCTGTCCTTGCCGCTGCTCCAGGAAAGAAGAATGGGTTTCATCTCTAATCTCGTTCACGGATGAGTTGTGTGTGTTGTTGTTGAACGCGGCTTACGCACCGGGATGCACCAGGTGGATCAGCCAGAAGGTGAGGGCAGCCACCAGCCCTGCAGCGGGGATGGTCAGAATCCAGGCCCAAACAATGCGGCTGGCCACGCCCCAGCGCACCGCCGAGAGCCGGTTGACCGCGCCCACGCCTACGATGGCACCCGTAATGGTATGCGTGGTGCTGACCGGGATTCCGGCCAGCGCCGTGCCAAACAGCGTGATGGATCCTGCCGCCTCAGCGCAGAAACCGCCAAAGGGTTTTAGCTTGGTGATCTTCTGCCCCATGGTGTGAACAATACGCCAGCCGCCAAAATAAGTGCCCAGGGCCATGGCGCTGTGCGCCAGCAGAATGATCGGCCAGTGCCAGTGGCCCCAGTTCCCTGCCAGCTGTGCCTTACTCATGTACCCGGCGGCATAGAGGGCGCCAGCCACGATGCCCATGGTCTTCTGGGCGTCGTTGCCGCCGTGGCCCAGACTGTAGCCGGCCGCCGAAAGCAGCTGCAGGCGCCGGAACCAGCTGTCCACCTGCCGCGGCGACTTGTCTTTGAACAGCCACAGCACCGAGATCATGAAGAACAGCGCCAGCACCAGACCCATGACTGGCGCCACCACGATAAACACCAGTGTTTTGGTCCAGCCGGAAGGGATGATCACTCCGTATACAGCGCGGCCGATGCCGGCGTGCAGAGCCGCCTTACTCATGGCCGCACCAGCGTAGCCGCCAATCAGCGCGTGGGAAGACGAGGTAGGCAGTCCCCACCACCAGGTCAGCAGGTCCCACACGATGGCTCCAAGCAGGGCGGAGAGCACCACAAACTGGGTGACATACTCCAGGTTGATCATGCCCTTGCCGATGGTGTGGGCCACGGCCGTACCCAAAAAAAATGCGGCTACAAAGTTGAAGAAGGCAGCCCAAACAACCGCCAAGGTTGGCGAAAGCACGCGCGTGGATACAACCGTGGCAATGCTGTTGGCGGCATCATGAAAGCCATTGAGGAAGTCAAAAACGAAGGCAATGCTGACTGTGACGAGGACCAGCACCAGTCCCGTGTTCACCTTTTCTGCCTCATGATGGGGATTACGGAATTGATCGCCACTCAGGCGCTCTTGAGCACCACCGCTTCCAGCACATTAGCGGCATCTTCGGCCTTATCGGTGGCCGTCTCCAGCACTTCGTAGAGCTCCTTCATCTTAATGAGCGAAATGGGATCTTTTTCCTGCTCGAACAAGCGGGCAATGGCCTTGCGGCTGACTAGGTCGGCTTCATTTTCCAGCCGGTTAATCTCCACGCAATGCTCCAATACGTGCTGGTTTTTCTCCAGATTGGAAACCGCTTTGGCCAGCTCCTCACTCTGCTGCACGATAATACCCGCCAATTCGGCGGCGGGCGGCGGAGGCGCACTGATGTTGTACATGACCAGCCGCACGGCCGCTGAGTTCATGAAATCCAACACGTCGTCCAGAGAAGAGGCCAGGCGGTGGATGTCCTCGCGGTCAAAGGGAGTGATGAAGGTCTGATTCAGCTTGGTGATGATGGCGTGCGTCATGTCATCGCCGCGGTGCTCGAGTTCTCGAAACTGCTCCACCGCGGTTGGAATCTGGTTGTGGTGGCCCAGCATGTGCTGCAGCAGCCGCGCCGCGTCGGTGAGGTTCTTAGAAACCTCGGCAAACATCTCGAAGAACTTTGTTTCTTTAGGGATGAATCGCACCATGCAGGTGTGTGAGTCCTTGGCGACACTGGAATCGGACACGGCTACTATTCCACACGCCTGCGAGAGCGTCAATGAGTGGAATCCTGCAGCGGACGCGGGCACCCCGCCCTGTCCTCACGGTCTGGCAGAAGCGCCGATCACATCTGCCAGTATGGGACGGGCATAGTATCCCTGGCGCGCGTGTACATGCAATTTCTTGCCGAAGCGCCGGGCCACGATGCGGATGCGCCGGAAATGGCCGTCGGGCTTGAATTCTGCCGGGCGATAGGAAACCGCATAACGATTGCGCAGCTCATCCCGAATGCGGTCAAAGGCCTTGGTCACCTGTTTCTTTGAGCCAGGAAAGAGACCGCGCCCGCCACTCTGCTCGGCCAGCTTCTGCAGGGCCTCATCGCCGATCAGGTTCAAGCCGCGGGGATTGGTGCTGACGGTGTAGATGGTTACTTCTTCGGATTGTGCGATCTCAGCCACGTCTTTCAGCGTGGCCCTGCTGGCATTGTCGTCCCCGTCACTGAGCAGCACCAGGACACGCGCCACCGGTTGCTGATCGCCGCTGTCGGCCAGTTTTTTGCAGGCGCGAACAACAGCGTCAAACACGGCGGTATCGCCCTGGTCATCGTGAAGCTTCTCCAAGCCCCGGCTTACCTTGGCGGGATCATTGGTATAGTCCTGCGTGACTCGCATGCGATGGGAAAAACCAGCCACAAAGACACGGTCGTGCTGGTTATCCGCGACCTCCTTGGCGAACTCGCTTGCCGCCTGGGTCTCAAAACGAAAGTGGTCGCTGACCGAGCCGCTGGTATCAATCAGCAGCCCCAGCCGCAATGGCAGGTTCTGCTCATTGCGGAAGTCCATGACTTCCGCCGGAGGTCTTTTGTCGTCCCGCACCTGCACATCATTCCGCTGCAGGCCGGCAACAAACTTTCCTTTTTGGGAGGCGGTGAACATCACGGTCACTTCGTTCACCTGCCGGCGAAAAACCCAGCTGCCGTTCTGGTCCACCAGCGGGAGTTGGCCGGGGAGAATGGAGACTGCCGCCGCGGCGCTGGCCGCACCATCCGACGCTATTTGCTGTGCCAAGGCTGGGGCATCGCCGAACTGGCAGAGCCCTACCCCGAGCAGTAGAGCAATCACTGCAAGAAAATACTTAGTCTGCATGGCTCAACAACCGGGAATGATCTAAATACCTACGCGTTTGGGAAGATGCCCGGCCGTAGGTGGGTGTTGGCCCGGATTCTGGGACCGCTCGTGCTTGGCCGGGTGGGGAATGCGAAGGCCTGGCCCCACAGGCATCTAACTGTGGCGGCAGGCAGAGCTAACCCTAAGGAGCAACGGGTATTTACGACGGCGGTCGAAAGAAAGAGGCTCTTAACCGCCAACCTTCGATCCGCCATTCTCAATTGCGCTTCTTTCCTAGCTGCGAGAGCCGCCGCGCCGCCTCTTGCAGAGTTGCATCCTTCTTGCAGAAAGCAAACCGCACCTGCTGCGCCCCTTGCCCGGATTCGCTGTAGAAGCTGGAACCTGGCACAGCCGCAATCCCGATCTCTTTCACCAGATGGCGGGTGAATGACAGATCATCTGCGAAACCAAAGCTGCGGATATCGGTCATCATGTAATAGGCGCCCCGGGGCATATAGGCTTTAAATCCAGCTTCGGTCAGGGCGGCATGCAACCGGTCGCGGCGACGGCGGTAGCCCTGGGCCAGTTCCTCGTAGTAGGTTTGCGGCAAAGAAAGGCCCATGGCCGCCGCTTCCTGCAGGGGGGCCGGGGCCCCGACGGTGAGGAAATCGTGCACCTTGCGGATGGCGTTGCTTAGCAATGCAGGTGCAATCGCCCATCCCACCCGCCAGCCGGTGACGCTATAGGTCTTCGAGATTCCGTTGATGGTGATGGTGCGCTCGCTCATGCCGTCCAGGCGCGCCATGGAAATGTGCTCTGCCCCGTCGTAAACGATATGTTCATAGATCTCGTCGGTGATGGCCAGAGCGTTGTGTTGCTGGCAGAGTTCCGCAATCAGCTGGAGCTCGGCCCGCGTGAACACCTTGCCAGTGGGATTGTTGGGTGTGTTCACGATGATGGCTTTGGTGTGTCGGTTGAAGGCGCGGCGCAGGTCACCTTCATCGAACGTCCATTCCCCGGTACCGTTGGCAGGCGGACGCAGGCTGACAAACCGCGGCTGTGCGCCCGAAAGAATTGCATCCGGGCCGTAGTTCTCGTAGTACGGCTCGAAGCAGACGATCTCGTCGCCCGGATTGGTGACGGCCAGCAGAGAGGCGATCATGGCTTCGGTGGAGCCGCAGCACACGGTGATGTTCTTCTCCGGGTCAACCTCCATTCCTTGCCATGTTTTGGCTTGGCGGGCAATCGCCTGCCGCAGGTTCTTGGCGCCCCAGGTGATGGCGTACTGGTTGACGTCGTTTTCGATGGCCTGCTGGGCTGCGCGTTTAAGTTCCGCCGGGGCGGCAAAGTCGGGAAAGCCCTGCGCCAGGTTCATAGCGCCGTGGAGCTGTGCCTGACGGGTCATCTCGCGGATCACAGATTCGGTGAAGCGCTCGGCCTTTTCGCTGACCAGGCGCTTTGCCGGACCGGGCGTGATGCTGGCGGCCTGTTCCCTGCCCGCGGTTCGGGTGCGACTGGCAGCCGTTTTCAGCCGTGCGGATTTCACTTTCGCCGCCGCAGCACCGCTTCGCCCTGCGGTACTGGTCGCCTGCGATTTTCCTGAACCGTTCTTCGCCATAGAATTGTTGAGTCGTCCAATTTTACTTGATTGCACTCCAGAGGGTCTGGCGTGAGCTTCCAGCTACTCCTGTTTGAACGCCGCGTCAAACGCCACGCCCGAGGGAGCGAGTTCCAGGCGACGCACCAGGGCCAGGGCTTCCGGGGCACCCTGCTCCCGGTCCATACCGTTATCTTCCCACTCAATGCTCAGCGGCCCGCGATAGCCCACATCATTCAGCGCCCGGAACACGCGTTCGAAGGGTACGCCGCCTCGGCCCGGGGAAACGAAGTCCCATCCGCGCCGGTGATCGCCAAAGAACAGATGCGAGGAGAGAATCCCGTTGCGCCCGTCCAGCACGCGCACCGACTCCTTCACATGCATGTTGTAAATGCGATCGCCGAAACGGTGTACGAAGACCACCGGGTCCACCATCTGCCAGTGCAGGTGGCTGGGATCAAAGTTGATGCCGAAGGCCGGTCGTCGCCCTACCGCTTCCAATGTTCGCTCTGTGGTCCAGTAGTCGTAGGCAATTTCGCCGGGGTGCACTTCGAGGGCGAACTTCACTCCCGCCTGGTCAAAAACGTCGAGAATAGGGTTCCAGCGAGTGGCGAAATCCTGATATCCGTCCTCGACCGTGGCCGGCGGAACGGGGGGAAACATGGCCAGAGCGTGCCAGATTTTGGAGCCGGTGAAACCATTCACCACCTTCACTCCGAATTTCGCGGCCGCCCGGGCCGTATCCATCATGCGCCGCGCCGACCTCTGCCGCACTCCTTCCGGTTTGCCATCGCCCCACACTTCCGGCGGCAGAATGCCGCGGTGCCGCTCGTCTATATTCAGGTCGCAAACCGCCTGACCCACAAGATGCGCCGATACCGCAAAGCACTTCAGTTGGTGACGATTGAGAATGTCCCACCGCGACTGGCAGTAACGCTCATGAGCTAGCGCCTTGTCCACTTCGAAGTGGTCGCCCCAGCAGGCCAATTCCAGGCCATCAAATCCCCACTGCTGCGCCTTGGCCGCCAATTTCTCCAGCGGCAAGTCCGCCCACTGTCCCGTAAAAAGACAAACCGGTCTTCCCATCTTTTCTCCTGATGCCGTCACTTTACGACCGGAAGGCCACAGGGGCTAAAGCCCCTTCTTGCTAGCCCCGAGCGGCACGGCTGAAGCCGTGCCCTTCAAAACTCGCTGTGCCACAGGTTCCATCCAACCCGAATCCTGCGAAATCAGCCCTTCATTCGAACCCAATCTGCTTTATCGCCGGATACAGTTTCCGGTACTCCCGATAGCGGCCGTCCATGTGCTTCACAGTGGCCGCCTCGGGCTCCACTCGCGACGCGATGCGGATCACGGCATCGCAAGCCGCGTCCACAGACGGCCATGCGCCTCCACCCACACCTGCGAGCAGCGCCGCCCCGTACGCCGCGCCTTCGTCCGCAGCCGCAAGCTCCACTGCCCTGCCGTAAATCTCAGCCTGAATCTGGCGCCACACTGGCGAGCGTGCTCCCCCTCCTCCCAATCGGATGCTCTCCACCGGCACCTTCATCTCGTCAAAGATGGTGAGGGTATCGCGCAGGCTGAAGGCCACGCCCTCCAGGATAGCGCGCACCACGTGGGCCCGGGTGTGGCTCGCGGTCAATCCGATCAGCGCCGCCCGCGTGTGGGGGTCGAGGTGCGGCGTGCGCTCGCCCATGAGATAAGGCGCCCACAGCAACCCTGCAGCGCCCGCAGGAACCTTGGCCGCCTCCGAACACAAGCGCTCGTAGGGGTCCCGGCTGTCGTCCGCGCCCGCTCCAAACTGCTCGCGAAACCAGCGCAGCGAAAGCCCCGCCCCCTGGGTGACGCCCATCACGTGCCAGCGCCCGGGGACGGCGTGGCAGAAAGTGTGCACGCGTCCCTGCGCATCAAGCGCCGGGCGATCCGTGGCGGCAAACACCACGCCCGACGTGCCGATGGTGGCGCTCACGGCTCCTGGCCGGACAATGCCTAGTCCCACGGCTCCCGCGGCCTGATCACCGGCTCCCGCCACGACCAGAGTCCCCGGTTTGAGGCCGGTTGCCTTGGCCGCCTCGACAGAAATGCCTCCGACCACTTCGGGCGACTCGACTACCGCTGGCAGTAAATGCTCGTCTATTTCCAGGGCCTGCGCCACTTCGGAAGACCATTGCCGGCGGGCCACGTCAAACAGCAGCGTGCCGGAGGCGTCGGCCACGTCCATGCCGCGCTCGCCGGTCAACCGGAAACGCACGTAGTCTTTGGGCAGCAGCACGGTGCGCACGCGTGCCCACAACTCCGGTTCGTGCTCACGGACCCACAGCAGTTTGGGAAGGGTAAAACCCGTAAGCGCCGGGTTGGCGGTTAACTCGATGAGGCGCCGGGCGCCGATTTTGTCAGTGATTTCTCGGCACTGGAGTGCCGTGCGCTGGTCGCACCAGATGATGGCCGGGCGCAAGACGTCATCCTGCTCGTCGAGCAGCACCGCGCCGTGCATTTGCCCGGAGAAGCCGACTCCGCCGATGCTCTCGGCGGCCACGCCCCGGGCGAGGACTGCCCGGACCGCCTCTTGTGTGGCCCGCCACCAGTCGCGCGGGTCCTGCTCCGCCCAGCCAGTTTGCCGCGAGGTGAAATGGGCGTGCTCCGCGCCGGCCACGGCTACTACCTGCCCGCGCTCGCTGACTACCAGGGCCCGCGTGCCGCCCGTGCCCACATCAATACCAAGAAAATTCATTTCCTGAGGCTCGTGTCTTTGGAGGCACGATTATATGCCGCCCGTACTTCGCTCAACTCGCGCCCGCAACAGACATCGATACTTCATGCTTTGTGAACTATTTTAATGTTAAACTATCCTCAGCCTCATGTCCCGCCACTTCCATGGCACCCCGCGCCAGGAGCGCGCCTTGTCCGCCTACATCAAGCTGCTGCGCGCCAGCGACACCCTGCACGCGGAAGCCATGCGTTCGCTCGCCGATGAAGGGCTCTCTCCGAGCCAATTCGGCGTCCTGGAAGCTCTCTACCACATTGGCCCCATGTGCCTGACTGACCTGGCCCATAAGATCCTCAAAACTAGCGGCAATCTCACCCTGGTCGTGGGAAACCTGGAAAAGCGCGGCCTGGTTACCCGGCAGCAACAGAGCCATGACCGCCGCTTCGTCAGCGTGGCTATTACGGAAAAGGGCCGCAAACTGATGGCCCGCATCTTCCCTGCCCACCTGGAGCAGATTGTCGAATTCATGGAGCGACTCAGCCCCGCCCAGCAGGACGAACTGGGCCGGTTGTGCCGGCAATTGGGCAAGAACCAGTAGCTGGTAGTTGGCGGTGGGTAGCTGGAGACCATTCCAATACCTATCGCCGGAGCCGGAAAGCAGCAGCCACTAACCGGGGGCAAATCGATTGTTGAAACTATTTCAATGTTAAAGCATCTATTGTTGTTGAAAGGAGGCCGCCCATGATCACCCTGCGTCCCGCTGAAGAGCGCGGACAGGCCGATTTCGGCTGGCTGCATACCCGTTATACTTTCTCGTTTGCCGATTACTATGACCCGGAGCACGTGCAGTTCCGGAGCCTGCGTGTGATTAACGAGGATCACGTGGATCCTGGACACGGCTTCGGCACCCATCCCCACCGCGACATGGAAATCATTACTTACGTCCTGGAAGGCGCGCTGGCGCACAAGGACAGCATGGGAACAGGCTCGACCATCCGCCCAGGCGAGGTGCAGCGCATGAGCGCCGGAACTGGCGTGATGCACAGCGAATTCAACCACTCGCCCTCCGAAGAAGTGCACTTGCTGCAGATCTGGCTGCTACCCGAGCGCAAGGGGATTAAGCCCAGCTACGAGCAGAAGGAGTTTCCTCGCGAGAGCAAACTGAATCGCCTGCGCCTGGTGGCCTCGCCCGCAGGCGACGATGGTTCCGTAACCATTCACCAGGACGCGCGTCTTTATGCTTCTGTTCTGGAAGAGGGCAAAAGCGTGCTCCATGAATTGGGCAAGGGTCGCTCCGCCTGGCTGCAGGTGGCGCGCGGAGAGGTATCACTTAACGGGACCACCCTGAAGGCAGGAGATGGCGCCGCGGTGGAGCACGAAGCCGCACTGGAAATTACGGGACGCGTGCCCAGTTCTGAATTCCTGCTATTTGATCTAGCGTAAAAGGCTGTCCGCTCGCGGCCTTTGGCTCTCGGCAAAGACGACCATCGAGAACCAAAGGCCGTGACATCACATTGAAGTAGGAGATGAACTATGCTGCGTAAGCTGCTGCACACCAATAATGATGCGGTTCTAGCGATTGTTCGGCTTGTGCTGGGTGTCGTCTTCTTCGCTCACGGCGCCCAGAAGATGCTGGGCTGGTTTGGCGGTTATGGCTACGGCGCCACCATGGGATTTTTTGAGCACAATGGCATTCCCGCGGTGTTCGCGTTCCTGGCGATTGCGGCTGAATTCTTTGGCGGAATCGGATTGCTGCTCGGGCTGCTCAGCCGGGTGGCCGCCTTTGGCATCACCTGCAACATGCTGGTGGCCATCGCCACGGTTCATCACCGTTTCGGCCTGTTCATGAACTGGACTGGCCAGCAGAAAGGCGAAGGCTTCGAATTTCACCTGCTGGCACTGGCGATTACTTTCCTGATCATGGTTCGCGGAGCCGGAGCCTTATCCCTGGATCGGTTGCTGAGCCGGAGTCTGTCTGAGCAAGGTGACTCCAGGCCAATGGCGGCGGTGTAGGGCTGTCGTCCCGCCGAGTCTCCGGCGGATGTCTCGCCCCCTGAGTCCTGCCTACCGTTTTACTTCTACGGCTACTTTTACTTCCGGGGTCGCAACTGCGACCGTGCCGTAGAGCGGTCAACGCTGCTTGAACGCGCCTATCAGACGCTCACCCTGCTGCCGGCTCACTCCCTCCAGCCGGAATTTCACATGGACAGAATTGAGCAGGCTCACGTCAGGACGGACTGGCCGCGAACGATCCTGCGTGCTGGTAATCGCCACCGCCACCTTCTTCAGCGGCAGTTTCTCGCTTTTGGCGATCACCTGCACCAGTTCCACGCCACAGGCCGCAACCGCCGCCAGAAAGACTTCTACCGGCGTGAGCTCCTCGCCCGGACAGCCATTCTGCTCCGGCCCGTCCACCACCACGTGATGGTTGCGGGCGCTGCACAGCACTCGCCCAAAAGTTTCCGTCGAAGCCGCACTCACCGTGTACTGCCGCACCTCGGCCATGCTTACCTCCACAAATAATCCCTATTGTAATTACTGGCTGTGGAGAGGCTCCGGCCTGTGCTAGTCGGCGGTGTGGGCGGCGGCTTCGCGAGTGGTCATTTCCGTGACTTCGCCGGCGCTCTTGCGCGTGGTTAGGCTCTTCACGATCACGTAGAGCACGGGAATGAAAAACAGATTCAGGATGGTGGAAACCACCATGCCGCCCACGACCGTCGTGCCCACGGAATGTCGGCTGGCCTGCCCGGCGCCGGAAGCGAACACCAGCGGAAGCACGCCCAGAATAAAGGCAAACGACGTCATCAAGATGGGGCGCAGGCGAATGCGCGCGGCCTCCACCGCCGCTTCGGAAATGGAGAGCCCTCGCCTTCGCAATTGTTCCGCAAACTCCACGATCAGAATGCCGTTCTTGCTGGCTAGGCCGATCAGCATCACCAGCCCGATCTGGCAGTAAACATCGTCCAGCAGGCCGCGCATGGCCTGGGCTCCCAGCGCTCCCAGCAGCGCCATGGGAACGCCCAGCAGGATGATAAACGGCAGGGTGAAGCTCTCATACTGTGCCGCCAGCGTCAGATAAACGAACAGCAGGCCAAGCCCGAACAGGCGGATGGATTGCCCGCCTGACTTGATCTCTTCCAGCGACAATCCCGTCCACGAATATCCCATGCCCAGTGGTAAAACTTTTTTCGCCAGCTCCTGCATGGCGTTAATGGCCTCGCCCGAACTGTAGCCGGGCGCCGGCGAGCCATCGATTTCGGCGGACCGGAACAGGTTGTAGTGGCTGATGATCTGCGGCGCCGTGGTTTCCTTCACGGTCACCAGGTTCTCCAGCGGCATCATCACGCCCTTGTTGGAGCGCACATAGAACTCGCGAATATCGCGCGGCTGCGAGCGGAACTGCTTGTCCGCCTGCACATACACCCGGTAGCTGCGGTTATTGAAGTCGAAGTCGTTGACGTAGGCCGAGCCCATGTACACCTGCAAGGCGTCGCTAATCTGGCTGAGCGGCACATCCAAACTCTTTGCTTTCTCCCGGTCAATGTTGACGACAAATTGCGGGTCATTGGCCGTAAACGAGCTGAACAGGCCACGCAAATCCTTGCGTGCGTTGCCTTCGCTCACCATCTTCTGGGTAGCATCGTAAAGGGCGTTGAGCGTGGTTCCACCCTCGTCCTGCACTTCGAACTGGAAGCCGCCGAAAGTGCTCAGGCCTTCAATCGGCGGCGGCTGGAATGGTATGACCATGGCCCCGGAAATGGCGCCTAAACCGCCACGCAAGCTGTTGATGACCGCATCCGACGACTGGTCCTTGCCCTTGCGCTGGTCCGTGGGCGCCAGATTGATGAACAGGATGCCGCGGTTGGGACTGGCGCCGGCGAAACTGAACCCGGCCACGCTGAACACGCCCTGGATGTTCTTATTGCGCGCCAGCACCTGTTCGACCTGGGTCATGATTTTCGAGGTATAGTCCAGCGAAGCGCCTTCCGGCGACTGCACTGTGACCATGAAGTAGCCCTGGTCTTCATCCGGCACGAAGCCGGTCGGTACCTTCTTGAACACCCAGAAGGTCAAGCCTAAGCCGACGAAAAATACCAGCAGCAGCGCCCAGCGGAAGCGCAGCGCCCGGCGCGCCGAATGGCGGTAGCCATTGGTTGCGCCGTGAATTGCTGCCTCGACGCCCGAGAAGAAACGCCCCTTCCTGGTTTCGCCGCGCAGAATAAGCGCCGACAGCGCGGGGGTGAAGGTGAGGGAGTTGAACGCCGAAATGATGATGGAAAAGGCGATGGTCAACGAGAATTGCTTGTACAGCAACCCGGTCGTGCCGGGGAAAAAGGCGACCGGCACGAACACCGAAACCAGCACCAGCGAGGTGGCAATTACCGCGCCCGTGACCTCGCCCATGGCTTCCGAGGCCGCCACGTGCGAATTGATGTGCTCCTCGCCCATGTGGCGCTTGACGTTTTCGATGACCACGATGGCGTCGTCCACCACCAGGCCGGTGGCCAGCGTGATGCCGAACAGCGTCAGCGTATTGATGGAAAAGCCCAGCAGCTTGATGAAGGCGAAGGTTCCCACCAGCGAGACAGGGATAGTGACCGCCGGAATCAGCGTGCTGCGCCAGTCCTGCAGAAAGAAGAACATCACCAGCACCACCAAAGCGATGGCGAGCAGCAGCGTATAGAGCACTTCGCGAATGGATTCGCCCACCACGGTGGTGGTGTCAAAGGCGATGGCGTACTTCAATCCCGGCGGAAAAAACTTCGAGAGCCGCGCCAGTTCTTCGCGGGCAGCTCGATCCACGTCAATAGCATTGGCCGTGGGCAATTGCATCACGCCGATACCGATTGCCTGGTAGCCGTTATAGGCCAGGTTGCTGTTATAAGCCTCCGCTCCCAGTTCGGCCCGGCCCACATCGCGCAGCCGGATCAGGCTGCCGTCGCTGCCGGTTTTGAGAATGATGTTGTTGAATTCGGAAGCTTCGCTCAGCCGTCCGAGCGCGCGCACGCTGATCTGAAACACCTGGTTGGGAGGCGCTGGCTCGGCTCCCACCTGGCCGGCGGCAATCTGCACGTTCTGTTCCCGCAGAGCGTTGACCGCGTCGCTTGCGGTAAGCCCGCGCGCCGCCAGACGCACCGGGTCCAGCCACAGGCGCATGGAATACTTACGCTCGCCGAAGATCATCACATCGCCGACACCCGGAATCCGCTTCAGCGCGTCCTTGACGTAAACATCAATGTAATTGCTGATGAACTCGTTGCTGTACTGGTTGCGGTCGGAGTAGAAGCCCGCCGCCAGCACGAAGGCACTGGAATTCTTGGTGATCGTAATGCCGGAGGTGTTCACCTCGGTAGGCAGCCGCCCGGTCACGGTAGAGATACGGTTCTGCACGTCCACTGCCGCTAGGTCCAGGTTGCGCGACAGGTCAAAGGTGACGGTAATCTGGCTGGCGCCATCATTGGTGCTGGCCGAGGTCATGTAGCGCATGCCCTCGACGCCGTTGATGGCCTGTTCGAGAGGTGTGGTGACCGCTGTTTCCACGGTCTGCGCGTTGGCTCCGGTGTAGAAGCTGGTAACAGTGACCTGCGGCGGCGCCAACTGAGGATATTGCGCGATGGGCAGCAAGGGAATGCACACTGCTCCCGCAATCACGATGAACAACGAGCTCACCGTGGCAAATACCGGCCGTCTTATGAAGAAATCAACGAACACGCCCGATCGCCCCTAGCTTTGTAGCGCCGGCATCTCGCCGGCCGGCCCGAGTGCGTCTCACCCTCACCTGAAATTTGTTTTACGGTTGACGTCAGCCGACGATCGCCGACTCATTTCACCGTTACCGGCGCTCCATCCGCCAAAGTCTGCGTCCCCGAAACAATGACCTGGTCTCCGGGTTTGATCCCCGCCAGCACGGTGTAGCTGCTGTCGCTAATATCACCGACCTGCACCGGAGTCTGTCTTGCTATGGTGCCCTTGGGGCCCTGCTCGGCCACGAACGCGAAGTACTGGCCGCTGATGCGGGCTATGGCCGTGACCGGAATCATCAGGCCAGGGCGCGAGTTCCACACCACGCGCGCCCGCACGAACTGGGCGGAGCGAATCTCCCGCTTAGAGTTGGTGATGAGCGCCTTGGCCAGCACCGACTGCATTCCCGTATCCACCTGCGGAGAAATGAAGGTGATCCGCGAGTGCGCCAGTACTGTGCCCGCATCGCTCACGATGTCCACCGGTAAACCGACGCGCAGCCCTGTGGCCCGCTCCAGCGGCACCTGGATATAAGCCTCAAGGGCCGTATTGCGATCTACCGTGGTCAGCATGGTGGAAGTGGTCACCCGGTCGCCCACGTGCACCGGAATATCGCCCACCATGCCGGCGCTGGGCGCCACCACCTCGTAATACTGCAGCTGGACCTGCTGCTCCTTAACTTGCGCGTTCAGCGAAGCCAGGTCGGCCTGGGCGGCGTCGTAAGCCGTCTGTGCCTGGTCCAGGTCTTGGCGGCTCACCACCCCGGCTGCATTCAATTTCTTTGTGCGCTCCAGTTGTGTGCGCGCCCACTCCAGGTTGGCTTGTTTTTGGCGTGCGCTGGCTTCCGAGCTGTTTACAGTGGCCCGCTGCTTCAGCGGATCAATTTCCACCAGCGGCGCGCCCTGGCGCACTTGCTGGCCCGAGCGTACGAAAATCCTGGTGATCTGCCCTTCGACCTGCGGCTGGATGGTGGCCGAGTTGCGCGACTTGATGGTGGCCACGTATTCGCTGGTATCCTGCACCGTGCGCAGTGCTGCCGGCATGACCTTCACCTGGGCCGGCGGTGGCGCTTGCATGGAAGCAGCGACATTGCCTCCGCTGCAGCCGCTGAACATTGCCGCGGCCGCCAACCCCGCCCATAGAACTCCCCAGGAAAGTAAAGAGACTGCGTGGTTTTGCTTCTGCATACCCGATTTCCTGCACCTGCGCCAGCCGCCCCAAGCGGTTTTCGGCGGTGGGTAAACGATGTTCCAGTGTCTCAGAAAGATTGCTGCCAAGGGAAGTGCGTCCGTCACAAATGTAAAGCGTCACAATGCTCTGTGACATGCGAGTTTTGTTATGTTAGGCGCCACCCCGGCCCGGCGTGGGGGAACCCGGCCAAAAATTGCACTATCTCCTAAGCACCTGATCCAGCAACTGCCCTATGGCGCGGTCGGCCTCCAGGATGGAGCTGCGGTGGTCCATATTCCCGGAGAGGTCGGTATTGGCGAAGGCAATCCTGCCAAAGGGCTCGGCGCGTAAAACCTCGCGCGGCGACGACTTGCCATCCTTGCCGTAATACCATCCCGGTTGCGGGCTCAAATAGGCGTGGCCCCAGCGGTTGAGCACGATGCCGGCGATATCGCGCTTGGGGTTCAAACCTGCCCTCGAGAACATATTGTCAAATTGCTGCCGGATCTGCCGCTCGTAATCGCGAAATGAAGTCGAGATCAACTGGTAACGGCCGCGATGCCCCTGCTGGTCGGTCGGCAACCCGGGAAAAGGGTAGATCACCTTTAGCGTGAGCACGACAGGCTGCTCCGGGCTGATGGTGGGCGAATCGGCGCCGCATAAGGCGATCTTTCGCACCTGCATATAGCTGCCCACGCCCTCAAACCAGCGGCAGCCGGTAATGCCTAGTTTGGCCAGAAACTTCCAGTTCCGCACGGCCACGTTAACCATCATGGCGGGCGAGCGGTAGAACTGCCCGTAAGCCTCGCGCTGAGCCGCTGGCAGGTCACGAACAATGTGCCTGGTGGTCCACGAACCACCGGCCATAACTACGCTGCGTGCTTTTACGCGATAGACCTTCGCGCCTTGCGTGTAGGCGACGGTCACCGCTTGCGACTTCTCCGGTTCGCCATCATGCTGCACCCAAACTACTGTCGAGTTCAGCCGGATCCGGGTGGGCGAGCCCTGCCGGTCGAGGATGCCGAAATTCACTGCGCCGCGGCACACATCTTCCACGGTGTCGCTCCCGGAAATGGAGCCGGGCAGAAGCGTTTTTGTGATCAGCCGGGCAAAACCGGCGTTCCCTCCGGGAAACATCTGGTCGGCCGTGTCGTCCGGCAACGGGTGCAGCATGTCGGGAGCATAGGCGGAGAAGGCGGAGAGTGCATCCGGTCCCAGGCCAAAGCCGCTGCCCTCGTCGGAAAGGTAGGTGCGCACCGCCTCGCGGCTCACGCCGTAGCGGTCCATCAGGTGGTCTTCCAGGGTGATGGTATCGAGTTGGCGCGATACCGGGTCACCATCGTATTGCGGGCGCGGCTCCTGCCAACCTGGACGAACCGAGCCAGTCAGAATCTTCATCCACTCCGCCCGCGTTGCCTCCGGGATGGGCGCTCCCTGCAGTTTCTTGCCTAGCGGATCAATCACCCACAGGCCGGGCTTCTGCCCGAATTTAGCGCCAAAGAAGATTCCATACTGGCCGCGATCCATGCCCGGTGAACCGTAGGGCGTGGTACTCACCGTCATCTCCGGGCCTGGCCCGCCCCACTTTTGATATTCGAGTTTGGGCTGCTTGAGGCCAACCGATTCGTAGAAACGTCCAATGAAGCTGTATGGATAGGGCACGGGATAAAACGCCGAGCCCTGGTGCGCTATGAGGCGGTGGCCATCCACCTCGAACTCGTTGCGTTTAGCCTCGCCGCCGAAGATAGGGTGATCATCCAGGACCAGGCACTTCATGCCTTCGCCGGCGCGTCGCTTGAAGAACAGGGCCGCCGCTAAACCGCTGATTCCGCCGCCCACGATCACACAGTCGTAGGTTTCGTGTGGGTCCACCACTTCGGCCGGCAGCGTGTCGTAGGCGTGGTCGCGAATCTTGTGTCCGGCGGTGAGCACCTGGAGCGTGTTGCCGTTGGAATCGGCATAATCGCCCACTCCGCCAGGCCCGCTCCAGGCCTCTCCCTGCGCGGCCGCGTTGGCCAGCAACTCGGCAGGCGTGAGCGGGGCCAGCAATAGCGCCCCAGATGCCAGCAGCGTGGAATTCAGGAAATCCCGGCGAGTGATGCCCTGCTCCATCCCCAGCGCCTTGTCCCCGCTTTTGTGGTTTGTGTCTCCCATGGATTCCCCTCTCCGGCGGGCGTCCTGCGGAGAGGCTTCAGCCTGGAAGCATCCCGCATGCGCTACGCCGCATTTGACGAGCGCCCCTGCCGCCCCTGAACATGTAAAAATACTCTGTCGCGAGGAAATCGAAGAATGAAATATCGCCAGCTAGGCAAAACCGGATTGCAGGTTAGTGAAATCGGTTATGGGGCGTGGGGGATCGGGCAGAGCGAGTGGATGGGAGCCGATGACGAAGTTTCCCTCAAGTCCCTCAAGGCAGCCCGCGATGCCGGCATCAATTTCTTTGATACGGCACTGGCCTATGGCATGGGACATAGCGAGCAGCTTCTTTCGCGCGCCTTCGGCAAATCCAACGAGGTGATTATTGCCAGCAAAGTGCCGCCCAAGAACTTCATCTGGCCGGCGCAGCCCGGAGTCCCCGTGCGCGACGTCTTCCCCAAGGAATATGTGCTTTCTTCTCTCGATCGGACACTGAAGAACCTGGGCCGCGAGACCGTGGATCTGTACCAGTTTCATGTTTGGAACGATGAATGGGCAAATGACGAAGAATGGCTCTCTACCGTGCGTGAAATCCGAAGCTCTGGTAAAGCCCGCTTTGTTGGCATTTCCATCAATGACCACCAGCCCGCGAATTCGCTCAAGGGCCTGGCCACGGGCTTAATTGATGCCGTGCAGGTCATCTACAATATATTCGACCAGTCCCCCGAAGACGAACTTTTCCCCTATTGCCAGAAGCATAAGATTGGCGTTCTGGCCCGCGTTCCCTTTGATGAAGGCAGCCTCACCGGCAAGATCCGTCCTGATACGAACTTCCCTGAGGGCGATTTTCGCCACCAGTACTTTAGCGGCGATCGCAAACAGCAGGTCTGGGATCGCGTGCAGCGTCTGACCAAGGATGCGGCCATTCCTGTGGAGCAATTGCCGCAGTTCGCCCTGCGTTTTTGCCTGAGCCAGCCAGCCGTGTCTACCGTCATTCCGGGCATGCGCACGCCGGCTCACGTGGGTTCTAATGCCGCCGCATCTGATGCTGGTCCCCTCTCGCCGGCTTTGCTGGCGAAGATTCACCCTCATCGCTGGGTACGCAATTTTTACGAATGAAGCACAGAAGAACTTGCCCTGAGGGCGCTTGGTCTAAATAGCATGGCTTCACTCGGCGTCCGGATCCACGGTCAGCAAGAATACGCTTTCCTCAATCCGCTCCACGACTCCACCTCCCTCTAGTGGTAAGCTAACTAGTTGAAAGTAAACACGCCCGGGTGGCGAAACTGGCAGACGCACGGGACTTAAAATCCCGGGTCCCGAGAGGGACGTACCGGTTCGATTCCGGTCCCGGGCACCAGTTCTGTGCCAGTGGCTTCCACTCGACATTCTTGGCTGCGCTAGGGATTTCGGCTGGCCCTTCCCCTGCGCTCACGCCGCTATACGTTTCAACTCCGATTCCGGCCTGGATGGCTCCGCCCACCACCCCAAATGTCCACTCGAGACCTATGCCGTGGCCCGCCCCGGCTGTTTTAGAAATGATAACGCTTGGTTTCGCCTGGATGCACACGATAATTCCGGGTTGCCTCACGCGCGACAAGGCGAAATGATTTTTGGCGAATCGCTGTTCCCTATTGCGAACACGCCATAGAAGCTGCTTACCGTCTTTTGAATTCCGAGTTACTGCTGGATACGAAAATCCGGAGTGTCGCGCTTACTCCGGCGTCTAAGTGCATGAAATCGCAGCCGCCGCTCTCTCCCGTTCTGTGGAACCCAATTTGCAGCTCCTGTTGCGGACGTATTTACATCGGTGTTCCCAACCGAGAACGTCACATCCATCGAGGTGCAGGAATGAAAGCGTTTGCATCACTCAGCCGCCGGGACAAGGTTGCCGGCCGCGCGAAGTCCTCCCACACCAGTGCTGTGTCCGGCGGAATAGCGGCTTTGCTGGCGCTATTGGCTGTCGCTCTGATGTTGTTCTGGACCCTTCCCCTGGTTGCGCAATCCACCATTTCCGGCGGTATCACCGGGACCGTCAGCGATCCCAGCGGCGCCGTCGTGCCCAATGCCACGGTCTCCCTCAAGAATGACGCGACCGGGCAAAGCCAGACTCAGACAACTAATTCCAGCGGCGTCTACCGCTTCAGCTTCCTCAACCCGGGAACCTACACCCTGACCACCACGGCTCCCAATTTCCAGAAATCCAGCAGCACTGTTGCCATTAGTGTGGGTCAGACTACAACGAATAACATCAAACTGGCCCTGAGTTCGGCCTCGCAGACGGTGACCGTTACCTCGGAAGCTCCCGTTTTGCAGACGGAAAACGGCAACGTGTCCACCACCTTCAACGCCGCCCAGATTGCCTTGATTCCCAATCCCGGCAACGACCTAAGCTACGTTGCCCAGACCGCTCCGGGCGCCACCATGAACACGCAGGGCGGCTATGGAAATTTTGAGACTTTCGGCCTGCCTGGAACTTCCAATCTTTTCACCGTAAACGGCCAGTATGAAAATGATCCTTTCCTCAATCTGAACAATTCCGGCGCCACCAACCTGCTCCTGGGCTCCAATGACGTTCAGGAGACCACGGTTGTCAACAACGGCTACAGCGGCCAGTATGGCGGACTGGCCGGCGCGAACGTGAATTATGTAACCAAATCCGGCGGCAATGCCTGGCACGGCAACGCCAGCTACTGGTGGAATGGCCGTGTGATGAACGCCAACAACTACTTCAACAAGCAGAGCGCTCCCATTACTCCCCGCCCCTTCGTTAATGACAATCAGTGGGCGGCTTCCATCGGCGGCCCCATCAAGAAAGACAAGACCTTCTTCTTCGTCGACACGGAAGGCCTGCGGGTGTTGATCCCGGTGATCCGTAAAGTCAGCATTCCCAGTCCGCAGTTCCAGACCGCCACACTGGCCAATATCAGCGCTGTGGCGCCCGGTGAGCTGCCGTTCTATCAGCACATGTTCAGCCTGTGGAACGGAGCCCAGGGCGCCAGTGGTGCGGCCAATGTGCTGCCTGCTGGCGGCTGCGGCAGCAGCTTCACGTTGCCTGGGGGAGCGCCTTGCGCTTTACAGTTCAATTCCAACAATCGCAACAACACTAAAGAATGGCTGCTGACGGGGCGCCTGGACCAGAACATCGGCGCTAATGACCACGCCTTCATCCACTTCCGCACCGATCATGGGGTGCAAGCCACCTACACCGACCCTATTAATCCGGTGTTCAATGCCGTGAGCACGCAGCCGCAGTGGGAAGGCCAATTGAACGAAACCCACACCTTCGGCGCCACGGCTGTGAACCAGTTCATTCTTTCTGGTTCCTATTACAGCGCGATCTTCAAGCCGGCGAGTCTGAACAACGCGCTTGCCACCATGCCCTTCCAGCTGGAGTTTTCCGGTACTACCTTCCGTGGTCTGGGACATGACCTGGGCATTTGGCCGCAGGGACGCAACGTCACCCAATATCAGGTTGTGGATGACGTCTCACTTCCCCGTGGAAACCACAACCTTAAAGTGGGACTCAACTTCAAGCGCAACGATATCAGCGACTTCGATCCTGGCTCCGGCTCCATTGGAGAAGTCTTTTCTGAGAGCCTGACCAGCTTCTTCAATGGTATTGGCGACAACTACATTCAGGCGTTTCCCGCTCGCCTCAGCCAGCCGGTTGCTCTCTACAACCTGGGCGCCTATCTGCAGGATGAGTGGCGGATGAGCAATACCTTTAAACTCACTTTGGCCTTGCGCGTGGATCACAACTCCAACCCCGTGTGCGTGACCAATTGTTTTGCGCGTCTCGACAATTCTTTTCAGGGGGTTTCGCATGATGCTTCCATACCCTACGACCGGACTATCCTCACCGGGCAGCATCAGGCTTTGTCCCATCTGCAGAGCCTCGGCTGGCAGCCGCGGGTGGGTTTTGCCTGGCAATTGCCTCATCTGAAAGCGACCGTGCTGCGCGGCGGATTCGGCCTCTTTGACGATGCCTTCCCCGCCTTCGTCTCTGATTTCATGATGAACAATCCGCCTAACTACAACCAGTTCGTCGCTGGAGGAGCTCCCTTCGCTCCTGGCGTTGCGGGCAATCTCTCTTCCATTGCCGCCGGCGCCAATGCTTCATTCCTCAGCTCCTTCCGCAATGGAGGGACCCTGGCCTCCATTTCCGCGGCCAACCCGCTGTTTACTCCTCCCTCCGTTTTCAACGCTTCCAGGAATATCAACTATCCGCGCTATCAGGAGTGGAACCTGGAATTGCAGCAGGGACTGGGGCAGAGGGCTTCGCTATCCTTGAATTACGTGGGCAACCACGGTATCTACGAGGCGGTGCAGAACTCCGGGCTCAATGCCTTCTGCGATCCGGCTGTGTGTATGAGTTCCCTCGGCAGCACCAGGTTCACCGGGCTGGCCGCCGCGGCTCCCGACCCGCGCTTTGGCACTGTGACCGAGGCCCAGAGCTCAGCCGTTTCCAACTACAACGGGCTCACCGTCTCCCTGCAGCGCAAATTCACTTCCCTGCAGCTGCAGGCCAACTACACCTGGAGCCATGCCATGGATGAGATCTCCAATGGCGGCTTCCTGCAGTACAACTTCCTCACCAACATCAGCGTGCTTTCGCCGCAGGATCCTTACAATCTGCGCGCCTACAATTACGGGAACGCCGATTATGATGTGCGGCAGAACCTGAGTTTGAACTGGGTCTACAATATGCCCCAGTTTCACGGCTTCGTCAGCCGGGTGCTGGGTGGCTGGGTGATCTCCGGCACGCTCTTCGCGCGTACCGGCCTGCCCTTTACAGTGGTGGATGGCAACGCCACCGGGATTCTCGGCGGCAACAACTTCGGCGGATCGTTGAACGGGGTGGGTGCCTTCATCTTCGCCAACGATCTGAACCGAAATCACGGCGGCGAATGCGGCGACGGCGCCACCAATCCCGCCACTCCCTGCCTCTCGGCTGCCGGCTTCACTCCGGCTATGACCGGCTTCGGCATGCAGCGCCGCAACCAGTTCTACGGGCCCAGGTTCTTCAATACTGATTTAACCCTGATGAAGAACTTCGGCATCACCGAACACGTGAAGTTGGGCGTGGGCGCGACTGCCTTCAACATCTTCAATCACCCCAATTTCGATCAGCCGGTGGGGGATATTGCCAATCCCCAGTTTGGCACCATCGTCAGCACCGTGAATCCGCCGACCAGCATTTATGGTTCGTTCCTGGGAGGCGACGCTTCTCCGCGCGTCATCCAGTTAAACGCCCGTCTCACCTTCTAACCGCAACCTGCGTGGCGCGGCCTTCCCTGGGCCGCGCCAGCGCAAGTCTGTTGTGACTGTACGCGGAGATGCGATCTGCTAGTGGAAACTCTGGGTGTTGCTTACCTGGGGGCTTGCCGCTTGCGGTGTTGCCTGTTGTTGCAGGATGTGTAGGTTCCTTTGTGCCTCTGCCAGGCCCTGTACCGCAGCCTTCTTGTACCAGAACAGCGACATAGTCCGGTCGCGCAAGACCCCCAAACCATGTTCGTAGGCGAATCCCAAATTGTTTTCTGCCGTGGCTGAGCCCCGTTCTGCTGCCCGGCGGAGCCAGCGCGCCGCAGCCGCCAGATCTCGCGGCACCCCTCTTCCCTGGGCATACATGCCGGCTACATTTTCCTCAGCCGGAACGTATCCGGCCTCGGCCGCACGCCGGTACAGTTCCGCCGCCCGGGCGGGATCCTGTGGCACTCCGCGCCCTATGTTGTAGAAGTACGCAAGATTGGCTTCTGCCGGCGGAAAGTTCTGGTCTGCCGCCTTGCTGTACCAGCGTGCCGCTTCCGCGACATCCAGATTGATACCTTGACCAGTGGAATACATGTAACCCAGATTGTTCTGTGCCGCCGCAAGCCCGTTTACCGCCGCCCTCAAATACCAGCGCACCGCCCCGGCATTATCCTGCGCCCCTCCCAAGCCTTTAGCGAGGAGGGCTCCCAGATTGTTCTGCGCTGCTGGATTGCCGGCCTGGGCCGCTTTTTCATACCAGTCGCGCGCCAGAGCGTAATTTTGTGCCAGCCCTTGGCCGTGCTCGAGCATCCACCCCAAGCGGAGTTCTGCCTCTGTGTCGCCCTGGCGCGCCCGTTCAAGCAGTCGTCCGGCCTCGCCCCGGTAATTTTCCGCGGTGGCAGCGTCTGGAGTGGTTGGGAGCCTCAGGGCGAGCGCCACACTGGCCGCTGCTGTTAGCATCAGGGAGAGTGCTATTCCTCGGCAGGGCACACCTCACCTCCGCCTTTTAACCATTCGACTTGGTTGGATTTACTTCCGAAGGTCGAGCGCGTGAAACATAGCGCCCTTATTCCGCTATGTCAAGAAGGTTTAGATGAAGGCGCCGAGCTTTGCATACGCCCTTGCACCAAGGGTAAGCTTCTCCTGCATCCGGATGGTTTAGCGCGGCAAGTGTTGCGAAAGTGCGCATCACCCAATCAAAGATGCTTACAATCCCGACTCCGATGCCGAGCCCGGCGTCGGGCGCGCCAACAATTGTTTGATTTCGCTTTCAAATACGGAAGCATCGGTTTCGCCAACATGCCGCGCGTAAATGCGGCCGTCGCGCCCAATCAGGAAACTTACGGGTAATCCGAGCACTCCCCCGAAACGTTCCGCCAGCTTGGCATTCCCCATGGCTACCGGATAATTCATCTGGTAAGTCTGGTAAAACTCACGCACGGGTTTGGGGCCGTCATCCATGGAAATGCCCAACACACGGAAGCCCTGATTGCGGTACTTGTCCTGCAGTTGTACAAAGTGCGGAATCTCCGCCCGGCAGGGGTCGCACCAGGTAGCCCAGAAGTCCACCAGCACCACCTCGCCCTTGTAGCTGGTCAGATCCAGTTTCTTGCCGTTGAGATCTGTGAGTGTCACCTGCGGAACCGCCAGATGCTGCCCGGAGTTCAGGCCGAAGCTAGGGGGATCGCTGACATCCCGTGTTCCGAAATACAGACTGGCGGCCACGACCACTACCGCGCCAATAATGAAAGGAGTTTTGCTGTTCAAGATACCGCCTAATTCCCCGGCTCGAGAAGCCTATTTATCTTTGCTGACTGGGTATCCCTTATCCACCCAGTCTGCCCCAAAATTGTTCGCAATATAGAGCAGCTTCACGTTCCGAAAGCCCATGCCCTGCAGTTCATGGTACGCAGGTTGCACGTTCGGGCAGTGGCTCCATGGACAACATCCGCAGTAAAGCACGATGGACCGGTTCCGCGGTAGGCCCTGTACCCTCTTGTGCAACTCCTGTATTCCCTCGGCTTGCGAGCTTGGGCCCACGTATTCCGATCCTGGAATGTGGGCCTGTTCATAAAGCGTGCGAAATCCCACCTGGATTATGAGCGGCTTCTGAGCGCTGGAGCCCTGCAATACTTTGGCCAGCTCAGCCGGCTGAATCAGCTGCGGGCCGGACTGGGCGAGCAAGGGCATGGTCATGGCTGCCGCCAGGATCAGAGCAAAAACGACCGTTACAAGTTTATTTCGGTGCATGTGACAGATGGTCATCTTGGGACCAATATTTATTATCCCTGTTCGATATCACAGGTGGCAACCTCAGCTTTCTCCTGTTCCTCCTGATTTCTTGTGCCGGATTTCTTCTCCGCGACGGTGGCATTCCAGCACACAAACGACCTAGCTGACAATATCCAGAAACTTGTACCAGGCTCCCGCGAAGGGCAGAAACCACGGTTTGCCGTTGTACAGGCCCAAGGGCGCACCGGGGAACCGAATGGCGGCAAAGGGATTCTGGTCCTCGCTCCCACACATCATTTCGGCGACTTTGGCTCCCAGATACGTGGCCATCGCAACTCCGTGCCCGGCATATCCCACGGCATAGTACATGCCATCTATTTTTCCGGCATGGGGCATAATGTCGAAAGCGAAATCCAGGGTGCCGCCCCAGGCGTACTCCACCTTAGCGTCCCTTAACTGCGGATAAACTTGGATCATGCCCTGGCGCAGAATCTCGGCGCTGCGCCGGATGGTGTTGCCGCTCTCGGGAAAGAAAGCGGCGCGCCCGCCGAACAGCATGCGGTTGTCCGGGGTCAGCCGGTAATAGTAAAGGTAATTTTTGGAATCAAAGATCATGCGGTTCTGCGGGCTGAGCTCGCGGGCGCGCGCCTCCGGCAGTGGCTCGGTGGCGATGATGAACGAGCCGATGGGAATAATTTTCTTGCGCAGTCCGGGAGTGGCTGCGCCGGTATAGCCGCTGGTCCCGACGAACACGTTGCGTGCCCACAATCGACCCCGAGTCGTCTGAAGCTGAAAACCGCCACTGCCGTTATTAGCGGCGTGCTCGATTGCGCTTACCTGCGCCTGATCGAAAACCAGGGCGCCGGCTTTGGTGGCGGCATAGGCAAGGCCAGACACGTAACACGCCGGGTTGAGTCCGGCGCTGAGCTCGTCCACCAGACCGCCATAATAAATGTTGGACCCAATTTCGCTGTGCAGCTCGCTACGTGGAACCACGCGCAGCTGGTGATGGAAGTCGCGGCCGATGACTTCAGCGGAGCGGCAGAACGCGGCAAAGTGCGCTGGCTTGCACGCCACTTCCAGGTGGCCGCAGCGGGCGAAATCGCATTGTATCTGCTCTTCCCTGACGATTTGCTCGACGCAGTCGATTGAGGCCAGCGAGGCGGCATACATGCGGCGCGTCGCCTCCAATCCGTAGCGGGCGACCAATTTCGCCACCCCCACCTTCAGGCCCGTCAACACCATGCCACCATTGCGCGAACTGGCGCCCCAGCAGAGGGATTTAGCCTCCAACACAGCGACCTTGGCCCCGCGGCGCGCCAACGTGCGAGCAGCCGACAATCCGGAGAAGCCGGAACCGATAACGGCAACGTCCACCTTTTCCGGCAGCGGCGCAGACTCGCCCTGGGGCGTGACGACCGTATCCCACCAGAAGACTCGTTCCTTGTAGTTCATGAGCGGGTGATCCGGAGCATCGTAAAGAGGATGAGGCCTAAGAGACAAGCACTCAGTTTACAAGATCGCTAGAAGCTCTTACTCGACCGTCGCTCGGACACTAAAGTCACGTACGCGATACTTCTGCCGAACCGCTAAGGCATTGCAGGCACAGCCTTCCCCATCTAGTCACGCTCCAAGGTAACTTTCCCTCTCCCCGCCAAGCGGCTAACGTCTGAAGTAACGCGAACAATTTTGGCGCGCTTGTGTTTGCAGGAGCATGAGTTCCGGCGCCAGCATCTTCGCACCGGGAATCCGGCTGAAAAAGCGCGTGGAAGCCTTGGATATAACAGCGCGCTTCTGGGAGCAACCATGAAAAGCTTGGGAAAATTGGGCGTATGGATGTTAGCCGCCCTTGTAGTAATGAGCGCGGCGGCGATGGCGGACGATGATCCGCCCAGCCGCGTGGCGCGGCTGCAATATATGTCGGGGCAAGTTTCATTACAGCCCGGCGGCGAGAATGATTGGGTACCGGGTGTGCTCAACCGGCCCCTGACCACCGCGGATCGCGTGTGGACCGACAAGGAATCGAAGGCGGAACTGGACCTGGGTAGCGCCGCTCTGCGTGCGGGCGCCGAAACCAGTGTGACGCTAACCAACGTCAACGACAACACTGTGCAGGTGGAACTCGATCAGGGCACTCTGGATTTACGGGTTCGCCGTCTCTATGACGGTGAAACCTACGAGATTGATACGCCCAACCTGGCCTTTACTATCCTGCGCTCGGGCGAATACCGCCTGGACGTGGATCCCAACGGCGACCTGACGGTGGTCACGGTGTGGCACGGTTTGGGCGAAGCCACCGGCGAAGGCCGCAGCGTGCGGGTCAAAGGCGATCGCCAGGCGCGCTTTACCAATGGCACTTCGCTGGAACACCAGATTTCCGATGATCCGGAACGCGACGGCTTTGACGACTGGTGCCGGGTGCGCGACCGCCGCGAGCAAGAATCGGTGTCCGCGCGCTATGTTTCGCCGGACGTGATTGGCGCTGAGGATCTCGATCGGTATGGGCGCTGGGAAACGACGCCGGGTTACGGTGCAATGTGGGTACCGGCCGTGGCGCCTGGCTGGGCTCCTTACCATAATGGACATTGGGCTTGGGTTGAGCCCTGGGGCTGGACCTGGGTAGATGACGCGCCTTGGGGATTCGCCCCCTTCCACTATGGCCGTTGGGTTTATGACGACGGCTATTGGGGTTGGGTGCCTGGTCCGCGAGTCGAGCGCCCTGTTTATGCTCCCGCATTGGTAGCGTGGGTGGGCGGAGGCGGAGTGAGCGTGGGCATTTCGGTGGGAGAAGCGCCAACCGTGGGCTGGTTCCCGCTGGGTTATGGCGAACCTTATGTGCCACCGTATGCCGGCAGTCGCAACTATTTCCGGCAGGTGAACGTTTCCAATACCCGCATAACCAACATCACGCAAGTTACCAACAACTACTACGTCAACAACAGCAACACCAACATTAGCCGGACGACGGTAGTTAACAACAACACCAGCAATATAACCAACAACAACACCACCATCGTGAACAACAACGTGCACAATAACGTTCACAACAACGTGCACATCCGTTACGCCAATGAGCAAGTTCCAGGAGCGGTCACCGCGGTACCAGCTACCGCGATGGCTAGCTCACAGCCGGTGGCGCGCGCGGCGTTGCGGGTTCCGCCCGGACAATGGAAGCGGGCTGAGGTCGCGGTCGCTCCTCCCGTTGCTCCTTCCCGCGCCAGTGTTTTAGGTGCCGGTGCTGGTGCTCACGCGGTTGCACCGCCCACACGCCCCATAACGCGGCAGGTGGTGATGAAGGCTCCGGCTCCTCCTCGGCCAATTCCCTTCTCCGCGAAGCAGGAGGCCCTGCAGCATAATCCCGGGCGCCCCCTGGATCGAGAGACAGAACAGGCGCTGCGCACCCGAGTGGCGCGGCAGCAGGTGAATCAACCCGGAAGGGTGGCGCAACAGGAACCGTTTAGCGGCCGTCCAGCCAACGGACAGCCGGCTGTGAATCAGCCTCAGCGGCCGCGGATGCCGGAGGCGGAGCGCGGTTACCGTCAGCCGCCGGCCGGGCAGGACGTCCAGCAACAGCAGAATGCCGTCGGAAGAGGCGTAGCTCACACGCCGGAAAACCGGCCGCAGGGAAGTGGTGAGCAAATGGCGCCCGCATACCGCCAGGTGCCCCGTCCGCCGCAACCGGGCAATGGGCAACAGCCTGGCTTCCGCTCCTTCGGTTCGCCGCAAGGACAGTCGCACCCCGT
>Ga0075426_10000408_pt1 | contig 29669 bp, 22 predicted proteins | sample SoiMethybrSBSTD5_FD_75304 | JGI IMG/M metagenome (GOLD analysis project Ga0075426, IMG submission 75304) | Bulk soil microbial communities from a Populus tree surrounding site in Tennessee, USA - Soil MetaG P. TD hybrid SBSTD5 | ecosystem: Environmental > Terrestrial > Soil > Tree plantation...
TAGCCAGCGATCCCTGAAAGAACTCTTCATCAGTGAGAACGGAGAGCGCCGCCGCGCCGGCAGCTTGCAACTCGGCAGCTAGTTGCGCAGCATGGAAATCGCCGCGAATGGTGCCCCGCGAAGGCGAAGCTTTCTTCAGTTCCGCAATCACCGCTGTCGCAGAACGCGCCGCCTCCCGAAGTTGCTTACCGAACCCGCGCGGGATGTGCATCTCCGCCTGCCGCTCCAGTTGGCGCACGTCCGCTTCGGCTTTGGCGCGGGCAACGCGCCTGCGGGTGGCGGCCAGGATGGAGTCCAGGGTAGCCGGCATGGATAGCGTCGATTATACGGTCTGGGGCTGCTGGCCTGCACTTGCCTGAGGCCTCCCATCCCATGCGACTCGCTGAGCGGTCGACCGATCTCGTCAGCCTGTTCCGAAACAATGCTATAGATAGAAAAGCAGCGATGGTCAACGATTCTCGCACACGTGCCCTGCTGGTAGTCCTCCTGATCATCGGCGGCTCACTCAGTGAGGCGCAAGAGCACACCGCCTCACTGGCAGGCAGGGTCCGCAGCCACGCCAAACCTGTTTCGCATGTCACCGTGGTGCTTCAAGGCAATTCCCGCCAGCCGATGGCATCCAAAGTGACTGGCGGCGACGGCGCTTTCGATTTTGTCGGCGTGGCCTGCGGAGACTATGCGCTCTCCTTCGCCCGCCCAGGTTGGAAAACCCGGCACATTGCTCACGTTCAACTCCGCTGCGATAGCACGGTCGAAATAGACGTCGCCCTGTCGCCCGCGGCAGACGCACCCGCCCATGCGCCGCGTCCGCAAATCACCAATCAACTACCGTGGTGGGGCACGCACTTCGGGCAACTGCAAACCGAGAATCTCCCCAACGCCCGCAACATCTGGTCGCTGCTCGAGACCCAGGAGCCCTCCACGGTTACCAGCCGCATTGATGTTGCCGGCCTAGAAACGGGACGACCTGCTCTTTTCGGCGCCTTGGGAGCTTCCTGGACGGAGAACCAGTACACGCTGAACGGCCTGAACGTTACCGATCCTTACTTGCCCGGCGTGCCTCTGCTGAATCCCAGCCTCGACGACTTGGCAGAATTCCAGGTGGTGACCGGGACAAAACCCATAATCGGAGCGGGATCGGGAACCAACGTCGGGTTGGCCACGCCCGAGCCGACGACAAACTGGCATGGGGGCGCACGCTTTTTTTATTCCTCGAGGGCTCTGGAGAGCGACAACTTCAACGCCCGGCTGGGACGCTTTCACTTTCCTGGACCGGAGCGCATGAACCACCTGGACGATGCCAGCGTGCAGTTGGGAGGCACACTGCCGGCGGCTCTTGCTTCCCTGCCCTTCTATGCTTCGTTCTCCATCCAGGCGCTCAGCAAGACTTTGGGCGGCTTTACAGCACCCATTGAAGCGCGAATTTATCGCGGGGTGGCGGATCTAACTGCGTACTCAAGGGGCGCGCAGAAGCTGGACCTGTTCTATTCCGGCCAGCATATTGCCAATTCTCGCGAAGGCGCAGCCCTGAACATTGCACCTACCGCCACGACGCGCGGCAACGATAATTTTCATCAGTTTCAGGCGTGGTGGAGCAAGGCGGCCGGGCACTCGACCATCTTCTCGGCAGACGCCGGAGTGGTGAACGCGGTGATTTCGTCGGCCATGCAGAACGGCATCGCGACCGTGAGCGTCCTCGATTTGCCAAAGATGGCGCTCGCCGGTTCCGCCCCGCTGGCGCATTCCGGCCTGCGAACCAGGTACCAGGGACAAGCGCTGGCGCAAACCTATCGAACTGGTTCTGCGGGAACGCATAGCCTGAGCTTGGGAGCGGATTGGCAACGCAGTGACATTTCCAACAACTGGTATGCGCTGCAGAACTCGCAGGCGATTGCGGTTGGCGGTGCAGGCGCGGAAATCATTCTCTGGAACACGCCGGCAGGAACCCGCCAGCATGTGCAGAATGTCGCCGAGTTCGCCCAGGACTTATGGCGGCCTTCACGCCGGCTCAGCATTTCCGCCGGGCTGCGAGTGGACACCTCGACCGGACGAGCCCTTGGGGCCGCGTCGCCGATTAACTGGACGACTCCGCAGCCGCACCTGGGCATAGTGGTGCGCCTATGGCCGCACGGATTATTTCTGCAGGGCAACTGGGCGCGCTATGGACATGTGCTGCAGGGACGGTATTTGGATTTCGGCGACCCCGCGGCTGTGGGCGGGCAGGTGTTTCGCTGGACGGACACGAACGGCGACAGCCTCGCCCAGCGGCAAGAGATTGGCCCACTCCTGCGCGTGTTTGGCGGCCCTCATTCCGCCCTGGCGCCGCATATTGCTCGCCCGTTTACCGATGAGGTCAGTTTCGGGCTGGAGCAGGACCTGGGCACAGGTTTCAGCGCTGCGGTTCGCTTCTTTCGCCGGGACGACCACCGCCTGCTGGCCCTCAATAATGTTGGCGTTCCCTTTTCGGATTACGTACCTGTCGCCTATCACGACCCTGGTGACGATGGCATTTTGGGCACGCCCGACGACCAGGTACTCACCTTGTACAACCGGCTTCGTTCTGCGCTGGGGAAGGATTTTCTGCTGCTGGGCAACTACGGTGTTCATGCCAGCTACAAAGGCCTGGAAGCGCGGCTGAGTAAGCGCCTCGTGCGGCACTGGGCTTTTTCCGCCAGCTTTACCACCAGCCGCAGCCTGGCCGCAACCAGCCCCGGCAATTCTGTTTTTGCTGACGATACCGGCTTTATCGGCGCGCTGGGCACCGATCCAAACACACTTGTCTTCGCCCAGGGCCGCACCCATTTCGATCGCGCCTTTACTGGGAAACTGAGCGGGTATTATTCGGCGCCGCTGGGATTCCATCTGGGAGTCGTGGCAGCCTATTATGATGGCCTGCCCTTCGGGCGCCTCCTCTTCATTAACGGCTTCAACCAGGGACCGTTCTTCGTGCGCGCCGAACCCGTCGGCCACCCCGGCGGTTTCCAAACTCAGTTGAATGCCACGCTGGATGCGCGCTTGGCACGCGACTTTACTTTGCCGCGCGGCGTTTTGTCCGGATACTTCGACGTGTTCAATGCTCTGAATGCCAACAGCAACACACGGGAATCGGACCTCAGCGGCCCAACCTTTCTCAGCCGTGTGCCCCTGGCCGTGGAAGCCCCACGGACCGCGCGCCTGGGCGTGCAGTGGAAATTTTAAGAGAGGTCGCCAACGGACTCAGGTGAACCGCTGCCGCTGTGGCAGTTCCCCGCAAGTCGTGGAACCGGCAGCCCGATCGCACATCTAACTGACGGTAGCGGACAGGATCGGCAAACGTGCAGAGCCAAAAGACTGAAGTGACTCAACCCGCAATAGACCAGGAAGCGATCAGGCGCGCCGAACGCCTGATTCGGAAACACATTCGGCGGACCCCCGTACTGGAACTGGAGGGCAGCGACTTCGGCTTGAACGGCAGTACATTGGTTCTGAAGCTGGAACTGCTGCAGCATTCTGGCTCATTCAAGGCGCGGGGAGCATTCTCCAATCTGCTGATTCGCGAGGTGCCCAGGGCGGGGGTGGTGGCCGCTTCCGGCGGCAATCATGGAGCGGCGGTGGCATTTGCCGCCATGAAGCTGGCCATTCCGGCAAAGATTTTTGTGCCCACGGTCTGCTCCCCAGCCAAAATGGACCGCATTCGCGGGTACGGGGCCGACCTGGTAATTACCGGCGAGCGCTATGCCGATGCCCTCGCAGCCAGCCAGGTATGGAGCCAGGAATCTGGCGCCCTGCCCATTCACGCCTACGACCAGCCGGAAACGCTGCTGGGCCAGGGAACCGTGGGATTGGAACTGGAGGACCAGGCTCCTCAACTGGATACCCTGCTGGTCGCAGTGGGCGGTGGCGGGCTAATCGGCGGCATAGCGGCGTGGTATGGCGGCCGAACCCGCATCATTGGCGTGGAACCCGAAGCCGCTCCCACGCTCTACCAGGCCCTCGAGGCGGGCCGGCCGGTGGACGCGGAAGCTGGCGGAGTTGCCGCCGATTCTCTTGCGCCCCGGCGGGTAGGAGAACTCATGTTCCCGATCGCGCAGAAGTATGTTGAACGTGTCCTGCTGGTGCCGGATGCCGCCATTCTGCGGGCCCAGGCGGCGCTATGGGACGTGCTGCGCGTGGTCGCCGAACCCGGCGGGGCCGCCGCTCTGGCCGTGCTCCTTTCCGGCGGGTACAAACCCCAACTCGGAGAACGCGTCGGCGTGCTGGTCTGCGGGGGCAACACTACGGCTGTGGACTTCACCCCGTTGACCAAAGCTGACCGTTCAGCAAAGTAGGGCGGCTTCGATATGCGAACTTACGCCGCTTTGAAGTGGCCCTGGCTTTTCGCCTTTTTTTTCTTATAGCGCCGCCAGAAGTAGATTCCCAGCACTGTAATACCGACCATCATGGCGATGTCGGCCTTCTCGAAAAAATCCACCAGGCTGCTGAACTCGTGGCCGAAAGCATAGCCGAGCAGCACGATACAGCTCACCCAGGTGGCGGCGCCTAAAAAATTGAACAAGGCAAAGCGACTCCACTCCATGCGCAGAACTCCGGCCAGCGGACCGGCGAGCGTGCGCAGTCCCCAGATGAAGCGGGCAATGAAAATGGTGAGGTCTCCCCGGCGCTTGATGAGGTGCTCACCGGCGGCAATATCCTCATCGTCCAGGTGGAAGATGTGTTTCCATTTCCTCAGGAAGCGGCGGCCCAGGGTGCGGCCGACCCAATAACCCAGATTGTCGCCGAACGTGGCGGCAGCTACTCCCGCCACAATAATCCAGACATAATGAAAATGTTGGTGCTTGAAAGCCAGAAAGCTGGCGAAGATGAGAATGGTTTCGCCGGGCAGAGGCACGCCGGCATTTTCCCCCACCAGCCCCACCACAATGGCCCAGTATCCCCAGGCGAGAAGGTAATGATGGACTGTGTTGACGATCCAATGCATGGAGTGGGCCAGGTGGTAACCTGCGCTGTCAATTCGATGCCCGATACAAGCACGGGGCGGGATGGTGAGCGGTTACTGCCTGTTCGAGAGCGGCAGCAGGCGGAAACTCGGGCCAGCACGCACAGCCGCCACTGGGCAGTCTTGAGCTTGGGGTTCGCGGGCTCGAGCCCTGCCCCCCTACCCTGCACTCAGAAATAGTGCACTTCTCAGTGCACGATGTTGGGGACAGCCTGAGAGGCTGAGCTGGCAGCCGCGGCCGAAGTCTTCATGCCGATTCCGTAGCGCTTGAGCTTCCGGTAGAGAGTGGCGCGGCTGATGCCCAGCAACTGCCCAGCCAGCGTCTTATCGCCATTCACCTGCTCGAAGACACGCTCGATGGTCAGGCGCTCGATATCTTCTAAGTCGGTGAAAGAGGTCAGGTGAAGGGGCTTCTCGGCCAGAACCTCAACCGGAGCCGAGAGCGACTGAATTCCCGGGGGTAGATCGCTGACGTCAATCAGTTGCTGGTTGCCCAGAGCCACGGCCCGCTCGATGCAGTTCTCCAGCTCGCGCACGTTGCCCGGCCACTCATAGGCGCGCAGGCATTTCATGGCGGCGGTAGTGATGGTGATCGGCTGGGTGGGAGCGTAGCGGTTCAGGAACCACTGTGCCAGATCCGGGATATCGCTGCGGCGGTCGCGCAGTGCGGGCAGGTGCACCGTGACCACGTTGAGCCGGAAGTATAGGTCTTTGCGGAAGGTGCCCGCCTTGTAAGCGGTTTCCAGGTCGCGATTCGTGGCGGCCATGATGCGCACGTCCACTTTCACCTTCTGATTGCTGCCCACTGGGCGCACTTCCTTTTCCTGCAGCACCCGCAGCAACTTGGCCTGGAGGTCGAGCGGCAGCTCACCTACTTCATCCAGGAAAATGGTGCCGCCGTTGGCGGTCTGAAACAGGCCGTCCTTGGAACGAATGGCTCCGGTGAAGGCGCCTTTCTCGTGCCCGAAGAGCTCGCTCTCGATCAGGGTGGGCACCAGCGAACCGCAGTCCACCGCCACGAAGGGACGCTTGGCCAGGGGTCCGCGGTAATGAATGGCGCGCGCCACCAGTTCCTTGCCGGTGCCGCTCTCGCCGCTGATCAACACCGGCGTGCGCGTGTCCTTCAGACGGTCAATGAGGACCAGCACGTCCTGGATTTCCTTGGAAGCGCCAATGATGCCGCCCATTTCGGTGCTCACCCGCTCGCGCAGGGACCGGTTCTCCAGCACCAGGCGCACCTTTTGCGCCATGCGCTGCAGGATGAGCTTCATCTCCTCCAACCGGAAGGGCTTAGTAATGTAGTCATAGGCGCCCAGCTTCATGGCCTGCACGGCGTTATCAATGGAGCCGTAGCCGGTGATGATGGCCACCTCGGTGCGCGGCGAATGCTTCTTCACCGTCTCCAGAAATTCCAGGCCAGACATCTGCGCCATGCGCAGGTCCACCAGGATCAGGTCGGGCACAGTGGTCTCCAGGCGGCCAAGAGCGTCTTCGGCGCTCTCCGACTCGCAGCAGGCGAAGCCCAGCGACTCCCCGATTTTCATGCACAGCTTGCGGATGTTCTGCTCATCATCCACGATCAGCAGGCGAATGCGGGCATCTTCACTCATGGCACCTTCCCGATAGTCTTTTGCACCACCTCAAGCAGTTGTTGCACCCGAAAAGGCTTTTCCACGCAGGGCGCGCCGGTTTTCTGCAGCGTAGCCACGGTTTCCTCATTGGCGATGTCGCCGGTGATGAAAATCAGGCGCGTAGCCAGCTCGGGGCGGTGGCCGGCGATCCAGGCGTGCACATCAGCGCCGTCCACTCCGCCCGGGGTGCGCATGTCTGAAATGACGCCCAGGAAAGAGCCTCCGGCCAGCAGGCGCAAGGCCTCAGCTCCAGAGTTTGCAGCCACCACCGGGTAACCGCTTCGTTCCAGGGCAGCGCGCACGTAGGCCATTACCGAAGGCTCATCTTCAATGAGCAGCAGCGGCAGCCGGGCGCCGTTTGCTAAAGGGTTGGTCATGATTGCAGCGCTCCTGCAGCAGCGGCGATTTCCGCCGTCTCGGCGGCCATTGGCAGGCGCACAATAAAGGTCGCGCCCTCCCGGCCCACATTGTTGTGGCAAAGAATCTCGCCCCCGTGCTCTCGTACGATGCCGTAGCAGATGCTCAGCCCCAGTCCCGTCCCCTTGCCCACCTCCTTGGTGGTGAAGAAGGGATCAAAAATGCGCTCCGGATTAGTAATGCCGTTGCCGTTATCACGAAATACTACCTGCACCCAGCCATCCAAAGCCGCTGTTTCGGTTTCGATACGCGCCGGCCGCCCCGTATTCCGTACAGCGTCGTAAGCGTTGTTCAGAATGTTGAGGAATACCTGCTGCAGCTGCTGGGAATCGCCCACCACTTCGGGCAAGGGTTCATTGAGCCGCTCGCTCACCTCCACCCCGTGGCTGCTGAAATCGTAAGCGCGCAGCTGCAGTGTGCGCCGCAGGATGGAGTTGACCTGTACCAGCTTGCGCTGCGGCGGCATCTGGCGGGCAAAGCTGAGCAGGTTCTGCACAATCTGCTTGGTGCGCTGCGCCTCCTGCAGAATCACGCGCAAATCCTTGTGCGCCGATTCCGGCAGCTCGGGATTTTCCATGAGCAGGTCGGCAAATCCCAGGATCGCGGTCAGGGGGTTGTTCACCTCGTGCGCGACGCCCGAGACCAACTGGCCCACGGCTGCCATTTTCTCGGCGTGCATCAGCTTGGATTGCATCATGGCTGTATCCGAAACGTCGGTCATGACCACCACCACGCTGCTCACTTCGCCCTGCTCGTCGCGCATCGGACTCAAGTTCACAGAAAACTGGCCTGCCCGCCCGTCGCCCCGGGTGATGGGCAGTTCCAAGTTGTCCACTTGCTGCCCCGCCAGCGTCTCTTCCAGGGCGGTGCGTAAGGCGGAACGGCGCGCCGGCACCACCATTTCCAGCAGCGGCTCCCCAATCCACTTTTGCGGGTTGTAAGCTCCGCTCTCATACCAGCGGCGGTTGGCATAAGTGATTTGGCCGGCAGTATCGGTGACCAGAATGATGCTTTGCGTGTTGTTCAGAATCTTGTTATTGAAATCGCGCTCGCGCTGCAGTTCAGCTTGCGAGTTCTTCAGCTCGGTGATGTCCAGAATGAGGCCGCGATACTGCGTCACCTTCCCCTGTGCGTCGCGCACCGCGAAGGCGTTCTGCAGCGTATGGATGGGAGCCCCGTCCTTCCGCCGCAAAGTCTCTTCGTAATTGCGCACCACCCCGGTTTGCTCCATGCGGGTGCGGAAGCGCTCCCGACCCTCGGGGTCAAAGTAGACCTGGTGGGGAATATCCACCTGCAGCAGCTCGTCGCGGCTGCCGTAGCCCAGCATCCGCACCAGGGCGTCATTAACTTCGATGAAGCGCCCTTCCGGGCTGGTGAAATACAGGCCCTCATGGATGTTGTTGAAAAGCTCGCGATAGCGCCGCTCGGCCTCACGCCGGTCGGTGATGTCCTTGAGCACGTGAATGGTCTGCAGTCCCTCATTGGTGGGGCCGTGAATGCGCGAGGTGGAGACCAGATACGTACGCTCCAGGACGGGGTGGACAAACTCGTCGTTGTGTTCTCCACCCTGGCGGCAGAAGGGACACGGGTGGGGTCCCGCCTGCGCGGTCGCCTCCAGCAGGGCGCGCATGCTGATGCCAATCAGTTCGGCCGGACGCACGCCAATAAATTCCGCCATGGAGCGGTTGACGCGCAGCACCTTGTGCTGAGTATCGTGCACCACGATGAAGTCGCTGATGGCGTCAAACAGCTCCATCCAGTGGCGGTTGGCCTGGTCCATGCGGGTGAACAAACGGGCCTTTTCCAGGGCAACGGAGGCATGCCCGGCCAGGGCCTTTAATAGATTCTGGTCGGCGGTGGTAAGCGGCTTGCCCCGGTTGGCCAGGCAGAGGATGCCGATGAGCTCGCCGTCACTGCCGTGCAGGCAGGCCAGCACCACGTCCTGCCATTGCAAGGCAGAAGCCACGTGGCCCAGCAGTTCGGGCGCTTGCCCGGCGATGATGGTTTCGCGGCGATCGGCCATTAAATCGCCCAGAGCGACTGCCAAGCGCCGCGACACCCCGTTGTCAGGAGCCGGATCGGGGCCGCGCAGAGCCACAACCTCCAGGCGCGCGGGCTGGGCAAGAGCCAGGGCCGCCGAACCCGCGCCAAGCATCTCCGCCGCTCGCCCGGTGAAGCTCTGGACGAACTCGGGGAGGCGCAGCAGCGAATTCAGCTCCAGCGCCATCGCGGTAAGGTCTTCGGCGCGCCGGCGATGCTTGAGGGAAAGGTCGAGGTTGCTGGCGGATTCCAGGGCCACGGCCACGGGGGCAGCCAAGGCGCGCGCGCGTCGAATATCCTCGGGAGAAATTCCGGCCTGGTCGAGCCGGTCGAGTACGCCGAACATGCCCAGGGTGCGGCCTTCGGAACTGAGCAGAGGCACGGTCAGCACCTGGCGGACAGCATGGCGAGCAGCGCTCTCCTGGTCGGCTTCCGGTATCTGACGGATGTCGTCAGTCCAGAAAACTTCTTTGGAACCCAGCACGCGGGCCGCGACTTCCGCCGAGAAGCTCACCTCCAGGGGATGAGCTTCGCCGTTCTCGGCAACCCAGCGCACCTGGCAAGTGTCGTCTTCCAGCAGAGCGATATAGGAACGGGCAAAGCCGAGAAACTCAGCCGCGCGCACCACAAATTTCTTCAAAAATTCATCCAGCTTGCTGCTGCTGCCCAGTTCAGAGGAAATCTCCAGCAGTTGGTGCAACTCGTTGGCATGCGCATTGGCCGTGGCGTAGAGCCGCTGTGCTTCCAGCAGGCTGCCTAACTGCCGCGCCAGGATGGTGGCTTTGGCCGCCAGGTCATCGTTGAAGAATTGCGGATCGCTGGTGTGCAGAAAGACGACCGAACCAATCGCTTCGCCGGCAACTACCAGAGGCGCGGCCATCAGCGAGCGCACCTGAAAACGCTCGGCCATGGGATAGCGCTGGTGGTCTATGTCGTTAACGAATACCGTCGTGCCGGTGCGCACTGCTTCGGCGGTCACCGCGCTTTCATCACTTTTCAGCCGCAGCCCGCGGAATTGCTCGGCGACATAGCCGTCGGCTTCCTCGCCTACCAGCACATCGGAAGCGGTCTTGCGCCAGAAATAGGCCCCCTGTACTGCAAAGAACTCGCGGGTGGAACGGAGAAACAACTGGATCAACGAAGCGGGAGTGCTGCGCAGGGAGCCGGCGAGAGAAAAATCCAGCAGCAGGCGCTGAAAAGAGTCCTGCAAAGGGGAAACCGAACCTCGAGGAACAGTCGTCTTCCCTGGCTGCATGCGAAAGGTTGCCGCTGCGTTATCGGTACAAATCTTTGTCTGGCTTAGACTTAAGGTGGAAAGTACCCTGGAATCTCATTTTGAGTCAAGCAAATTGCGCAAGCGGTCTCAAACTGTAAACGCTGACTGTCATACCATCTCAAGCTGAAACGCCTACCGCCCTGGACCCGTCCCCAAGCCAGCACCGGGGAAGGGCTAGCCCCCCAGTTATCTGGCACGCACCATAGTTACCTTTGTAAGTTGCTGGTAACAAACCAAGGTTGCGATGATGCTCCCAAGGGTAACCAGCGCCCTCGAACTGGCACCGGCCTTGCGCAACTGTTTCTCCCGGGGAACGCGTTTTTGGCGGCAGAACCGCTTCCCGGTCTGACACTGAAGCGCGCCCAGCAGATGGTTGCCACGAGCCCAGAAACAGGCCGGCAAGCAAGGAGTATGGAATGACGATCGGCAGAAGGCTTTATACCAATTTCGGCGCCATCCTGGCTCTAGTGCTGATGCTTTTCCTGGTCAACATGATCGCGGTGCAGCGCGAGCACGCCGCCAAGAACGCCGCGGCGCAATCGCTGGCCATGGCCGAAGCTACCGATTCGGTGCGCTTCCAGATGATGCAGAACCGGCTTTTTCTCAGCAATTACCTGCTGAGCGGCGACACCCGCGAGATGGACAAGATGAATGAGGGGATCAGCAAGCTGCAGGAGTTGATCAATGATGCCCGGTCGAAGGCCAACTCCGACCAGCAACGCTATGCTCTGGCCAAGGTGCAGCAATTCGAGCACGACTGGGGGCTTCAGTTCGCGCAGCCGCTGGTGAATAAGCGCAAGGAAGTGGATGCCGGTAACGCCACCGTGGCCGAGCTGCAGATCTTCTATTTGCAAAAGGACGCAGCATCCTGGATTAAGAATTCCAGCGGCGCGCTCGATGTTGCCGATGGAGAGAACCGCAAAGTGGTGGAAGAGCGGCGCAAATCGGATGAAACTGCCGCCGCCGCTACCTCCGCCGTCGCCATTACTGGCACGCTGCTGGCGTTGCTGCTGGGCATTGCCATCGCCTACCGCACAGCCAAATCCATCACCGACCCGCTGAACGACCTGATGTCGATAGCCAACCAGATTGCCGACGCCGGCGAACTCGACCACAAGATTGACATCCAGCGTGACGACGAAATCGGCGCCCTGGCCCGCACCTTCAACAAGATGGTGACGTATCTGCGAGAGATGGCGGGAGTGTCGGAGGCCATTGCCGGCGGCAACCTCACCGTGAAAGTGACGCCTCGTTCCCGTCATGACATGCTGGGCAACGCCTTTGCCAGCATGGTGGACGGCCTGCGTACTCTGGTGCGCTCGGTGCGCGACGGCGCTTCCCAGGTGGCCAGCGGTTCCAACCAGGTGGCCAGCGCCTCCGACGAATCGGCCAAGATCAGCCTGCAGGCTTCCTCCGCTATTGATGAAGTCACCAGCACCATGCACGAAATGAGCATTAACGTGCAGAACATGGTGAAGAACACGCAGGTGCAGGCTTCCAGCGTAAGCGAGACTTCCGCCTCCATTGACGAAATGGTGGCCTCCATCCAGCGCGTGGCCGATACCGCCCGCGTGCTGCTCGACATTTCCAACCGCTCGCGCGAGGAAGTGCACAACGGAATTGCCACCATGGACAAGGCCACCGACGGCCTGAACCGCATCAATCTGGCCATCCGCTCCTCCGGCGACATCATTGACGTGCTGGGCCAACGCGCCGACGACATCGGCAAGATTATCGAGGTGATTGACGACCTTGCGGAGCAGACCAACCTGCTGGCCCTGAACGCGGCCATCGAAGCCGCGCGCGCCGGCGAGCACGGCCTGGGCTTCGCGGTGGTGGCCGATGAAGTGCGCAAGCTGGCGGAGAAGTCGGCGCAATCCACCAAGGAAATTTCCGACCTCATTCAGAGCATTCAGCGCGAAGCCCGCAAGGCGGTGGACAACATGGACCGCAGCACCGCCATTGTCAATGAAGGCCTCACCCTGGGCCAGGAACTCAACGGCGCGCTGAAGAAGATTTCCAACGTGGTGACCGAAGTCTACAAATTCGCGCAGGAAATCGGCGCCGCCACCAACGAGCAGTCGCACGGCTCTTCACAGATCGCCAAGGCCACTACCCGGCTGAATGAAATCACGCATGAGATCAGCTCTTCGGTGGAGGAGCAGGCGTCCGGAGCGCAGGCGGTGGTGAAAGCCATGGAACGCATGCGCGAACTGGTGCAGCAAAGCACTTCCGGGTCCACCGAACTGGCGGCCTCGTCGGAGCAGATGTCGAAGATGGCGCGCTCGCTGCTTGAGGCCATGGACCGCTTCGTGCTGGAGGCCATTCAGGAAGCCGCCCAAGGTGCTATCGAACGGCGGGTGGCAGCGGCGGCTTCTCGCGCCTAGCAGGACGATATGGAGAAAGACCTGCAGATCGTCGGATTCCGGGTGGGTCGCGAAACCTACGGTGTGCCCATCACCGCGGTGCACGAAATCGTGCGTGTGCCCGAAATCACGGTTGTGCCCGACGCGCCCGAGTACATGGAAGGCGTCATCAATCTGCGCGGCAAAATCGTTTCCATCATTGACCTGCGCAAGCGTTTCGGCGAGGCCGCCGCTCAGCCCAGCAGCAAGAACCGCATTCTGGTCGCGGAAGTGAACGGCAAGCTGCTCGGTCTGGTGGTGGACTCCGCTTCCGAGGTGCTCAAGATCGCGGCCTCTGAAATCGAAGCTCCGCCCGCCCTGGTGCAGGAAGGCCGGCTGAACTGCGTGACCGGCGTGGGCAAGTTCAAGGGGCGCCTGATCATCTTGATTGACCTGGCGCGGCTGCTGCCCACGGCTGAAGCGCAAAACGGAGGCGAGGCGAACACCCGCTCCGTTCAAGATCCGCCGTTCGCCGCGTTGCGGGCGCAAGCGGGAGGCAAATGACACTCGACAACTCCATGGGCGCGGCCACGGCTGCCGGCGGCCTCAGCGAAAGCGAACTCAAGCTGCTGCAGGTCTTGGTGTACCAGGAGTGCGGCCTGCACTTTGATGAGCGCCGCACCCACTTTCTGCAGGACCGTCTGCTGCGCCGCATGCGCGCCTGCCAAACCCCTTCCTTCTACAGTTATTACCGCCTGCTCACCAGCCATGACGGCAAGCGGGAAATGGCGGTGCTGCTGGAGAACCTGGCCATCCACGAGACCAGCTTTTTCCGCAACAAGGCGCAATTCGACCTGTTCCACAAAGTGATCATGGAGGAGCTGCTGCAGCGCAAGCAGGAGCGCCGCGATTGCAACCTGCGGGTTTGGAGCGCGGGCTGCTCCACTGGCCAGGAAGCCTACACCATCGCCATGCTGATGTGCGATGCGCTCTCCTACTATTATCTGCGCAATCCGCTGCCCTACGAGATGCCCACGCCCAAGCCGCTGGTGCCGTCGCCCTGGAAGCTGGAGGTGCTGGCCTCCGACATCAGTTACACGGCGCTGCGCAGCGCCCAGGACGGCGTTTACACCGACCAGCAGATGGAAGCGGTGGATTTCGCCTATCGCCTGCGTTACTTCGACAAGCTGGGCGACAGGTATGCGGTAAAGAAATCGGTCAAGGACCTGGTGCACTTCGACTTTCATAATCTAAAAACCGAGTTCCTGCCCCAGCGCAACGATGTGATCTTCTGCCGTAACGTGATGATTTACTTCGACGAGCCGGAGCAGAAGCGGCTTGTCGAAAAGTTCTACCGCTGTCTGAATCCTGACGGCTATCTCTTCCTCGGCCATGCCGAAAGCCTGTTTGGCATCAGCGAGAAATTCCGCATGGTGCACCGTGACAACGGCACCGCCTACCAGCGCCTGGAGGTGAAGGCGTGACCTTCTTCTCCGAGGACCGCATGGCGGAACTGCGACAGCTTTTCTTTGAAACCGCGCAGGATATCCTGCAGGCGCTTAATGAGGAAGCTCTGCGCCTGGAAAAAAATCCCGGAGATACGGAGACCGCGCGCAGCATCCGCCGCGCGGTGCACACGCTCAAAGGCGATTCGGCGGCAACGGGCTTCCGCGAGCTCAGCCAGATTGCCCACGAACTGGAGGACGCGCTGGCCCCGGAAGTGACCAGCGCCGCGCCCCCCGCTGAACTGGTGGAATTGGTGCTAAGCGCAGCCGATATCTTCGACAGTATGCTGGCCGCCTATCGCGGCAACCTGCAACTTCCCAGCGTGGAGCCTTTACAGGCGCGCATCGCAAGACTGCGCTCCGCCGGCGCCGACCAGAGCGAAACCGTTTCCCGCACCCCTGCCGCCGCCCCCCTGATGTGGAGCGAATACCAGCAGGTGGCCATCAACCGCGCTCTGCAGCGGGGCAAGAAGGTGTACCGCATCGTGGCAGACGTGGATCCGAACTGCCCGACGAAAGCAGCGGCTTGGCAACTGTTTCACAACGTGTTGCAGCGGACCGGCGAAGTGCTGGCGGTGCAGCCCGAAAACGCCGGATCGGAACAGATTTCGCATCTGGAAGTGGTTATCGCCAGCGAGAAACCGGAAGCTTGGATCGCCGACCGCTGCCGCATTCCCGCGGTGATCGCCTCCGCCATAGTAAGCGCGTGGAAGGCGCGCCAGCCCTCGGTCAGCGCTGCCGCGGAACCTGCAGCCGTGGCAAGTGCAGCCAGTCCGGTCGCGGAAAACGTTTTGCGCGTGGACGCCGAGCGCTTGGACCAGGTGCTGAACCTGATTGGCGAGCTGATCATCGGCCGCTCCATGCTGCAGCAGGTGCTGGGCGAGTTCAGCCGCCGTTTCCCCAAGGACACGCTGCGCAACAAGTTTGCCGACGCCATGGCTTTTCAGAGCCGCGTCCTGAATGACCTGCAGCGCTCCGCCATGCAGGTGCGTATGGTGCCCGTGGAGCACCTGTTCCGCCGCTTTCCCCGCCTGGTGCGCGACGTAGCCAAGCAGTGCGGCAAGGAAGTCACGCTGCTGCTTAGCGGACAGGAAACAGAAATGGACAAGAGCATCCTGGACGCGATTGCCGAGCCTCTCGCCCACCTGGTGCGCAATGCCATTGATCATGGACTGGAGGGCGGGGAGGAGCGGCAGAACGCGGGCAAGCCCGCCAAGGGCACGGTTCGCCTCAACGCCTATCATCAGGGCAACCATGTGGTAGTGGAAGTCGGCGATGACGGCCGCGGCCTGGATCCGGCCCTCATTTTGAAAAAAGCCGTGGAGCGCGGGATCGTGGGCAGCGAGGAAGGCGCCCGGCTCAGCCCGGCAGAGACTTTGGAGCTGATTTTCAGGCCCGGTCTCACCACTGCGGAACAGGTCACGCCAATTTCGGGCCGCGGCATCGGCATGGACGTGGTGCAAAGCGTGGTGCAGAGGCTGAAGGGAAGCATCAGCATCCAGTCGGAGCCGGGCCAGGGCACCACCTTCGTACTCAAGCTGCCTCTGACCCTGGCCATCATCAAATCGCTGCTGTTGCGCGTTCAGGAACGCCTGTATGCCATCCCGCTCAACGCGGTGGTGGAAATCAGCCGCGCCTCCGAGGGCGCAGTCCATCGGGTTGATAATCACGAAGTCCTGCAGCTTCGCAACACCGTGCTCACGCTGGTGCGCATGAACAGCGCCCCCGCCGAACCCGCCCCCGGCAAACGCATTTTCCTGGTGGTCATCGCGCTGGGTGAGCGCCGCTACGGATTGATCGTGGATGAACTGGTGGGCGAGGAGGAACTGGTAATCAAACCGCTGGACTCCGAAGTGATCGTCAGCGACCTGGTCAGCGGCGCCTCCATCCTGGGAGATGGCAGAGTGGTGCTCATGCTGAACCTGTCCGCCGTGGTGGAACACTATTCCCAGCGCCCCTTGCCGCCTCTGGCTGCTCCAACGCTGCCGGCGGCAAGCAGCGCGGCCGGTGCCACCTCAGGAGGGGCGCGATGAGCGAACCGGTGCGGGTGCTGGTGGTGGACGATTCGGCGCTGATGCGCAAGCTCATCCCACAAATTCTGCAGGCCGACGGCTCCATCCAGGTGGTGGGCACGGCTATTGACGGCAGCTTTGCGCTCAAAAAGATCGCGGAACTTAAGCCCCAGGTGGTCACGCTGGACCTGGAGATGCCCGGTATGAGCGGCATGCAGGCGCTGCGCGAGATCACCACGCGCTATCACCTGCCGGTGATTGTAGTCAGTTCCCATACCACGCAGGGCGCCTCCGCCACATTCAAAGCGCTCGCCATGGGGGCATTTGATTTCGTGGCCAAGCCGCACGACGCCTCCGCGCACATGCAGGAAGTGGCCCAGGAACTGATCAGCAAGATCAAGGTCGCGGTGCACACGGAGGCGCCGCGCCTCGCCAAGCCGCTTCCCCTGAGCTTTGAGAAAGCGCAAAAACCGCGGCTAAAGCAGCGGCGCGCGCCCAATCGCATTGTCGCTATCGGCATTTCCACCGGCGGGCCCAACGCGCTGCAGTACCTGCTGGCGCATTTGCCGGGAGATTTTCCCGCCGCCATTCTGGTGGTGCAGCACATGCCGGAAGGTTTTACTGACATGTTCGCGCGCCGTCTGGACGAATGCTGCCCCTTGGAAGTCAAGGAGGCGCAATCCGGCGACCTGCTGCAAGCGGGGCGGGTGCTTATTTGCCCCGGAAATCGCCACATGCGGGTGCGGCGCATGCCCATGGGCGACGTGGCGGTGCTCAGCGATGAGCCGCGCGTGAATGGCCACCGGCCTTCGGTGGATGTGCTTTTTCGTTCGGTGGCGGATGAATTCGGCCCGGCCGCGCTGGCCGTGCTCATGACCGGCATGGGCGACGATGGCGCTGATGCCCTGGGCGCAGTAAAGGCCGCCGGGGGCATGACCATCGCCCAGGACAAGGAATCGTGCACGGTTTTTGGCATGCCGCGCGCCGCCATCGAGCGCGGGCACGCCATTCGGGTGGTCGCTCTCGATGTGCTGGCCAATACTTTGCAGGCGCAGTGCCTGCACGAAGTGCAGCCGGTTGGCCGACTGGCGCGGGCGCAGGCCGGACCGGCGCATTGAGGATGGGGCCCGCGGCTCGCCGCAACCGGCAGCCGCGGTGGAAGGAGAGCAGTATGGAGCAGTTCGCGCGAGTAATCCGCAAGGACGGACAAACGATCCGCTATCTGATCGTGGATGATTCGGTGTTTGCGCGCAAGAACCTGAGCCGCATGGTCGAGTCATTTGGCGGGCAGGTGGCCGGGGAAGCCGGCGACGGACGAGCTGCCATCGCCGAATATGACCGCCTGCAGCCCGATCTGGTGCTTATGGACATCACCATGCCGGAAATGGAGGGCATCGAGGCCGCCGAGCGCATTGTGCGCCAGCACCCGGAGGCACGCATCATCATGGTGTCCTCGGTCGGCTATCAGGAAAACATTGTGGCCGCCTTGCAGCGTGGCGCCCGCCATTTCGTGCAGAAGCCGGTGAAAGCCGATGTGCTCTATGAAGTCATCAAGTACGTGATGGGGGAAGATTGCGTGGTGGCCAAAGGCGCCACCCAGGGGTCCTGAAACATGAAAATGGAACTGATTCAGCCGTTCATCAACGCCGCTGATGCTGTTCTGGCCCAGAACCTGAACTGCCCGACGCAGCTGGGCCATTTCGTCATGGAAGAGCACGCCTATCACAGCAAGGGAGTGGCCGCCGTGGTCACCGTGGTGGGCGATATTGAGGGAAGAATTATTTTCGACGTGGAGCCCGCCACGGCCACCCGCATGGCCAGCGTGATGACCGGCACGGAGCGCCAGGAATCGGAAGAACTGGTGCGCGAGACGATCTGCGAGCTCGCCAACCAGGTGATCGGCAATGCCATCACTACGCTCAACGACCAGGGCTTTCACTTCAAGGTCCACCCGCCGCAGGTGCATCAGGGCGAAGGCACGAAGGGGAACGAGGATACCGAGGCCCTGGTCATGTGCTTCGATACCGACAGCGGCAAGGTTTACATGAACATCGCCATGCACTACAAGCGCCGCCGCCGCGGGGAGCAGCTCTAACTGACCTCTTTTTCTTACGGCCCTGCCAGCATAAACACGGGCCGCTGGTGCGGAGGAGGAGTGGTGGGAGTGGACGGCGGGAAGGCGCTCACCGGCGCGGCAATATCGGTAACAAACTTGTCGGTGGCCGTATTCAGAACGTGAATCACCCCGGCATCGCAGCTGGCAATATAGGCGCGGTTGCTGTTGGAAGACGATGCGGCAAATGCAAGAAAGCGTACCCCGCCGGTTTGGGTAAAGGGCACGCTGCTGCTGCAGACGGCCGGCACCCCTGCGAACGGAACTCGAGTCTGCACCGTGTTGCTGGTGGTATTGATCACATCGGCCGAAACCCTGATATTCGCCGCATTAGCCGGGTCTGGCTGCACCGTAGCAACGTAGGCTTTCAACCCGTTAGACAGAACGGTGATCGAGGTCGGACCGGGATCCACGGCTACGGTGGCAAGCGGGGTAGGCGGATCCACCGACGCGTTGAAGATGGAGACGCTGGCGCTCCCATTGTTCACCACGTAGAGCCGGTTCAGGTGCGTGTCCACGAACATGTGATTGGGCGAGGCGCCCACGGTTAAGGTGGCGACCACGGTGTCGCTGGTTACATCAATCACTGAGACATTACCCAGCCCCTGGTTGAGCACGTAGAGCTCCAGCCCGTCGGGACTGAGCGCCGCCCACACCGGGGAGGCACCCGATGGCAGGGTAATCGTATTCAGCACCGCGTCGGTAGCTGTCGCGATCACTGACACCGTGCCGTCTCCTTGATTCACGGCATAAAGCTTTTTGCCATCCCTGGTTTCTGCCAGCGCCACCGGAGTGGTTCCCACCGTCACTTCAGTCGCCAGAGCGCTCTGCAGTCCATTAATCACGCCCACCTTATTGGTGCCGGCCTCGGCTACATACATTTTGGAACTCTCGGTGGTGGCCAGAAACACCGGGTGGGAGCCCGAAGCCAAGCTCAAAGTAATTGGCAGCGCGGTGCTGAAGCTGGGGATGTAAGTGGTGACCGTATCGTCGTCGCGGTTGGCGATGAAGATGCGAGATTGGCCCGGAGGCAGCAAGGCGGCGTGCACTGGGCCCACGCCCACAGGGGTAGAGAACACGGCGGAGTCCCCGGGAACATTGATCTGCAGGGCGCTACCGTCATTGGCCGGGGCGTTCTGGTCAACCACGAAAGCAAAAGAAGTCGCCTGCGGATCGCCCGGTGGTCCGGTAATCGGAACCGCCACAGGGCGGAAAACGTCTCCGCAACCCGCGGCAAACACGGCCAGAGCCAGCACGGCCAGCAGGCCGGCGCCTCCGCTCAAACGACTCCACATCACCCGGGAAATCTTCATTTACCGTTCAGTAGCTCTGATTGAGGTGATTGCCATTGTAGCGGCAAACCGGCCTGCGGCGCTAATGGCAGACAACTGCTAGGCCCGGTTGATGAGCGAAGCAACGTAGGCCGCGCCGAAGCCATTGTCAATGTTGACCACCGAGACGTTGGAGGCGCAGGAGTTCATCATGCCCAGCAACGCGGCCAAGCCGTTGAACGACGCGCCGTAGCCGATGCTGGTAGGCACGGCGATCACCGGCACCCCGATCAATCCGCCAACAACGCTGGGCAACGCGCCTTCCATCCCGGCACACACAATCACCACCCGCGCCCGGGTCAGCGCCTCGCGGTGCGCCAACAGGCGGTGAATGCCGGCCACGCCCACATCGTAAAAGTGCTCAACCGGATTGCCCATCAACTCGGCGGTCACCACCGCCTCCTCTGCCACCGGCACGTCGCTGGTGCCGGCGGAAACCACGGCGATGGTGCCCTTGCCGTAAGTCTTCCCATCGCGGCGCAGTATGATGGCACGAGCAAGGAACCGGTACTCGGCGCCGCGCACTTTCCTTTTCACCGCCGCGAACTGCTCTTCGCTTGTGCGCGTGGCCAGCACATTCTTGGAGTGGCGCGCCAGCCGTGCGAAAATTTCCGCCACTTGCCGCGGCGTTTTGCCCTGACCCAAGATCACTTCCGGCATGCCCACACGCAGCGCCCGGTGGTGGTCAACTTTGGCGAAATCCAGGTCTTCGAACGGCATATGCCGCAGGCGCTCCACCGCCTCGTCGGGCAAGAGCTTGCCGCGGCGGACCTGGTCGAAAAGTTTGCGCAGGGCTTCGCGGGTCATGCTGCACTCAGGATCCAGATAGCGGGACAGATTAGCACTCCGACAGTGCTGGGTGATGCACCAAGCTGCTAGTTAGCAGCTAAGGAACTGGCGTGGAGCTACGCGGTGGTTCAGAGATTCTGAGCGGAAACTTTACTTGATATCCTTCATCGGCAACAGTGAACCGTAGTCCTGCCCTTGCGGATTCACCGCCCGCGCTACCACCGCCTCAAAGGCGCTGCGCACTTCCGGATATTTGGTCACGAAGCCCTTAATCACATTCATGTTCTGCTGGAAAATCTGCGTGCTGTTGGAAATGTCGGGCACGTCATACTTAATCACAAGGTCCAGTTCCTGTCCCACGAGTACGGGAAAAACCTGCGAAAGCTTATAGGTCTGGCCGCCAATCACGTTGTCCACTGGCCCGTTCACCGGCAAGTCTTTGGGGACAATCTGCTGGGTTTCGTCGTAGATCCTGTCGAGCTGCGGGGTGCCCATGAAGTCCACGGGAGAAAGCAACTGCCGCGCCTCAATGTAGTAGTAGTACGCGTTCAGCAGCTGGCCCTGCGCCTTGTACTGGCGTGCCTTGTCCCAGAACCATTGGCCATCGTGGCCATTGATGGTTTCCGGGCGCACATAATAGCCGGCGAGTTTCCAGGTGGCCGTGGCGAGCGCCGCTTCCGGGTTCTGGTTGGATGCCCCGGCTGACTGGTCCTGCAGGACCATGGTCACGCTGTACCGGGCGGCCTTGGGCGTGGTTACGTCCTGGACGACGACGGCATAAGTTCCCGGCGGCAGGTTAGGAATGGCAAAGCCAACGCGGTCGGGAGAATTGTAGATGCCGCAGAAAAATTCCGCCCGCTGCACGGGCGCGGTGCCCGGGGCTTCCAGCACGTAAGGTGGGCGCACGGTGCTTTGTGCTCCGGCAAATTCTTGCTTGTGGTCATTCACCGCGGCCTCGACGCCCGCAAAACTTGACGCCAAGCCCGGTATGGCGTTCTGCTTCAGCGAGGCGCTGTCGCCTTGCGCCGCCATCTGAAAGTAGCGTTTGGCTGTGTTTTCCAGCGTGGAGACGGCATTCGCACCCATGTCCGAAGAGGTAAGGCAGGCTTCCTGGGCCCAGGCAGGCTGTGCCAGCACCAGAGCCAAAGTGGCAAAAAAAAGCGCGCGTGCTGGCGCAAGCCAACACGGTTTTCTCGTTCTCATCATAGCTAGGCGTCCCTGTGTGCGGGCCGTTACTCACTACGATGCCAAATCCGGCTACTCAGATGCAAGCAAAGGCCTATGGCGCAGACACTTAGATATAACTCCGGTCACCTGGGCGCGATTACTGCCCGTTCGCGGTGCTACAATCAGGATGACCCGTTAGCCCGCGGACTTCAATCCCCAGCGTGGCTGTTTTCGATGTTTTCCTTCCGGCAAATCGCAGGTTTTTTGCTCGTTCTCGGCTTCCTGCCGGTGCTGGCCTTTGCAGCGCCGCAAAAGGCGCAGAACCCGCGCACGGTGCCGGTGAAAGCTTCGGCCAGAACGCAGGTGGATCCTGTGGCCCAGCCGGCTACGCCGCCAGCGCCGCCGCCAACCCCGGAGCAGATGCCGGCGCAAGCGCCGCAAGTCAGCTATCTCAACGGCCAGCTCACCATTATTTCGCGCAACTCGACTTTGAGCGACATTCTTCACGCGGTGGCGCGGCAGACCGGCGCCGCCATCGAACTGCCGCCGGGCGCGGGCTTTGAGCGCGTGGCCGGCCGCATGGGCCCCGGTCCCGCGCGCAATGTGCTTTCAGAGCTGCTCAACGGCTCCCGCTACGACTACGTGATGATCGCTTCCGCCAGCAATCCCGGCGGCCTGCAGCATGTGATTCTGAGCCCCAAGACGGCGGGCGGCGATAATCCTTCGCCCGCCCCGCCGCCGGTGGCCACCTATCAGCCGCAGCCTCAGCCCGACGAGGAGGCCATGCCCAATGAGCCTGATATGGCGCCTCCAGATACCAGTGCCGACGACCAGCAGGTGGTACCCACCGAGGAACCTCCGCAGCAGGCGCCCCCAGGCGAAGCACCCCAGGCGCCGCCCGGAGAACCGCCACAAAAGCCGGATTATCCGCCCCCCTACCAGCCCGGAGCCCAGCCTGGTGGACAGCAGGCGCCCGGCGTCAAGACGCCGGAACAACTGCTGCAGGAACTGCAGCGCATGCAGCAACAGCAGCAGCAACAACAGCAACAGCAGAATCCACAACAATAGAGCGGGCTGGAGGGTCGGAGCTATCTATATCGTTCAACGAGAGTTAGCCAGGCACAAGGGATTCAGGGTTGCCGAACCCAATCTCCTCCCCTAAGATTTGAGGGTGACTTCCCGTAGAACCTGGGCCGAACCCCGCATTGGGATTTGTCTTTCCGCGTTGCTTGTTGTTGGGCTGCTGCTTGGTGGCCCCGTGCCTTCCACTGCCGTAGTGAGTTCACAGGCCCAGTGTCCGGGCGGGTTTGCCCTCAGCTCCTTCAAACTTCTGGTGGAACCGGTGGGCAGCGGGCCAGCGCTGCCCGTCAGCGCCGTCAATCTGCTCCAATCCGGGGAAAAACTGCACTACGAGCCGGTGCGTCTGCCGGAACAATGGAAAGACAAGGCCAAGGTAGCAGTGGTGCTCGCGCCGGCTACAGGCGACGACTCCGACCAGGTAGATGTGCTGGAGCCGAAACCGGCCAGGGCAGCGGCGGAGTGGAACATCCCCATTCGCGCCTCCGTGGTGGGCCTTGTGTTTGGCGAGCGCGGCGTTGACGCCAAGCGCGTGAACTCGCTGGTCAAGGAAAACCCGGAAATTATCTCCCAGCTGGCGGACTATGCCCAGCGCACCACCACGGTGGAAGCGCTGGTGCAAACTCTTTCGGATTACGAGCAATCGCCTCCTGGCAGCAGCGACCTGCAATCGGCTCTGCATGGGTTCTCCGCCCAGTATGGCGTGACCGTGCCTCGGCTGGAGCCAGGCGCCGCGCCCGACCAGGCCGCCGGGCAGTTGCTGCAGGCGGCCGTGCCTGCCTTCGGCAAGACCGATGCCGGCGCACCCGCCAGCCTGGCCCAGGGTTCCACCGGACTGGCGGCTTCGGTGGCCTCCATGTTTTTTGGCTCGCCGGTTATTCTGGCGGCCGGCGGCACCGCGCTTTTGGAAAACCTGCACAGCAGCCTGTTCCCCGGCATGGAATTTCGTCCGGCCTTCACTCAGTCGCTGCCTGCGCAGGGCATGGCCTTGTGCGCCGCCAACCGCAAACCTTCGCGGTTGCATATCGGCTATCTATGGATGCTGCGCGTGCCCAATGCAGAACCGCCTTCGATCAGCCTGGCGCAGCCCGCAATCGTGCCACTGGCCTGGACCCCAAGCGTCAAAGCAACTACGCCCAGCGTTTCCCAGCTGCGCCTGGTTTCGCGCGCCCGCGAGTGGCGGCTGGTCGGCGGCGGGCACGTGGTCCCCGTACCGGTGAAGGTCACCAGCAACTCGGCCGACGCTTCCCTGCAGCTCGATCTAACCCATGCGAAACTGGCTCCCGGCAGGTACCAGCTGGCCGCAAAATGGGACTGGAGCCCGCTGGCGGTGGCGGGTACGGTGGAACTGCGTCCTTTTGCCGACTTTGACGCGGTGAAGCTGACGCCGCAGTCGCAGGACCGTCTGGTGACCGCCAGCGGCGTGGTGCCGTTGCAGCTTGCCGGCGCCGACTTTGAATTCATCAAAGGCGTGACCTTGCAGAACGCCAACCGGGGCACGGACTCCGCCACCCCGGTCCATTTTTCGATGCCTCCCGCGGATGAGAGCGGCCAGAAGCGTGTGCTCGACCTTGACGTGAATACCGCTTCCCTGCAGCCCGGCCCATACCTGCTGGCGCTGACCCAACTGAACGGCTCCACCCACGAACTGCAGATCACGGTTCACCCGCCCACGCCCAAACTGACGAATCTGCCGCTGCACGTGAATGTGGGCGAACCGCAGCAGACCGTTCTCCTGGAGGGCAACGACCTGGAGCGGATTACCGGGATTACGAGCGACAACGCCGAGTGGACGCTGGCGCGTGCCCCAGACGGAGAACATGTCAGCCAGCGCAGCGCCACCATCAAGCTGCTGCCCAAAGCGCACGCCGGCGATAAGTTGGGCGCCACCATCGCGGTTAACGGCATGAACGCGCCCTTGCAGGTCAGCGATGCGCTGCAGGTACTGGGGCCGCGTCCGAAAATTCTCAGCGTGAGCCAGTCGTTCGCCAGCCCCGCAGGAGTGCAGCTGCAGAATGGAGAAATTCCCTCTGGCGTGACCGTCAGCTTCGCCGTGCGCGCCGAAAATACCGATTCGCGTCCGGGCGTGCAGTTGCGGTGCAAGGACGACGGCAACACGCGCAAGAAGCTCACGCTCTATCCCGGAGACCGGCAGAACGGCGCGGAACTGGATGGCGCCGGCCAGGGTGTGCTGTTTCTATCGGTGGATCCCGGAGCTGTCGGCCAGTCCGGATGCGAGCTCATGGCGACCCTCGTGGATGAGCCCACCGGCAATTCGAACACTTATCCGCTGGGGCGCGTGGTCCTGCTGCCCCGGATTGAGAAGTTCACCATAAGCGGCGAACGGGTGGGTGAGTCGCTTTATGCCGGAACTTTGGTCGGCCAGGATCTGGAGTTGATCGACAAAACAGGATGGAACGGCAAACGCGGCTATGAAGCCCAGGGCATCCCCACCCCAGTGCCGGGCAGCGCCGGCGAGCAGACGCTCAAGATTGCCGTGCCCTGGCCGCCTCCATCACCGCAAGCCCCTTTGTACATCTGGCTGCGTGGGGAAAGAGAAAGCCGGGCTACGAACGCGAAGTATTGAAACCCGGTGCCGGGCTAGCCCATCCGCTTCCACGCTCCACCTGAGGGCACTGCCATAACGAGCAAATTTCAAAAAAAAAGCCCAGCGCTCTCGCGCTGGGTGCAAGCCCGGTAAGGCTCTAAGGGAAATTCAGTCACCGCTAGCAGGCGATTCCACCAGGGCGGCCGGCTCATTTGCTTGGGAATGATGCCCAAAAGCGAAGAGGATGCTATTTACGGCTGCATAGCTGGCGGCGATTCCAAAGGCCATGGCTGCTAAAACGGTGAAGAATAAGATCGCTAAACTCAGAAACAAGCTCAAGGTTCGGCCCACCTGTTTATTGCCGCAACCGCAAGTAGAAGATGCTCAACCGAGCCGGTCGGATGCATCTCCCGGCGGTGCGGCAGATTACTTCTTCTTCTCCGCGTTCCACACGGTGCGCGAAATGGCGCGCCCGCAAAACGGGCAGAAATTCATCAAGTACAGCTTGGGACGCTCGTCAGGGGAGGCGACGGCGTAGTCCGAGTCCACTTCGTTCAAAATGCGCCCAGGCATCCGGTTGCGGGGAGCGTTCAGAATGGCGCCGCCATCCACCGCATCCTGCAACATTTCGCAACAATGCTCGGGCATGGGGCAAACGGCGCGCCCTGAGGCGCATTGCCCACTTTACTCGCGTTGACCTTGCCCTCTGTTAACGAATAAGATACGTGAGTAAAATTGCGTTAACTCACTCTCCCTCTTACTAGAGGACCTGTCCAATTACCGAGGTACTAATTCACCCAGGGACCGATGGCGATTACTAAGATTACGGTGCGCGGGGCGCGCCAGCATAACCTTAAAAACATTGACGTTGAGATTCCCCGTAATTCTCTGACCGTGATTACCGGCCTCAGCGGCTCGGGCAAATCCTCCCTCGCTTTTGACACGATTTATGCCGAGGGCCAGCGCCGTTACGTGGAGACCCTCTCTGCCTACGCCCGCCAGTTCCTGGACCAGATGGAGCGGCCGGACGTGGATGCCATTGACGGCCTGAGCCCGTCCATTTCCATTGAGCAGAAGACCACCAGCCGCAGCCCGCGCTCCACGGTGGGCACCATCACTGAAATTTACGACTACCTGCGCTTGCTCTACTCCTCCATCGGCGTGCCCCATTGCCCCAATTGCGGCCAGGCCATCAGCCGGCAATCCGCCGAGCAGATCGTGCAGCGCGTGATGCAGCTCACGCCCGAGGACCGCGTCATGGTGATGGCGCCTATCGTGCGCGGCCGCAAGGGCGAATTCAAAAAGGAAACGGAGAAGTTGGCCCAGCAGGGCTTCACTCGCGCACGTGTGGATGGCGAACTGGTCAACCTGGAAGATGATCTCCGCCTCGATAAGCGCAAGAATCACACCATCGAGGTGGTGATTGACCGCTTGCTGGTGAAGCCCGGCATCGAGCAGCGCCTGGAAAATTCCATCAACACCGCCATGAAGCTGACAGACGGGCTGGTGCAGGTGGCGGTGGTGGGCGGCGAGGAGCGTCTCTACTCCGCCAAGCTGGCCTGCCCTGATTGCGGCATCAATGTTCCCGTGCTGGAGCCGCGCTCCTTCTCCTTCAACAGCACCTACGGGGCCTGCCCCGAATGTCACGGCCTGGGCAGCAAGTATGATTTCGATCCGGCCAAGATCATTGTGGACTGGTCCAAGCCCCTGCTCGATGGCGGCCTCGGCCCCGGCTCCGGCTCCTCCTACCTGCAGCACATGCTGCAGCTCGCGGCCGCCGCCCACGGTTTCGACCTGAACACGCCCTTCGAAAAACTGCCCGAGAAGGTCCAGGACCTGGCTCTCTACGGCGAGCCCCCGAAGCGCAATGGCGGCCCGCGTACGGGCTTTCGCGGCGTGCTCGCTTACCTGAACAGTTCTCTGGAGGAAGCCTCGTCGGACAGCTACCGCGAATGGCTGCTCAACTACATGTCAGCCACCCTCTGCCAAGCGTGCCATGGCAAGCGCCTGCGCCCGGAGAGCCTGGGAGTGAAGGTGAACGGCATGTCCATTGCCGATTTCACGGCGCTGCCGGTTTCGCGCGCGCTGACCGTGGCGGCAAACATCAAGCTGGCCGGACGCGAGCAGCTGATCGCCGGACGCATCGTGCATGAAGTCGTCGAGCGCCTGCAGTTCCTGGACGCCGTGGGGCTCGGCTACATTTCGCTCGACCGCTCAGCGTCCACGCTTTCCGGCGGCGAAGGGCAGCGCATCCGCCTGGCCACCCAAATCGGTTCGCGCCTGCGCGGGGTGCTCTATGTGCTCGACGAGCCATCCATCGGCTTGCACCACCGTGACAATGGCCGCCTGCTGGCCGCGCTGGAATCTCTGCGCGATTTGGGCAACACCGTGCTGGTGGTGGAGCACGACGAAGAAACCATCCGCCGCGCCGATTACGTCATTGACCTCGGCCCCGGTGCCGGACGCCATGGCGGCCACCTGGTCGCTCACGGCACGCCGCAGGACATCATGCTCGCGCCCGAGTCGCTCACCGGGCAGTACATCTCCGGCAAAAAGCACATTCCCATGCTGCCCGACCGCCGGCAACCCAACACGAACGCCATCACGGTGCTGGGCGCGCGGGAAAATAACCTGAAGAACCTCGATGCCGCCTTTCCCCTGGGGGTGATGACCGTGGTCACTGGCGTTTCAGGTTCCGGAAAGTCCACCCTCGTCAACGACATCCTGTATCGCGCCCTGGCCCGCCACCTCTATCACTCGCGCGAGAATCCCGGCGAGCACAAGGCCATCGTGGGCATGGAGAGCATTGATAAAGTTATCCAGATTGACCAGTCGCCCATTGGCCGTACCCCGCGCTCCAATCCCGCGACCTACACGGGAGTGTTTACCCAGATTCGCGATCTCTACGCCATGCTGCCGGAATCGCGCGAGCGCGGCTACAAGGCGGGCCGCTTTTCTTTCAATGTGCCCGGCGGGCGCTGCGAGGCATGCCAGGGAGAAGGCCAGCGCCGCATCGAGATGAATTTCCTGCCCGACGTGTACGTGCTGTGCGAGGTGTGCGGGGGCAAGCGCTACAACCATGAGACGCTGGCGGTGAAGTACAATGCCAGCTCCATCGCCGACCTGCTGGAAACTCCGGTGTCGGATGCGCTGCAGATCCTGGAGAACATTCCCCAGGTGCGGCAGAAGCTCCAAACGTTAGTGGATGTCGGCCTGGGCTACATTCACCTGGGGCAATCGGCGGTGACGCTTTCCGGCGGTGAAGCGCAACGCATCAAGCTGGCCCGTGAGCTCAGCAAGCGCCAGACCGGCCGCACCCTCTACCTGCTGGATGAGCCCACCACCGGGCTGCACTTCGATGATGTGAAGAAATTGCTCGACGTGCTGCACCGCCTTACCGACCTCGGCAACACCATCATCATCATCGAACACAACCTCGATGTAATCCGCAATGCCGACTGGATCATTGACCTGGGCCCCGAGGGCGGCGAGCACGGCGGCCGCATCGTCGCCCAGGGCACACCCGAACAGGTGGCGCGGCAGAAGAAATCGTTTACCGGGCAGGCACTGGCCGAGTATTTTGGGCGCAATGGTAACGAGCGGCTGCCGGCGGTGGGGAATGCGTAACGATTGAGTTCAAAGGTCACCGCTTCAGCCGTGCCGCTCGCCATCAGAAATGTGAGGGCTTAGCCTCTGTGCACACCGCCGGATTGGAAAGCTGCTGCGGGAAACCGCACTTCCAATCACAAATCGCCAAACTGCAAAATCCGCCTCAGTTCCCCAGGATGAGCGCATTGACCAGCGTCAGCCCCATCAGCACCACTGCCATCACCAGCAGGAATATGCCGAGCTTGCGATAAGCCCAGCTCAGCTGCGCTTCGCCCTCATCTCCCCCGAGAACCGCCACAAAGGTTCCCATCATGATTCCGGCCGTCCCGATCATCCACGCCATGGCTCGTTCCCCAACCACGCTCTATGACGAATCGCGCGTGGCTTGAGATGCCCGCTGCTGGCCCATTCACCAGGATTCGCGAATGCCCTGCTTGCGCATTCATCCCCCCGAAGTGCGAAACAGTTTTTGGCCCTAGGGTCAGCCCTGGAGAACCGCGACGAGCAACAGCGCAGGCGCGCATCGAACGTAAAGCGCTTTGGCGGGGGTCCGAGCCGAAATCCTGAGGAACCACTGCCGGCACAACGGGAGGACACAACGGGAGGGTTGATGCGGCCAAAATTTTATGCCCACAAAAAACTTCGGGGACGCTCATCGCGTCCCCGGTATGCTTCATGCGAAGCTCTTAGTGCTTCTTCGCTTTCTTCTTTGCTTTCTTCTTAGCTGCCATTGAACTATTCTCCCTTCCATTCATCATGGAATTTGCAACGGTGCTCTGTTGCAACTGATTGATGTATAGAGTCATTGAAAAACGATGTCAAGAGAAAAATCAC